>Ga0265297_10000083_pt1 | contig 347305 bp, 369 predicted proteins | sample Munlanlwell13791_FD_192502 | JGI IMG/M metagenome (GOLD analysis project Ga0265297, IMG submission 192502) | Leachate microbial communities from a municipal landfill in Southern Ontario, Canada - Leachate well 137-91 | ecosystem: Engineered > Solid waste > Landfill > Unclassified | place... | reverse complement strand
TTACTGTAGATGGTACACCAGTAACATCTGGTGAAGCTTCTGGAGCTATTGCTCTCACCGCTGGTGTAGAAAAAACCATAACTATAATTGCTACAGAAACAGGTAAGTCAGCTAAGACCTATACTATTTATGTCACTAGAGCATCCGGATTTGCCTGCGGAGACACTTTAGTAGATTCTCGCGATTCTCAGTCTTACACTACAGTAGCGATTGGTACCCAATGTTGGATGAAAAAGAACTTAAATATCGGAACTATGATTAATACTTCGGGTAATCAGGCAAATGATTCTTCAATAGAAAAATACTGTTATAACAATAGTTCCTCTAACTGTACTACTTATGGAGGCTTATATCAGTGGCCAGAAGCTATGGGGTTCTCTTATGCTGGGTGTGTTGCTTCAGATTGTTCAGCTCAAATACAAACTCCACATCAAGGTATTTGTCCGACTGGTTGGCATATACCAACTGATACAGAATTTAAAACCTTAGAAATGTATCTTGGCATGAGTCAAGCTCAAGCTGATGTTACTGCTAATAGAGGAACCGACCAAGGAACAAAATTAAAAGTAGGTGGTTCATCTGGCTTTGATGGTTTACTGTCTGGTGCAGTGCTCTATGCTAGTTCTAGTGAAATAAATATGTTTGGATATTTTTGGAATTCTACACAGAGCAATGCTAGTATGAGTTATGCTCGTGCCCTAGAAACCGCTGCTCAAGTTTGGCGTAATGGTTATTATAGACATTTTAGTTTTTCAGTTCGTTGTGTTAATGATAGTCCAATAGCTCCTAGCGCCGATTTATCTAATATAGTATTAAGTGGTTCGCCTACTAATTATACTTTTGCTTCAAGTACGTACACTTATAATAGCGTTAGAGTCTTAAATGCTGTTTCTAGTATTACGGTGACTCCAACCGGAGCCGGCACTATTACGGTTGACGGAACTCCAGTGACATCTGGCCAAGCTTCTGGAGCAATTTCTCTCACCGCTGGTGTAGAAAAAGCAATTGTAGTGGTTGCTACAGAAACCGGTAAATCTCCTAAGACCTACACGATTAATGTAACTAGACAGGCAGTTCAAGCCACTCCAAGCTTTAACCCAGCTGCTGGGCCAATAGTCTTTGGCAGTACTGTTACTATTACCTCAGCCTCAGCCGACGCAATCTATTACACCACTAATGGATCTACTCCTACTACTAGCTCTACTCTCTACACCGCTCCAGTTCAAATTAACTCTGCCCTAACTCTAAAAGCTCTAGCTGTTAGAACTGGCTATGATGACAGCGCTATTGGTAGTGCTAGCTATACAGAATCAACTTGGGCTTGTGGAGACGCTTTAGTAGATTCTCGCGATTCTCAATCTTATACTACAGTGGCGATTGGTACCCAATGTTGGATGAAAAAGAATTTAAATATTGGTACCATGATTAATGGTTCAGGAGATCAAAGTAATGATTCTTCAGTGGAAAAATATTGTTACAATAATAACTCTACTAACTGTACTACTTATGGAGCTTTGTATCAGTGGCCAGAGGCTATGGGTCTATCTTATAGTGGTTGTGCTACTTCAGATTGTTCAGCTCAAATACAAACTCCACACCAAGGTATTTGTCCAACCGGCTGGCATATACCAACTGACACTGAATTTAAAACCTTAGAAATGTATCTTGGCATGAGTCAAGCTCAAGCTGATGCTACTGGCTTTAGAGGAACTGATCAGGGAACAAAATTAAAAACAGGTGGTTCGTCTGGTTTTGATGTTTTATTCTCTGGTTATTATGATTATTTTTCAAGGAGTTTTGGAGCGCTTACACAAAATGCCTATTTCTGGCAGACAACACAGGGTACTAATAATGCTAAAGCTTATGATCGCGCAATTCTTTCTAGTGAAAATACAGTATGGCGTTCAAGTGTAGAAAAATCTTACGGGTACTCTGTTCGTTGTGTAAGTAATAATGCCATACCTTCTAGCGCCGATTTATCTAGTATAGTATTAAGTGGTTCGCCTACTAATTATACTTTTGCTGGAAGTACCTATACCTATAATAGTGTTAGAGTCTTAAATGCTGTTTCTAGTATTACTGTGACACCAACTGGCGCAGGAACTATTACGGTAGATGGAACTCCAGTAACTTCTGGTCAAGCTTCTGGAGCTATTTCTCTCACCGCTGGTGTAGAAAAAGCAATTGTAGTGGTTGCTACAGAAACCGGTAAATCTCCTAAGACCTACACAATTAATGTAACTAGACAGGCAGTTCAAGCCACTCCAAGCTTTAATCCAGCTGCTGGGCCAATAGTTTTTGGTAGTACTGTCACCATTACTTCAGCTTCAGCCGACGCAATTTATTACACTACTAATGGAGATACTCCTACTACCAGCTCTACTCTCTACACGGCTCCAGTTCAAATTAACTCTGCCCTAACTCTAAAAGCCCTAGCTGTTAGAACTGGTTATGATAACAGCGCTGTTGGTAGTGCTAGCTATACAGAATCAACTGAAACACCAATTTCTACCCCAGCTATTGCTGGTGTCGGAGTGCCAGCTAAAAATGGTACACCAACCTCAAGTATTTCTCCAACTACACAATACACCGCTACTATTTCTTGGTCACCAACCGATAATCCGTTTAACCCAAGTCTTCAATACACGGCTACTATAACCATTACTCCAAAAGCCGGTTATACCTTAACTGGAGTATCAGCTAACTTCTTTACTGTGTCCGGTGCTTCATCGGTGACTAACTCGGCTAACTCAGGCGTGGTTACTGCTGTCTTCCCAACCACAGCTGCAGTTACTCTGGGTGAAGTCTTCCGCGGTGGTAGAGTAGCTTACATTGGAACCGGTAGTCCGATTGCCGTCGGACACGGAATTATTGTTGATACTGTTAACTTGGTTGACACCTCTCCAGGTGCTGCTTGGGGTTGTAATGGAACCAACGTTTCTACTAGTACAGCTATTGGTACTGGTAACTCCAACACAAATAATATCGTCTCAGCTTGTAGTGGTGCAGCCGCTCTATTGGCCTACAACTCAACTAATGGTGGTTATAGTGATTGGTATTTGCCTTCAAAGGATGAATTAAGTTATATTGTTACCAATAAAGCCACTATTGGCTCTTTGCCTGCTAATAATTATTATTGGAGTTCATCGCAATCTGACGCTAATTTTGCCTGGGAAACTAACTTCTATGATAATAGTTGGAATCCATATGGTAAAGCCCAACCGTTTGGTGTCCGCGCTGTTCGTTCTTATTAATTTAAATTTGCAATACAGCAGGAACTATTTATTAATTATGTATGTTTCTGCTGTGTTTTATTATAGTTAATGTCATTATCTAGATCAGCCAAATAACTACCGCCTTATTTAGATTTATGCTAAAATATAGAATATCACTATGTCCGATAATCAAATAAAAAGAATATTAATTGCTGAAGATGAGAAAGCTTATTCACGAGCTTTGGTTTTAAAATTGAAAAATTCTGGCTTTGAAGCTGAAAGTACTGAAAACGGAGAAGAAGCTTTAGCGGCTGTTGCTCGGGGTGGTTTTGATTTATTGCTTTGCGACTTAGTAATGCCTAAAGTTAATGGTTTTACTGTACTGGAAGAGATTAAGAAGCAAAATATTGATTTACCGGTAGTTATTTTATCAAATTTGACACAAACCGATGATGAGAAGAAGGCTCGAGCTTTGGGAGCGACTGACTTTTTAGCCAAATCAAATATTACTTTAGTTGAAGTAGTAGCTAAAATTAAAGAGATTTTAAAGATTGATTAATAGTAGATAGTTAGTTTAAGAAGTTTTTTAATGGTAAGTTTTTAGCTTAAAACATCTTTCATTTAAAAATTATGAGGATTAGAAATAAAATAAATATTAGTTTTTTGGTAACTTACTTTTTGGTAGTTATTTTTGTGGCTCTGGCTATAGGTTTTTATACTACTGAACTGATTAAAAGCAATGTTTCTACCTATCTTACTTCTAGTAATCGAGCTCGAGCTGAACATATTAGAACTTTTATTAATGATCAAGAAAAAACCGCTATTATTTTAGCGGCGGCTTCGGTTTATAGAGATTTTTTAAATAATCCAACTAATTCTGAAATTAAAGCAAAAATAGATCGTAGATTAATTAGGACTATTGAAGCCGACCCACAAATTAATGAATCTTTTATAATTGACGTACAGGGTAAAATAGTGGCTTCATCTGATAAGACTCATGAAGGTTTAGATAAATCAAATGAACCTTATTATTTAAATGGTAAAAAAGAGATTTTTATTAAAGATGTTTATTATTCTGATTTAACTAATAAATTAAACTACACTATCTCAGCGCCGATTAAAGATGATAATGGAATTTTGTTAGGTGTTTCAGTTCTAAGATATTTACCAAATAATTTTTTTTCTATAGTTAAAAATGAAAATGGTTTAGGCGCGACTGAAGAGAGCTTTTTAGTTAACGGGGAAGGCTTATTTATTACGCCATCTCGTTTTTTAGATGAAACATATGTTTTAAAGCAAAAGATTACTACCGAAAATCTTAATGATTGTTTTCAGTCTGATAAAATGGCTTATGTGGCTAAATATGGTTATAGTAATATACAAGAAGCTTTTGGTAATCAATTAATAGAGATTAAAGATTATCGCAATAAAGATGTTTTATTAACTGACACCTATATCCCTGAAACTAATTGGTGCTTAGTTACTAAAATTGATAAAACTTATTTTTCATCTTTTAGGGAATCACTGTCAGTTTATTTTGTTTTAATTTTTAGTTTGGCTGGTATTCTTTTCTTGTTAATTGGCTATTTAATTTCCGGCAGAATCACTAAGCCAATACATATTCTACAATCAGTGACCAATAAAATTAAGCAAGGTGATTTTAATAATAAAGCAGATGTTTCAAGTCATGATGAAGTAGGAGAGTTGGCTGAATCTTTTAATGTTATGATGGAGGCGGTTAAAAAATCTAGAGCTGAAATTGATATTAAAGTAAAAGAGCAAACCAAAGATATAAGCAAGAAGGCCAAAGAATTGGCTGAGCAGAAAAATGCTATCTTAAATATTTTAAAAGATGTTGAAACCGAAAAAATAAAAGTTGAATTATTAGCTAATGATTTAGAAAAATTTAAGTTAGCCGTAGATAACGCTTCTGATCAGGTTGTGATTACTGACCCCGATGGTATTGTTCTATATGCTAATAGAATGATAGAAAAAATAGCCGGTTATACAGTAGAAGAAGTGTTAGGTAAAAAAGCTGGGGCGTTGTGGAGTTCGCCAATGTCAAAAGAATATTACGAAAAATTCTGGAATACAATTAAGAATAAAAAATTAAATTTTACTGGCGAAATTGATAATCGTCGTAAAAATGGAGAGGTATATACTGCAGCGATTAGCGTTTCTCCGGTATTAGATGCTAATGGAAAAATCTTATTCTTCGTTGGTTTAGAGCGCGATATTACTAGAGAAAAGGAAGTTGATCGAGAGAAAACAGAGTTTGTTTCCTTAGCTTCACATCAACTTAAAACTCCAGTTGGTTCTATTGCCTGGAATCTAGAAATGCTTGAAAATGGTGATTATGGAGCTTTAACTGAAACACAAAAAGAAATAGTATCGGAAATGTACGGGATGAACCGTAGAATGAATGAGTTAATCAATGGTTTGCTTAATATTTCTCGAATTGAAATGGGCGTCTTTGTGATTGATCCAAGTCCTACTAACTTTGCCAATGTTTGCGAGGATGTTTTAAATGAAATGAAGCCAAGAATTATTGCTAAGGGGCATAAAGTAACTAAAAAATATGCTAAAGATTTGCCGTTAGTGTCAGCTGATCCTAATTTATTGCGTATTATTTTCCAAAATTTTATTTCTAATGCTATAAAATATACACCGAGTAATGGTAAGGTTGGTGTTAATATCGAAATTAAAGATAATAATATTTTAATTAGCGTTTCTAATAACGGCGAGCCAATACCAAGCAAAGATAAAGATAAGATGTTTAGTAAAATGTTTAGAGCTAGTAATGCTCAAGCTCAAGACCCTGATGGCAACGGCATTGGACTTTACTTAGCTAAAAAAATTGTTGAAAACGGCGGAGGAAAAATTTGGTTTGATTCGGAAGAAGGTAAGGACACGGTTTTCTATGTCTCATTCCCTTTAACTGGTATGTTGAAGAAAGAGGGGACTAAGGTTTTAACCTAAAGCTTTCTGTAGATTAACCACCGCACTACTTAGTTCGGTGGTTTTTTATTTGGTAAAAATTTTGGTTTTAAATTAGCCAAGAGTTATAAAATATTTTATACTTATTAAATATGCATACAATTGATAAAAATATAGACAAAGCAAAAATAATTGACGTCGCTAGAGCTTTTTGGAACGCCATGCAACCATGGCGCTGGGGTTTTTATTTAAGCATCACTTGCGCCATAATCGTTGGTGTTTTTCAGGTTTGTATTCCACTTCTTTACAAACGTTTTTTTGATTTATTATCAGCTGCTGGTTCAAGAGCTAGTATCGCGAGTGATTTAGTTAAAGTAATTTTATTAGTGCTATTATTTAATATAATAATTTGGTCAGTGTTTAGAATTGGAATATTTATCGTAAATTATTTTGAGTCTAGCGTCATGGCGCGCTTAAAACAAATGTCGTTTGATTATTTAATTAATCATTCGCACTCTTTTTTTGCTAATACTTTTACTGGTTCCTTAGTCCAGCGCATAAATCGTTTTGCTCGGGCTTTTGAACGTTTATATGATACATTTATTTTTAACTTTTTATCATTATTAGTAAATACTGTCGGAGCCATTATTGTTGTGTTTTATCAAGAAAAAATAGTGGCTTATATCATTGTTGTTTGGGTAATAGTAGTTGTTCTTAGTAATTATTTCTTTTCACGTTGGAAAGTAAAATATGATATTAAATCAGCCGCGGCTGATTCAGCCACCACTGCTTTACTCGCTGATACAATAAGCAATCAAAATGCTGTGTCTTCTTTTGTTGGTTCAGATTATGAATCAATGTCGTTCAAGGAAATATCTAACAAGCAAGCTAAAGCCACTCGCTTAACCTGGAATCTTTCAACCGCGATTGATGGTCTACAGGGCGCTTTATTTGTCGCTATTGAATTTTTTATTTTTTATTACGCCATAAAATTCTGGGAACAAGGATTATTAACCATTGGTACTTTTGTTTTGATTCAAGCTTATATTATTGGTCTAGCCAATCGCTTATGGAATTTAGGTAGGCTTATTCGCGATATTTATGAAGGCTATGCTGACTCTGAAGAAATGGTCAGAATTTTAAATTTGCCTCATGAGATAAAAGATATGGCGCGCGCTAAAGATCTTATAGTAAAAAGAGGTAAAATAGAAATGAAAAATGTTTCGTTTAAGTTTGCTAATAAAAAATCAGTTTTAAATAACGTTTCTTTGTCGATCAAAGGTGGAGAAAAAATCGCTTTAGTTGGTCCATCAGGCGCTGGTAAGTCTACTTTAATCAAATTAATTCTTAGATTATATAACACCAAAAATGGTCAGGTATTAATTGATAATCAGGATATTCAAAAGGTAACACAAGCTAGTTTGCGGCACGCGATTAGCGCCGTACCGCAAGATCCAGTTTTATTTCATCGTTCGTTGCTAGAGAATATTCGCTATGGCAATCGTCAGGTAACCGATGAAGAAGTTATTAAAGCAGCTCAATTAGCACACTGCGATGATTTTATTGAACAATTGCCTTTGAAATATGAAACTTTAGTGGGGGAACGAGGTATAAAATTATCTGGTGGGGAACGCCAGCGTATTGCCATTGCCCGTGCTATTCTGAAAAATGCGCCGATTCTGATCCTTGATGAAGCGACCTCTAGTCTTGATTCACACTCAGAATTATTAATTCAAGATGCGCTTAATGTACTGATGAAAGGTAAAACTGTCATTGTGATTGCGCATCGACTTTCAACTATTCGTAAAATGGATCGTATTATTGTGCTAGATAAAGGAAAAATAACAGAAGAGGGGACGCATGAAGATTTATTAGCTAAAGACAAAAGTTTGTATAAACATTTGTGGGAATTACAAGCCGGCGGATTTTTAAGGATGTAATTAAAAAAGAAACACCCTGGCAAAATGTCAGGGTGTTTTTAGAATTGCTTACGGCACAGTCCTTTGCCCTGAATTCCACGCGGTTTAGGGGGACTGTACCGTTGTGTTATTTAAAGAAATTACCTTTAGCGTAGTAGTTACTTTAATTGCGAAGACTCTGCCACCTTTTTAGAAAAGGTGGCGCCAAAAGCGCGAGCTCGTAAAAAATTTAATAAATTTATCACTTATTTAAGGAGCCTCGCCTAACTCCTCATACTCGCTTCACTTCGTTCGCTCGGATTCGTCAAACAAAGGCTCGGCTTTATCCTTAAATAAGCTCAAATTTTAATTAAATTTTTTAAGACTCGCAAGATTAAGAAAAGTTATTAGAAATAAACTAAACGAGGTGGCATAACCACTAGCAGGTGGGTTGAGGTAGCTAAAATCATAAAAATAGCTTATAATTAGCTTAAGAAACTTAATTTACTAATTAATTTATAATAAATATATGAAAGGATATAATGCTTCAATTGAAAAAGATACAGTGGAAAACACTAATTTTCGTAAGGTGCTTTATACAGGTAAACATAGTCAGTTGGTTTTAATGTCTTTAAAGCCTAATGAAGATATTGGCATGGAAATTCACGTTGATAATGATCAATTTTTCCGTTTTGAAAAGGGGACTGGTAAAGTTGTGATTGATGGCAACGAATATGAGGTGATGGATGGTTCAGCGATTGTTGTGCCAGCTGGTGCTGAGCACAATGTTATAAATTTGTCAGCCACTGAAGATTTGAAATTATATACAATTTATTCGCCAGCTCATCATAAAGACGGCATTGTTCGCGCGACTAAAGCAGAGGCGCTTGAGAGCGAAGAAGAATTTGACGGCACAACAACGGAATAGTCCTTCGTCCTGCCAAAGCGGGACTAGGGACTACAAGTAATTTTCATGTCTCCACTTTTTTATAAATTTTTTTCTACAATTAAAACCTTATTTACAGGGCGGAATTTGGTTTGGCAAATAGTAGCCCTTATTTTAACAGCAATTTTAGCTTGGTCTGGTTTTGATTGGTGGTATTTTAAAGTGACCCGCTTTGTGCCTCATAGTGCGTGGCTACCCGCCGCGGCGCTCGGCGGACTTTTGCCTATCGTCGTACCTTTAGTTTTACTGATCATTGGGTTTGTTAAAAAAAATAAACACTCCCTAAATTTAGGTTTTGCTTTAGGCCAAGCTGGCATTCTTGGTCTATTAGTGTCGTTTTTTTATAAATCTTTAACTGGTCGCCTGCAGCCAGATTTAAGTTCAAACTTAGTTGATGTTAGTAATTATTGGCGTTTTGGTTTTATGCGCGGCGGAGTGTTCTGGGGTTGGCCTTCATCGCATACCACAGTGGCCTTTGCTATGGCTTTGATGTTGATTTATTTATATCCAAAAAATAAAATCTTAAAATATATTATGCTAATTTATGCATTTTATATTGGCTTGTCAGTCTCAATTAGTATTCATTGGTTTTCTGAGTTTATTGCCGGAGCTATTTTTGGTAGCCTAATCGGCATCTTAGTGGGTACTAATTTTAGACAACGTTTTAATTCATTAATTAAATAATTTATGACTTGGGTTATTTACGCAATTTTATCAGCCTTCTTCGCTTCTTTAGTGGCAATTTTTGGGAAGATTGGCATTAAAGGGGTTGATAGCAATTTAGCCGTGGCAATCAGAACTGTCATTATTGTTGTTTTTGCTTGGGTGATTGTTTTTATTCAAGGTAATGCTAATGAGGTTTTTAAAATTTCAAAATATTCTTACATTTTTATTATTTTATCAGCCATTGCAACTGGTTTATCATGGTTATTCTATTATAAGGCACTACAGATGGGAGAGGCTTCACGCGTTGCACCAATTGATAAATTAAGCGTGGCGCTGACTATAATTTTAGCTTTTATGTTTTTAGGAGAAAAACCAGCTTTGGGTAATATTGTGGGCGGAGTTTTAGTAACGGCCGGGGTTTTGGCGACGGTGTTGATAAAGTAGTTCTTCGCTCCTTCGGAACTAAGGACTATAAATAAGTTTTTATCTATAGGGAAATATGGTATAATAATAATCTATGCGTTGTCCCAATTGTCAAAAATTAATTTTAAATAATACGTCGCGCTGTCCTTATTGTGGTCAGCCGACAACAGCTGAGTCATCAGCAGCTAATTTATCTTCTAATCATATGTTTGGAAATAACACTATGCCAAGTTCAGCCGGTATTCCGCCAGCTGAGCACCATGAAGCAGTCGCTAATGAAGTTAATAAAAGACATTGGCAACGCTGGGTATTTTATCTTTTAATTGCCGCTTTATTTTTAGGAGCGATTGGCTTGATTTTAAAAATTTATAATGATAATACCAATCTAATTTTGAGCATGACCCAGTCACAAGAACAATTAGCTCAGGTTAAAGATACTTTAGTTAAGAAAGAGGCTGAGGTTAAGCAGATTGATGAAAATTTGAAAAGAATCCAAGATGAACTTAATGTAAAAACTGAACAATATAAAAAAGACATAGAAGGACAAGCTTCATCGGTTAAAGATTTGGAGCAGTGTAAGCTAGAGCTAACTTCATCAGATGCTAACATTTATAATTTAATTTTGACGCTTGGTTCTGGTATAACTAATGCTAATTTAGCTAAAATAGCAATTGCTGATGCTAATTTAAATAATGGTCCAGATACTGATTCTGATGGTTTGTCAGATGAAGTGGAAACTGTTTTGGGGACTAAAATTGATGCACCTGACTCTGACTCCGATACTTTTACTGACAAAGCAGAAATTTTGAGCGGTTTTGATCCTCTAGTAGCCAGTTCAGCTTTACCGTTGGACCAAAAATACGCTGACCAACAAAAAGGTAAATTATTGATTGCGATTGATGGCACTAAGGATGCTTGGTATGTGAGTCCAGCTGATGGCAAACGTTATTTCCTTGGTCGTCCAGGGGATGCTTATAAAGCCATGCGTAGTATTGAATATTGGACTAAGGGGTATAAGAAAAATTAAAAAAAGTGCGGTTTGTTATTATATAATGTAGCTACATGACTTTAATCAATAAAAAAGGCTTCACGCTCATCGAGCTACTAGTGGTTATTGCTATCATCGGAGTATTATCTACTCTAGCTATTATTGCTTTAGGTAGCGCTAGAACTAAAGCTAGAGATAGTAAAAGAATGAGCGATCTTAAGCAAATAGCTACTGCGCTAGAATTATATTATGGAGAAAATAATACCTATCCGGTTATTATTACTCCAGGTAACAGTCTAGTTTCCCCCGACGGATTAACTACTTATATGAATAAAATACCATCTAACCCTACTCCTAGAAATGATGGTACTTGTCCTGATAAAGACTATTCTTATTCTGTAGATAACCAAATTACTCCAAAATCTTATAATATCTCCACCTGTCTTGGCTCAAGCGTTAGCACATCTCCTCCTGGTTCAGTCGCTTACTCTAACACAGGTTTGTTTAGTTGCGGTCAAAAAATATCTGACGATGACGGCAACCAATATGACACTGTACAAATTGGAACTCAATGTTGGATGAAACAAAATTTAAATATTGGTGAAGATATTTCAACCTATCTTAATCAAGGAGATTTTATAGATGGTATAGAAAAATATTGTTACGGAGGAGGCCCTTGCAATGATGATTATGGCGGTTTATATCAATGGCATATGGCCCTAGGCTTGCCAAAAAATTGCGATTCTAGTAATAATTCTCCTTGTAATATCTCTGGCGTTATTAAAGGTATATGCCCAACAGGTTGGCATATACCAAGCTTGTCTGAGTTTCAAACATTAGCCCAGAATGCTGCCCCTGGTTGTGATTTAATTAGTACAGGTTGTTCTACGGCTGGTGGCTTTTTAAAAGAAGTTGGTACTATACATTGGTGGAGTCCAAATAGTGGAGCAACTAACCAAAGCAACTTTACAGCTCTTCCTTCTGGTCTTCGTATTACCGATGGTACTGTTTACGGTCGCGGTGATGTTAATAAATTATGGGCTGCTTCACCTGTGTTAAATAATCCTTCAGATGCTTGGAGTATTAGTCTTTATTCAGGAAACGCTAGTGCTTACGGTGGTAGTCATCTTCGAGCCATCGGTTTTTCAGTGCGCTGTCTTAAAGACAATTAGCCTAACAACCAACTACTAATTTTATAGATTAAGCTGTTTATGATATAATAAAGCTGTATGAAACAGCCTAATCTTGTTTTAGTTCGCCATGGTGAGAGTTTATGGAATAAGAAAAACATCTTTACCGGATGGATAGATATTGGCTTATCCGACAAAGGTAAACAAGAAGCTGTACGAGCTGGTAAAATCCTTAAGAAAAACGGCTTTGTGTTTGATCGAAGCTTTGCTTCTGTGCTCAAAAGATCTATTAAAACCCTGTGGTTAATGCTGGAGGCCATGGATGAGATGCATTTGCCGATTGAATACTCATGGAGGCTTAATGAGCGCCATTATGGGGCTCTACAAGGCAAAAATAAGGCCGTAGCAGAGAAACACTATGGTCATGAGCAATTTATGGCTTGGCGCCGTGGTTATGGCGAAAAACCGCCTGCTGGCGATGAACTTAGCCGTAAAGGACAAGTCGCGCCTGCTATTTGTGGTTTAAAGCCATCTTTGATGCCTGAGAGTGAGTCTTTGAAAGATACTGTGCGTCGAGTAGTGCCTTATTGGATGAGCGCTATTAGACCAGCCTTAAGACGAGGTGAAAGAGTTTTAGTCGTAGCTCATGGTAATAGTTTAAGAGCCTTGGTTAAATATCTTGATGGCGTTAGTGATAAAGAAATTGTTAATTTTGAAATTCCAACTGGCGTGCCTTTGTGCTATGATATTGCAGCTGGTCGAGTATTAAAGAGATATTTCTTAAAATAGTCAGGTATTATATTGGCTAAGATTGTTTCTTTGCTAGCTAATACATGATTAATGACTAAAAAGCAACAAGCTTGACAGGCTGTTGTTTTTAAATTATAATGGACATATTGTTTTCCGCTTAAAGCGGATTAATTTATTTAAATTTATGGCGACATCATGTCAATTAACCGGTAAACGAACACAAAGTGGCTTTAATAAGAGCCATTCTAATCGTCGTACTAAGCGCACGTTTAAGCCTAATCTTCAGACTAAGCGAGTGAAAAATCCTAAGACCGGTCGGATGGTAAAACTTACTTTAAGTACTACTGCTATTAAGACTCTTAAAAAGTGGGACGAAGCTGGTAAAATTTATGATCTTGATAAGTTGGTAGCTCAGAAATAGTAAAGATTTTAAATCACATTCTGTGTAAAAACAGAGTGTGATTTTTTTTATTTTATTGCCATATGATTAAATGCTGGCATGGCTCTATTATTAAATTAGTAAACAATGATATAACTATTTAAGCCCGCAAGTATTTTATTATTACTAATTTTTACCTAATATTAAAGCATTTTTATCCATAATATAATTTTTAATTTTAGTATTAGGCCTTAATATATTGCTTTAAATAATAAGGTAAACACAAAACCCCTTATTTTATTGCTGTTTTCTTTAATTTGCTGTATAATGAACTTATATAAGAGGCTTTTGCCTTTTAATAATTAATTAAGCTCCTATGACAAAGTCTCAATTTATGGAAGCTTTGGCTTCTAAGACTGGCATGTCCAAGAAGGATGTTGCCACAGTGATGAGTGAGTTAGCTACTATGGCTTACTCAGAAGTTAAGAAAGCCGGTGAATTTGTTTTGCCTGGTTTTGGCAAATTAGTAAAAGTGAAGCGTGCTGCTCGTATGGGCCGCAACCCAGCCACTGGTGAGCAGATTCAGATCGCTGCTAAAACAGTTGTTAAGTTCCGTCTTTCAAAAGCAGCTAAGGACGCTGTACTATAGTAAATTAGTTTGTTTTAAAATAGCCTGTCTAGTTTACTAGGCAGGCTATTTTGTTGTTAGAGTCTTTATGATTAGACTATAAATCAATCACGATAGTACTAGGTCCATCATTAACTAATTTTACTTTCATGTGGGACTGAAATTTGCCAGTTGCTACTTTAATATTTTTACTATTTAGAACTTGTATTAGCTTTTCGTAATAATTTTTAGCTTTAGCCGGAGGAGCGGCGTTGATAAAGCTTGGTCGATTACCTTTTTTGCAATCACCATAAAGCGTAAATTGAGAAACTAACAAAATTTCTCCATCGATGTCTAGGATTGATTTATTCATTTTTTGAGCTTGATCTTCAAAAATTCTTAAGTTAATAAGTTTATCTGCCATTTTATCAATTAGCTTAAGAGAATCGTTAACGTGAATTGCGACCAAAACTAAGAGCCCGTTTTTGATCTGGCTAATAGTTTTTTCGTTAATTGAGACCGAGGCTTGAGTAACACGTTGAACAACACAGCGCATATTATTATGTTTAATCGTTACTTGTTTTTTCACTTAATTATACTGTAACATTAGTTGTGATATGAGTCTACCTATTATAACCATTATTGGTGGCGGCTTTGGCGGTGTTTATTCTGCCAAGCAGTTACTTAAAAAAGGCTTTAAAGTCCGTCTGATTAGTCAGGATGAATTTTTTACTTTTACGCCTTTATTGCACGAAGTAGCTACCGGCACGCTTCATAAAAATGATGTTTGTTTTCCTATTAAATCTTTTTTAAATAATTCTAATTTAGAAATAATTTGTGGTTCGGTTAGAGAGCTTGATTTAGCTACTAGCTCAATGGTTTTACAGAATGATTCAAAATTAAATTATGAATATTTAATTATTGCGACTGGTGCTCGTTCTCAGCTTAATAATTTTCCTACGACAGCTAATGTGCTTTATTTAAAAAATATTTTTGACGCCGTGGCGATTAAAAAAAGAATTAGGGAAATCATTAGTAAGCAAAATAAAATTAATATTAACATAATTGGCGCTGGTTTAACTGGCGTAGAATTGGCTTTTGAATTAAGTCATTTATTAACTAAAACTATTAAGCGAGTTTCTCGAATTAATCTTTTTAGTCGTGGCGAATTACCCTTAAAAAAGAATGATCCCAAATTAGCTAATTATATTGAGCAGTTAGCTAAAAAAGTTGGGATTACTTTTTATGAAAATATTGAAATTAGTAGCGTGACCGCTAGCACTGTTTTTAGTCCTAAAAGATCTTTTGATTCAGACCTGACAATTTTTACTAATGGCATAATACCTAATACTGAATTATTGCCTAAAAATTATAAGGATAACAAGGGCAATTTATTGGTTACGAGCCAGCTAAATTTACCAAATTATCCTAAGGTTTTTGCTCTTGGGGATATTATTAACATTATTGGTCAAGCTAAACCAGCTATGTTAGCCCAGCTAGCTGTGCAAGAGGCTTTGGTGGTTGCTCATAATATTGAGCGCCAAGTTAAAAATAAAACTTTAGTAGTTTATAAGTCTAGTTTAAAGGGTATACTTTTTTCTTTGGGTAGTTTTAGGGCAGCGGGCAGGATATTTGGTTTACCAATTTCTGGCTTAGTAGCTTGGTATCTTTGGCGTACGGTTTATTTATTTAAGACCCCTGGTTGGCATAATCGCTTTCGAGTCATGTATCGTTGGACTTTTTATTTATTTAAAAAGAGATATCATCTTCACAGAGCTGATTAATAATTTTAATAAAGTTTTTTAAAAAATATCACTGCTTAAAGCTAGTGATATTTTTAAATAGCTGATTGGTTGATTTTTCTAAATAGTATAAATTAAACCTGCGATGAACATCGCCGCGATAATAATGCTAGCTGGCATAGCTAACCAAGTCGGAACAGTATATTCTGGTTTTCTTTGCCCTTTTTTTCTGGCTTGCCAAAAAACCCAAATACTTATTAAACCCGTTAGACCAATACTTAAAGCACCGGACACACTGACAATGCCAAAGAAGTTTCTTAAACCCAAGATAAAGGCTAGTAGAGGAATGGATAAGGTTAGAATAATGGCCAGTAATGGTTTTAGCTTGTAGTCGTACTGGAAGGTTGTTTTGATGGCTGTGCCTAAGGTCATGAAGCTTGAAGACATAGCTATAATAGAAAATAAACTACCAATAATCAGAGCAGTTGGTCCAATCACTGAAGTTAATCCAATCGTGGCAATTTCAGTTGTCGCTGGGCCAGTGACGGCAATCACTAGGGCGGCAAAACTAATATAGATCAACACCGGCACAATATTGCCAATTAAAATTACAGCCCGCAGTGATTTTTCCGCTTGATTAGCGCTAATAATTTCTTTAGCTTCGGGAATAGACACTAAGCCAGAGCAGGCGAATAAAATCGCTCCATAAGGGATGAAAAATTTTGCCAAACTAAAACTAGTCCAATAATCTAGGTTGATGTGTGGTTTTGCTAAGACAGCTAAGACAAAAATAAAACCTAGTATTAAAAGACCAATAATAAATTCAATTCTTTTAATTAAATCCAAGCCTTTGATAACTAAAAATCCTAGAACAACATAAGCCGCCATTGACCAAATGAATTTTGAGCCACCAAATAAATTATAAAGAATTTCTCCTTGGCCAATAGTGTAGGCTAATAAGGCGCTGTACATACCAAATAATAGCAAGATAGCTTGGATATTTTTTATGCTTTTGCCAAGGTAAATACCAGTATAACCACTGAGTTGGTAATTTTTTTTAGTGCGTAGAGTCACTTCACCCAGAAATAAAGCTAGTACAATAACACACAAAGAAATAATAATTAAAACTAATAAGCCAGTTAAAAAGCCAGCTTTCATAAAGGCGAAAGGCAAACCTAAAATACCAGCACCAATGATAGTACCAATAATAATTGATGAGCCTTGAATAATGATCATTTTTTTCATAAAGCAGTGCCTTAATTATAGCATGAGTTTTTAGGTCTTGCCCAATTTATTTTAAATTTAAGCGCCATTTTATTGGTCTTTGATGACCCTTTTCAGATTTTTGAAAACAGTGTATAATTTATGCTATGACGCATAAAATTTATTATGCGCTATTTTATAAAAAAATATGAAAAAACAATTAGGTTTAATCATTGGTGTGATAATTATTCTGGTGGCGGGTTTTGTTTTTTGGCAAAACCAAAGTTCAGCGCCAACTAGCAATGTTAAGAATCAAGCTTCAGTGGCTGCTGACGAAAAACTAAACACTACTCCAGGGCCTCAAGCACCAGTCGATAGTAATACTCCAACTACAACAGAAACCAAGGCGGTTGTTTACACAACAGATGAGGTAACGACCCACAATAATCCAGCTGATTGCTGGGCTATAGTTGATGGCGGTGTTTATAATTTAACTACTTGGGTAAGTCAGCATCCTGGCGGAGAAAAAGCTATTATTGGTCTTTGTGGTATTGATGGCACTGATCAATTTGCTAAAATACACGGTTCAAACGAAAAAGCCAAAGCCGCTTTAGCCTCTTTTTTAATTGGCAAGCTTAGTAATTAATTTTTATGAGTTTAGCTAAATATGAAAATTATTCTTCTTTAGTTTTACGAGTTGGTTTAGGTTTTGTCTTTATTTGGTTTGGTTTTAGTGGCCTAACTAATCCTGAGATGTGGACTGGTTTAGTTCCGGCTTGGACTGGTTTTATTGCCTCAGCTAAAACTCTAGTTTTAATTCATGGCATAGTTGAGATTATTGGTGGTTTTCTGTTATGCACTGGCTTTAGAATTAGACTAGTTTCGGCCATTTTATTATTGAGTTTATTACACACTCTAACCCTACTTAGTTTTGGTCCAGTTTTTGTTAGAGACATTGGCTTAGCAGCCGCTTTGCTGGCCGTGTTTTTAAAGAATGAATAATTAGTTACTAATAATAGCCCCTAAAAAATTATTTTTTAGGGGCTATTTTTTAACTAGCTTTTATTTTTTTCTAGGGGCTTTAATTTTTTTAGAAATTTTTTCTAGCTCTTCTTCAATATCATCTATTTTATCAGACTCAGTTTCTATTTCTTCTTTAGTTTTTTCAGATAATTTTTTTTCGCCCCGTAAACCACTGATTAAAATTTCATTTCCAATAAAATTAGACACAAAAACTCCGATCATTAAAAGTATTATTAGTCCAAGTAGAAAAGATAGGGGACCATCCCACCATAATTCATTGCTTAAATCAAGACTTGATGTATTGGAGTTTAAGGCCTTAAATCTAAGTATTAAATAATCAGCCGTATGCCAAACACCGCGCCAAAATAAAACTATACCAATACCGCCAATCACAGCGTAAAGCACAGGATGGTGGCTTAAGCGAACACGTAATTTATATTCTAATTTATCAAAAAATTTCTTTATCATATTATTTTGCTGAGCATTTTTTACACCAATTTATAGAAATCACAAAAATAATAAGATAAAAGATTAAGCCATAGGTACAGGTTGATAGGCCGAGTTGATAATGCGCATAACCTTGTTTAATAAGCAGAGCTAATTCTTCAACTACATAGCGACCAGAGAAAATTATTCCCAGAAGAGAAACAAATGATAGGGTTCTTTTAACAGTAAAATCAGTGATTTTTTTGGCTAAGCCAAAGCTAGCGACAATAAACATGGTTAAAAATAAGGCTAGACCAACCCAGCAAGCTGGATAGCCCATAAAATAAGGGCAGGTTTCATTAAAAGCACAGGTATCTGTGAATAACTTTACTCCGCTCATATAACCGGCAAATAAAGTACCGGCTAAAGTAAGATAAAAACTAGCACTTAAATAAGTATTTTTCATAAAATTATTATATAAAACATAAGTTTATATTATAGCCTTTATATTATAGCTGGTTTACTTGCCAAAATAAAGTTTATGGTGTTATATAAAGATATATGGATAAGTTAAATTTAACAGAAAAACTTGTTAATTCTGGTCTAAGCAAGGCAGAAGCCGAGGTTTATGTGGCTTTATTGTCACATCCTTCAATGACAATTAATGAAATTGCTAAATATAGTGGTTTGCCTCGCTCAACTGCAGTCTTGGCTATTGAAAAGCTGTCTCGTTTAGCTGTCATAGATGAATATGCTCATGGTAAAAGAAGTAATTATGTTATTAGTTCGCCTAAAGCGATTGAAAAATATGTTGAAGATCAGGAGCGTTTAGTGATGGCTAACAAAGCTCAGCTTAGTAGTTTAATTACTGATATTCAAAAATTACATTTTTTACAACAAGTCAAAGGAGCACAGGTAGAAATTTTAAAAGGGGAACAAGGTTTTAAAGATTTATATAATCGAACTCTGGAGTTAAAAAAAGGTGAAGAAATATTACGCTTTGGTGTGGAAGCAGAAAAATTTGTTTTTTATGCTGAGTGGTTAAAAACTTATGTTAAAGAAAAAGATAAGCGGGGTATTAAAACTAGGTTGTTATTACCCGAGAGTAAGTTAGGGCAAGAAGTGTCTAATAATGAAGACAAAACTAGTCGTGAAACAAGATTTTTAAATAGAAAAATTTATAATCCAAATCAAATGATTGTTGTTTGGGGTGAATTTGTATCTTTTACTACCTGGAATGAAAGCTTAGAAACTTTAGTTATTAAATCAGTTGAGACAGTAGCTATGATGAAATCTTTGTTTGAAGCTTTGTGGATAGGCGCAAAGAAATAAATAATTTTTATTATGAAAAATAAGAAAATAATTACTTTGTGTTCCAGCGCCGCATTTTTTAAGCAAGCGCTTGAAATTGGACAAGAGCTAAGTCTATTCGGTTTTAGAGTTAGATATCCTTATACGGCGCTAAAAATGAAAGCTAACGGTGATTTTAGAATTGAAACTTACAAAACCTGGTTTAAAGATTCTAAAAATTATAAAAAGAAAACTTGGTTAATTAAGAATCATTTTAAGAAAGTAATAGAGAGTGACGCTATTTTAGTTTTAAATTATTCTAAGAATGACATTTGCGGCTATATTGGCGGAAATACTTTAGCTGAAATGGTTATCGCTTTTCATTATAAAAAACCAATTTATATTTTAAATCCAATCTCCGAAGAATTAGGTTTTAAAGAAGAGGTTTACGGATTAGAACCAATTTTTTTAAATGGTAATCTTAAGAAGATTACTTTGAAATAATAACTAGTTTTAGTTTTTCTCTCCATTCCCTCCTTTTATTAACTTGCCTGCCGAAGTTCTGATCCCGCCTTGGCGGTATCAGGGCGAAAGCTAGGTTAAACCAAGGAGGGTATGTTTTTTATCAAATTTAGACGAAAACTAATTTTAGTTTTCCTATTGGCGCTGTGTTTATTTTTTCAAGCTAGTATTAGCTACTCAGCATCTTTACCTCAAGCAACAACGATTTATCCGACTAAAAATTATTCGGTTGGTCCTAATGGAATTGAAAAACATATATTTTTAGGTAATCAAGTTATTGCTACGATTGATGGTGAGGGTAAAACTGCTACAGTTTATTATATTTATCCCGACCATCTTAATAGCTCTGGTGTTATTACTAATGAGGCTGAGGAGCTTGAGGAGTTAATTGATTATTATGCTTTTGGTTCAGTTCGTTTTAATCAGAGCTTTAATAAACGTCAAGAAAAGAGAAAATTTATTGGTCAAGAATATGATCAATCTACTGGCTTAAATTATCTTAATGCTCGTTACTACGATGCAAACTTAGCTAGATTTATGAGCCAAGATCCTTTGTTTTGGCAAATCAGAGAAGATTATTTAGTTGATCCTCAGCAACAAAATAGCTATAGTTATAGTCGTAATAACCCGATTGTTTATAGTGATCCTTTCGGTTTATCTAGCGCTATTTACAATGCTATACCTTCTGGTGGTTGGCGTTTTGGGCAAAAAATGGGAGAATTTAATGGCGTCATAGCTTATTATAACGGCATTGGTAGCTCAGGCACGACTTATAGTTGCGTGGAATACGCTAAGCGTTATCAAGCGCAAGTTTATGGCATTAAAAATATTGGTCCGGTTGGTGATGCTAAAACTATGTGGACGATGTTAAATACCATAAATAATCGCTTAGCTAATGCTAAATCAGCCTATACTTTTACTAAACATAATAATGGCGACGGTTTTAATTTACCGAGCGAAGGAGATTTATTATTTTGGACCGAGGGTAAGTATGGTCATGTTATGGTAGTGACAGAATCTAAATTTGACACCACAACAAATAAAGGTCATGTTGAAATTATTGATCAGAATGCTAGTCAAAAAGCCGTGCGTAGTTTTGATGTTAAAAAAACCGACAAAGGCTATTTAGTAATGCGCAACGAAAGCTCTCCGCTAGCTGGCTGGTTTAGCCCAACGCCAGTCAATCATCAAACTAAAGCGCAGGGAGGAGTAGCACCTTCTCCTGTCCCAACTAAGTCAGCACAGCCATCATCATTTTTTAAAAACTTTTTTAGCAGAGTGCAGAAATTTTTCCAAAGATAATTTAAATTAACTCACTTTGATTTGCTGGTCGAATCTTGGTGTTATAAAAAATTTATGAAAAAACAAGCTATTTATTTAATTGGTGTTATAACTTTAGTGTTATTTATAATTGGCTTAATAATTTTTAAAACTAATAGTAATCAATTAAAGCCCCAGCCTTTGTGTCAGAACAAAGAACATCAAGTTTCTTTGACTTTGCAATCAGGTGAAAAAGGTAAGTTGTTTCTGACTGATAATCATTGTGAACTAAGACCAAATCAGCCAGCTAATGAATTATCATTTAAAGTTTTGCCTGATGGTGCGCTGGAAGATAGTATTTATCAATCAAAATTATATTTTTGGTCTAGAGACAATAAGCTAAGTTCTATTGAACAAATAAAAAATTTAGTTAATCAATTAGCTAAAGATAAATTATGTCAGGTAGAGAAAAATAATTATCCGCAGCGTGATGGTCTACTGACTTATGGTGTTCGCTTGGCCAATGAAAGCAAATCAGATTGCTTATTATTCGGTCAAGAGACCGAGTTTGCTTCAGAGGTTTTTATAGAAACTGATAAGCTATTAATTTTACAAAGACAAGTTGGTTTAGACGGTATCGAACCCTTTAATTTAGCGTCTATTAAGTTTATTCAAGACTAGGCTTTACAAATTATTATAAAGATGATACTTTATTAAATCGTTCGGTTTAAGTTCTTTGATAAAAATTTTTAATTTAATAGTTTATTGAGTGCCTGACATCAAGGTTGGGAATTTAATAAGCTATTAAATTAAAATTTAAAAGGAGTAGAAAATGGATCAAGCAACAATTAATGTTCTTAATAAGTTGAATAAGGGTATCATTAATGGCACAATCCCCGTAACGGTTGATGATATTGAAGACTTTATTAGTAGTAAAACTCATTATGAAGTCAAAATAGATAGCCAAAAAGTTCTTAACTTGAGCCAAGAAGTCAGGTCTAAATTAGGAATTAGCTTAGCTACTGCCTATTTCGGTTTACCGTTAGATCAGCTAAGCAATGATGATGCTAAAAATAAAAAAATGAGAGTAGTTGAAGATTTTAATCTTTTTGATAATGATGATCTTTACGATTACGCAAGCGCTACGGAATTACTTATGTTTTACGCGCAGTATAAGAAGACAGATATAGTAGCTCTTGGTTCGCCAGAAAGAGTCGGTAGCGAAAACTATTATTTAGCCATTAATAAAAGCGGTAAATTTATTATGGTGAATTTAGGATCAATTCATCATTATAATAAATTAATTGTAGAGCGTTTATAAAAACAATGAGGCAGTCAAACACGGCTGCCTCATTTAAATTATTGAATAATTATAAAGCCTTGTTAAATTTCAAAGCTTTCTTGAATTTGAGGAATAATGACTTTTAATTTTGGTAGGCGATCGTTTAATAATTTTTCAAAAGTTGTTGCTTGATTAGCTTCAGAGTGGACCAGAAAAACATTTTTTAATTCCTTGATTTTAGCAATATAATTAAATAAACCAGCTTGATCAGCGTGGGCGCTAAATTCATTGATAGTTAAAATATCAGCTTTAATATCATACCAGCGATCATAAATTCTAACCGGACTAAGTCCCTCAACAATTTTCCTACCTAAAGTATTTTCGGCTTGATAACCAGTAATAATAATGATTGATTTAGGATTAGAGATATTATGTTCTAAATGGTGTAAAATGCGACCACCTTCACACATGCCTGATGAAGCAATAATCATGGCCGGGCCTGCAATAGAGTTTAAAGCTTTTGATTCTTCGGTGCTGGTGATACTATGTAGGTTTTTAAATGCAAACGGGGATTCATGATGAGAAATAAAATCTTTCCAAGTCTCATGATCAAAATCTTCATAATGTTCACTAAAAGCTTCGGTAACATCATTGCCTAGGGGGCTATCTAAATAAATTGGTAGATTTGGTATTTTTTTCTCATCATGCAATTTATGCAAAACATAAATTAATTCTTGAGTTCGGCCTAAGGCAAAAGCTGGTACGATGATTTTTCTTTTATGTTTAACTGCTTCATTCATGACGTCAATTAATAATTTAGAAACATCTTCGACTGGTCGATGATTTTTATTACCATAAGTACATTCGGAAATTATAGCATCAACTTGTTCTTGAATTATTTCTGGGTCGTTTAAAATTGGGACATGAACATTTCCTAAATCTCCGGTGAAAGCTAGGGTTTTTGTGCCGTTAGGTTCATCGCTTTGTAAAACAATCACGGCTGAGCCTAAAATATGGCCCGCATCATAAAATTTAAATCTAATTTGTTTAGTTAATTCGTGCCAACCAGCTTTAACTCTAGCGTAGGGGACTTCGCTAAAATGTTTACAAGCCGCTTCAACATCATCTATTGAATAAAGCGGGGGGAGTAAGTCTTTTTCAGGAATACCATTATTTTTAAGATGTTGGTAATCACTAGCCTGAATTTTGGCTGAATCAAGCATGATTAAACGAGCAATATCGGCCGTAGTTGGAGTAGTAAAAATTTTATTTTGATAGCCTTGCTTAACCAGCATTGGTAACATGCCGCAATGATCAGCGTGCGCATGCGATAAAATTACCGCATCAATTTCGTGTGCGTTAAAGGGTAGGGTTTTATTAAGTTGATAGGCTTCTTGTCTTTTACCTTGGTGTAAGCCACAATCTAGTAAAATTTTATAACCATTGGATTCAATTAAATGCTTGGATCCAGTAACGCCTTGGGCGGCGCCGAAGAATGTTATTTTCATGTTTGAATTATACTATATTTTTATTAAATAGTCCTAATTGCGGCTGGACTTACTAAAAATGGTTATAAATTAGTGGCTATCAAAAATAGCTATTTTAAAACTAAAAAAGCCTGGATAGTGTCCAGCTTTTTCAATTTGTTGAATCTTAATCTTTATAATAGCCAGAATCGTAAATAATAAATAGCATCTCTAATTGGCTAACAATCGCTTCAATCATTGTTCTTTGTTCATTAGAAATCTTGACCATTGGAAATATGCAATAACCCTGAATGTTCATGCTTTTTTGTTTTGAATTAATTATTATATAATCATTATTTGAGCCTTTGATTAAATCTTCGTTGTTAATTTTATATTTAGTTAAGATAGCATTGCCTCTAGTTTCAGAAAATTCTTTTAATGTTCTATTTTGCTCAATATTTATAATTCTAAAAACCAACCAGTCAACTGAAATAATTTTTAAAATGTTTTTAGCTAGCAGTTCCATAATTTCATTCATCTCTTTTTTATTCTTGGGGTATTTCTCCATGCCAGCAAAAATTGATTTAAAAACTTCTATTTGTGAGTTGCTATTACCAATATATTTAAAAGCATCTATTAATTGATCTTCTAGCTTTTTTTTATCTTCATGAATGAGTGATAATCTTTTTAGATTTTTTTCTAATTCTTTTTGGTACATTAAATAAACCACATAACCGATAATAAACATTATAAAAATTAATGATTCTTCTAAATACTCTTCTTCAAGCAAAGATACGCCAAATTGAATGATTGACGGTGTGGCGACGATCACGATAGCCAAGAGAACCAAGATACTTAAGTAGAGGTTTTTTAAAAATGTTATTTTCATGTTTGAATTATACTATATTTTTATCTAAAAACCTAAATTTTCCTACTATCATAAGCCCAATGTAAAATGGCTTGCCTTTGTCTAGGGCGACAAGTTAAATCTTTAGGCCGACAATTTTTTTTAATTTGAGCAATATGCCTACTAATAGCTTGCCAACGTTTAATTTGTCTTTCATCTTCGCCCTCTAAACGACGACCATAATAATAACGACAATACCATTGAAACCAGCCACGAGGGTCATTATAAGTATCAAGCCAGCCTTTCTTTTTCCAAACGTCTAGCGGTTGGCTAGCCTTAACTTTAAAAAAATTTAATTTAGGATCATATTTAGTAGGGCTTAATTTAGCCTTAGTAAACCAATCCGCAGGAAATTCTTTTTTGCAGTCAGTCATATATTTACCACCAAAGACGCCTAAGGCTAGCATTTGTTTAGGGGTTAATTCTGGCTTAAAATCCTTATGAAAATTTTTCCCCATTGGCTCGCTTAACTCATAATGATAATTTCTTTGCATTTTATCATTAACAGTGATTAATTTAATTTTTTTATTAGTACGTTTCATAGGTCAATTTTATCTTAGTTTATATATTATACTCTTTTATGATATTATTATAAATAAGAGCTATTATTAATTTAATCATTTTTATATGAGTGATAGGTCTATGGCCGGTGCTTCCGGCGGTATTTATGGCTTAGCTTTTATTGGCGCTGTTATTTATTATCTACAGCATGCAACAGACTTTTTAAGCGGCTTACTAGGCATTGTCAAGGCCTTGGTGTGGCCAGCTATGCTGGTTTATAAATTATTAGAGTTTTTAAAGATGTAGATTATTTTAAAAACAAAAAAAATATGTAGGTCCGCATAATTATGCGGACCTACATATTTTTTTATATTTACCGTGAAAACCCTCGGCGTGTAAATTTCTGTCCCGTAGGACGACTATGCCCGGAGTGGCCACCGCGGTGAGTATTATAAGGCGAACTTTTTCTAAAATTACGTTTTCTGCTTTGATCAGTTGAAGGGCGAGTTGAGGTTTGAGTAAGTTTAACAAATTCTGTTAACTTAATATTTTTATTAATCAATTTTTCAATCGCTTTAATTTGTTTATATTCATTCGGTGTGGCTAAGCTAATAGCTTTACCCAATTTGCCGGCGCGGCCAGTTCTACCAATACGATGAACATAATCGCCCGAGCTATCAGGCAAATTATAGTTAACTACTAATTCAATGCCATTAATATCCAAACCTCGAGCCGCGACGTCGGTGGCGACTAGAATACGTTCGCGTTTTGATTTAAAAGCACTCAAAGCCTCTCTGCGTCTACCGAGTGATAAATTAGAATGAATTTCTAAGGCTTTATGTCCGATGGAGCGTAACTTAAGGGCTAAAGCTTTAGCGCCGTGTTTGGTGCGTACAAAAATTAAAACTGAGCCTTCATATTTAGTTAGAATTTTTTTTAAGTGTTCAAGTCTATCTTCGTTTTTAATAATAAAAATTTCTTGATCAACTTGCGAGGCAGTAGTACCTGGGGGAGCGACCTCAATGCTAACTGGCAACCTCATGTGATTAGCAGCAATTTTTACAATCGCTTGAGGCATGGTAGCAGAAAATAGCATGGTTTGTCTGTCTGTTGGAACTTGTTTTAAAATTTCTTGGATCTGAGGCGCAAAACCTAAATCAAGCATCATATCAGCTTCATCTAAAACCAAAATATTTACTAAGTTTAATTTAAAAGTGCGGCGTTTAAGATGATCAATTAAACGGCCGGGCGTCGCCACAATAATATGTGGATTTTTTCTTAAGTGATAAAGTTGACGATCAATATTTTCACCACCAATTAGAGCCGCGGTTCGCAGCCCTAAAGATTGCCCTAGTTTTTTTAGATTATCCTCGACTTGCAAAGCTAATTCGCGCGTGGGAGCAATTACTAAACCTTGATTTTGATTTTGTCCTAAACGCTGTAACATTGGGATGCCGAAAGCTAAGGTCTTGCCAGTACCAGTTTGGGCAACGCCGATTAAGTCTAAGCCTGCTAAAGCCGTGGGAATAGTTTTTTGCTGAATTGGAGTCGGTGTTTCCAATTTCATTTTACTGAGTATATTTAGAATTGGTTTACTAATACCTAAATCAGAAAATTTTTCCAGAGTTTTAGCTGGATTCTCATGTGGTTTTATTGTATTTGTCATAAAAAATGATTGACCCGATTTTCTCAAGGTCAATCAATTATAATGCCTAAGATTCGAATCTGTAATAATATACATAATAATAACAGATAATTATAAATAAGTCAATAAATTTTGGTAATGTGTATGCATATATTGAACTTTTTGATTTAAAAAGGTTATATGGCTTAATCGCTATATGATTGGGTACGTATTTAGATATGTTGTTACTTAGCCATAAAACCATTTAGCCATATAGCCATTTCTTTACCATTGACAGCTAATTTTATCTATGTTATACTATGTTGGTAATGCGTATATTAAGTTTTGTGAAGTAGTCGACTCAATTAAACATATATAACCTTACGTTTTTATTCACTCTGATAAATCCATGAAAGGTACAATCAAAAAATTGACCGACAAGGGTTTTGGATTCATTTCTTCAGAAGGTCAGGAAAAGGACTTATTCTTCCACAGCAATAGCTTGGTTGGTGTCCAATATAATGAACTTCATGAAGGCGACGAAGTCTCTTACGAGATTGAACAGTCTGAAAAAGGTCCAAACGCCGTCAATGTTCAAAGAGCTTAATATTTAAGCCTTTCAAAAACACTCTCTTTTTAGGGGGTGTTTTTGTTTTTCGTCTAATTAGCGGGAGGGGATTGACTTTCGAAGCCCCGTCGGTCGCAACTGACGGGTTGAAGGAGAGTTATCAACTTGCGTTTAATTTATGGTTAGATAATAATAAGATTGAAGGAGGTAAAATAAAAAAATAAAGTTAGAGTTAGATATAAAAATAGTTTTTTGAAAATTTAAAATATTTGGAGGACGCATGAGTGATCGAACTCTAATAAGTTTGAAGTTCTTGGGCGGTGTAGCTAGTGATAACTTAACTGGGTCTTGTATGTTACTTAATACGAGACAAGGCAAAAGAAATAATAAGCTACTAATTGATGCTGGATTAATTCAAGGTTGTTTTCATAAATCCCTAGATAAAAATAGAGAGATTTTAGAACAATTTAACCCAAGAGAAAAAGACACTGATATTATTATTACCCATGCTCATATTGACCATACAGGTAGGTTGCCATTATTTACTAGGCATGGTTTTTTGGGCAAAATTATTTGTACTGAAGGAACAGCCGATCTTCTAACGCCTATGTTAGAGGATAGCGCTAAAATTCAAACGGCCGAAGCTGCCTATTTATTTAGAAAACTTCGTCATAGCCAAAAAGATTTTTCTCATAAGCTTTTGGCTTACGGTACCTATGATCGTAATAGGTTAAAAAACAAGCAACATAAATCAAGTGATGAATTAAGTCCTTTATACACTATTAAGGATGTTGAGGTTGTTGAGGGCCTAATTAAGAATGGTGGCCATGGTTTTTTTCAGTGGGAAAATGTTGCTTATAATATCAGCGTTAAGTTTTATCCATCAGGCCATGTGATGGGTGGAGCAATAGTCGTCTTAAGAATAATCAGTAAGCCAAAGGATATTTATTTTTGTTTTACTGGTGATTTAGGTCGCCGTGATGGAATAATATTGCCTCCGCCGGTTGTTGTAGAGGAGCCAATTGATTATTTTATCATTGAGTCAACCTATGGCGGGAAGACTCATCCTGAACGTGACCAAGAAATACAAAAATTGTTTGAGCTTATCAAACAGGCAGCCATCACTAAACTACGGCTATTAATACCATCTTTTGCCTTAGAGAGGGCGCAAGAAATAATTTATCTACTGTCTTATCATATGGCTTTAGGTGATATTCCTTACGTACCAATTTATCTTGATTCTCCTTTGGCTGAGAAAATAACAGCAGTTTTTTCTAAGGGTTGGAGACAAGGCATGTTTTCTGATCAAGCTAGGCTATATTTTAACCCTTTTGACCCAGCTACTAATCCTTATCTACATATCATTACTAGCCAAGAAGAGTCAGATGCTCTTATTACTAGATCTGGTAGTAGTATAGAAATTGCTGGTTCAGGTGCTTGTGATGCTGGTAGAATTAGGTCAAAGTTAAAAGCGCACTTAGGTAATGCAAATACTGTTGTTTGCTTAGTTGGCTATATGCCAGAGAATAGTTTAGGGCGTAAACTTAAAGATGGTTTTAAGGCTGTTAAAATGAATGGTAAAGAAGTTACGGTTAAAGCTAATATTGTTAGCTTTGATAGTTTCTCAGCGCATGCCGACGGACCATTTTTAGAGGATTATACTCTAGCTGTGCAGAACAATAATCCAGCTTCATTGAAGAAAATATTTATTGTTCATGGTGAAACAAAAAGCTCTGAAGACTTACAGGCCGGCTTGCTAGAAATTTTTACTAAGTCAAAAAACAAAACAACTAACATAATTATTCCTAAATTAAATCAGGAATTTATTTGTGATTAAAATATTTTAAAATTATAAAAAGGCTGTCTTAATAAGACAGCCTTATATTTTTGGTTAAATTATTCAAACAGAAAAACCGCGGCGCTCAAAACCGTTGTCCATTTTCCATCTTTATCGCCTTGCGCCGAGCTTACTATATTGCTAGTTTTGAAGATATGTTCGCTGGAGCGATAAATCTGCTTACGCTCGTCCCAGGCTTGGTCTGGGTCAAAATTTAGCCCTAGGGTGGTCGCTAGCATGGTAGCGGCTAAATCTTCGGCATAATCTCCTGTTACAGAGCCTTTATGTCCATAATCATGGTGTTCGCTTAAGTAACCATAATGTTCCTTGTCTTTTGGTACGGCTAAGCCGACCGCTGCCGAAATTACTCGATTAGGTTCTTCGGTCTCATTTCTGGACATGACGCAAAAAGTAATTTGTCCAGGTTTTAAAATTTTTAAACCAGCTTCTTTAGTTACAATTTTACACTTGGGTGGTAAAATACTGGAAACATAAACTAAGTTACATTTTTCAATTCCAGCCTCGCGCAAAGCTGCTTCGAATGAAGCTAATTTATCTTTGTGCACCCCAACGCCGTTAGTAAAAAAAACTTTTTGAGGGATCATAGCTTTTATTATAGATAAATCTATAAAATTAAAATACTTAAATAAATAATAGAATGCATTATAACATGGTTTGACTCTGGCTACAACATAAATATAACGCTACGACCCAAAGAGTCGTAGCGTTATTAAAATTATTTTAATATTTATTATTTAGCACTAGCAATCTTTTCCTTCTCCATAAATTTTTTAATGTCGTCAATCGTTGACATAAATTGAGCTGGGAAAATTATGGTAGAATTTTTCTCAATGCTAATTTCTGCCATGGTTTGTAAATTTCTCAACTGTAAAGCAATCGGATGAGCTGCCATAATATCAGCTGTGTCAGCTAATTTTTGGCTAGCGAGAAATTCTCCTTCAGCCGCAATAATTTTAGCTCGTTTTTCTCTTTCGGCTTCAGCTTGTTTGGCCATAGCGCGTTGCATATTTTCCGGTAATTCAATATCTTTTATTTCCACGACTGAGACAACTACGCCCCAAGGTTCAGTATGCGCGTCTAAGACTAATCTAATTTCTTTATTAATGGTATCTCTCTCAGATAAAACCTCGTCTAGCTGAAAACGACCGACAATATTTCTAACTGTAGTTTGAGCAATTTGATCAATCGCGCTCATTACTTTTTCAATTGCAATAATGCTTTTTTCCGCATCAACAATTTTATAATAAGCCACAGCCGAGATATCGACCGAAACATTGTCTTTGGTAATAATTTTTTGTGTTGGGATAGGTAAGGTGATAGTACGAAAATCTATTTTTCTCATTTGATCAATATAGGGGATAATCCAATTAAGACCTGGGCCACGAGTAGAGATAATTTTTCCAAAACGAAAGACTACGCCTTTTTGGTATTGTTGGACAACTCTAAAGCCTGGTAAAACAAGAAAGACAAAAATAATGAGTAAATACCAGAGCAGATTAATAATAGCCTCCATAAATTTATGGTTAAATTAATTAGATTTTAATCATAGTTCACTGATAATTAGCTGTCAATTTTAAAGTTAGCTATTTATTTTTTATCAAACCAATAATACCACTAGCGCATATTACTAGTCCTAGTAATTGTGCGCCAGGGCTGTCATCATAACCGCCATAGATAAATATAAACACACCGAATAATATCACTAGAATAAATAATATTATTTTTAGATAAGATTTTTTCATAATTATTTTTTATTATATTAACTTTGTTTTAGATTTCTTGTTACGAATAAGGCCAATGATAGCTGATAGCATAATAACCATTTCAGCGATGATTCCTCCCCATGAGCCAACAAAAATATCGTACAATATCCAAAAGGAGCAAGCCAGGATTCCAAACAGTTTAATTTTTTTTGTGTCATCCTGCCATTTCCCTAATACCATAGACATTATTCCAGCTAGTGCAAATACACTATAAAACTTGTTCCAAGTAAAAAAAGTAACTAAAATGGAAATGCCTAAGGCGAGAAAAAGTACCCAAGGTTTACTTACCCATCGATTTTTATTCTTATAAAGAAAGAGCAGAGTAATCATGCCGTTAGTAAAAACTAAAAAAGTGCCAGACCAGGCTCCAAGTAGAGAATAATGTATTACCCAAAAAGCCATACTCAGCATCTGCCAAAGTAGTATTTTTGTACGAGTTTTTGATTGAAAAGAACCAGCAAAGGCTGCCAGAGCAAGCAGAGCTATTAGTTGAATGAAAAAATTATTAATCATACGCTACAGAAAGTTTAGAATATAGTTACAGTTGTTTTAACTAAAACCGCCTGCTAATAAATAGACGGGCGGTTTTAGTTTGATGCGGATTAATCAAGAATCCCTGCTAAGTGCAGTAGATAGAGAAAGAATCCGCTTGAGACAAGAAATATGGCCCAGCCAAGAGCTAGTCCGACTGGAGAGCCCCACTCATCCCATTTTCTTCTTCGCGGTTTTCGCTCCAACCAATATCTTTCATCTGCCGAAAGACTAAGTTTGTCGTCTTTGTTTTGTTCCATAGAAGTGTAATAAATAATTGAGTTATGCTATCCAAACGACCTTTTATTTTTTTGGATAACTTAGGGCCCTTGTTTTTATTTGCTAGTTGGGCTCCTTTTGATGCATCCCAAGGGTAGGGCAAGGAGATAGATCCCATTTGAATTTACTATAGCATTTTTGTAGTTAAAATTCTAACTTAAATAATTTTTTGAAACTTGTCGATTCGTACTAAAGCCCCAGCCAGATGTTACTTACATTACTAAACAAGCTAAACAATTAAGTGTAGCCCAATGGTCCAAAAGACCATTAAAAAGCCTTGTAATAAGGCAAGACCGATAATTAACAGCTCTTCCCATTTTTTATTATCAAATAGTGTGGCTAAGGCAATAAAAATTGGAAAAATTGGTAAAGTATAACGCAAAAGACTATTAAGTGACGTGTCACCAGTCGTTAAGGGAAAAATAAATAATAAAGCAGCTAATAAAATATAAGCTGGTCGTAAAATTTTAAGTTTTAAAATTAAAATTAGCATTAGAGCTAGGGAAATAATTAGTGGTAAAAATTGGAAAATATCTTGGTTGGTTAAGCCATGAGCAATAACAGTTAGGGGATTAGAAAATATATGGCCCCAGCCAAAGCTTTGGGTTTTAAAATAATTTAGAAAATTGCCAGATAAGTACTTAATATAAAATAAAAATATAATTAAACCGGCTGGCCAAAAAAGTAAATATAAAACTTGGTAGTTTATTTTTTTTATTTTGTATTGCAAACTTACAAAATATTCCCAAGCGATTGGTAATAAAACTAAAATACCTAAGGGGCGAGTCAGTGTTAGTAATAATCCGCTTAAACCGACCGCTAACCATTTTTCTTTTCTAGCAAAATAAAAAGCTAAAATTAATAATAATAAAAATAATGATTCACTAAAAACTCCGGATAAGATAAAGGCAACTGGGAAAAGAAAAAGATATTTAACTGAATTTTTAGCGACATCTTTGCTGTAGTCTAGTTTTATTAGTTTATATAACCACCAAGCAGCCGCTAATAAACACAAATTAGAAATAATCAGTCCGGCTAGGTAATAATTATTCACGAGGATATTTAATACTTTAATTGTTAAGGGGTAAAGCGGGAAAAAAGCGTAATTAGCTTGATTGCTAGTCATGGCAAGTTGGCCAAGCGTGGCCGAGTAACCGTGTTCCGCAATTCCTAAATAATAACCTGAGTCCCAAACACCCCAAATAGACAAAACTTTACTAGGGTGATAATCAAAATTATGCACATTAACTTTAAATGATTCCAACATCATTCTTGAAGAAAACCCAATAATTGATAGAATAATTCTTGTAACTAAAAACAAAATTAATATATATTTAACTTCTGGTCTTTTGAAAAAATTAAGAATTTTTATCATACTAAGAGTTGGCGGTGATAGTTTTGGCGTTAACAATAGACTCGTTATTTGTTGCTATTTATTTTTAAGCCCGTCTATCAAATACAGAATTCCGGGAATGATAGGCACAGCTAAGTTGATACTGAGATTGGCCTCTGTCAAAAGCCCGACAATTAATCCGATTGTGATTGAGATGATTATCATCCAGCCAGCGACTTTAGGATATTTCCATCCTAAAGCTAAACCGATAAAAACTAATGGCATCATGGCTAAGGCAACATTTTCCCATAGTGAATAATCGGGCTTGGCAAATGGCAACGGATTGCCGTAGCCAAAATAAAACGGTAGAGCGAAAATCAAGATGCATAATGACAATATTCTAGCTGCCCATTTGATTGTTTTCATATTTTTTGATTATTTTTTATTTTCAACAAAAGTCCGACCGTCTGAAGTGGCACATTGAGGAGGATTGGATTTCATAATTGAAAAGCCGGCGTTAACGCAAGAATCATAATTAGTAATTTGTTTTAACAATTCGTTGCATTTTTCGTGACTAGCAGTATCACTTTTTGGTAAACAGTCTTTTAATTGTTCGGCGATAGATAATTGTTCAGATTTAATTTTAATATTTTGAACAATTTTATCTACAGTACCGTCTACATCAAAAGCCGATCGTTCATTTTCGCACTCTGACGTTTTTGGTTCGTCATAATTTTGACATTGGACGAAACGTAAAGTAAAAGTAATAATTCCCGTTTGATTATTTTGTGGAAATTCGTAAGTATAGGAAGTATATGTGCTGCCAGCCGCCCCTTCACTTTCTTTGGTAACACAGTACGACCTATTATCCACTAAACGTAATTCGGTTTGTCCGCCCTGCTGGATTTCATTGTCGAACGGATTGCAAATAAACTTCTTATTTTTTATTTTCACCTGAGGAGGCCAATTAACAACACTAATATATTTTGTCAGCAGTTCTGTGGGGTATTGAAATGTTATACCATCGCCAGTCGTTGTGGTCGCCCACAAATTATTATCATCCTCCGAATTATCTAAATTATTTGTATTTTCTGTTATATTCCAAAGTAAATAAAACCGACTGTAATATTTATGGATCGCAACGGCGCTTTTTCCTGTTGTGGACTTAAAAAGATAACCAGACCCCATCTGTTCGGTAAAAGCATAGCCTTTATCTTGCATATAGGATTTAATAACTTCTTGGCCGTTATTGCTCTTAGTTAAATATCTGTCTCCGTTCATATTTAACTTAACAATTTTGTCTTGAGTAAAATTTAGTTGTCCTATTCCCTTCATTAAAGGGGTGGGATTTCCTTCTTGAAAAATTACTGGCCTATACAATAAAATGGACAAGATAAAAATGACTAGCAAGACCCCAAAGACACTAAGTATTTTATTTCTTTTTGTGTTTAGCATATTTTTCTATTAATAAAGTAATACCCCTGATAACAATTCCCACTAGTCCGCCAAAAATACACACTATCGAGAAAAATAGAGCCATTTGCAAAGCCCCTAAGAGAATAAAATAGCCGTCATAATCATACTCAATTAATTGCCACAAAACTACAAACACAAAGCTTGTTAAAAATGAACCGATAATTAATTTAGGTAAAAAGTGATAACTCTTATTTTCATTTTGCACCAATACCATTAAGATTCCGGCTGTAAATGGTAGTAAAAGCAGTTGCCAGCCCCATAAAAATTTAAACCAATCTGGCATAAGGACAAATAGTAAGCCAAGTAAAATAGTAAGCACGGAAATCATATAAATTTTCTTCATATATTTACCAATAAATTATATTTTCATCATCTATCCAAAAAACATATTCATATCTATTTTTAGACAATCTATTATTTTGTTTAATAATTTCTCCCGTTTCGGTATCAGCAATAAACAAAGTCCAATACTCATTTGGCGTATCATAATCAATTTCTTCAATTTTAACCTCAATAGCCAATTTTTTATTGTTAGGCGAGAACATAGCTTTGCCAAAATCTAAGAACCTCTTATCTTCCTGACGGTTCATTTCATAATAATGATTAACAGTGAAACCTTCGATATTATTTTTTAAATCAATCAGACGAAGGCTTAAATCTTGATTATTACAATTGCGATCAGTTTCTGGAGTTAATGGATATTTATCACAATCACTTTCCAAAAAAACTACTTTTTGTCCGTCCGTTGATTTAGAGATCAGCCTACCTTTAGTTGGTAATTCAATTTTTTTTCTGGTTTTAAAGTCTAAATAATAATTAAAGAAAGGTCCATTATACAACTTTGAATCTTGTGGCCATTGCCAAGCCGAACCAATTAAAGTATTTTCTGACAAAGGTGTAAGTATCGGGTCTATATAGTTAGTATAAAATCCCAGAGAATCTTTAACCTTATTATTTTTCATTATTCTCGTCCAACCAATCCCACCTTCACCTTTAATATGATCAAAAGTAAAGACACTTTCATTTTTATCAATATTAAAAACAGACGGCTCATTTAAACTTCCTATTTGTCCAGATAAATTATTAAACTCTTTATCTATATCAGTAAATTTATTTTGTATATGGCAATTAAAATATGGCGGCTGAGCTAAGCAAGCGTCACCACGTTTAAGCCAATAAATACCAACAGCGATAAATAATAATAAAAAAACTGTTAAAATAATAAAAAATTTCTTACTCATATTTAATCAAATTTCAACATGATATAAAATATACCAAGCAAAGATAAAACTATAGCCGAAATAATTAGAAAACTCATCATTTTCCGACTTTCCATTTTTTTGCCAATCAACAACCTAATTAACCAAGTAAACGCTAGCCAAATAAATAGATTTGCAAAAAATATAGGCCAAGTTTCAAGTGGTGGCCAGTCATGCCCCATCGGCGGAAACGGATATTCAAAGACTTTCAAAGGGAAACCACCAGCGGCTATCGCTTGATTAATATCTGAGTTTTGAAGCTTATGATAAGAAAAAAATAGACTTAGCCAATTAAGTGAGATTCCTAAACTAATAATGGAAATTATTTTATTTTTCATGTTTTATGATTTTTACTTCTTTAAAACTATAAACGATGCAAGCCAGTAAATAATACCAAGCCAAATTAATAACTACAAACCCTGCGTTCACCCAATTAGAAAAAAATATGTCCGGTGTTTGTCTGCCGATATAATTTAAGAATAAACGATATAAAAAACTAAAAACAGCTAAGAGTACGGCAATTTTAAAAATTACATAATATTCCCCTTGAGGTGAAATCTTCTTTTTATAGAAAGAGATTGTTAAATAGGCGATAGAGATATATCGAATAATGCTCATTAGAAAGTTAATAAGCTGATGATAAATTATTTGCCCATTCGAATAAAAGTTAAGGATTAAAAAACGATTAATTAAAATAGATAACACACCAACCACAAAACTGGCAACAACCATTGCTAAAAATAACTTAGTTTTATCTTTTGTTAATTTCAGAAAAACCATTATTTTTGATCATTAATTATTGAGATTGTTTCTTCAAGCTTATTTTCAGTAGCGCATTTTTTCTCTAAAATATTATTTAAAGCTAACTCCGAAATTTCCACATAATATTTTCCTACAACATTTTCCGTAAAGTACATTTTTATTAGATTACCTCTTGCTAGCAGCTCTGTAGACTCTTGAACTTTTTTCACCTTCGAGCAGTCTTTATCTGCCTCTACGGCTAGCTTATTGTAAAAATCAAAATAATAGCTGATAGTTAGATTTTTCTTATAATAAAATTTGTTCTTTATTAAAATCTTCGATATTATTCCAAATTGATTACTCCTACCTTGTTCTAAATTATCCCAAGATTGTTTAGAGACGAGATATTCGGTTATAAAAGGCGCTGAATTACCTGTTGCTTGATAATTTTCTAATTTCAATCCGTATTCCAATAAAACTGGAGAATTTTTTGGAATTATGGAAATAACTTTTTGCAAAACATCCAAACCCATGTCCTTTATGGCAATGCCAACTAAATGAGTAATCAATAAACTTTGTGAATTTTCTATGGCATTGCCGATAATGATCGATTTAAAAGCTTCATCAAGCGCTTCTTTGCTATTACTCTTTTCAGCCAGAGAAATAGCTTTAACGCCGCTTAAACGACTTGCTTCTCGCCAAGTATTTAGTGGGGTAATTGGCATGTCGCCCGATATCTTAGAGTGTGAATCTGCTTCAGGTAACTGAAACACTCCCTTAGATGCAGCAACGGTAAAATATTGTAAAACGTCTTCATTGTCAGTTAAAAGTTTTATAACAACTTCCTGGTCCCATTCATCGCTTTTTAAGTAGTCGGAGACTAGTTGTTTTCCCGTGGGAACATTTTTTAAATCAATTAAATCTCGTGTTTTATCTAAATCATAAAAAGCATTTTCTTCATAAGGAATATTAATTGTTTGTAATTGTAATTTAGAATCGTCAATAGGCAAAATATCCTTTCCTTTTACAATACTTAAAAAGACAGGAATAATAACAAAAATAATTACCAGGATGATGATTACTACTGCTAGAAATTTTAAAATACCACTAATAATTTGAGAGACTACTGTTTTATTAATTTTTTGCATAATTTTAATGATTACAAATACAACTAAAGTATACCAAAAATAGTATACTTATGACAGAAATCGGACTATAACTAAGAATCACTTCTATATTATGGCTCTTTTTATTAATTTGACCCCATCAAAAAAACTCAGCATAAACTGAGTTCTTTTAGTTTTTTAGCAATATTAGACGACTCTTGTCGGTCTATTACATCAAAATCGTGTTGGCTCTCTGTAGTAAGCAAGTTCAGAACTCTAAATTGGAAACAATTAGAGCTAGAGTTGTCTTTATTGTATTCTAGTATTCCTATTTTATCAAATATAGTAATGCCCATAAAAACAAAAAACCCACTAAAGAATGGGTTTCTGTACCGTTTTTAGTGGGTGTAATTTTATGTTTTAGAAAGAAGAAAAACACCGTAAGGAGGCTCTATCCCGTTTAATAAAGATTTGGTCTCATATTCCTTGCCGTCTAAAAATCTTTTTTCTATTGCCATATACCATGGTTGATTTTTATTTATTGTATTAGTCCATTTTCTGGCATCAAAATAAGCGAAGTTATCATCATTATATTTAGAAAAATCCGCAATATTAATTGCTGACAAAGCTCCACTAAGAGTGCCATGGAGGGTACCCCTTTTGTTAGACACATTGTCTATGGAGTAGATAATAGCGCCGGCTGTATAAAACAGGCGGCATTTTTAATTTAGAATGAATTCTTAAGTGGTTATAACGGTAAATTGTTATATAGATATTATAGACTAATTCTCCTAGGGTGTTAAATCTGTCTGGATCTCCTAAATCTATCTTAAACTGTGAATAGAAGGATTCTTGGTAACCATTCTCCCAGGGGCAACCAGGTTGGCTCATAGATTGTTTAATCCCTAGGTTAAGGCAAATATTGGAATAGTCTTGGGAAGCATATTCACTACCATGGTCTGAATGTAATATCTTGGCTGGTGGATTGTGGTAAGTAGCAGATAGTAAGGCATTAATAATTAATTCATTGCTATGGTTAGTTAACACACTAAAACCAATTATCTTCCTAGTATATAGATCTAATATAGTTGCTAGATATAACCATTTGCCCTTAAACGCTATATGGGTAAAGTCACTAGCCCAGATATGGTTAGGGTATTGGGGGATATTGCTTAGAAGCAGATTAGGAAACTCTAGCTCTCTTTTAGCCTTATTATACTTAAACTTCTTACCTCTTTTGCGATATGGCTTTAAGCCATATAATTTCATTACTCTTAATACTCTTTTCTTATTAATATTTAAACAAATAGCTAATCTTTTATGACCATAGCTAGGATGGTCATGTAACACTTTTTCTATATTAGTTTTTAATGTCCAATCTTTAATTTGCTGTTTATGATGATAATATAGCAATTGCCTAGATACTCCTATATTCTTAGCCATCTGGGATTTATTCTCCCTAGACATAACTAGGTCTTTTTTTGGGTTTGCGACAGCTTAATGGTTAACTCACCCACTAAAGCCAATAATTCATGATTTTGCTTCTTTAAACTAGAAAATTCTTTCCAACTTGGTTGGGCTTTGATACCTTTGGTTAACCAGGCATAGATAGTGCTGGTATGAATACCATGTTCTTCGGCTACTTTAGCCACCGGCACCCCTTCTTCCTTGATCCTTTTTAATATTTGTTCTTTAGTCTCTAAAGAGACTTTAAATGATTTTTTCATATGGTTTTATTGTAGATAACCATAGAGAAAGTGTCTAGGATTTGGGGTACCTGCCAATCCTTTGGAACGCATATTCATTGCGCTCGGTAAAGGAAGAATAACTTCAGTCAATCCGCCAGCTAGCGCCGAAGTACAATTCTTTACTTTGTTCCGCATACCCTTGGAAATTCTACGCGGACATCCTAACGCCAGACTAGGAATATCCCTTAACCTTACAAATCCATACGACGAAAAGGAAAAAATAGAAAAAGCCAAAGAAGCGGTCAGAGAATTTATGGACGATCAAAATATGGATTTAGTATATTCCTCTTTTTCATATAACCCTTCTAATTTCTTTGTTGGTGTAGCTAGTGGCCAAAATACAGAATCTAGAGTGATGCGTGGCTCTCGGGAATGGATGAGGCCAGTCTATGTCTTACAAGAGAAGAGATTTATTAATAATGATTGTCAGGTTTACGGATATGAAGTAAATGCCGAAACATTTCAAGTCATACAAGTACAAACAGTTTGGCCACAATGGTTTCAAGCGGAAGATAAGAATGAATGCCCCGATGTTTACAGCCAACCAGCCAAAGACAAAGAAGAGGTAGAAAAAGCCGCTTTTGATATTTTAAAAAAAGACCCTAAATATACTAGCGACATCCTTGTACGCTCCGACATACAACAAAAATTTCAAGAACTCAAATATTCTTACAGTTGGATTTGGGAAGACGAAAGTGTTTCCTTGCCGGAAGGCTTGACCGGCGACCCATTTCAACATCCGGTTATAAGAGTCATGATGACAAAAGACGGACGACTAGACTATTATCTCAATACCACCGACCTATTTTAAAAATAACCAGAGAATGATACAAAAAAATATGGCAAAAAAAATAAGTGCAAAAAACAAAAACAGGCTAATATTAGCCTGTTTTATGCATTAGCTCGGGGTCGCGGACGATGTTCGAACTAAAATATTTAATTAATCATCTTTCTTATTTTTGATATATCACTTAGTTTACAAAAACATCCTCAATGTGCCCTGTATCCATTTTATTGCTCGCTTTAAAATATTTACATCTTCATCCATCATTCCAATACTAGAATTGCATTGTCTGCAAATCCAACCCCGTATTTCTCCATTAAGGTGATAATGGTCTAAAGTAACATCATTTTTAAATTGTCTGATTATTGTTTTTTCACATACTGGGCAAGTAAAAGGCTCTCCTATTGGTGGCATTGGGTGTATCTTTTCATATTCTATGCGCATTTTTTGAGGGATTGGCTTTTTCCATTTTCGGCAATCTACACATTCACCTCTGCGCGCTATTTTTCCGGCAATACTTTTTTGATTTTTCTGAAATTTAAAAATACTTAATCGCTTTTGACATCTGCGACAAATTTTTGTTTCATTAAAACAAGAATCACAAAATTCTCCATGGACGGCCTCTCTAAGACCACATTCAGTACAAATCATAGTTTTTTTAATCTTTTACGTGCTATTTCGCAGTATTTATTAAACAGTTCACTTCCTACATAATTTCTACCATTCAATATTGCCATTTTAGCAGTTGTGCCACTACCCATAAAAGGGTCATAAACAATATCTTTTTTATTACTCCAAGTAATTATATGATCTCGGGCTAGCTTTTCAGGAAAAATAGCTGGATGTTCATAAGCGAAGTTATCACTTGCCGAATGTCCTTTTCCAATATAATATTCCCAAACATTGGTGCGTCTGCCAAACTTATCATAACCACTGCGCTTTCTTTTAGAAAGTGTTCCGTCAAAAAGTCTTTTTGTCCCCGTATCTCCTTCACGAGCCTCTACATTTTCTCTATCTTTGATTAGGTTTATAGTTTTAGGCGTCCCCTTGCTTAACACAAACATATACTCAAAAGTTTGCCAATAGGTTTTATTATTGCCACACGCTCCACGGGGTGGTTTAAGATATATCATTGTGTCAAAAAGATTAAACCCTATTTCCTTAAAGTATAGCGCATGTCTAAATGAGGTTCCGGTTTCATTTCCTTTTGTTGTTTGGTCGCCTATCACCCAAACAACAACTCCACCCTTTTTTGTAACACGAAATAATTCTTTTGCTATTTTTTCAAATTCGCTAAAAGTATTGCCACTATATTTACGCATATCATCATAAGGTGGAGAAGTTACGGTCATATCAATAAAACCGTCTGGCATGCGAGCCATAGTTTCTAAACAATTTTCATTAAAAATAGTATTTAGTTTGATATCTTTTTTTGGCAGAGTATTTTTCATAGTATAATTATAGCAAATAATAATTAATTCGTCGAGTGGAAAACTTTTTATCGCAAAATTATAACTAAAAACAAATTTTAACTAATTTTATATAATTATTATATATCTTTTTTAATATTTTGTCCAAAAATTGCTAGGTTTGCACTTCGGGGACTATTCGGCTATAATTAAATATAGCATATGAATACACTTACGAAAAGACAAAAAGAGATTTTGGATTATGTGTCTGAATATATCCAAAAAAACGGTTATTCCCCTTATTATGAGGAAATAAGCGAAAAGTTCGGACTATCAGCCCTTTCAACCGTCCATGAACATATTAGCGAGCTTGTGGATAAAGGATATTTGGAAAAGGACGAACGCAAAGAGCGGGGTTTATATTTGCCAAAAAAACGCAAGCAATATCTGGAAATACCGCTTGTCGGTCAAATCGCTTGCGGCCAGCCGATTGAAGCCATTGAAGAAAAAGAAGAAGTTATCAAGGTTGCTCGTGAGCAATCTTTGCGGGGCAATCTCTATGCCTTACGAGCCAAAGGTAGTTCCATGATCGGAGACGGTATATTTGACGGAGACATAATAATTGTCAAGAAACAAGAGTCTGCTGAAAATGGCGATACGGTTGTTGCAATTCTAGAGGGTAATCAAGCTACTTTAAAAAGATTTTATCTTGAAAATGAAAAAATAAGGCTACAACCAGCCAACCCTGACCATAAAGCAATATTTAGAAAAGAAGTCGAAATTAGGGGCGTGGTCGTAAAAATTATTAGAAATTTAAAATAAAAAGTTGTTTACAGTATTGCCAGCAAAAGAATATTGGGGCCTGTTGTTTGATTTTTAGTTTAGCTCACTTTAATCGCTCTCCATTTGGGAATCTGATTAACAGGTTTTCAGAGCTGGGAGCGGATTAAAGTCGGACGCTTCTATTAATTCAAATCGCTAACTCCAAAAAACTATGGCAAAAACCAAAGTTTCAACGGGAGGAACGGCTGATGTGTCCGGTCAGTATAAAGTGCCGGGAACTAAGCAAGAAATAACCCTTTCAAGGGGAGATCGTGTTCCTCCTTACGGTGGTAAGGCTCGTAATTTTATTTTAGTCGACAAGACTAAACATAAGAGCTAACGAACTTTAAAACCTTTTTGCTGGCAGTTTTGTAAATAAAAACAAAAAGCCATGTTAGCGACCGCCCAAAAAATCAAGCAAAAAATGCTGGAATTAACCCGGCTTTTTTGTATCGAGCGGAACATCTTTCAGCGGTTCGTGATTGTGTATAAGTATATCTGCATACTAAACAAAGACCCGCTCACTCAAGAAATTCTGCAAAAGATGTTTGACGACACCGCCAAGATAATGGGCAAAATGAATAAGGACGGAATGGACGAAGAAGAATTTTTGGATGTTAAAGGCGAAGTTATTTACACTAACGACTTTTGGATGTATTACTCCAATTTGGAAGTAATACACGGCAAAATGAAAAAAATCAAGGAATGTAAAATTTGCGAAAAAGGCAATTTTGACAACTTGAGCCGATTGTATTCAAAGCCCTACTCCAACGAAATGCTTGAGCTTTCTTTTAAGGTTATAAACAGCAATGTCTTTGACCAGCTTGATCAAAAATGCTTTCTCTGCGAGGACAAGAAAGACGGCAAGACTTGGTTCGACGAGAAGAAAAGCGTTTTATTCATCAAAGACCAAAAAGTGCTTATCAACCGGCAAGATAAAATAACCAACGCCCACAAGATTTTAAAATACATTTTCATAGACAATAGAAAGAATTTGAAAGACGATTTTTTCTTTTCCGAGATTGCCGAGGACGAATTTAACGAGCTTGATTATAAGGAAAGAAAAAACAACTGGCGGACTTATTTTCGAGCCTGCCAAGATATCAACGACAAGATAAACAATCAAACAAACGAACTGGTAAAAGATTTTCTAATATTCAACACCGGACGCAAAGGCAAAGTTTCCGTTAATAAAAAATACCTCTAATTTACCCCAAAATAAAACGATAAAGTCCCGAATTTTCGGGGCTTTTTTGTTTTACCCCAAATCTTCCCCGTAATTTTGGGTAAACGACTTTTTATATGCTTGAAACATAATTCGCAAAACCAAAGGTCGATTGCGAAGCTAATAAACAATAAAGCCACAAAAATTATGTTCAAGCTAACCGGAATCCTTAAAAAGGAGGAAATAAGAGAATTCACAAGAAAAGACGGAACCCAAGGCAAAAGCAAATCGCTTTTCATCGAGCCTCAAGGAAGCGTCTATCCCGTCAAGGTTAATGTTTCCGATGTCGATCTGAAAGTCGGCAAGCAAGGCGAAACAATAACCGTCGAGGTTGCTGTCTTCCCTTACTACATCCAAGACGGCAAGCGAAAAAAGGCTTTTACGGATTTTTACATCCCTAATAAAAAATAATTATGAGATTTTTAGTTGAAGACCCGGACGGAATATTTAGTCTAACAAACAAAGCATTGGATTTAATAAATTTTTTTAGCCAAATGCTTACTGTTTCGTTCGCTATTCTTTTCGGACTATTAGCTATTATCATTCTCTTAATTATTTTCAAGTCTTAATATGGCCGGCTTCGTAAACAATATATTCTTCGGCTTCGGGATGTCTTTAATTCTGCCGTTAGCCGTGTATGTGATTTTGAGCATTCTTTTGGCGATAATCTCGGGCAAATAGTATGTGTTCCAATTTTATAATCAACGCCAATTCCTGCTACACGGACAACTTCCAGCTCATTGCGGAAGTGTTCGGGAAAGGTTTGGTGTTGGGAATAATTCTCGGGACAGTGGTCGGCATACTAGTGTTATTCGCTAAAAAATTAAAAGGTTAAAAGTATGATTGCAAAAATCAAAAGCCTGTTTGCTAAAAGCAAAGCTAAAATCACCGCGCTTTCACTCGCTGTTTTAGGCGGAGTTTTAGCTCTCGGCTCCAACGCTTTCGCCGCCGTTGACCCTGATGTTGCCTCGACTACCGGCACGGTAGTCACCACGATGAAAGAAAATGTGACGGGTGTTATCACCTCTAACATCACCAACATCGTGATTGTGGGTGTCATCATCTTCTCAATCGGTTTTGTGTGGAAGTTGGCCAGACGCTTCATGAAGTAGGCTCAAGGGGGCTAGTCCTTAATTGGGTTAGCCCCCTCTCTTATTCTAACGACTATGAAAAAACTAATTAATATAATATTTTTGCTTTTGCTCTTGTTCTTTGCCAAGAACGCCAAGGCCGACACTTTGTCGATGACCGTGGAGGCTTGCGGATATTGGGCGGGTTGCAATTTGAACGGAACCGGAAGCCAAATCGGAAATTCTTTTATACCGGAGGACAACAACATTTCGGCGATAGAGGTAAAACTTTATGCTTTTGGCGGTTCGGGCATTAACTGCGGAAATGTGTCATTGAAATTATGCTCGGATATAAACTGTTCCAATGTTATGGCGATTGCTTATGTTGACAGCAATTCTCTGCCATATCAAAACACTTATCCGAACACAGACGCAGGTTATCGGAATTGGGTAAAATTCAGTTTCAACGCGCCGGTAAGCGTAAACACCAATCAGACATATTATTATTACTACAATACTGAAAGTTGCCGATTCCATAATTATTGTTGCGACTTAGGCAATCCTTACGCCGACGGCATGATGATCGGGGTTTACTCCGACCCGCCAAATAGGGACACTTCTTTCAAGTTGTATTACGAAGAAGCCCCTGTCTTCAAAATCACTTCACCGGAAAACAACGAACCACGAATTAAAGAAACTTGGATAACCGTGTCCGGCACTTGCGTCACCAATGCAAGCGACCAAATTGCCTTTACCAACGACTGCTCTGATTTTTCCAATCTGGAATACACCGTTGATTGCGTCAACAATCAGTTTTCCGCAGATTTCTATTACAGCGGTATTACCGATTGGGTGGTGGCGGTGGACAAAAACAGCGTCGCCGGCGACTGCGTCGATTATGACGACTTAATGGATGTTATAGAAATAGACGGTTTCGAAGTAATAGAGGGCTATCCCGATGACTGGTATTTCAATTACGACTATTACGATGATTACGATATTGAAATAGTTTCGCCGGTTTTTGACATGCCCGCCTTGACTTTGCCTTTGGGAAGTTTAGCCGTCGATATGTCTTTTTCTTTTATCTATCCGCACCCGCTTTCGCCGTTTCTTGTTTTCAACATGAAACAATACGACGAAAATGGCAATCTCTTAAACGACGCTTACCACAACAAAGCCTTGTATGAAATGGCGGACACGAACAATTACACCGTCAATCTGACCGCCAGCAGTTCACCGATTCACTATGTTGTCCAGCTTATAAACAACGGCAATCTGGTGAGGCAATATCCTTTCGGCGTGTTTGTGTCTGACTTGGATTTAATTATCAATCCGGATGAATACCGCTACTTATTTCCCCGCTTGGTTGAGAAGCTAAAAAAGAAAGTTGTGTTTAATTACTACTTTGCTTTTTATGACGGTTTCTATTCTCTGTTTAACGGAAGCATTCCCGACAGCTCCGACGACGCCTTGGATATTACATTCAAGTCCGTATCGGGCAATGGCCAATACAATCTGAATGTGCCGATTTTCAAAGGAAGCGACCAGAATGTAAAGAATTTCGCCAGCGGACTGCGTCCATATATCACGGCTTTCCTTTGGCTTGTCTTCGCTCTGTATGTGGTGATGAGAATAAACGGCTTATTTAACAGCGACGAATAAAAATATGCTTAACTTTGTTGAAACAATCTTAATAAAAATATTTTCCATTCTGCCTGACGCAGATCCGGAAAATGTTATTATCGCTTCGGTCAATTCCGCTTTTGCTTCCGTTAAACCGACTTTCTACAAGCTTAATCTAATATTTCCCGTTTCCACTTTATTCAAGATTTTGATGATTGTGATATTTATCGAGCTTACCTTGCTCTTGATAAAACTGATTATGAAAGTGGCGGTATTCTTCCGAGGCTAAACTTATGATTACCATTATCACCGGAAAACCCGGAGCCGGCAAAACTTTGTTTATGACTTACAAGGCTTTGGAAATGTTGAGGCAAGGCTTCGATGTTTACGCCAACTGGAAACTGGATTTTTCCGATTACATAGAAAAGAAAAAATGGGACAAAGAAAAATTTGGCAATGTTTATTTTTGGTCGGAAATACCCGAACTGCTCCACATCAAAGGCGGGCAAATTTTCATTGATGAAGCGCAGGGGTATTTCGACAGCCGGGAATGGCAAGAAATGCCACCGTCCGCAAAGCAGAAATTTTCCGCCCATAGACACGATGTCAAAAAGGATGATAACGGGCAAATTATTCCTTTGGACATTTGGGCAGGCGTTCAGCATACCAGCAATATCGACAAAAGAATTAGAGATTTGGGACAGCATTTTGTCGAGATAAGAAATATTTTTCGCACCATTTTTATGACTTCATATTTCGAACTGCAAGATTTGAAAGATGATAACACGAGAAGAAAAGCCGTAAAACGAAGATTCTTTCTGTTCAGCAAAGCCAAAGCGAAGTGCTACAACACGCACGAAGCAGTCAATTTCATTGAATATCCCGAATTTCCATATCATCGGGAATACGAAAAAGATTTTTCCAATGAAAACTCCGGACTTATTCCAAACGCTCCCGGCGTTCTGCCTTATTCCAAGCAGAAAAAGAACGGCTGACGCATACAAAAAAAGGGAGCGGGTCTAAACCCGCCCCCTTTGTTCTCTAAACCTGTTCTACCTGTTTCTGATAGAAAAGGTTAATCCGTTTCGGATAGGTTTCGATGACCGTTCCCTTATCGTCCTTTTTCTCAATTACGATATAAGACTTTAAGGCCGTTTCACCTTTCCTAACCCTGTATCCGTTTTTGTTCCATTGTCTAATGGTTAGACAATTGGCTTTCGGATCATACCTTTCGGCTTCTTCCGAACCCCAACGGTTAGAGATTTGTTTGCGGACTAGGCTTTCGGTTGTTTCCGAACCTGTCCAGTTTGAAGTGATTTTCTTATTCATAAGATTAAATCACGGCCGGTTAGTAAATATCCGCTGGCTGGCCGTTTATCGCCATATCGGACAATGCCGACATAGCGACTGATAGCTTGCTTTTGTCAATGTGGAGATTTGAAAAATACTACATTTATGAAAGATAAGCTGTTGCTACAATTAGGCATACGATGTGGCAAAAACGCTCAAGTCGCCGTTCTTTCTCTCGTCTGTCTAAAAAATTATCAGTTTGGCAGGTTTAGCCTTTTTTTCGTCGGCTTGCCCGACGACGAAAAAAAGGCGTCCTGCAAATGAGATTTTAGACGCAGAAAAATAGCGATAGCGTCCACTCTCTTAACTTGATTATAACCACACATCTAAAGAAAAATTGTTATGGCTTATACCTACGATTTCAAAGTCGTGGTATCGGGCAAGCAAGTTGAACTCTACAAATACAAAAAGAATGTCTGGCGGGAATACGAAAATAAAAAAGATGAAATTCTCACAAAAGAGCCAAAACAATTAGATTTATTTGAGCAGGAAAAATTAAAAAAACAAAGAATGCAATTCTCTATCAATCGCACCAAAACGGAAATTCGGCGGTTGGTAAACTCAAACCCCCAGTTAAATAAATTTTTGACTTTGACTTTTGCCGAAAATATCACCGACTTGAAAACCGCAAACTATATTTTCAACAAATTCATCCTAAGAATGAATTACAAATTTCCGGATTTTGAATATCTGGCTGTTCCCGAATTCCAAAAACGAGGAGCCGTCCATTACCATTTGCTTTGCAATCTTCCCTTTATTGAAATAGCCGAACTGCAAGAGATTTGGGGACAAGGATTTATCAAGCTCAACAAAATAGACAATGTGAACAATGTCGGGGCTTATGTTTCCAAATATCTCGGTAAAGAAATGGACGAGCGAAGTTTCGGAAAAAAGAAATTTTTTCGTTCGCAAGATTTAAAGCAGTCCGTTGAAATACTTGGTTGGCTGGCTCAAAAATTTGTAGAAAAATTCCTTTCTCTCTTAACTCCGGTATTTGAAAAAATCTTTAAATCAGAGTGGATCGGCGAAGTTGAATATTTCGCCTACACGCTGGATTTTATCCCTTTTGCCAAAGGCAAATATGAGCGAAGTGTTTTATTCAAACCGATATGAAATTTACCGAAGAACAATTAAACGGTTTCATCAAATTATACAAAAAAGAATTCGGTGAAACGATAGACCGAGCGGAAGCGTTGCGACAAGCGACGGCTCTTGTTTCTTTGGTTAAATTGACTTACGAGCCAATGAGTAGAAAGAATTTTGAGAAATATAGCACCTTGAAAAAATAACAGTTTATTGATAATATATATTTGAGACCTAATCAAATAAATAATCGCTAAGGCTTTTTTAATATTCGTCCCCAGAAAGGGGCGGTTTGTGCCGATGAATATTGCCTTTGGCGATGTTTGATTGGGTCTCCACAACCGTCCCTTTTTGTATATAAAAATATGAAAAACAATAAAAATGTTGAGATGACAACAATTTACGCCAATAAAGAAAATTATTTTGAAGCCTTGGCTAAAATATTAATTTTGTTTAAAAAGGATTATCAAGAAAAAACCTTTATTTTTGATAAAGATAAAATTTTGACTGAAGTGATAAGAGATTTAAAAGCATTGCAGAAACATTGTGTAATAAAAAATAAAAATGGAAAAATCAGAAAACACAATTAAATATTTTGCTTATGTCCGCAAGTCCACTGAGGGCGAAGAACGGCAGGCTTTATCCATTGAAAGCCAAAAAGACAAAGTTCGAGATGTATTCCCGGGCTTGGTTATCGTTGATATTTTGGAAGAAAAACATTCCGCCTTTAAGCCGTATAATCGCCCCGTGTTTGAGGAAATGATAAGACGGATAAAATCCGGCGAGGCTGGCGGGATTATCGCATGGCACCCAGACCGACTTTCAAGAAACGAAATTGACGCCTCGACTATTTCATATTTGGTAAGAACCGGAATTATAACCGATTTGAAATTTGGCTCGTATAATTTTGACAACAGCCCCGAGGGGATCATGATGTTGCAGTTGGCTTTGAGCCAATCGCAATATTTTTCGTCAAAATTAGGCAAGGATGTAAAAAGAGGCTTGGAAAAAAAAGTTTCTTTGGGCTGGCTTCCGGGCGTCGCTCCAGAGGGCTATTTAAACGATATGAGGCTGGAAAAGGGGCAAAGAACGATAATGCACGACAGTAAAAGATTTGTTCTGCTCCGCAAGGCCTTTGACTTAATGTTGACCGGAGCTTATACGGCTCAAGAAGTTTTTGATATATTAAATGACGATTGGAATTACCGGACAAGGAAAAAGAAAAAAACCGGCGGAGGCAAGCTCGTTCGCTCTATTTGGTATAAAATGCTTGGTAATCCTTTTTACGCCGGCATTATCGTTTATAACGGCAAGGAAAGCAAAGGCAAGCATAAGCCCTTAATTACTTTGGACGAATTTAACAGAATTCAGGAACTCTTAGGGCTTAGGGGTTGCAAACGAAAACCGCAAAAACAAAATTTCACTTATTCCGGAATGTTTAAGTGCGGTGTTTGTGGTTGCGGAATAACCGCCGAACACAAAACAAAATATTTGAAGCAGAAAAAAGAAGTCAAAGGATATGATTATTACCATTGCACCCACAAGAAAAAAGAAGCTAACTGCCGGCAAGGTTCGGTTGAAGAAAAAGAAATAACGGGCGAAGTCGTCGGGAAACTTGAAAAGCTCGAAATGCACCCCTTATTTCTTGAGTGGGCCTTAGAATACTTAGACACCCAAAAGGGCGTTGAAAAGGCGCAAAATAAAGAAATAGGGGTTAATAAGGACAAGTGGATCAATGAGCTGGAGGCTCAATTATCCGGCTTGACTATGATGAGAGCTAAAAGTTTGATTGACGACGAGGAATATTTGAAAGAAAAAATAACCCTTAAAAAAGATTTGGAAAAATTAAAAAAGGTTGATAATGAAAAAATAAAAGAAAGCGACTTGATAGAGCTGACAAAAGAAAAGTTTATTTTTTCGGCTTACGCCAAAAAGAAATTTATTGAGGGTAATAAATTAGTCAAAAATGAGATACTGGCCGGTCTAGGTTCGAACCGAGAAATAAACGACAAAAAAGTCCATATTTGCTTGTTCAAATGGCTTTTGCCTATTTATGAGAACGCCGAAATTTATAACGCCAAATTAGCAAGGTTAGAACCGGAAAAAATCGGCTTAGATTATAGAAAAAGCGACGCTCTCGCGTCGCTTCGTCTCTCTTGGCTCGGGGACAAGGATTCGAACCTCGATAGCCAGGACCAAAACCTGGAGTCCTACCATTAGACGATCCCCGAAGGACAATTTTAAATTTTAAATTTTAAATTTCAAAATAAATGGCTACAAATTTCTAATTTCTAATTTTTAAATAATTATTAATGCTTTAATGTTTAAAGTTCAAATATTTTGGAAATTAGAAATTTCCCTAGCATTGTATAGAATTTTAACCATTTTGTCAAAGTCTGCTATAATAGTTCTATAATAATAAAGTCAGTATAATTTTTACTTATGAATATATATAAACAAATAGTCATTTCAATTTTAGTAGTAATATTTTTTGTTGGGGGAACTGTTGCTTTAACTAAGACTTTTTTTAATGGGGGAGTGAGTGCTGATACTCTGCGACTTGATGAGCAAGAAGCTACTATCAGGGCTATTAATCGTGCTACGCCTGGCGTTGTTAGTATTAGCATTTTTGAGACTACTGAAAAAGAAAAAGTTAAGATTGGTTCAGGTTCTGGCTTTTTGATTTCAGCTGATGGTTTAATCTTAACTAATAAGCATGTAGCTTCAGCTGGAGCAGAGGGTAAAAGCGAATATAAAATAACCCTATATTCTGGTAAGCAATACTACGCCCAGTTAATTGGCAAAGATCCAATTGATGATTTAGCAGTTTTGAAAATTTTTGATAAAAATCTGCCTTATTTAGAACTAGGGGATAGCAATAATTTAAAGGTTGGCACTAGCGTTATTGCGATTGGTAATGCTTTAGGCCGCTATGCTAATAGCGCTACCAAAGGCATTATTTCTGGTTTGGGCAGAAGTTTGTCAGCCTCAGGCAATAACGGCACAACCGAAAACTTAGAAAATGTTATACAAACTGATGCTCAGATTAATGTTGGTAACTCCGGCGGCCCCCTAATTAATTTAGAAGGCAAAGTAATTGGCATTAACGTAGCTAAAGATAATGGCGGAGAAAGTATTGGTTTTGCAATCCCAATCAACAAAGCTAAACCAGTGATTACTAGTGTTAAAAATACCGGACGCATTATTCGTTCATTTTTAGGCGTGCGTTATGTAACCATTACTCCGGAAATAGCTGAAGAGGAAAAACTAGCTCGTTCTACTGGCGCTTTAATCGTTGTTAATGATAAGGGTGAAGCTGGTATTCTTCCAGATTCGCCAGCTGATAAAGCGGGCTTAGTAGTCGGTGATATTATTTTTGAAGTTGATGGCAAAAAAATTAATGAACAATTACCTTTGTCAGCTTATGTTAATCAATTTGCGCCTGGTAAAAAATTAGGTCTTAAAGTACAGCGTGGCACTACTATTTTTACTAAAATAGTGACGTTGGCTGAATTTAAATAACTATTTACTAGCTAAAAATAAAATAAAATTTATGAAAAAATACGATGTTATTACTATTGGTGGTTCAACTGAAGATTTTTCTTTTACAGTCGATGACTACGTTGTGATTAATAACAAACTTGACCCATTAAAAGAGAAGTTAGTAGCTTTTGAATATGGCTCTAAAGTTGGTATAAAAAATATTGTCCCTAGTTTTGGTGGCGGAGCGGCTAATACCGCCGTGGCGTTAGCTAGACTTGGTTTAAAAACCGCTGTCATCACTAGTCTGGCTAAAGACGAAGCAGGTAAAAGAATTTTAGCTAATTTTAAAAAGCACCGTATTGATTGTCGTTTTGTGCAAATGAATTCAGGCGCTAGATCAGGTCAATCACTAGTCATGAAAACCATGACCAATGAACATGTTTTATTTACTTATCGCGGCGCCAATGACGCTTTGGTTATTAATCATAAATTAGAGAAAAAATTAACTAAGGCCAAGAGAATTTATTTAGCCTCTTTAACTGGTAACTGGAAAGCAACTTTAAATGCTATTATTAGTTCACGAGTTAAATTAGCCTGGAACCCTGGCCGTAAACAATTGGCCGCTGGTTTTAGCGCCCTAAAAACATTTTTAGCTCACACTGATATTTTAATTTTAAATAAAGATGAAGCTAGAGAGTTAGTTATTTCAGCCACTAAAAATAATAAAATTTTACCGCTTAATGTCATGCTTAGAAAATTGCGTAGTCTTGGTCCTAACACTGTAGTTATTACTGAAGGCGATAAAGGTGCGGTCGCTTTTAATGGCAAAAAAATATTTCGTCAATTAGCTTTTAAAACCAAAGCCGCTGATACGACAGGAGTGGGTGATGCTTTTGGTGCAACTTTTGTCGCCATGATTGATCATGGTTTTGATCTTACTAAATCACTACGCTTAGCTGCTAAAAATTCTGCCTCAGTCGTAGCTAAGCCTGGTGCTCAGCATGGTTTATTATCTAAGTCACAGCTTGGCTTATAGTTTATGCCAGAATTACCAGAAGTAGAAACTATAGCGCGTGATCTTAATAAAGTTTTGGTTGGTAAAATTATTAAGAAAATTGAAGCCAAGGGTGAAAAATATGTTAGTGGTTTAGGTGGTTTAAAACTAGCTAGTCAGAATAAAAAAATTATCGCTGTTCGTCGCCGAGCTAAAATGCTTATCATTGATTTAGGTAAGTCTTTTTTAGTTGTGCACTTAAAAATGACTGGGCAATTAATTTTTAGAGCTAATAAAAAAATTGTCGCTGGCGGTCATCCCATTGTTTCAACTGGAGTTGAAGTGCCTAATAAATTTACTAGGTTTATTTTTACATTAAATAACGGCGGCAAATTATATTTTAATGATATTAGAAAATTTGGATTCGTTAAGGCCATGACACCGCAAGAGTTTTTAGCCATTGATCAAGCTTATGGTCACGAGCCATTTAGTAAAGCTTTGAATTTTGAAAAATTTTTAAGTTTAATAAAACGTCGTTTAAGAACTTCAATCAAGGCCGCTTTGTTAGACCAGAAGTTAGTGGTTGGTTTAGGCAATATTTATGTTGATGAAGTTTTATTCAAAGCTGGCGTTAGACCCAATCGCTTAGTTAAAACTTTAACTAAATTAGAATTAAAAAAAATCTATTTAGCGATTCCGGTTATTTTAAAAAAGGCCATTTTAAAGCGGGGGACAACTTTTAGTAATTTTCGTGACGGCGCTGGTTCAAAGGGTGGCTTTGTGGCTTATCTAAAAGTTTACGGTCGAGCTGGCAAAAATTGTAAAAATTGTGGAGAGCTAATCACTAAGCTACGTTTAGCTGGCAGGGGTACTCATTGGTGTAAAAATTGTCAAAAATAATGTACCCCCTTGACTTATTTAAAAGAGTCTGTATAATGTTATTAATGAGTACTTTTTCCATCTTATTTGAGGGGGCCTAAGCCATTAAGCCCATGGTCGTAAAGATCTGCTATTGAAATAAAAATATTTCATCCTCTTAAATAGAGGCTATAGCAATAAAGGTAATAAATGCCTTAGCCCCTCAAATATATAAAGTTTAAAAAGAGCAAAGAGCATTAATCCTCTTAAAACAATATCTTTGTCTCTAAAAGCCGTTTAGTTTTATTTAAACGGCTTTTTATATTTGCTCAATTTTATAGTTATTAGTATAATATAAGATATATGATTTATAAGAGTTTTATTATTGTTATTGTTTTAGGCCTTGGCTTAGTTAGTTTTTCTTTTGTCTTAGCTCAAACAGGGCCTAGTCAAGCTATTTCGCCTGATGCGATTGGTTTAAGAGTGGTGCCTAATCCTGAGCATTTTTCTCCTTTGGCTTGGTATTTGAAAAATATTAAAATTCAAGGCTCTCCGCAATCAATGATGGTTGATGGCTATGATGCAGTGCGCGATGGCCGAACAGTCTATGTTAATGCTGCTAATATTGGCTCAGCCTCTCGTTGCAGCGATGGTCAGCTTTGTACAAGAAATGATCAGTGTGCTAGTGGCCCTTGCCAAACATCTACCACCAAAGAACTTTATACTAATATTTATATTATTTCTTATAATCAAAATCCAGATAATTCTACGATTGATATTTTAGGACAGATTCTACAGTACTGGAAATTTAATATTGATATTAAAAATTGTAGCCTGAGTGTCACACAAACTTGTGTTACGGCAAAAGAATGTCCGCCTAAAGAATCCTGTGGCCCAACTGGTTTTTGTAATAAGACTAATGATAAAAAATGTATTATTGATGCTGATTGCCCTCAGGGAGAATATTGTAATAGTAAGAAGTCAACTATTGTTCGTGACACTAAGAGGTTAATTGATTTGCAAGAGTTTAAAAATAAAATAGCGGCTTATTATTATAAAAATAAGACCTATCCTAAGCTCGAGAGCGGAACTTATTTAACTAATCGTACAATTTCAGTTTGGCCTAGTTGGTCAGCCACCTTTGGTTCAGAAATTGGTTACAGCTTGCCAGTTGATCCAGTTAATAAATTAGGTAAGTGTAAACTTGATGATAATGATAATGCTCGTTTTGATCCTACTACTTGTTGGGATGATAAAGCTAAAGAATTTGCTGGCCTAGCTGACCCTTTAACCTTGCCAGATAATAGTAGAGCTTATTTCTATCAAACTAATCCAGCGGGTAATAGTTTTAATTTTTGTTCGATTATTGAATCAGGCTATATTCAAGCCAAGCCAGCCTTATCACCTTTGTGCTATGGTCGCTGTAATAATTTTTGCTCTACTAGACAGTGCGGCGACGATGGTTGTGGGGGGAGTTGTGGCACTTGCCCTAGTGGAAAAACTTGTACTGGTTATAAGTGTGTGATCTCTGGAGGCTAATAAAATTTAAAAAATACGCCCCTACAATTTAGTAGAGGCGTTTTTAGTTTGATGATTTATTTCATTAAGTAGTTTGTAGCTAAGGCAATTATAAAACCGATTAGAGATCCGGCTAAAATTTGTTTTTTAGTATGACCAACGCGTTCTTTCATTTTAGGATAAGCTTGGTTAAGGTATTGGTCATTTCCTAAATCTTTAACTAAGTCATTAATAACTTCACCTTGAGCTCCAATATAACGCCTAATACCAACGGCGTCGCGAATTACTAAGATGGTAAAAAATAAGACTATGGCAAAAAAAGGCGAAGCAAGCCCCAAGCGTAAGCCAATAATCGTAGTTAGACCGATCGCTGCCGCGGCGTGGCTAGACGGCATGCCAGAGTAAGAAAAAACATTTTTCCAATTCCATTTTAGGTGATTAGCTGGAATAAAGAATTTACATACTTGTGCTACTAAAAAAGAAGCGAAGATGACAAAAATGAAGGAATATGACATAAATTTTAAAGCTTTTAATTGATTAATTCTATGATATACTGTTAGTATAAAGATAAATTAGCTAAAAGACAAATTATTGTATGAAAAAAATATTTAAAATCATTGTTACTTTATTAATCATCTTTTTAGGTGTGGTTGTTTGGTATAACTTAAAATTAACTAGTCAGACAGATAATAATCAGTCAGTTTCTTTTATGGTTAAACCAGGAGAGGGGATAAGAACTACGGCCGATAGATTGGGGCAAGCTAATATCATTACTTCACCCTTAGCTTTTAAGATTCATTTTTACTTTAATAAAAACTCTCCTATACAGGCCGGAGAATATATTTTTGAAAAAAACTCAATCATGAAAAATATTATTGAGCAGTTGGAAGGCGGAGTAGTAGCCGAGAAAGAATTGTCAGTTTTAATTCGTGAAGGTTTAAGTGCTAAGGAAATTAATGATTATCTTAAAACTAAAGGCTATTTAAAAGATGATAGTTTTTTAACTCTAGCTCGTACTGAAGTTAAAAATTTACCAAAAGATCTAACTAATTATTCCTTCATAGGCTTAGTGCCACAAACAGCTACTTTAGAAGGGTATCTTTTCCCTGATACTTATCGACTTTATAAAGATTTTACAGCGCTTGATTTAATTAAAAAAATGTTAGCAAATTTTGACAATAAACTTGCTAATACTAAAGAATTACAAGAAGCAACTCTAGGTTCCGATACGCCTTTTCATAATTTGATTATCATGGCATCACTCTTAGAAAAAGAAGTTAGAAGCGAAGAGGATATGAAAATTGTTTCAGGTATTTTTTGGGACCGATTAAAAATTAATCAGGCCCTACAATCTTGTGCTACTTTAAGTTATATTCTAGGCGTGAATAAGACTCAATATAGCTATGAAGATACTCAAATTGATTCGCTCTATAATACTTACAAGCATCCAGGTTTACCACCGGGGCCAATTTCTAATCCAGGACTTAAGTCAATCAAGGCCGCTATTAACCCTATTAAAACTGACTATAATTACTTTCTAAGTCGTCCAGATACAGGCGAAACAGTGTTTAGTAAGACTTTAGATGAGCATAACGCGGCTAAGGCAAAGTATCTAAAGTAAGTAGTTGACAGTTTTTATTGTGTTTGTTAAGATATGTTTGTCCTAGACAGTAGGCGCTTCCGTAAGACCTACCGAGACAATCAAGCAATATTTTTTTTGCTTTTTTATGTCCAGGACTTAAAGGTCGTGGATTTTTTAATCCTCCGCGAAGGCGGAGGATCTAACTGGATTCCCCGGTCAAGCCGGGGAATGACAAAGAGACTTTATGCCAAAAACCAAACAACAAAAACAAGAAATTGGTCGTGATTTAAAAGAACGTTTAGCTAAGGCTAAGGCGGTTGTTTTTACTAGTTTTAATGCTTTAACTGTTAAAGAAAATGAGCTTTTACGCGCTGAACTAGTTAAAGAGAATAGTGAATATTATGCAACTAAAAAGACTTTGCTAGCTCGAGCTCTAAAGGATGCTAACATCGAGGTTGATGCTCGTGGCCTTGAGGGTCAAGTAGCAATTACTTTTGGTTATGCTGATGAAGTCGCGCCAGCTAAAATTATTTCTCGGTTTGTTAAAGATCTTGATGGCCGTATTAAATTTTTAGGTGGTATCTTAGAGGGTAAGTTTGTTAATGCTACTAGTATTACTGAGTTAGCTACCTTGCCTTCAAAAGAAGAGCTTTATGCTCAAGTCGTTGGTTCAATCAACGCACCGGTTTCTGGTTTTGTAAATGTTTTAGCTGGCAACTTGCGCTCTTTAGTGCATGTTCTCTCAGCTATTAAAGAAACTAAATAATAATGTCATCCTCTGGCTTGGCCAGAGGATCTAATCAAAAACATATGTCCGAAGAAACAAACAAGGATTCTGAGGTAACTGTGCCAGCTAAGTTCACAGCCCTCGTTGAATCAATTGAGAAAATGTCAGTGTTAGATTTAGCCGAATTGGTTAAAATCTTAGAAAAGAAGTTCGGCGTCTCCGCCGCTGCTCCTGCTATGATGATGGCGGCCGCTGGCCCAGCTGCTGCTGCAGTTGAGGAAAAAGATAGCTTTGACGTTGAATTAACCGACGCTGGTGCTAATAAAATTTCCGTTATTAAAGTAATGCGTGAAGTTTCTCCAGAACTTGGCTTAAAAGATGCTAAGGATGTAGTTGACGGAGCTCCTAAAATGATTAAGGAAGCTATTAAGAAAGAAGAAGCCGAAGCTATTAAGAAGAAATTAGAAGAAGCTGGCGCTAAGGTAACATTAAAGTAAGATTTAATTTTTACTACAAAAAGCCTCTTTAGGTTAATCCTAGAGAGGTCTTTTGTATAATTTTATAATTTTTAATTTTGTAATTTTTAAATAAATGACTACAAATTTTTAATTTTTAAATTAAAATGTTTAACCGAGGTTTTTTCAAGAACTCTACCCCCGCCCCCTCCTCATCCCGCTTCGCGTGATAAGGAGGGGTGACTTGTTTTTACCTGAAAATTAATTTCCCCTCCTTATTCGCTTGCGAATGAGGAGGGGTTAGGGGTAGAGTAGATGAACAAACAAAAAAACTGCCGATTAGTATCGATAGTTTTGCTACCTTAATCTTATTTTACAAAATGCGTCGCCTTGATGCGATAAACTTTTTTACCATTTAAGAAATATACAAAACCATTCTTTTGATCAATGGCGGCGCCGATCAAGTTATCTAACATTTCACCCGAATACTGCACAAGATACTTACCATTTTTAGTAAAAACCAGTAAACGTTTATTTTTTGCTTCTAAAATATAGAGAAAATCATTATCAAAAGAAACATAGACTGCTTTAGGTTCTTCTAGCTTTGGAGAAATTTCATCTAAGCTTAAGATTTCTTTTTTGCCACCAGAAAATTTACTAACAGTATTATTTTCAATCACATAAATTCTACCATCAATCGCCATTGATTTAACCATTGCCAACTTTGTTCCGTCTTTAATCCAAACTTGGCTATTTGAAAAAGTATTAGTTTTTCGATCAATTTCTGAGCGGTAGATATTACCAGCGCTAATAATATATAAACGATTATTATAAACTGTAGCGCTTTCAATTTCAGTTGGTGGATTGTCAATGGCAAAAGTTGAGAATTGTCCAGTTTCAGCCTTATAACTCGTCACATTATTTGGTGTAACATAATATTCTAGCGGATCATCAACCACAGCACTCAAAATTGACGAAGGCATAGAGTCGCTAGTTATTGTTTCTTGATTCTTTTCATCAGCTTTAATTTTGAAAATTGCTTTAGCTTCTTCACTAATAGCAAAAATATTACCATCATCAGCTAATAAGTAATTAGCATTATTAGGTAGTTCTAAGACATAATCAGCCTCAGTTAATCTAGTGATGTTATAGATTTTATCAAGCTTAGTTTCATAACGTTTCTTAAAATCAGCTTTGATTGATTTTTCTTTATCAGTTTTAGAGGGCAGAGCATTAACTAAATCACTCATTTGAGCAATAATTTCTTTAGCACCATCATTATTATTGTAAAGCAAAGCTGCTTCTAGTTGGTTTTCTTTTTGGCTAAACTGAGAATCAATCATAGCAATTTGTTCAGCGGCTTTTTTACGGCTAGTAATAACAGTTGAATAAATAGTGTTACCTAGGATGCCAATGATTGATAAAACTATAATGATGACCAGAATTTTATAGCGTAGGCTTAGGCGTTTAAATTTATCAACTGCGCCAAAAACGCCTCGAGCTGTTTGTTGTGCGGCTTGCTTAGCTTTTTCGCCTAACTGTTTTCTAGCTTCAGCCTCAGTCACTAGTTTAGCGCTGGCCTTTACAGCACTAGCTAACATAGAAATAATAGCGCCGGCTACAGCGATGATGGTTTTAGTTAGAGCTATTAAGCGTTGGCCTAAATTAATTTTTTCGCGAGTAATATTTATTTGGCGCGCTTTAGAAGAGGCATAATCTTTAATGCTTGAAGAAGCTGGCTTTAATTTATTAAACCATTTCTTGATATTAACCATGCCGGATGGACTAAGAATCTGTTCGGTTTTTTCTTGAGTTAAGTTAAGTTGATTAACTGATGACCGACCTAGACCAACTGGCATTGAGCCAGGAATAGATAATGAAGCTGCTGGAGTAGCAAAGGCATCGTGTTCGCCAGTGGTGTTTTTGATAATTAAACCAAAGAAAGGAACAAAGGCTCGAGTTTGCTCAAGTAGATTTTTCATCTGTTCAGCCGCGCCAGCCGGAGGCAGGGTAGTAATAATGTCTATGACTTGTTTTTTTGTTAGGTATTCAAACAGGGCTTCATTAGACAAGAAAAAATAGCCATGAGACGGCACAGCGCCAGCTACAACATTAGTAAAGTATTTATTAGGTTGAGCTATTTCTTGAGTTGGGTCAGTGGTTTTTTCCGTAATATCAACTAAACTGTAGTCAGCGAGAAATTCGCCGCGTTTATTTTTTGGTCGATATAGTAGAATAGCTTTACCAACACCAGTTTGAGCAAACAGGACTTTATTACCATGAATAATGCCAATCGTAGCGTTGAGTGCGCCTGGTCTAAGATGAATTTTATTACTTTCAAATAAAGTCGCTAAATTACGGTTTACTTTAGCAATAGCAGCTTCAAAAATAATATCTGGCTTAAGATTGGCTAAACGATCACGCAGAATTAGAGCTTCGTTTTCATAGTATTGTTGATAAGCATCAGCAATTAGCCAATCAGCAATTTTTTCATCTTCAGCTCGTTCAGTATCAATTTCTAGTAAAACAAAAAGTCGGCCAATCAGAACTTCTTCTTCGGCTGATGGCTGACTAACAAAAATACGACTGATAATAGTTGATTTTTGTTGTGGGTTGACTGTTAGCTGGGCTATTTTATAGCTCATAATGGTCTTTTCTGGTTTGACGTCTATATTATACTAGTATACTATGAAAAGTGATAGAAATCAAAAAATAATGCTTTTACTTTATTTATATGTTAGCTAAGCTTTTTGGGTCAATGGCCCGCGTCAAAATTCTTAAATTATTCCTACTTAATCCTGACACGGCTTATTATATCCGTCAGGTAGCTCGTCATCTTAATTTACAGCTTAATGCCGTGAGGCGAGAATTAGAAAATTTAGAAACTATGGGTCTCTTAACCAGCCATCAAGGGGTGGACGATGAATTTGTTGGTGGACGAACAGATAAAAAATTTTTTCAAGCTAACCGTGATTTTATTTTATTTTCAGAAATTAAAGAATTGATTATTAAAGCGCAGATTCTATGCGAAAAAGACTTTACTGACAAATTAAAGAAATTAGGCTCTATTAAGTTGTTGATTTTGTCAGGTTTATTTATTAATGATAAAGAAGCGCCGGTTGACATGTTGATTGTAGGGGATTTTAGCAAGGATAAAGTTGCTAAGTTAGTTAAGGAATTAGAAGAAGAATTAGTGAATGAAGTTAATTACGCAGTTTTGAGTGAAGAAGAATTCCGTTATCGTCAGCAAGTGACTGATGTGTTCTTGTATAGCGTTTTGGAAAGCAAAAAAGTAATAGTGATTGATGAGCGGGGTTATATGAGATTGAGTTAATATTACCTCACCCGCCCCGATCCCGCTTTCGCGGGCTCGGGACACCCTCTCCATCTTTGATGGAGAGGGTTATTGGTTTTCGTGTGAATACAAGTCACCCCTCTCCCCCGTAGAGCGCAAGCTTTTACGGGGGAGAGAGGAGGCTTGTCCCGCCGAAGCTCCGTCAGGAGCGTAGGAGGAGGGCGAGGTATTATGGTTCCGTCACAGTCTCCTTTAGGGACTGAGTTTTTAATGAAATTGGTTCTTTAATAAGACACATTTTTTGAATTCTAAAAATTATAATGGTACTTGCAATTTTTAAGTAAATATGTTATTAAATAATTAATTAGTCCATTAAAATTAAAAAATTTGAAAAATAAAAGTCCTTAAAAAGGTCAAAGGAGCAAGAATGAATAATTTATTAGTGTTATTAATGGTTTTACTGCTTGCTTTTGCAAGTCCGCTTTACTCCGGATTTCAGCCCCTTAACACACAGACGTCGATGGATCTCTATGACATGTGTTTTACAGATGCAAATACCGGTTATGCTGTAGGTCACTGGGGGACGGTTATTAAAACCACAAACGGCGGAGATAGCTGGTTTTTATTAGAGACTAACGTCTCTAATGTGTTCCATTCAGTCTACTTTTTGAACCAGCAAACTGGCTGGGCAGTTGGAGGTAACGGAGGAATAATCAAAACGACCAATGCTGGTATTAATTGGTTGTTCCATTATCTTTCCGAAAGTAATTTCTTTAGCGTTTATTTTTTGAACGCTCAAACCGGCTGGGCCATTGGAAGATTCTCAGAGTGCTTAAAAAGCACAGATGGCGGAGCTAATTGGTTTAGTCAAGTAATACCGCTTATGTCAGGCGGACTAGAATCAATAATCTTCAACAACGGCAAAGGATATATTGGAGCGAATCAATCGCTCACGAACCTATTTACCACCACTAATGAAGGTGTAAATTGGGTTAATAACAAAATCGGACCGGGGGTGGGTAACACCAGTATTTATGATATTTCTTTTGCTGATTTTTTTGGCATCGCGGTTGGGGTTGATTCTAATAGCACTAGTCCCGCTCCATTAATCTTTATTACTACTGATAATGGTTCAAGCTGGGATGAAAAAATAATACCAAATAAAAAAGCGGTGTTTTATGGGGTTGATATTTGTCCAATTAATACCAATATCATTTATTGTGTAGGGCAATATCAGTTTGACCCCATTCATGGTAACAGAGGATTAATCATGTATTCTACTAATAAGGGAATTATATGGTTAGAAGAAAGTTGGTCCACCGATTCGACTGTTTTTGAAGACGTAAAGATTACGCCTAACGCGGTTTACATTGCGGGAGCTAAAGGGCTTATTTTAAAATCTGAGTTGCCAGTTGGAATAACACCTGTCGGCTCTGTTGTTCCTAAAGCCTATGTTTTGTCCCAAAACTATCCTAACCCGTTTAACCCAATAACAAATATTGAGTTTTCAATTCCGAAAAATGGAATTGTAAGACTCGTGGTGTTTGACATCATGGGTAGGGAAGTAACAACTTTAGTTAACCAAGCTTTAACAGCTGGTCGATATAAAATTGATTTTAACGGTTCGAATTTATCTAGCGGAACTTATTTTTATAAGTTAAGCTCTGGAGATTATTCGGTGGTTAAAAAGCTCGTTCTTATGAAATAGATTTGAAGATGAGCCCCTCTTACTTGCAAAAGTGATGAGGGGTTTTTTCTTTTTGTTTTTTCTCTAGCTTTCTTTACAGCCTGCGGTGTTTTATATTGGCGTCGGATTTTGTCTCTTACAGTAGCCAAAAACACCCAAAAAAGCAGGGTTTTATTGAATCATTGACATTATTTTGCTTATATGCTATAGTATTGGTCATTATTAAAAAACAACCAGTTTATGGAACTTCATGATTTTATAAATCTTGTCGCTAGGAAGCGCAAGACCATCTTTGGCATCATCGCTATCTTCATCTTATTAGGTGTTGGTGTGATTGGCGTACAACGTTTTAAATATAGTTCTAAGTCTCAATTGTTAGTTGTTCAAGAATATAACCAAACAGTTGATGCTTATACTGCTTCTAAATCAAATGAATATCTTTCAAGTGTTTTAGCTAGTGTTATTAATTCAAACTCATTTTTTACTAAAGTTTTAGAATCTGGTTTTGAAATAGATAGTGACTATTTTGGTGATAATCCTAAAGATAAAATGAAAAAATGGCAAAACACAGTTGAGGCTAAGAATATTAATGATTCTGGTATTATTGCTGTTAAAGTTTATCATACTAATCGTGCGCAAGCTGAAAAGATTGATCGTGCTATTAATCATGTTTTAATGACTCAAAACGCTGCTTATCATGGTAGTGGTGACTCAGTTAAGGTTCGTTTAATTGACCAGCCGATTACTTCAAACTTCCCAGTTAAGCCAAATATAATTTTAACACTCGGCATTGCCATTGTGTTAGGCTTTATTGCTGGCTTAATTTATGTTTATTTAACGCCACAGATAAAATTACCAAGCCCGCATTACTACGGCCAACATGTTAAGCATACTCAAAAAGAATATTTTAGTGACATGGAAGATCATAATGATTTACCTATTGGCAACTATGACACTTCACCAGCTAGCAATGATTTGATTGGTGAAGGTGGCTATAATAACGAAATTGATAATAAGGCTTCAATTGAAGATTTAGCTCGTCAGGCTAGTATGAGAAATATTCTTAGATAATGGTAGCTTGATTTTAGTTTTTGTAAATTAAGGGATATTTAGTAAGAATTGGTTTTTAAAAGGGTTTTTCAGATATTAATAATTTTAATTTGAAAATTTGCCATAAAGATTGACAAGTACTTGTCTTTATGGTAAGATTGCGAATTAAAGAATTTAGAAGCAACATAAGTAAAGAAGGTTTTTTGACAATAAAATTAAAAATATAAAAAGGAGATAAATTGAAAAAAATTGGATTATTATTACTGTTTGTTTTTCTTGGCACTACCCTAGTTTATTCGCAGGGTTTTGTAGAGAAGAGTAAAAGTAAGAAAGAAGTCGTAACAGCGCCGATTGAAACGGCTGATACGACAACACAGGAGATTGTTCCTGTTGTCACTACTTTTATATCTAAGACTAAAAGTAGAACAGAAAACAATTTTCAGGTTGACCAGTCAAATCAGCCTGAAGTAATTAAGACAGAATTAAAAATGAGAGACTTTTATCCAGTGAGTCAGATTGAGGCTTACTTGAGTTATGTCTCTTTAAAAAATTCAGTCTTTAAGGTCAACGGCGGATCTTTTTATGCTGTTGTAAGACAAAAGTACGACCTTAGTAAGGCTACCCGGAATGTGAAAATATGGGGACTCTACGCTGAGGGAGGGAAATACGAGATTGATATAACCGAAAAAAACCAAGAACCGGTTAAAATCTCAGTCAATCAAATAGGCGGTGGGCTTAGTTTTGCAATGAGCAGGAATCGCCCTGGATTTAATACCGTTGTTCTAAATCTTGGCGTAATCCAAGAGGTAGAAAATGGTAGTTCTGGTTTATTTGACTGGAGACAGACTGATCTAATTCTCAGCCACACCGGCTGGTTAGATTTAAGTCGAAATAAAAATCTATTTTTTTCCAGAACTAATTTATCTTGGTTTTGGAAAAAACCCATATCAAGCAGGCGTTCTTCGTTATATAACGGAGCGACTGCTAAATCTGAGATATGGGAGAAGGAAACCGCTGGAGCTGAATTTCAGCAGACAGTGATTATGTTTTATGTTTCAGAAGGTTTCGGCATACATGCCGGAATAAAAATTGCATATCAGCATCTGTCCGGAAATATGCAAGACTGGTATGCACCGGGAGTTTTTCTGGAGCTACACAACAAAGACTACAAAATCGGGCAACTATCCTTTGGAAAAAATATCAGATCAGGGGGTAGTGATGTCAGAGATAGTTATGATGAGATTAAGGCTAGTATTGATTTATATCAGCTAGCAAAAAGCTTTTTTTAAGCAAAAAATTAAAATAAAAAAGAAAGAGGTTAAAAATGTTAAAAGAAAATTTTTTTAGTAATAAACAAACGCTGTGGGCAATAGTTATCACAGTGGCTGTACTGGTAGTTATTTATTTTGCGTTTTTAAATAATATTACCACTGACGTAAATCAGCAAAAAACAGAAGAGACTGTGAAATCTACGGTTACTTCTAAGGACAACTCAAATGAAGTGGTTGCTCCTGAAAAGAAGAGTTCGGCTGGAGATAAAATGGATCCAAGTGAGCCAAGATATTTTCCAGGTGGACCGCAGGAAACAGGAGTATACTCCAACGGACAGTCGGGGTATAACTTAAATGTTTCAAAATATGATCTCCTTGATGAAATTCAAGGAACATACGGAGTGACAAAGACAGGAACTTATTTCTGTCTGAAGTCAGCTATAGATGAACATAATTTTAAGAATCCACTACCTGTTAAAGTCAGTGGTTATTTTTCGAAAAATAGCCAAGATAAATGGGTGTGGCAAGATGTCTCTGTTGAAAAAGCTAAAGACGGCAGAGAATATTATGTTTATCATAACGATGTCGGACCAGTGTCCGACATCAATGACAATATCTTGTTTTGCTACTGGTATTATGGTAGCAATATGTTTTATCCCCATGAAGGGGTTAAGACAAAAAATCTTAAAGTGGCAAGTAAGATTGCACTTTGAAATTATGGGGAGTTCACGTTATTTGTGACTCCCTTTTTTAATATTTTTTAGCTCTTGGTTTAGCTCTTGACAATTATTAATATTTATACTAGGATGAAAGATAAATTAATTTATAAAATAAAATTTAAAAGGAGAAAAAGATGTTAAAAAAGTTAGTTCTTTTAATAGTGGCGTTTATTGTCATTGCAAGTGCCAACACAACATTGGCACAAACAGTAGTTCCAAATTATGGAATTACTACTTCCGGAGTAATCTTTATCCGCGAAGATGTAGTTGATAAACTTTGCCAAGCCGGCAATGAAATTTTTGTGGCTGGTAATTGGCAAGGCTGGCAAAATTGGACGCCGATGAAATTGGTGGATTATAACGGGGTTGGTCTTTATATTCTTGAGACCAATAAAACATTTAAAGCCAACGGGAAAAAAGTGCTATTAGTTTTTCAATTAACGTCTGAGATATATTATCCTCAGGCAGCAATTGATAATAACGATCCGTCACTAAATATGGCAGACGTTGTGCCAAATAGTAAGAATGACGGGAATAACCTGGAAGTGTATCCGATTAATTACCAGTTTAGAGAATAAAATGCTAATTAATCGGAAAATTAAGGGGTGTTGCAATAAACGCAATGCCCCAATTTTTTTTGACTTTAGTATATTTTTATGGTTTATTATAAGTATGAATTTAAACGAAAGTAAACCAATCTATCTAGATCCAGGCAAGGTAGTTGTTGTTATTTTAGCTTTGTTTGGCATGGCTTTGTTAATATTTTCTCAAACTATTAATCAGTCAGGGGCAATCTTTTTAGCCGCTATAGTTTTTTTATTGGCGGCTTTTAGTTTATTTCCACAAGCAGGTCTTTATTTAACGATTCTAGCGTTACCTTTAATCAATTGGGATTTTTATGCTCGAGGCTTAGTTATTCCGGCAGTTGATTTAGTGGCGGCGATTGCTTTAATTGGTTTTTTGTTCCGCTCTTTAGCTGATAGATTATTTTCTACCACTATTAAAGTAAAAATTATTTTACCTTATTTTAAATATTTTTTAATATTTTTTATCGTGGCTCTTGTTTCTAGTATTATTAGCAAATATCCTCTGGAGGCTATTTGGTATACGCTGAGATGGATTTTATTTTTCTATTTAGCTTATGTAGTTGTGCCAGTCAATATTATTACTACCGAAAAACGCTTACGCTATAGCATTATATTATTAGTTATATCTGCTTCAGCCGTGGCTTTAATGGGTCTAGCTTCTTTATTTTTTCAAGATTGGCAAAATACTTTTGTCCGCATTCAACCGATATTATTATTTGATATTTATCCTATTGGTCAAAACCAAAATTTAATTGCTGAATTTTTAGTGGTGGTTGTATTTGCAGTCTTGGCTTTAAAATACTGGCGCGGCACTGTTCTTCGTAATAAGCTAATCACTATTTTTTCCATTGTTTTAGCTGTGGTAGCTTTAGGAACTTTTTCTCGCGCGGCCTGGATTGCTTTAGCGCTTGGTCTTTTCCTTTATTTCATCTATCAATCTAAAGAATTTAAGAGACGTTATATTATTCCTGCTTTGTTATCGCTAATTTTTATTGTGCCCTTTGCTTTTTATATGGTGAAGCTACAAAGCCAATTTGATATCGGCGTTAGTTCAACTGAAAATCGCTTACTCTTAACGCAAATTTCTGTACAAGCTTTTAAGGATGAACCTTTTTTTGGTAAAGGCTCAGGTATGTTCTACCGCCTAGTTGAAGAAAATATACGTTTTCGGGCTAAATATGGCGAACCACTTGATTCACACGGGATGTGGCAAAAGGTTTTAGCTGAAAACGGAGCTTTGGGGGTTATTAGTTTTGCAGCTTTTTGTTTAGTCTTATTCTGGAGCATTCATCGAGGTTTGATGTTTTTACGACCAAAGCGTGAATTAAAATTAGTTTTACCTTTAGTTTTGGGCGCTTTAGCTGGTTTTGTTTTTCAAATTTTTAATACCTCTTATTATAAAGGTAAAATGTGGTTGCCAATCGGTTTGGTTTTAGCAGCGATTTATTTGTTTACAAACAAGAAGGATTATTTATCATATGGCAAAGAAAAAAATTAAAGTTGTTCATGTTATACCAACGCTTGATTTAGGTGGCGCTGAGCGTCTTTTATTAGATATTGTAAAACGTGCTGATAAAGAAACTTTTTCTATTACAGTGATTTGTTTTAAACGAGGAGGAATCTGGGAATCAGAGATTATCAATAGCGGCGCTAAATTAATTGTTTTAAATAAAAAACATAAATTTGATTTTGCTAATTTTTTTAAACTTCGTCAAGCTCTGATACAAGAGCAACCAGATATTGTGCATACCCATTTAGGTGGCGATATTTATGGACGCTTGCTGGCCGGCTTAGCTGGTTTTAAGGTTGTCTCGACCGAACATAATTTAAATAAAGATGAAACTATTAGCAACACTATTCTAAAGCGTTTAACCTCTGTTTATGCGTCTCTAATTATCGCTGTTTCAGAAGCTGTGGCGCATGATGCTAAACTTCGTTACGGAATTAAATTAGCTAAAATAAGAGTTATTCATAATGGTATAGACTTATCAAGATTTAAGCCGGCTGATATTTTCAAAAATGAAGTAGTTAAAATTGGCGCAGTTGGTCGTCTGGTGACACAAAAAGGTTTTATGACTTTATTAGAAGCGCTTGGTTTAATAAAAGATAAAAAATTTGACTGTACGATTATTGGTGCTGGTGATTTAAAAGATGAGCTTCAAGCTAAAATTAATTTATTAGGTTTAAATCATAAAGTTCATTTAGCTGGTCTAAGTAATGATGTGCCAACTTTTTTACAAACTTTAGATATTTTTGTGGTGCCGTCTTTATGGGAAGGCTTGGGTATCGCGGCTTTAGAGGCCGGAGCTAGCGGTTTACCAGTGATTGCTTCTAAAGTTGATGGTTTAGAAGAGATTATCGATGATCAGGTTAATGGTCTACTTTTTAAAGCTGGCGATGCGTCTGATTTAAAAGATAAAATTAATTACTTACTAGACAATCAAGTCTTGGCTAAAAATTTTGGTGAACATTTAAAGCGTAAGGTTAATGAAAGATTTGATGTTGTTACTATGGTGAAACAATATGAATTAGTTTATAAATCTTTGCTTAGTGATTAATTATGAGAATAATTCAGGTCAATAAATTTAATTATCTACGAGGGGGAGCGGAAAAATATTTTTTGTCAGTCACTGACGAGTTGTTACGCCGTGGTCATGATGTAGCTGTTTTTTCTATGCATCATCCCAAAAATCTTCCTTCGGTTTGGGATAAATATTTTATTTCTCGCGTCAGTTTTAATGAAGGCGGTTTGTTAAATAAAATAATTGGCTTTGGTCGTACTTTATATAGCTTTGAAGCTAAAAGAAAATTTACCGCTTTAGTCAAAGATTTTAAGCCAGACATTATTCATTTACACAATATTTATCACCATATTTCGCCATCAATTTTAAATGTTGCTCGGCAATATAAAATTCCTGTGGTGATGCACTTACATGACTATAAATTAATTTGTCCTAATTATCAGCTTTATAGCCATAATCAAGTTTGTTATGATTGCGCGGCGCCTAACTACTTTAAATGTCTAACCAAGAAGTGTTTTAAAGATTCTTATTTAGCTAGTTTTTTAGTGGCCTTAGAAATGTTTTGGCATCATAAGGTTTTAAAGATTTATGAAAAAAATATAAAATTTTATATTGCGCCTAGTAATTTTATGAAGCAGACTTGTGTGCGTTTTGGGGTTGAAGCTAAATTGATTACCGTGCTTTATAATTTTATTAATATCACGCCTAAGTTATCGACTAGCTTAGATGATTATTTATTGTGCTTCGGACGTTTGTCTAGCGAGAAGGGGATTGATGTTTTGCTAAGGGCCTTAGCTCAGCTAGATAGAAAATTTATTTTAAAAATCGCTGGCACTGGTCCAGACGAGAAGCGTCTTAAGCAATTAACTAAAGATTTAAATTTAGATCAACAAGTAGAATTTTTAGGCCATTTATCAGGCGATGATATTGCCACTATTGTGGCTCGCGCGCGAGCGATTATTATTCCTTCGGTTTGGTTGGAAAATATGCCTTTTTCACTTTTAGAATCTTTAGCGCTTGGTAAAACCGTGATCGCGTCTAACATCGGAGGTTTAGCTGAATTGATCACGGATGGCGTTAATGGTTTTTCTTTTGTAGCTAATGATAGTCAGGCGCTAGCTAAAAAATTAGTAGCTCTAGATCAGGCTGACCTTATTAAGATTGGTCAAGCCGCTACCCAAAGTGTTAAAGATTTAATGATCGATCAGCACCTTGATCAATTGCTAAAAATTTATGAAAGATCTAGGAGTTAAGTTTATTATTTATTTGGTTGTATTATCAGCGCTTATAATGCCGTTGACGGCTTTTGCTAAAGACACTTATCCAAAATTAGCTAATTATTATCTTAAATATTTTGATCTCATAAAATCAGATGATTATGAGCAATTAATGAAATGGGATTTATTAATTTTACCCAATGAAGTTAGCATGTCTAATGCTAATTTTTTGAATCGCTATAAAGCCGCTCGTTCTAGTAACTTAGTTTTGGCTTATATCTATCCAGCCATGTCTTTAACCTTATCTCATACGCTTTATAATAAGATTAATGCAGAAAATTTATGGCTTAGAGATGGTTCGGGTAATATGTTACAAATTTGGTCTGGTTTATATGCCACTAACTTAACTAAGCCAGCTTGGCAGAACATGAATCTTGATTTTGTAGTAGATAAAATGAATCAAGCTGCTTGGGATGGGATTATGTATGACACGGTTGACACCAATATTGATCGCTATAGTCGTAATGGCATTGATATTAACGGTGATGGTCAAGCTGATTCGTCGTCTGTTTATAATGCTGCTTGGCAAAAAGCTATGGCTGATTTATTTTCTAAAACCAGACAGCGTTTGGGCAGTAAAATTATTGTTATTAATGGTCAGTCTGATGATATCTATCAGCATAATGTTAATGGTCGTATTTTTGAAATGTTTCCTACTCCTTGGGAAGGCAATGGTAGTTGGCAGGCTTCGATGTATCAATATCTAAGACGTTTACCTCCAAAAAATAAACAACCTAATATCTATGTTATTAATGGTAGTACTAATAATACTGGGAGAATGGATGATTATCGTAAGGTGCGTTTTGGTCTAGCTAGCACTTTATTGGGTGACGGTTATTTTTCTTTTGACTACGGTGATCAGCGCCATGAACAATTATGGTGGTATGACGAATATAATCTTAATTTAGGTCGCGCTGAGTCTAGCTATTACAATTTATTAGCGCCGACTGATGACTATGTTAGAGCAGGTTTATGGCGCCGCGATTTTGAAAATGGAGTAGCGATTGTTAACTCGACTAATAAAAATCAATTATACATTTTTAAACAAGAGCAATTTGAAAAAATTTTTGGCACACAAGATAGAAATACTAATGATGGCTCTAAAGTTAACTATGTTAGATTAGCGCCTAATGACGGCATAATTATGCGTCGCGTTAAACAAGATATTACCGGAGCAGTATTTGTTAATGGTAATTTTATTCGTGTTTTTAATAGTCAAGGCAAACAAGAAAGAAATGGATTTTTTGCTTATCGCGGAGATTTAAAAGCTAACGCCTTAGTCTTATTAGATGATCTTGATAATGATGGTAAAATGGATCGTCTTAGTGAACAGAACGGAACTTTAGTATTGGCGCGTGGCGGAAAATCAGCTGTCAGAATATCACCTTACGGCGCTAATTTTAAAGGAGCGCTTAGTTTCGCGGCTTATGATTTTAATAAAGATGGTTTTAAGGAAATTGTTTTAGCTCCACAGTCTGGCGGCGGTCCGCATGTGAAAATTTATTCTTCGACTGGACGTTTATTAAATCCTGGGTTTTTTGCTTATGATAAAAATTTCCGTGGGGGAGTTAATATTAGTCTTGGAGATGTTAATAATGATGGACGCGGAGAAATAGTGATCGGCGCTGGTAAGGGTTTACCACCAACTGTTAAAATTTTTACTGAGCAAGGTAAGCCACTTGGTTCGTTTTTAGCTTATGATAAAAATTTCCGTGGTGGCGTTAACGTGGCTGTCGGTGATGTTAATAATAACGGTCAGAATCTCTTAGTAACCGGCGCGGCTAGCGGTGGCCCACATATTCGACTATTTGACTATACTGGTCGTTTAACAGGTCAATTTATGGCTTACGACACTACCACTGGCTCAGGTGTGTCGGTTATGGTGGCTGATACTAATGGTGATGGCTTAAAAGAAATTTTAGCTGGTACCACTAGTTTCTAATAAAATGCTTATTTGCTACAATTATAAATAAATCATATGGCTAATAAAATTATCTCACCCTTGAAAAAATCTGAAGCTCCTCTGGTGCTAAATAAGAGCAATTTTCTAGTTAAGAAGCTGACTGGCTTAATTAATCATTTAAAAGCCCGGCACCAAAAGCATTATCGCGATAGCAATTTTCATTTATGGGCCGACCTGCTATTAGCTGGAGTTTTAGTGTCTTTAGTAATTATTGTTTGGCGTCTAATGTTCTGGCAACCGCAGGCAGATTTTTCTTTGTCAGCTCAATTTGTTAATGATCGAATTTTAAGTGGGCAGACTGAAGAATTAGTTATTACTTATAAGAATGAAGAAATTGACACTATTAAAGATGTTAAGCTCACATTGACCATGCCTGATAATTTTATAATTGAGTCAGTTGCTCAGCCAGAAATTTTTAATGCCGAAACTAAAACTTTTAACTTAGGCGAGTTAGCTAAAAATGATCGTGGTGAGCTTAGATTACGCGGCATTCCCCGCGCTGCAGTAGGGGAGAAGCAGTTATTAGGTTTGAATTTAACTTATCAGCTTGGCCAAGTTAGAAAAAATTTAATTAGCTCCGTTACTTATATGATTGATGGCTCTGTCATGGAGCTTGAATTAGAATTGCCCACTGAAATTTATGAAGCTGTTCCTTTTAATGGTTCGGTACTAGTTAAAAATAGTGGTCAAGTAAAACTTGAAAATATAGCTCTAGCTTTTCCTGACTTAGATTGGGAACTAATGTTTGATGAGACGGTTTTAGAAAATGGGCGTTTGGCTGTAAGTGCCTTAGCTCCTGGAGAAAGCACTAAGCTAACTTTTACGTCTACTAATAAGTCAGCTGCGGCAACGGGTAATTTTATAGTTCAAGGTTTGTTATTAATAGGGGATAAGACTTTACAACAAACCGAGATCTCTAAAGCTATTAGTATTGCAGAACCAAGCCTGTCTTTAACTGCTAATTTTTCTGAACCAGCTTTAATTAGTAAAACTCTTAGTGCTAATTTAAGTTTTAAAAATAATGGTCAGGCTGAAATTAATAATTTGTTGTTAACATTTGAAAATAAGCGCAGGACTTTTAGCGTTAGTAGCGTTGAGTTGCTAGCTAAAGACTTTACAGCCACTAATAATGCCATTGCTTATAATAAAAATATTTTGCCTGGAGAAAAAAAAGATTTTACTCTAACAATTAAACTTGAACAAAGCGGGACAGACTTAAATGATTGGTTAAGTTTAAGTGCTTTAGTTTCTTATAAAATGGACGGGCAAGAATTTAAATATACTTTGCCATTACCTAGATTAAAAATTAATTCTAATTTAACAGTTGATTCAGCGGCTTACTATTATGGTCCACAAGGTGATCAACTAGGTATTGGTCCCTTGCCACCTAAAGTTGATATCCCAACAACTTATTGGATTATTTGGGAGGCTAATAATTTAGGTAATGACATGGCTGATTTTGAAGTCTCAGCTGATTTACCAACTAATGCTGTTTGGCTTGATCAAAAGAGTGTTGTGACAGGTGATGTGACTTATTCGCCTGTTAGCCGTAGAATTTTATGGCAAGTTGATGAATTAAGCAAAACAGGAGCTAATTATCGAGCTAGTTTTGCTGTTAGCCTTGTGCCTCGAGAACAAGACCTTGGGACAGAACCAATTTTATTGTCTAACCTAAAATTTAGAGCTTTAGACCTTTATACTAGCAATATTTTATCTAAAAATTTGGCTAATATTACAACAAATTTGCCAAAAGACCGTAAATCAAGCGGTAAGTCAGTGGTTGAGGCTTTAGATTAGGTATTTAGCCTATCTTTTAAAATAGTCAGGTTGCCTAGAGCCTCTTGACTATTTTTTATTATTATGGTAAGATAATTTATTAAATCAAGATAGCTAATTAGTTGGGTCTTGAGCAAAATGTTAATATTTTATATAAATTCAATTCAATATTTATGAAAAAAATTATTTTTTCTTTAGTCATCGCTACTTTAATAGTTGGAGTTTTGGCTCCGATGACAGGCGTTAAGAGCCGAGTTAAATCTTATCATTCAGGTAGTGCAACTTACTACAATGATTATATTATCGTCGCTACTACTAATAGCGGCTTGTTAGAAATTTTTAAAATTGACCAAGCAGGTAATTTACAAAAATTTGTTAACTTAAAATCATATGACCAGCGCTTTGGTACAGAAAAAGATTTTTATGATGTAGCCTTGCGCGTTGAAAATGGTCGTTTATATGCTTACGCTGTTGATGGTCGCGCTTTGTATAAATATGATGTTAGTGATTTAAAAAAAGCTCAGCGCATAAATCGCATTGAAGATGCTAGTTGGGATTGGTTTGGTAGTTTAACAGTTATTAGCGGTAAGATCTCTACGATTGGTTCACGTGGTGTTAAATTATGGAACAATGATTTAGTGGTAGTTGATTCTTACCCGATTATTAATAAGGGTATAAAAACTAATAATTATAATATCAGTCCGGCTGGTAGTGATAAATTTATCTTTAATGTCTTTGATAATAAAATCAGTATTTTTGATCGTGAAAATAGAGCTGCTTTAACTACTGTGCCTTTGGCTTTTAATTGGGGCAGTGATTGGTATAAGCGCTCAGTTTATAATGATAAAATTGATAATGCAATTTATGTAGTTGATGATCAGGCTGTTAAAAAAATTAATTTTAATGGTGAGATTGAAAAAAGTTTTCGTCATACCGGACCCTTAGGCTACGACGTCGTAGCCTCAGCTGACAATGCTCATGTTTATTTTTCTGATGGTATTGGTATTGTGAAATTACGCAAAGAAGATCTTAGAGTAGTAGACTATGCTTATACTACTAGCTTGGGCGCCGGCAATGGTTGGGCTATGGGCTTACAAACAGTCAGAACTGATAATGGAGAAAAATTAGTTGTTTTCAACGGTACTTCTATTATCGTGTTAGATGCTAATTTAAATCCTTTGAAATCTGCTGATGGTCAAATTGCTTTTACCGCTGCGACGATTGAAGATCCGTTTCCAGAAATTACCGAAGCTTTATTTTTAGGCATTGATAAGAATCGTGCTCCGGCTGGTTCTAAAGTAATTTTACATGGTGGTGGTTTTGGTAAAGATGAATCATTGATTATTGATTTTGCTGGCACTCAGTCTTTTGTTGAAGCTGGTTTTGATGGCCGTTTTTCTAAAGAGTTAACTGTTCCTAGTTCAAAATTAGGCCCAGTTGATATCAAAGTTTCTGGCATGAGCACAGCTTATACTTATAGTCTTGGTTTTAAGATTGAATAAGTCGGTTAATAATAGTTGATAAATTATGAAAATTATTTTTATTGGACAAAAAGGTTTACCCTCATTAAGCGGTGGCGTGGAAAAACACGTGGAAGAGTTAGCCGTGCGCTTAGCGGGCCGTGGTCATGAAGTTATGGCCTATACTAGACCTCATTATACAGATTTTAAACTTACCAACTATAAAGGTATTAAGCTTATTAGTTTGCCAAGTTTAAAGACTAAAAACCTTGATGCTATTACACATACTTTTTTAGCTTGTTTAGATTTATTCCGCCGCCAAGTTGATATTATACATTTTCATTCTATCGGCCCATCATCTCTAATCTGGTTAGCTCGTTTGATTAAACCAAAAGCTAAAATTATTTCTACTTTTCATTGTCAAGATTATTATCATCAGAAGTGGAGTTTGATCGGTAGACTTTATCTTAAATTTGGCGAATGGATGTCTTGTCATGCACCCCATATGACTATTACAGTTTCTAAGGCTTTACAGCAATATGCTCAAGCAACTTATGGTGTAACTACTAATTATATTCCTAATGGTGTGCCAGAAGCTGATTTTAAGGAAGCTAATGAAATCACAAAACTTTGGAACTTAAATAAAGATTCTTATATTTTAACAGTCTCTCGTTTTGTGCGTCACAAAGGTTTGCATTATTTAATTAGCGCTTTTAAGAATACCGCAACTGATAAAAAGTTAGTGATTGTTGGTGATGGTGCTTTTACTGATGATTATGTTCATGAGTTAAAAGCTCTAGCCAAAGGTGATGAGCGTATTATATTTACCGGCGCTCAACATGGTGATGTCTTAAAAGAATTATTAACCAACGCCTATCTTTTTGTTCAACCCTCTGAGTCAGAAGGCTTATCAATTGCTTTATTAGAAGCCATGTCTTATGGCAAAGCTTGTTTAGTGAGTGATATTAGAGAAAATAAAGAGGCGGTTGGTGAAACTGGTTTAACCTTTCGTTCTAAAGACACAATTGATCTAACTATTAAACTAAATCAATTACTATTAGCTCAAGCTAAGGTTAATGAATTGGGTAATTTAGCTCAAACTCGAGCGCGTAGCGAATACAACTGGGAAGATATTGTTTCTGCGACTGAAGAGACTTATGCTTTGGTTTTAGTTTCTGCTTTAGCTAGTAAATTAAAACAGCAAAGTATTTTTGCTCGGATTTCAATGTTATTTTAAATCTATTTTCTGCTTCGATATAAAATCGGAGCAGTGTAATGGACTTAAACTCCAGAGTTTCTTTAAAAAATAAATTGCATAAATTTCATAAATCATAAGTAAAGGAGATCTAAAATGAAAAAAAATCATCTTTTTTTCACAGCTTTACTGTTAGCTGTAATAATAGTAATGTTCACTTGGCAGGGTTGCCAAATGGACGATTTGAGTCCGGTTGAGCCAGGGCTAGTTAATACAACTCTGTCTTTTACTGTAAAAGATAGTTTAACTGGTGATTTCTTAGCCGGAGACAGTGCTTTCATTAATCAAGCACTATTGTTTATAGGAACCACCACTACCCCAAACGTTGCATATTGGAAATATACCTGGGGTGATGCAAGTGCTCCTGACACCGGTAGAATGGCAGTTCATAAATATTATAGCGTTGGTAATTATGAAATTTGTTTAAAAGTGTATGATAGTAATTGGACACTTTTAAACACAACCTGCAGGACTTTTCGGATTGTTTCCGGAACCTCATATAATGCTAAACCAGTATTTAAAAAACTGGGTGCTGTTGATCTTGGTGGCGGGAACTGGTCTGTAACCTATGGTTTAGCTAGAGGAGCTATATCATGCGTCATAATTCAGCCCTTCATTGTCTTTGCTGAAATTACCGGTTGGAATCCAATAAACTTGAATCCAGCAGATACTACAGCCGATGGTTATTATAGATATACAGAAACTGTAACTAACAACACCATCAGGAAATTTTCTTATGGCGGTAACTTTGGAGCTAATTGCTATGCCTCGATTGCGCCTAATCCTCCATTTTGGAGTAGCTATTGTTATGTGGCTGCTGAGCAAAAAATATGCGTCAAATGGGTCAATGGTGAAGCCATGCCAACAACGACTACAGGAAGCGATTTACCCGGCTTAGTTGGTGACATAGGTTCAACGCCAGTTTTAAGAATTGGCCTTTCAAGTAACGGAGACACGGTAAAATTCTATTTAAATAAAAATAGAGTTTCTGGCAGTCAGAATAATCCATTCTGGGTTAATACTCTCCTGGGTATGACTAATCCTCAGGTGATAGCAACTGCCCCAGGATATAGTGAGTGGTGGTTAGCAAGAACCTTGAGATCAAGTTTCCCTCAAAATTTCATCATGCAGTTAAAATATGGTGACAATTACGGAAGTAATACTAATTGGGCTGCAATCTCTAGTTCGTATTTCTATAACTCTCAGTATCAGGTTCTGGAGTTCGTTGTGACTCAGTTGGGAGGTGATATTATTATAATTCCCAAAAACGGTCAAAAATTGTTCCTTCATTAATCTTTACCCTCTTAACTAGTAATAGTTAAGAGGGTGTTTTTTTATCTTTACTATTTATGCTAAACTGTTTTTATGAAGCTTTATATTAATACTGCTAAAAATTCACTAATCACAGTGGAACTAAGGCAAGACAAAAAAATTATCATTACTAAAACTATTGAAGCTTCTCACCGTCAGGCCGAGAAGTTAATTCCTTTGATTGATAGTCTGCTTAAGACTAAGGCTAAGTCTTTAGCTGATATTAAGGGCATTGTGGTTGAAACTAAGGGCGAAGGTTTTACTTCCTTAAGAATTGGGGTGACGACTGCTAACACATTAGCCTATGCCTTAGGCATAGCCCTGGAGTCGCCGCGCAAGGGAAGACTTAAGATGGCTTATCCGGAATATGATAAGCCACCTAGTATAACCTTGAAAAAGTAAGCCAATCATGACTACTGTGGATAAAACCTAGGCTCTAGACAAAATACCAAAAAATCATCTGTGCATAATTGCAGAGATGTTTTTATTTTTTAAGCAAAAACCTAATAAATAATTAATAATTACTTAACTTGCTAAAGCTGATTGACCAGTGTAGAAAAATGGTGTAAAATTATATTGTAAAGGGGAAAAGTGGGGAATTGTGGATAAGTACCCGATTAAGCTTAAATCAAATGTTTATTGGTGAATACAATCATAGTCTAGATGACAAGGGCAGATTAGCCATTCCTGCCAAATTCCGCCAGCTGTTAAAGACTGGCTCTGTTGTGACCAAAGGTTTGGATGATTGTTTAGTAATTTATCCTAAGAAAGAATGGGATAAGCTAGCCGAAAAGATTTCAGCTTTACCGTTTAATAAAACTAATGATCGTTCTTTGGCCCGTTTTATTTTAGCCGGTGCAACCGAGGCTGATTTTGATAACCAAGGAAGAATTACCATTCCTGATCATTTAAGAAAGTTTTGTTCCCTAAATAAAAAAGCTGTGATTGCTGGCTTATATAATCGTTTAGAAATTTGGAATGAAACATCATGGAATTTGTATAAAGCTAAAACTGAAAAGCAGAGCAATCAGATTGCGGAAGCCCTGGGGGAAATTAATTAATTTTAAAATTTTCAATTTTCAAACAATTATTTAATTTATAAATTCTAAAATTGTTTTTTAAATTGAAAATTGAGAATTCTAAAATTAAAGTAATGTATAATCACACACCAGTTTTACTTGAAGAGGCGATTGAGTACTTGAATCCACAGCCAGGTGATTTAATAGCTGATTGTACTTTGGGTGGCGGTGCTTATACGATTGAGTTAGCTAAGCGGGTAGGGAAGTCTGGTCAGGTGATTGCGATTGATCTGGATGAAACCGCGATTAAACATGCCAAATTAAAAAGTGTTAAAGAGAAGTTAGATAATATATCTTTTTACCATGCAAACTTTAGAGAACTTGAAAAAATTATCAAAGAGGATTTTAGCGGCTCGTCGCAGCATCGGTTGGCTGGTCTTGTCTTTGATCTGGGTTTATCATCAGGTCAACTCCAAGATCGATCTAGAGGATTTTCTTTTCAGACGGATGACCCGCTAAACATGGCCTTTGGTTCTTTGATAGGAGAAAAGCGCACTGAAGAGATTGTTAATGCCACACCAGTCGGAGAATTAGCAAGTATCTTAAGAGAGTATGGTGAAGAACGTTTTGCTCTACCGATTGCTCGTTCGATCGCTTACGTGCGTCGCGCTAAGCCAATTACGACTACGGGAGAATTAGTGGCTGCGATTGCTCGCGCCGTGCCTGGGTCTTATCGTCGTTCACGATTGCACTTTGCAACTAGAACTTTTCAAGCTTTAAGAATTGCGACGAATGAAGAGTTAGATAATTTAAAAATTTTACTTCAGAGTTTGAAAAATATTCTATTGCCCGGTGCTCGTATAGTGGCTGTTTCTTTTCATAGTCTTGAAGATAGAATAGTTAAACAATTTTTTAAAACTGAATCACGTGATTGTATCTGTCCGCCTAGTGTTCCAGTCTGTGTCTGTGGTCATCAAGCTTGGTTAAAAATTTTAACCAAAAAAGCCGTTGGCGCTTCTCCTGCAGAAATTGCTGCCAATCCAAGAGCCAGAAGTGCTAAATTAAGGGCTGCCATTACTATTTAAACTATTTTTCCTAAAAATAAAAACAAAAAATTATATGGCTAATCAACCGATGGTTCATAAATCAGCTTGGCTCTCTAAAATAAACAGTATTTTATTGATTGCCGTAATTGTTGTGGCCGGAGCCCACTTTTTAGTGGTGAATGATCTATCTACTAAAGGCTTTGTTTTTAAAGATTTGAAATCAAAGGCTAATCAGCTAACAATTGATCGTCAGGCAATGGAAAATAGTATTTCGGCCCTAGGTTCTTATCAAGCGATTAATCCAAGAATTAAGGCCATGAATTTAGTAGCGGCCGACAACATTCATTATATTAGCTGGGATCAATATTTAGTGGCCGTCAAATAATGATTGTTTAAAATATGATGATTTTTAATCGCTCTAGAGTTAGGGTTAAGGAACCTTCTTTAAATATCCGCGTGGCATTAGTTGCTACGTTGGTTTTTTTATTGGCGCTAGGTTTAATTTTTCGATTAGTTTATATTCAAGTCATTAACCATGACCATTATTTAGCTTTAGCCGAAGGTCAACATAAAACTTCTTATGAACTTTTACCTGACAGAGGAAAGATACTGATTCAAGAAAATTCTCTAGCTAATGACTCTAGCCTTTATCCGATTGCTATTAATAAAATGTTTGCTTTGATTTATGCTATTCCTAAGCAAGTAGAAAATATTGAAGAAGTTAGTGAAAAATTATATACCTTTTTTCAGGAAGAAAAAATTAAACAAGAAGTTGATTTAGCTATTACTAAAGAACGAAAAGATCGCTTAGAGCGTGAATTAGTAGTCCTTGATACTATGGCCGAAGAAGAACGTTCAGCTAAAGAAGCCGAAATTAAAGCCGCCCATGAATCCTTGATGCTAGATCCGGTTTATCTTGATTTAGAAAATCAACGCCGTGAAGAAATGATCAAAGCTAGAAAACAAGAAGTCATTACCAAATATTTAGCACAATTAGGTCAGAGCGATGATATTTATAGTCCATTGGAAAAAAAAGTTGATTATGATAAATTAAAAAGTTTTTATATTTTTATGTCTGGTCGAACTGACTTAACTACAAGCGACTTAGAAATAAAAGATGGTAAAGTTTTAATTATCAAAGAAGAGTCGAAGGAATTAATTTTGCCTGGCTTTAGTTACTCTTCAGCTCCATATCGTTTTTATCCAGAAAATAGCATTGGCTCACATTTAATTGGTTATGCTAGTTATGAGGACGATGAACAACATGGTCATTATGGTTTAGAAGGCTTTTTTGATAATGAATTATTTGGTAAGTATGGTAAAGTCACGGCCGAACGCGGCGCCGGTGGCCTAATGATTGTTAACAATCGTCAATACGATAAAAAGGAAGATGGTTCAAGTTTAGTTTTAACAATTGATCGCAGTGCCCAATTCACTGCTTGTCGTTTACTTAATGAGTCGGTAGCTAAACATGGTGCTAGTGGTGGTAGTGTTATTGTGGTTGACCCTAAAACCGGGGCTATTTTAGTAATGTGCTCGGCGCCGGATTTTGATCCTAATAATTATCAGCTCGTGCCTGATATTAAGGTGTTTAATAATCCAGTGGTGTTTGATCAATATGAGCCAGGCTCAGTTTTTAAGGCCATTACAATGGCAGCAGCGCTAGATAAAGAAAAAGTCACTCCAGACACGACTTATCAAGATAATGGCCAAATTATGATCAAGGGTTGGCCCAAGCCAATTAAAAACTCTGATTTTAGTAGTTTTGGCGCCCATGGAACAACTAGCATGGTTAAAGTGTTAGAGTTATCATTAAATACAGGGGCAATTTTTGCCATGCAACAAGTTGGTTATAAGGATTTTGCTGATTATGTAAAACGTTTTGGTTTTGGCGAGGAAACAGGCATTGAATTAGAAGGTGAGAGTAGTGGTAATATCAAAAGCATCACTGGTTTATTTACCAAAGACATTGCTGCGGCTACAGCCTCTTTTGGTCAGGGGATTACAGTCACGCCCTTGCAAATGATAATGTCTTACGCCGCGATTGCTAATGGAGGTAAATTAATGAAACCTTATGTTGTTAAAGAAGTGGTAGATCCTCAAGGTAAGCGTTTTTCAACTACGCCATCATTAAGAAGGCAGGTTATTTCTGAACGTACAGCCGCTATTCTTTCTGGTATGTTGGTTAATGTAGTAGAAAACGGACACTCTAAGAAAGCTCAAATTCCTGGTTATTATATTGCTGGTAAAACTGGTACAGCGCAGGTAGCATCTGTTTCCGGTGGCTATAGTAATCGTTATAACCATACCTTCGTTGGCTTTGCACCAGCTAATAATGCTTCTTTTGTAATTTTAACTAAAATTAATAATCCTGGTGCCATGTACGCTGAAACAACCGCCGTTCCCTTGGCTCATGATATTATTAAATTTTTATTAAATCATTGGCAAATTAAACAAGATAGACCGCTTGAAGAAAAAGCCAAATAGTGTTAAGCTTTTCAATCAATCATTGTTAATTAATTTATGTTTAGAAGATTACTGCAAAAGATATTAGCTAGTTTAGCTCGCCAGGTAATTTTAGTGCGTCAGCCAGAAATTATTGGCGTGACTGGCAGTGTTGGTAAAACTAGTACTAAAGAAGCGATTACTAAAATTTTAGAAAATAAATTTCAAGTACGCGGCGCTTACAAAAATTATAATAATGAAATAGGTTTACCTTTAACAGTCTTAGGCTGTGTTTCACCAGGTAAATCTTTATTGGGTTGGTTTAAAATTTTTAAACAAGCTTTAGTTTTAATGTCTAAGGATAAAACCATAGATTATCCAGAATTTTTAGTTTTAGAAATGGGGATTGATCGTCCTAAAGATATGGATTATTTACTCAGTATTGTACGTCCAACCAGAGCGGTGATAACTAAACTTGGTCAAGCACATTTAGAATTTTTTAATTCTTTAGATCAATTACATAATGAAAAAATTAAATTAGCTCGTGCTTTACCAGAAACAGGTTGGATTATTTATAATTATGATGATGAAAATTTACGACAAATAGTTAAATCTTTGCCTCGTCAAGCGCTTGGTTTTGGTTTTACTGAAGGGGCTGATATAATGGCCGAGAATATTTCTACTTCACGGGGCTTAGGTTCTGGAGTTGAAGTAGGTGTATCATTTAAAATGAGATTAGAAGGTTCAACTATCCCGGTATTCTTACCAGGCGTGATTGGTCGACCACCGATTTACTCAGCTTTAGCTGCAGCAGCGATTGCTTTGAGCTATGGTTTAAATGGTTTAGAAATTTCTGATTCTTTGAAAAATATTAAACAACCAGCTGGGCGCCTGCAGTTGATTAATGGTAAGAATGATACTTTAATTGTTGATGATACATATAATTCTTCACCAGATTCAGTTTATGCCGGTTTAGCTGCTTTATTAGAGGTGCCGTTGGAATTACGTCAAAGAGTCTGGGCAGTTTTAGGAGATATGAGAGAATTAGGCGCTCTAAGCCAGAAGGGTCATGAGGAGGTGGGGAGTGCCGCGGTTAAACAAGCTGATTGCTTAGTCACCGTTGGTCAAGACGCTCAGATGATTTTTACAGCTGCTCAAAAAGCTGGACTTAAAGAAGTTTATCACTTTAATACTTCTATTGAAGCAGCTGATTTTTTGGAAAAAGAAATTAAAGCTGGTGATCTATTGTTTGTTAAAGGATCCCAAGCTGTGCGTATGGAAAAAATTGTTAAACGTTTAATGAAAGATCCAGCGAGAGCTAGTGAGTTATTGGTTAGGCAAGGGGAGGAGTGGAAAGACAAATAAAAAGTAGAGCCACGCCATGGCGTGGCTCTACTTTTTATTTTAAACTATCTCATCAATCCTTTTCGCCAATTCTCTATCTTTATCAGTTATAATATCTCCGGCGTCGTGCGTGCTTAATTTTATAGTCACCTTATTATATAAATTAGACCACTCAGGATGATGATCTAACTCATTAATAATAACTGAGGCGCGCGTCATAAAAGCAAAAGCCTCGTTAAAATCTTTGAAAGTAAACTCTTTGACTAATTGATTATTGATTTCTTGCCACATATTGTAATCTTTTATTTATTTGTAGTCCCAAGGGGAATCGCCCCGTCATCCGACGGGGCGTCCGGTCGAATGACCGGACGAACAAAAACTTTTAATATTTAATTTATCTTTCTTAGTAGTCCCAAGGGGAATCGAACCCCTATTACCAGGATGAGAACCTGGCGTCCTAACCGTTAGACGATGGGACCGAAATTAATTTAAAAATTTTTAATTTTCAATTTAAGAAACAATTAGTTAATTTTAAAATTTTGAAATTGTTTTTAAAATTGAAAATTATAAAATTGAAAATTCTGTTTTTTAACCCAGCACTGTACCAACAAAATCATTGTATCCTCTTAAAAATTCCTCAGCCGCCATTGGTTTCTTGCCCTCTAACTGTAGTTGTTTGATGATTAAACTATCATGGCCACATTGAACCGCTAAGTTACTATTGTAAATAAACGTTTTACCGCTTTTTTGACTATTGATTGGAATTATTAAAGGATCAACTTTTAAGATCTTTAGTTGTTTGCCAGCTAACCAAGTCCAAGCTGATGGCCAAGGAAACATTGCTCGAGTAAAGCATTCAATTTTTTTAGCGTCCAGCGACCAATCAATAATACCATCTTTTTTTTCTAAACGTCCAACATAATTAGCTAGATTATTATCTTGTGCTTGTGGTTTAATATCGCCAGTTAAATAGCTTACAATTGTATTAGGTAAAATTTCAGCGCCTAAGCTAGATAATTTTTCACCTAAAGTTTCGGCTGTTTCTTCGGGACTTAATTTAATACTAGCTTGTTTCAAAATTGGACCAGTGTCTAAAGTTTTATCCATTAACATGATAGTGACACCAGATTCTTCTTCATTATTTAAAATAGGTGCTTGTAAGACACTGGCACCACGATATTTTGGTAATAATGAACCGTGTACATTGATACAGCCATACTTTGGTAAACTTAAAATAGATTCAGGTATAATTTGCGCATAAGCCACAACCACAATAGCGTCAAGCTCTAGCTCGCGCAGTTGATCAATAATTTGAGAAATTTTTTGCGGTTGAAAAATTGGTAAATTTTTACTTAAAGCTAAGGCTTTAACTGGAGTAGGCACTAACTCCATGCTTCTGCCGGCCGGCATGTCTGGCTGGCTAATAACGGCTTTAATCTCAAAACGTTCATCATTTAACAAGGCCAGTAAACTTGGCACAGCGAATTTTGGCGTACCTACAAAAGCTAGTTTATATCTATTCATACTTTTCAGCTTCTACTTGATGGATATTTTTTGCTTTGTCTATAAACAGAATGGCATCTAAGTGATCAATTTCATGTTGGATAACTCGAGCCATTAAACCTTTGGTTTCAATTGTTCTGGTCTTACCAGTCTCGTCAATAAATGAACAACGTATTGTTTTATGACGTTTAACATCACCAAAGGTATTAGGCACTGATAAACAACCCTCTTCACCCCAAACTTTTAACCATGACTTTTTTAGAATAACAGGATTAAACATTATTTGTGGACCACTTTGGCTATTAATAATTATTAATCTGATATTTTTCCCAACCTGTACCGCAGCTAAACCAACCCCATCATGAACTAGCATAGCTTCAGTCATATCTTTGGCAAAATCAATAAATTTAGAGATTTCTTGAGGATTAATCTCTTGGGAACGCTGTCTAAGGCGTGGATCAGGATTGATGACTAAGTTTAAAGTTGTTTTCATATTTTCCTTAATATACATTAAAATCTTAAAAAAATCAAGCTGGCGAGCTAGCTTATTACATGCTAAAATAGCTTTTATATGACAGAAAATGAAGTTAAAAAAACCGAGCCCGCATCAATTGGTAATATTCTAAAAACTAAAGCGGTGGGTATTAAGCCACCGGCTTATCTTTGGCAAGATCTGGCTTTACGTGTTGAGCGCGAATTACATATCCCAAAATTTAAACGTAGTTCAGTTTTTAAGGCTTGTCGAGATTATCCTCGTTCAGTGATTGAGCGTTGTCTAGCTGATACTAAAGAGCTTTGTACTAGCGGTGAAGCTTGGCGTTACTTTTTTAAAATTTTAACTACTAATGGTCAAGCTGGGAATATTGGATCATCGCATGACCAACCCCAAAAGGAGATTCGTAAGACAATAAACGAGGCTCAAGACCAACATCATTAAGTAGTCCAATAAATAAACTTAAAACAGATAAGTCTTCACAAGCAACTTCTTCAGCTATCTCGGCTAATTCAATCAGAGTTTTTTCATCTTTAGTTTTTAAAGCCTCAATAATTTTTTGATCAAATTTTTTACTCTTGGCAGAGTAGCCATGTGGTGATTTTTTATTAAGTTTGTGAGATAGGTCAGCCGAAGCAATTATAGCTACTCGAGATTTTTCATTAAGAATAGTTGTTTGAATGTCTTTACCTAAATTGATAATATTTTTAATTGGTAGAGAATGATCAACCGTTAGCGGTACAATGGCTTGACGAAAATTATTACCTAATAAATACAAAGGAATTGCCGAGCCATAATCAAGTCCTTCATCAGTGACTAATAAGATATTAGTTTTATTTTCTAATTTTTCTCTTAGCCTACCAGCCAAAAGAATATCTCCGGTAAAATTTAAATTAGTAACTAAATCGCCAAAGATTTCTAAATTAGCTTTAAAGTCAGGGTAAATATTAATAGCTAAACCATTAGGATGCATTTGTCCTTTAGAGCTAATGACTATAATTGAATCTGGTTTACTGTCTTCAAGCTCTTTGGTTAAAGTTAGAGCTGCCTCAATCGTAGCTTTGAGTTGAGCTGTATTTTCTTTACCGATATTAGGAATTAGTAGTGGTGTATGCGGCATGACGGCCGCAAAAACAAGAGACATAATTATTGTTCAAGATTAACAGCCGCGCCTTCAAGGTGAAGTGATAATAGTTTTTCTGAGACAGTAAGAATATTAAGCCAGTTATAACCTAATTTAATGAAAACAGCTTCTGAGCCAATCGGGCGTTTAATTCCGTTTTCGATTACGTAAACCACTGGAGAATTAGCTGTTTTGACAATTTCTCCATCAGCTAATCTAACTGGGTCAATGGTTTGATAAGCGCTAAGCTCTTTGTCTGAAGAGGGGACAATTTTTCTACCTTTGAATTTAGTTTTTAACAAAATTGCATCCCAGAGCGGTGCTTTAGTGTTTTCGCTGACCCAATAAATTCCACCAGTTTTTCTGTCTTGTAATAAAGCGCCAGTTGGGTAGGTTGAAGTTGTACTAATAGAAGTTCCTTCAAGATAATTAGACAACTCTTCTTCTGCGGCTTGGATTATTTCATCCGGATTGAAGCCCATTTTCTTAAAGGCTTCTGGGGTTAAGAAGCGTCGTTTGTAATTATCAACTAACAAATAAATTCTACCATTTGGTATTCTAACGATTGAATATTGAGCAAATTTTATAGGTAAGCCAACTTCATATTTATCAAGATCGGCTTTGCTAACAATCTGTATGTGACTTGGGTCATAACGTGAAGTTAGAGCGCTACGAGTTAAGAAAGCTCTTTTTTGCCCATTTTCAATTAACCAAACTCCAGGATCGCCGGCTACTTGTAGTAAAGAGCCGTTCAAATAATTACGAGTAAAATATCTTTGCCAAATTTTCCAAAAATTATAATTACCATTATAAACATGAGGTGTGTAATTATATAAAGCAGCCGTGGCTCTATTTTGTGGGGTTACTATCGTTGGTTCTCGGCCAGTGTTAGTTATAGTATAAGTTTGTCCAGCCTTATAACGATAAAGATGAGGATTGTCCATGTAGTCACGAAACTGTAGCGAAGCACTGTTGATTTGTTTCCAAAAACCGCGCCAACGGTCATTGCAACCTCCACTATCAGGACAGCCATAACCGCAAGCCCAATCTAAATTACTTTGGCTAGGGGACTTAGCTTCAATTAAGCTCTGCTCTTTTTGCAATAACACAATAATAAATTTTGGATTAACCAGATTATTAATGGCTCGGTCATAGATTGCTTGGGCAGCGCTCATAGTTAAGCCATTAGGATCAGTCACAGTATAGGTTGCTAAAAAGCCCCCTTGAGAGCTAAGGAGGTTTTGTATCTCTTCAAGAGTCATTGATTTTTCATCAAGTATCTCTTGGTCACCGATAATGAAATTAGGGTCAAATTCAGCTTTGGCAATAGGAGCTAAAACTATCAATGCCCCGGCTACTAATAAACTTGTAAAAATGTATTTAAAATGTTTCATTTGTCTATGAATTTATTAAGGATTAGCTTTGTTAGTATATAATAAAATAGCTTTTTTAGCAATCTATTAGGCTTTGTGTGTTTTTAATTATTAGTTATTAATTATTTCTAACACTTACCCCCCCGTTATAAATATGCTATAATAAAATTATAATACATATATTTTTATTATGCTTCAACTAAAAAAAATAAATGGTTTCACGCTAATAGAATTATTAGTCGTCATCGCTATCATCGGAGTATTATCTACTCTAGCAGTCATAGCACTAGGTAGTGCTAGAACTAAAGCTCGTGATGCCAAAAGAATGAGTGATCTTAATCAAATTAGCAAAGCACTAGAGTTGTATTATGCTGATAATAATACTTATCCTCTAATAATAACTCCTGGCCATAGTTTAACCAGCCTAGATGGTTCAGAGGTTTATATGAATAAGATACCATCTAATCCTACTCCTAGAGATGATGGTGATTGTCCAGACTTAGATTATTCTTATGGTCTGGCTAGTGAGGGCAATGATTATAGAATTTACTCCTGCTTAGGATCTTCGTATTCGCAACTTAGTAGTGGTGGTAAAGCTGTGACAGCTAATGGAATTATTAATTCAAGTACTTTTCCTCCATTAGGTGTTTGCGGTGGTCAACAAGGTGGATCTTGTCCTGCTGGTAAACAATGTTGTCTAGTCTCAGAGGGTAGTTGTTATGGTTATTATTATACTTGTTTTGACATGGGTATGTGTCCAGGCGGAATTAGTATGTTTTGTTCAGGGATTGGTCAATCTTGTACGGATGGTGGGGAGTGTAATACCGGAATTTGTCGAAATGATGTTTGTGCTTGTAATGATATTGGCAGGATTTGTGATTATAATTCTAATTGTTGTAGTGAAAATTGTTCTTTTGGTATTTGTCAGGAGAATGAAGGTTTTATTTTCCCTTAAAATTTCATTTTATTATGGATAAATTGTTTTGTTAAAGCAGGTTTCGTTCGCTTGTTAGGAAATCTGCTGTTTTATTATACTAAATTTTAATATAATATCGGCAGAATTCCGCGCGATAGATTCTGCTGCAGCGTAAAATCCGTTCTAGGATCAATAAACGAGTTTCATTAATTAAGATTATATTTACCAAGGATGATGATGAAATCGTTGCCAATTTTTCTGCGGCTGATCAACCAGAGATATGTGAAATATCTTCGGGGAAAGGCAAGGTTATTCGTAGAATAGATCTAGAAGAAAAAATTTTACAAAAAGTGTAAGACAAAATCCCTGCTAATAAATTTTCGTGGGGATTTTTTATTTCAGCAGTTAGTTGTCTGGACCACAGATTACACAGATTAATAGATTAGCCCAAATAGTATGTAGTATTATCAGTATTACGCTGCGGCAGATTCTCTGCGCCCTGGGCGGAGGAATCTGCCGTTTTTCGTACTGAGGTGGTAGTACCGGCAGAATCCTTCTGCGGAGAGATTCTGCCGCAGCGTAAATATTAGTTTTGTATAATAAAATTGACTTATAAGTAATTATAGTAGTTTTTTAATTATTGACAAAAGAAGTTAAAAATGATTAAATCTAGTATTAAATAGATCTTTGAAAAAACACATATATAAAGAAAAAGATAAGGAGTTAAACATGGAAAGGAAATGGTTTATGATAGCGGTGATTAGTGTCTTTTTTAGTGAAGGTGCAATCAGAGAAGTTGTTTTCGCAAATGATATTGAAATTCTTGAGCCACTAAGGAAGATAAAGGATTTATTTTTGAGTGAAGCCTTAAGCTTAGATTCAAAAACAATATATTTAGTCGAACTTGCTAATAATGGTGAAAAAATTGATAGACAAGACATTGTTGATAAAATATTTGCGTAAACAAAACACCCCGTGAAGAAATTCTTCACGGGGGTTCTTTTTAACTAGCTGTGAGGCATTATTTTACCGACACCAAAATATTATTCTTTAGATCCAAGGTAATATTAACTCTATCTCCATGTTTAACTTGACCACCAACAATTTTAGAAGCTAGTTCGTTAAGAATCATATTTTGAATAATACGCTTCAGTGGACGGGCGCCAAAAGTTTGATCAAAGCTCTTATTAGCTAAAAGCTCTTTAACGTTTTTAGCGATTTTAATTTTAATATCTTGATTACGAAGTCTTGTTTCAACTTTAGCTAATTCTAAATCAACAATTTTAGCTAAATCTTCTTTTAATAAACTCTTAAAGATAATAATTTCATCAATACGGTTCAAGAATTCTAGCTTAAAATGTTGGCGTAAAATTTTATCAATTTTTTCTTTCATCTCATCAGTTTGAGCTATTTTAACCTTCTCTTTATCGGATTGATCAGCAAAACCAATTGAATATTCTTTAATTATTTCATTACCAAGATTAGAAGTCATGATAATAATAGTATTCTTAAAATTAACTACTCGGCCCTTGGCATCTGTTAAGCGTCCGTCATCTAAAATTTGTAATAAGATATTAAAGACTTCGGGATGAGCTTTTTCTATTTCATCAAATAAAATTACGCTATATGGTTTGCGTCGCACGCGATCAGATAATTGCCCACCTTCATCATAGCCCACATAGCCAGGAGGGGAACCAATCATTTTTGAAACACTATGTTTTTCCATATACTCGCTCATGTCAATTCTAATTAAGGCATTTTCATCATTAAACATAAATTCAGCTAAAGCTTTGGCTAATTCAGTTTTACCAACTCCGGTTGGGCCAACAAATAAAAATGAACCCATAGGTTTTTTTTCTTCATTAATACCAACGCGGGAGCGTCTAATCGCATGGGCGACGCCGGAAATAGCATCAGCTTGACCAACCACTCTTTGGCTCAAATCATTTTCCGCGCGAGCTAATTTTTTAACTTCTGATTCTAACATTTTAGCCACTGGAATTCCTGTCCAACGTGCTACTACTCGAGCAATGTCTTCTTCATCAATTTCTTCTTTTAAAATTCTAGTACCAGTTGTATTAAGACGGTTTAATTCGACTTCTTCTTTTTTGATTTTTTTCTCTAGGTCTGGAATTTGTGAGTAACGAATTTCTGCTACCTTAGTTAAATCGTCGCCGCGGCGTTCTATTGCCTCTGCCTCAGCCCGTAATTCGTCAATTTTATTCTTGTAAGACCTAATCCGACCAATAATATTTTTTTCATTTTGCCAACGTGATTCTAATTGAGCAGCTTTTTCTTTTAAGTCAGATAAATCTTTTGTGGCTTGTTTTAGCTTAGCGTCATTTCTTTTATCGCGAATCAAATTAGCTTTAGTAATTTCTAAGCGTTTAATTTCTTTATTTAAAATATCAAGTTCTTCAGGTGAAGAATCAATTGACATGCGTAAGGCAGAAGTTGCTTCATCCATTAAATCAATCGCTTTATCAGGCAAAAAACGGTCACTAATATAGCGGGAAGATAGTTTTACCGCAGCCACAACTGCATCATCGGTGATTTTAACGCCATGATGAAGTTCATATTTATTTTTAATGCCACGTAAAATTGAAATAGCGTCATCTTCATTTGGCTCGCTAACATAAACCGGCTGAAAACGTCTTTCTAAAGCGCCATCTTTCTCTACATAGCGTTGATATTCTTTGGTAGTAGTTGCGCCAATGGCACGCATCGTGCCACGAGCTAAGGCGGGTTTTAATAAATTAGCAGCGTCAGCCGAGCCATCAGCCGAACCCATGCCTACAATAGTGTGTAGCTCGTCAATAAATAAAATAAGTCGTCCCTCATTAGCTTCCACTTCTTTGATTAAAGCTTTTAAGCGATCTTCAAATTCACCACGGAATTTTGCACCCGCAATTAAAGAACCTAAATCAAGCGAGATTAATTCTTTATTTTTTAAACTTTCTGGGACATCGCCCGACACAATTTTTTGCGCCAAACCTTCAATGATAGCAGTTTTACCAGTGCCAGCTTCGCCTAAAAGAACCGGATTATTTTTTAAGCGACGTGAGAGAATTTGCATGACACGTTTAATTTCTTCATCACGACCAATCACTGGATCAAGTTTATTATCGCGCGCCATCGCAGTTAAATTAGTAGTATATTTTTCAATGACTTTGAAACGTGTTTCTGGCTCTTGATTATCAACTTTTTTATTGCCACGTAAAGTTTTAATAGCTTCTAATAGATTTTTTCTAACTAAACCAATAGCCAAAAGGATTTTCTGGGCATTTGATTTGGTTTCTAAAATGGCTAATAAAATGTGTTCTGTAGAAACAAATTCATCATCCATTGCTTTAGCTTCTTTAATGGCTCGTTCAATAATTGACGCCATTTCATTAGTGCCTTGTACCATGCCAACATTAGCTTGTACTTCTGTTTTAGGTAATTTTTCAATATCTATTTCAATACTTTCTCGTAGATTATCAGTATTGATACTCAAGCTATCAAGTAGGGGACGAACTAAACCATCGGTTTGCTCTAATAATGATAAGAGCATATGGCTAGCATTAATATATTGTTGGCCATATTCTTGAGCAATGACCTGAGCATTAATAATGGCTTCTTGTGATTTATGGGTAAATTTGTCTAACATATAATATAATTTTCAATTTAAAATTTAAAATTTTCAAACAATTTTCAATGATTTAATTTTTAGTAAGGATACCCGCCAAAGGCGGGTCCGTCTAGGGCGGAAATCTTGGCACTCTAAGCCAATGACTGCTAAATTATTATACTGTGGCAGGACTAAAATTGTCAACATTGCCTAATAGATTAGGCTAAAGTATAATTAAATTAGGCTTAAATTTTAATATTTTTTGCTTGCATGAAAAAGATTCATTTACTTGGGGTGCCAATTGATGTGCTTAATAGTAATGAGCTAAAAAGGCTGATTTTGCAATTGCTTAATCGTCGCCAAGCTCATATTGTAACCCCTAATCCAGAGTTTCTGCTCCTGGCTCAGAAAAACCAGGAATTTTTTACTGTGCTTAAACAAGCTGATTTGGCAGTGCCTGATGGCATTGGCTTGAAATTCGCCGCTTGGTTAAAAGGGGTGAATTTGCGCCGTTATAGTGGCGCCAATCTGGTTAATTTTTTATTGCGCTTGGCTTATCATAAACATTTGCGCGTAGCAGTTATTAATTGGCAGGGTGGCTTATCAAATGATGAAGATATTAGTCAGGCTTTACGTCAGCGTTTTCCGCACCTTAAATTTCTAGTCTGTTCTATTGATCGTGAGGAACAAAAATATGATGTTTTGCGTTTACGAGCCTTTAAACCTGATATCGCTTTTGTTACTTTGGGAGCACCTTGGCAAGACACATTTATTCGTTGTTATCTTTTGCCAGACATTCCTAAGCTTGGTTTAGCCATGGGCGTGGGCGGTAGTTTTGATTTTATAACTGGTAAAACTAGACGGGCGCCGAAATTACTACAATTCTTGGGCATTGAATGGCTCTGGCGATTATTACTTCAACCTTGGCGCTGGAAAAGGATTTTTAACGCTGTCATAGTTTTTCCTTTGACGGTTTTAATTTGGCAAATTCGTCGTTTTAAATATCGTCGCAATGTAGTGGCTTTAATTGTTAATCAATTTAATGAAGTTTTAATTTTTAATCGTTTGGGTAGAAGGGATTATTGGGGATTGCCGCAGGGCGGAGTTGATTATGGAGAAAATCATGAACAAGCTGTTAGACGAGAAATGTTTGAAGAAACTGGGTTAAATGATTTACAAATTATTGGTCGCTTTGACAATATTGTTTCTTATCTTTGGCCCAAGCACTATACTAATAGAGGTTATAAAGGACAAAAACAAACTTTGTTTATTATGCGTTATTATGGTGATCCTAAACTGGTTGTTTTTGACAAAACCGAGCATAAGGCTTATAAATGGGTTAAGTTAAAAGATTTTGTGCGTTCGGTGAGCCCAATCCATCGTTCAAATTATCAATTATTTGTTAAGAAATATTTTGAAGTAATACATCATCATGAAAAATCTAAAACAACTAAGAGAAGCTAGTAAATATAGAATCATCTTAACTGGTGGTGGAACTGGCGGTTCCGTGACGCCTTTATTAGCCATCGCTGATGAATTAGTTGATCAGTACTCTACTGAATTATCTTTGCTTTGGATTGGGACAACTCAAGGTGTCGAGCGTTCAATGGTAGCTACTTATCCTTTAGCTTATCGTGCAATTTTAAGCGCTAAGTGGCGTCGTTATTTTTCTATTTTTAATATTACTGATTTATTTAATTTAGTAATTGGATTTTTTCAATCTTTAATTATATTGAGTATTTTTAAACCGCAATTAATTATTACAGCCGGTAGTTTTGTGAGTGTGCCTGTCGTTTGGGCAGCTTGGTTGTTAGGTGTTAGAGTATTGGTTCATCAGCAAGACATTAGACCAGGTTTAGCTAATAAATTAATGGCACCAATTGCTAAAATTATTACAGTGTCTTTTGAAAAGAGTTTATTAGACTATAAAAAGAAATCGATTTGGGTTGGTAATCCGGTTAGAAAAGAATTTAAACAATACTTAAGTGTAGCGCGGCCTAATGTCTCTCAAGCGGGTCAATTACCAGGGGTTTTGGTGTTGGGCGGTGGGACTGGCTCAGAGTCAATTAATAACTTAGTTTTATCAAGTCTTAATGAATTAGTTAAAATTTGTAAGCTGGTTCATATTACGGGTAAGCATACTGCAGTGCCATTATTAAATAGAGAAAAAGTTGCTAATTATTATTTTTATGATTTGCTTGATGCTGAGAATTTTGCTCGGGCTCTGAGCGAAGCTGATTTAGTTATAACTCGAGCTGGTCTTGGTACTTTGTCTGAAATAGCGTTTTTAGCTAAGCCAGCGATTATTATACCAATGCCTAAATCTCATCAAGAAGATAATGCTAAATATTTTGGCGACTGTAAGGCCGCTGTTGTGTTGGATCAAGAAAAATTAACACCCGAAGATTTTGTTAAAGCGCTTAGTGATTTATTAGCTAATCATGACTTAATGTCAAAAATGTCTGAAGCTATGAAAAATTCTATGAAAAGAAATGCTAATGCTGGTTTAACCCATATTATTGACAGATTACTTAATTCGTGATAAGTTCTTATATCTGGTCCGAAAGTAATCGGAATTTAAAAAAAGAAATGTGGTCCGGCACTAAACCGGAAAGAAAAGAGGTTCTTTAAAATGAGCAAGCAAATTAAATCATTGTTTCCCTCAGTAAATCCGAGAAAAGTTACTCAACTAGGAAGGAATTATGCTGAAGAGGTAGACAAGGCTTTTAAAAGAAATGATTATTTATTTTTTGATGCCTTAGATGCTTTTCTCAAATCAGGACAAAAGTCTAAGGCAAAGTTTTTAGAAAAGTTGACTGGAGATCTTATACACATTGGAAGTCCTGTTATTTCTAAGAAACTCTTAGTGCCTAGAGAGTTTTCTATTAAAGACGATATTTTATCGAAAAATAGAAATAAAAAAGTATATGATGGTCCCAATGAAGGAATAGATGATTATGTGACTGATGAAAATTTTTATCAACCTACTGTCGATTCTCAACTTGAAGCTCGGCTTGATATTTGTCCAGTATTTAATACTGGTGAAGGTATAGAAATACTAAACTGGGTTAATTCAAAAACAGGAGATCAAAAGACATTTGCAGCTGAGTCTCTCGCACTTAGATGTTTACACAAAATCTTATTGAATAATCGTTATTTAATTACTTCTCCTCAGTCAGAATTAATAGGATCAAATATTATCATTGCACGTGAAAATAGAGAAAATTACGATACAACACCGTCGATTTTATATTTACACGTTGCAAGCTCTATTGATTATAAAAACTCAAACGGTTACGCAGTAAGTTTAAGGGTTAAAAGATCTGAACATACGACTTTTGTAAGCGATAATTGCTATGTAGTAATTTTATATAACTAGCAATTTTTGAATTTTTAAACTCGTTAATGGTAAAATCCACACATTAACGAGTTTTTTGTTTGTTTGCTATACTATAAATATGGATTTTTCAAAAGTTAAGACAATTTACATGATTGGTATTAAAGGAGTTGGCATGACCATGCTAGCGGAATTTTTAGCACATGAAGGTTTTTCTGTTTCGGGTTCTGATACAGCTGAAACTTTTATGACTGATTCAGTCCTAGCGCAAGCCGGGATAAAAGTTAATCAAGGTTTTAGAGTTGATCACTTAGTAGAAGATTTTGATTTGATTATTTATTCCACGGCTTATAATGAAGCTAATAATGAAGAATTAAAATTAGCCATTGCTAAAAAAATCAAGTTAGTTACTTTTGCTGAAGCCTTAGGCGCAGTTTTTAATTTGCGTCATGGTATAGCAGTGTCTGGTTCGCATGGTAAAACTACTACCACGGCTTGGCTGGGTTTTGTTTTAGAGAAGACTGGTTTAAAGCCTAATGTGATGGTTGGGGCGCAAGTGCCACAGTTTAATGGCGCGGGGTTAACTGGTAAATCAAACTATCTAGTTATTGAAGCTGATGAGTATCAAAATAAATTACAATATTTTAATCCTAAGCTGATTTTATTAAATAATATTGATTATGATCATCCTGATTTTTATCCAACTGAAGCAAGTTATGAACAAGCATTTATTGATTTTATAAAAAGATTACCTAAGTCAGGAATTTTAATTGCTAATTTTGATGACAAAATTGTTAAACGTTTAGCCAAAGAAAATTGTCAAGGGAAAATTATTAGTTATGGTCTAGAAAATAAAGACGCCATGTATAGTGCTTCTGAAATTGTTTGGTCCCCAGCTTCCGCTGGGATGACAGATCAAAAACAATATTTTAAGGTTAGTTTAAAAGATGATGAGGGAAAGTCTGATTTAGGTACTTTTGCCACGCTTTTGCCCGGTAAACACAGCGTTCTAAATGCTTTAGCCGTGATTGCCGCTAGTATTGAGTTAGGAGCTGAACTGCATTTAATTAGAAGAGCTTTAGAAGAATTTACTGGCACAGCTAGACGTTTACAAACTTTAGGAGAGTTTAAAGGTGCTATTTTAGTTGACGATTATGCGCATCATCCAACCGAAGTTCAAGCGACCATGCAGGCCGTTAAACAAAAATGGCCAGGTAAAAATATTCGCGTAATTTTTCATCCTCATACTTTTTCTAGAACCGAAAGCTTATTAGAAGACTTTGCTAAAAGTTTTAAGAAGGCTAATGAAGTTGTGGTCTTACCGATTTATTCATCAGCACGCGAAAAAGAGGGGATTATAAATAATGAGGGGGTCGCCGCGGCGATTAAAAATAATTTAACAGATAAACAAAAAATAATGACAGTTAATTCATTGGATGAAGCGGAAAATTATCTTCGCGAAACCGCGACTGATAAAGATGTGATTATTTTAATGGGAGCAGGGGATGTGTTTAGAGTAGGAGAGAAGTTAATTTCAAATGATAAATTTTAAATTTTAAAATAATTTCTTAATGCTTTAATTTTTAAATCATTAATAAATTAAACATTGTTTTGAAATTTGAAATTTAGAATTTGAAATTTAATACTATGTCCATTGAATCAAAAATCCAATCAAATTACCCACTAGCCCCCCTCTCGACTTTTAAAATTGGCGGGGTAGCAGAAAATTTTATAGAAGTTTCTGAAAAAAACGAAGCTGAAGATGCTTGGATTTGGGCTAAGGAAAATAATCTACCAATCACTTTATTGGGTGGTGGTAGTAATATTTTAATAGCTGATCAAGGCGTTAAGGGCTTGGTAATCAAATTAAATAATAACAAGGTTAAGGTAGATGGCACTCATATTATTTGTGAAGCTAGCGCTAGGGTTTGGGATGTCGCTCAATTAGCAGTTGATAATAATTTAACTGGCATGGAATGGGCAATTGGTATTCCTGGCTCAATTGGCGGCGCCGTTCGCGGAAATGCTGGAGCCCACGGCGGTTCCTTTGATAAAATTGTTAAATCAGTGCGAGCCTTTGATTCCGAAGCTAATGATTGGCAAGAGTTTTTTAACGCTGACTGTGGCTTTGAGTACCGCCACAGTATGTTTAAACAAAATCCACATTTTATAATTTGGCAGGTGGCCTTATCGTTAGCGCCTGGTAATAAAGACACTATTATTGAAGCGGTTAATAATTTTAAAAAATATCGCACTGATTGTCAGCCTAAAGAGCCAAGTGCTGGTTGTATTTTTAAAAATTTATTTCTAGCAGATATTGAAAAAGCTAATCCAGAGTTAGCTGAAAAAATTAAGCAAGCCGATAAGGTTAGAGGTGGAAAAGTTGGGGCAGGCTATTTAATTGAAGCGCTTGGTTTAAAGGGCTTTATTAGTGGGGGAGCTAAAATCAGTGATCAACATGCTAATTTTATTGTTAATACAGGAGCCGCTAGTGCAGAAGATATTATTAAGGTGATTAATAAAGTCAAACAAGAGGTTAAAGAAGCTTTTAATATCGACTTAGTGGAAGAAGTTCAATATCTTGGTTTTAACTAGCTTTTTTTAACATTTTAGGCTATAATAAACTTAGACAGAGCTTTCTGTTTTTTAGCTTTAAGTCTTAGAAATTATTGAAGAATTTTATGGTTATAACTAAAAAGAAAATTATTATTGTTTCAGCCATTGTTTTAGTAGTTGCTTTGTCATGGTATTTGTTTGGTAACAAAGCCCCAAAAATTGAATATACCACAGCTGATGTAACTAAAGGTACTTTACTTCAAACCGTTAGTGAAACTGGAACTATTACGCCGGCTAAAGAAATTGAATTAAATTTTTTAAATTCAGGTCAATTAGCAAAAATTAATATTAAGGTAGGGGATCAGGTTGTACCTGATCAGGTTTTGGGTGAGATTGATTATTCTAATCTAAGTATTAGACAGCAAGAAGCTACAGCTAGTTTTAATGTTTCGAATGCTAATGTTAGACAAGCTCAGTCATCATATGATTCAGCGCGTCGAGAATACGATAAGTTAACAGCCTCTTTAGCTGAAACTATTAAGCAGTCGGAGAAAACTTTGCATGACCTTGAAGATAAGAGTTCTGCCACTATTACAACTTATGATCAAGCCATAACTACTGCGGAAGCTAATTTAATTAGCACTAAGTCAACTTACCAGCGCTCAGTTGATAATAAATTTGATGTTTTATTACTGACGATTGAAAATAAGTTATCTAATATTAACACGTCTTTAGATGCAATTAATCGAATTAAAACCGATGATGATCTTAAGCCAACTTTTAGTGTTAGAAATTCGGCGATTATAAATTCTTTAAATAATAGTTATACTTCGGCCAAGGATTTATTAAACCAGGCTAATCTAAGATTAACTACTGCTAAATCTAATCGTAATCAAGCTAGTTTATATGCTGCTTACGATGCCGCTCAAGCTGTGGCTAGTAAAACTTTTGAAGCTTTAGGCTTTACTTTTAGTGCTTTAGAAAATTCTATTTCTAATACTAATTATACTCAGGCTGAGTTAGATGCTGCTAAAGTCAGTATTGATGGTCACATAACTACTATTTCGACAGTTATAACTTCTTTACAAACAGCGCGTCAAGCTTATGATGACGCTCGATTAGCTTATGACACAAATGTTTTAACAGCTGAGCAAAACATTAGTCAAGCTAAGGCTAATTATGATAATGCTTTGATTGCGGCTCGTAATGGACTAGCAACAGCTAAAGTTAACCGTGATCAACAGCTAGCTGCTAGTCAGACTAGAATTGACAATGCACAATCAGCTTTAGTGATTGCTAATGCACAAGTTGGACAAGCTAGTGCTAATCTTAATTTAATCAAAAATCAAATTGCTGATAATTTCTTAAAATCACCAATTAAAGGCATTATTACTAAGGTAAATTATGAAGTTGGAGAGCAGGTAACTCCTAGCAAAGCCTTATTGTCAGTTTTGACAGAAAATAATTATCAAATTGAGGTTGATATTTCTGAAACTGATATTGATAAAGTTAAGATTGGTAATACTGCGGAAATAACGCTAGATGCTTTAGGTCCAGATGTAAAATTTGAAGCTAAAGTTTATTTTATTGAACCAGCCGCTACAATTATTCAGGGAGTAACTTATTATAAAGTTAAAATTAGTTTTGATCCGGCTGGTAAAGGCGAGGTTAAACCAGGTATGACAGCGAGCGCCGTCATACAAACTAACAAAAAAGATGATGTTTTGATGATGCCAGCTCGAGCTGTTATTCAACAGAATAATAAAAATATTGTTAGAATTCTAGAAAATAATGTTGTACGTGAAGCTGATGTCACGATTGGTTTGTCGGGTGATAATGGTATGGTAGAAGTTATTTCTGGGGTTAATGTCGGCGATAAGGTTGTGACTTTTGTTAAAGACAGCAGTAAAAAATAATTTTCAATTTTCAAATATAAATTTTTAAATAATTTTCAAATTCAAAAGTAGAGCATGGTAATTAAAAATTGAAAATTTGAAGCCATTTATTTTAAAATTGAAAATTGAAAATTAGAAATTTTAATTATTATGTTAATCGAAGCTAAAGACTTAAAAAAAGATTATATTAATGAAGAGGTCGTGACTAAAGTTTTACACGGCCTTTCTTTTACTATTGAAGAAGGTGAATTTGTTTCTATCATGGGACCATCGGGTTCTGGTAAATCAACCTTGATGCATATTTTAGGTTTTCTTGATCGGGCGACTGGTGGTACTTATGAATTTAGTGGACGTAATGTAACTTCACTTAATGATGATGAACTAGCTAGTTTACGTAATGAAAAAGTTGGCTTTATTTTTCAATCTTTTAATTTATTACCTCGTACTAGCGTTTTAGAAAATGTTAAATTGCCTTTACTTTATTCGCACCATAAAAATATTGACGCTAGTAAGCAAGCTAAAGAAGTTTTAGAACAAGTTGGTTTAGGCCATCGCTTGCACTATTTTACAAATCAAATTTCTGGAGGAGAAAAACAACGTGTTGCTATTGCCCGAGCTTTAATTAATAATCCAGCGGTTATTTTTGCTGATGAACCAACTGGTAACCTTGATTCTAAATCCGGTATTCAGGTTATGAGTATTTTACAAAAATTAAATAACGATGGACACACGATTATTCTAGTAACGCATGAAACTTATACCTCTGAGCACGCTAAAAGAATTATTATGATGAAAGACGGGGTAATTGTAGACGACTATCCGGTTCGTAATCGTCGCTTTGCCAAAGAAGATTCTATTCTTAAATAGCATGAGAAAAGATTATTATTTAAATGTTACCCTAGGAGCTTTTAGGGCGCTTAATGCTAATCGGCGTCGTAGTTTTATGACGATGCTTGGTATTATTATTGGCGTCGCCGCCGTGATTATTATTATCGCGATTGGGGCGGGCGCTCAATCTTTGATTTTAACTCAAGTACAAAGCTTCGGTTCTAATTTAATTGGTGTTCTGCCAGGTAAATCAGAGAAGAATGGTCCACCAGCTAGTGTGTTCGGCGTCGCAATTACAACTTTAACCCTAGATGATGCTACCGCCTTAGCTAATAAAAGTAATGTACCGCACGCGGTTGCCGTGGCGCCGTTCACGCGCGGTACGGGAGCTGTGACTTGGCGTAATAATAGTTATGACACTAATTTTAATGGAACTAGTGCTGATTTAATTGAAGTAGAGGGTGGAGAAGTAATTAGTGGTAGATTTTTTACTAAAGAAGAAGTTGCTGGCACAGCTCGCGTGGTTGTTTTGGGTGATACAGTTAAGAATGAACTTTTTGGACAGACCGATCCGGTTGGTCAATCCGTACGTTTAAAAAATAATGCTTTTACTGTTATTGGTGTTATGAAGCAGCGTGGGACAGTGGCTTTTCAAAATTATGATGATTTAGTTTATTTACCAGTCACCACCATGCAAAAGATTATTGCTGGCGTACATCATCTTGGTTTATTACGTCTTAAAGTTGATGCTGAAGCAAACATTGATCAAACTATTAGTGATGTGGAAATTACTTTACGTAATCGTCATGGTATTGAAGATCAAAGCGGTGAGAATGATGATTTTTCTGTGCGTAGTGGTAAAGATGCTCTAGATATTCTAACAACTATTACTAATGGTTTAAGGTTTTTCTTAGCTGCCATGGCCGCTTTGTCTTTATTAGTTGGTGGCATTGGTATTATGAATATTATGTTGATTCGTGTTGTGGAACGTACCCGCGAAATTGGTTTACGCCAAGCTGTTGGCGCAAGACGTTTTGACATTATGGCTCAATTTTTGGCTGAATCAGTCGCTATTACTTTGTCTGGCGGAATAATCGGTATTGGTATTGGAGAATTGTTGTCGTTTTTAATTGCTCTAGTTGCTCAAAAACTAGGTTATGCCTGGCCGTTTTCATTTTCGTTTTTGGCTATACTCTTAGCCGTTTCAGTTTCTATGGCGATTGGATTAATTTTCGGTCTTTATCCAGCGGCTAAGGCTAGTAAGCTGGATCCGATAGAGGCACTACGTTATGAGTGACAAGTGACAAGTGTCAAGTCACAAGTTTTATTTGTCACTTGCCACTTGTCACTTGCGACTATTATATTATGACCATTCTTTCTTCCATCAAAAATTCTCTCCGCCTAATGCGCGCTAATAAAATGCGTACGAGTTTAACTTTGCTCGGTTTGATTATTGGTATTATGACAGTGATTATTGTTTTTTCCGCTGGCGAGGGAATTCGTGGTTTAGTCATGGGGCAAGTAGAGTCTTTCGGCACAGATGCTATTAATACTGAGATCAAAGTGCCAAATAATAAAAAAGGCTCAGAAAGTGACAGTCAATCGGGCACAGCAATTGTGAGTGGGGTTCAAGTGACCTCTATGACTTTAGCTGATATGGCAGACATTAATCGTTTGCCAAATATAATTACTAGTTATGCTGGAGTTTTAAGTCAGGAACAAGCAAGTTACGGCAACGAGCTACGCAAGGCTTTTATCTATGGTGTTAGTTCAACTTATTTAGAAGTTGATAAAACTGAAATTGCTGAAGGCAGATTTTATACTGCGGCTGAAGAAAATTCTTTAGCTCCAGTGATTGTTTTAGGTTCAAGCATAAAAGATAAATTATTTGGTAATTCTGATGCGCTTGGTAAGTCAGTTCGTATACGTCAAGAACGCTTTACTGTGATTGGCGTGGCTAAGGCTAAGGGTGCGGTAATGTTTATGAATTTTGATGATTTTATTTACATGCCAACTAAAACTCTACAAAAAAAATTAATGGGTATTGATTATGTGTCTTTCATAGTTAGTAAAGTCAAAGACACAACTAGATCCGATGTTACGGCGGAAGATATTAGAGATCTTTTGCGCCGCAATCATAGTATTACTGATCCAGTGCGAGATGATTTTAGGGTCACTACTATGGCTGAAGCTATGGCCACTTTAAATACTATTACCAATGCTTTGACCTTTTTATTATTAGCCATTGTGGCCATCTCTTTGGTCGTGGGTGGAGTTGGTATTATGAATGTGATGTATGTGTCTGTCACTGAACGTACCATGGAGATTGGTTTGCGCAAAGCCGTTGGTGCTACCAGCAAAAACATTTTACAACAATTTTTAATTGAATCAATTTTATTAACGATTTTAGGCGGTATAGTTGGTTGTATTTTAGGTTCAATCATTGCTTATTTGATTAGCTTAGCAGCCAATGCTTTTGGTATTAACTGGGAGTTCTCTATACCAATTCGGGCTTTTATTGTGGCTATTTCTTTTAGTGCTTTTTTTGGTATTGTGTTTGGAGTAACGCCGGCTAGAGCCGCGGCTAAACTTGATCCAATTGAAGCTTTACGCAGTGAATAAAAATAATTTTAAAAAATAAAAAAGAGGCTCTGACTACTGAGGCCTCTTTAGTTTAACTTTATTCAATTTGCTTTAGAGCATTTTTTCTTACGTCTAATAAATATGTTTGCCATATCATACTTAGTCCAAAGCTAATAAAAAACGCGTAAAAATAATCTTTGTCGCTAAGCTGAAAAACAATAATTAATGAAGATGTTAAGAATGAGCTCATAGCCAACACTAAAATCGTAATAGTAATAATTGATAGACCGGTTATTAAAATTTTTCTACCAACATATAAGTTGGCTGCTAAAAATAAAATGAAAATTACTAAAACACTTATTTTATTTTGCGTAAAAAATATATCCGGCGTTGTTCTTGTTAAGCAGGTGCTAATTAATAAAATAGCTCCAGAAACTATACAAAGAATAATTGCTATGGTTTTAAATAGCTCTATGAACCGTACTCTTTTTTTCAATTTACTATTCCTCCTGTTAATTTTTTAATTTTCCTTCATTATGTTATAATAATTAGGAATTTGTCAAGACCATCTATGATTAATGATTATAATAGCCATAATTTAAGTAAACAGCGTCATTTTAGCTTTTTTGGTTTACTGACCAAGCTTTTATGGACGATTTTTGTTTTAGGTTTGGTTATTTTAGGCCTAGCCCTGGTTTTGGTTGGTTTTAATCTTAAGTCAATTGCTGGAGTATATTCTCAGGTTAATGATGGAAAAACTGCTTTAGAGCAATCTCTGACAGCGGCTCAAGCAACAGATTTTAGTAAAGCTAATGAACAAGCTAAACAGGCTGTCAAAAGTTTTTCAGCTGCGCAGTTGGAAATTAAAAAAATACGTTTAGGGCCTTTAGCTTATATATCTTGGTTTAATAATTATAAAGTTGATGCCGAACATTTAGTAATAGCTGGTCAAGCTTTGGCTGAAGCTATGAACGAAGGCACACTTTATGGCGCTAGTCTTGGTTCAGTAATTGCTAATCAGGGAACAAGTTCTTTTTCTAAACTGCCAATCACTGAGCGTCAGCGTATTTTAGCTAATATCTATAACGCTGACTTAACGCTTCTGAATGTAGATAAAAAATTAGAAACTAGTTTTTCTAACCTTAATAGCATTTCATCTTTAACTTGGTTTGGACCATTAAGCACTAGACTAGAAGAATTAAAAGATAAAATTAAGGCAATTCGCTTAACTATTAAAGACACTTCGCCTTTAACAAGACTTTTGCCTTCTTTATTAGGTTATCCTAAGGCAGCTAATTATCTTTTAATTTTACAAAATAGTGATGAGTTAAGACCAACTGGTGGTTTTATTGGTACTTATGGAATTGTGCAAACTAAAAATGGTGATTTTGAGCGTTTTGAAACTCATGATATTTATCATCTTGATATGCCAGTCAAAGATAAGGTTTCAGTTACTCCACCAGAACCTTTAAAAAAATATCTAGGAGTTGATAAATGGTATTTACGTGATGCTAACTGGTCACCAGATTGGCCAACAGCGGCTGAAAAAATTCTGTGGTTTTATGATAAGGAGAATAGCGCTTTATCTGTGCCCTCATCAGTGGTCGAATTTGACGGCGTGATCGCGATTACGCCTGAGCTAATTACTGAGTTAATGGTTTTCACTGGTCCAGTGACGATTGGCGAAGAAACTTATACTGTAGAAAATTTTGTTGATCTCTTACAGTACAAAGTAGAAAAAGATTATGTTAATCTTGGCATACCATCATGGCAGAGGAAAGAGGTGATTGGTGAAATTTCAAAAATCATGAAGCAGCGTTTATTAGATCTGTCTTTGAATCAGTGGCCACAGTTAATTAATTTGATTGCTGATAATGTAGCACGTAAAAATATTTTATTATATTCTCGTAATAATGATTTACAAACTATTATTCGTAATGAAGGTTGGTCTGGTGAAATCAGGCAAGATTGGGGTGATTATGTTATGGTAGTTGATGCTAATATGGCAGCTTTGAAAACCGACGCTGTGATGGATCGTCAAATTGATTATCAATTAATAGAAGACGATAATGCTTTAAAAGCTAAATTAGTAGTTCGTTATTCTCATGGTGGTAAATTTGACTGGAAAACAACTCGCTATCGAACCTATACTAGGGTTTATGTTCCGGCTGGCAGCCGTTTAATAACAGCTTCTGGTTTTACTCAAGACAAGGTGGAAATTGGTGAAGAATTTGGTAAAACTTATTTTGGAGCTTTTTTATCAGTTGAACCTGGTCAAATAGGGCAATTAGTGTTCGAATATGAGCTGGCTAACACGATTTTGGCTAATATGAAAAGTTATAATAATTATCGCTTAACTATCCAAAAACAGCCAGGGAAGCAGGTTAATAAGCTCAACGTTGACTTAGTCTTTAAAAATGAGATAAAATCCTATAGTCCAGCTAGTTTCTATTCTGAGACTAATAACCAAAAACAGCTTAAAGCTAATGGAGATTTAAAGATTGATCGTAGTTATTTTGTTAACTTTTAATTATGTTTATTAAACGGATCGGTATCGATCTTGGAACAACTTATACTTTAGTACATATTCCGCGACGCGGAATTGTTATTAATGAACCATCAGTCGTAGCTTTATCTATGAGTGATAAAAAAATTATTGCCGTAGGTAATGAGGCTAAGGATATGTTAGGTAGAACGCCTGGTAATATAGTGGCGATTAAACCTCTTAAAGACGGTGTGATCGCTGATTATCATACGACTGAAGCTATGCTTCGTTATTTTATTAACAAAGCTCTATCCGGCGTCCGTCTCTTTCGCCCAGAAGTCATGGTAGCTGTGCCGGCCGGCATTACCTCAACCGAAAGACGCGCTGTGATTGACGCAACGATCGCGGCGGGCGCTAAGGCCGCTTATATTATTAAAGAGCCGATCGCTGCCGCGATTGGAGCTGATATTCCGATTGGTTCTCCTTCAGGGCATATGATTGTTGATATCGGTGGAGGAACCGCAGAAATGGCTGTGATTTCTTTAGGTGGAGTTGTTACTTCAACCTCAGTTCGCGTTGGTGGTACAAAATTCGATTCTTCAATTATTGATTATATTAGACGAAAATATAATTTAGTGATCGGTGAGCGTACGGCTGAAGAAATTAAAATCGGTATTGGTAGCGCGCTGTATTTAGAAGATAAATTAACCATGGAAATAAGAGGCCGTGATATTATCACTGGTTTACCAAGAAATATTATTGTTTCGTCTGATGATGTTACCGAGGCTATTCAGAGTGAGTTAGAAGCAATCATTGCTGCAGCTAAAAACGTTTTGCGCGAAACACCACCTGAATTATCTTCTGATATTATGGACAAGGGAATGGTTTTGTCAGGCGGTAGTTCATTACTGAGAAATCTTGATCAGCTATTGTATCGTACAACTGATGTGCCAGCTTATGTGGCTGATGAAGCCTTATTATGTGTTGCTAAAGGCACGGGTATTGCTTTAGAAAATCTTGAGTCTTATAAGAGAAGCATCTTCGCAACTAAATAATTTTTAATTTTCAAGCACAAATTTTCAAATAATTTTTCCGCCAGAGGCGGACCAGCCCTTGGCTGGCACGGGTCTATAACATTAAATCTTAAAAATTTGTGGTCCTTTATTTGAAAATTGAAAATTGAAAATTGAAAATTTTAAATTATGCTCATAGGTATTGACGCTAGTCGAGCTAATCGCTCTCATAAAAGTGGTACAGAATGGTATTCTTATTACATTATTAGAGAGTTGGCTAAGCTAGATAAAGACAATCAATATATCTTATATACAGACAAACCTTTAACTTGTGGTTTGTCTAATTTAGCAACTGATATTTCAGAAGAGTCAGAGCCTGTTTTTAAAGATAATTGTCAGCTGATAAAAAGTCCACATAATAATTTTAAAGCCAAAGTGTTACGTTGGCCATTTAAGTTTTTTTGGACACAAGGCAGATTGTCTTTAGAAATGCTATTCAAGGCGCCTGATGTTTTGTTTGTGCCAGCTCATGCTCTGCCAATTATTCATCCTAAAAAATCAGTAGTCACGATTCATGATATTGGTTTTAAGCGAGAAGAAAAATTATATGAAAGATCAAACATCGGTGCTACTAGAAATTCTTATCAATCAGTCATAGATTTTTTGGTGCGCTTATTAACTTTAGGCAAATACGGCGCTAATACTTTTGACTACCTTGATTGGTCAACTAAATTTGCTTTAAAAAAAGCACAGGCTATTATTACTATTTCCGAATTTACTAAACAAGAACTTGAGGCTTTGTATAAAATAGATAAAACTAAAATTAAGGTTATTTATAATGGTTATCCGCAAGAGATTTATAAACCAGTTGTTAATAAAATTGAGGCCGAGCGAGTTTTATCCTCCTATGGCATTAAGCAACCTTATATTTTTTATGTCGGGCGTTTAGAAAAGAAAAAAAATATTGCTACTTTAATTGAAGCATTCTATATCTTAAAAGCTCATCATAGTGATTTACCTCATAAACTATATTTAGTAGGCGATGCTAGCTTTGGCTTTGATGATATTAAATATTCTATTCATGGCTTTGGCTTACAAGATCAGGTAGTGGCTACGGGTTGGGTTAAGGAGCTTGATTTACCATATATTTTTGCTTGCGCTAGCGCTTTTGTTTTTCCTTCTAATTATGAGGGTTTTGGTATACCATTATTACAAGCCATGGCCGCTGGTATTCCAATTGCAGCTTCACGGGCCGCTTCGATTCCTGAGGTAGTGGGGGATGCCGCCATCTTATTTAATCAATCTGACTCAGCTGATTTAGCCAAAGCTTTAGCTAGTATTTTAAGTGATGATGATTTAAGACAACAACTCATTAGCGCTGGTCAAAAGAGAGTAGCTAATTATAGTTGGACAAAATGCGCTACAGAAACATTAGACTTTATAAAATCGTTAGTTTAGTTAAGTTATGAAATGGTATAAGTTTTTTATTTTTATTATTATTTTAGGTTTAGTGATGTCTTGGTTTAAGACGGATCATCTTTTGGCTATAGCTAATAACCAAGCGGTTGAGCAAAAGTCTATTATTGTTAAATTTAAGCAAGAACAATTAGCTAGAGAAGTAGTTTTATCTAAAAATCAAACCGTGTCACAGATGATAGCTTATTATTCAAAGTTACCCGGCGTTGAATATGCTGAGCCTAATTATATTGTTCAAGCGGCTGTTATTCCATCAGATGTTCATTACACTGACCAATGGTATTTAAAAAGAATTAGCGCTACTAGCGCTTGGGATATTAATAATACCAGCCAAAATATAATCGTCGCCGTGGTTGATTCTGGGGTACAGATTCTTCATCCTGATATTAAGCCTAACCTTTGGATTAATAGTTCAGAAATACAGGGTAATAATAAAGATGATGATAAAAATGGCTTAGTTGATGATATCTATGGTTGGGATTTTGTAAATAATTTTGCTGATCCATCCCCTAAATTTAAAAAAGGTTTTACTGAAGGTGGCGTTATACATGGCACTGTGGTGGCTGGTATAGTGGCTGCGAGGGGTAATAACAATCAAGGAATTGCTGGTATATCATGGCAAACAAAAATAATGTCTTTAAAAGCTTTAGATGATCAAGGTAATGGTAATATGGCGGCAGTGATTAAGTCAGTTGACTATGCAATCAACAAAGGAGCTAATGTTATAAACTTGAGTTTTGTTGGTTTTAATCATAGTCGAGCCTTGGAGGATGCTTTGCGTCGAGCAAGATCAGCTGGCGTTATGGTAGTTGCTCCAGCTGGCAACGAAGATGCTGTTTCACATGGTTTAAATCTTAATCAGAAGCCACTTTATCCTGCTTGTTATCGTGATACTGATGGCAAAAAACTAGTTATTGGAGTAGCAGCGACCGATGGCATGGATCAAAAAACAGCTTTTTCTGGCTATGGTAGTAAATGCGTTGATATTTCTGCTCCAGGAATAAGTTTTTTCTCGACTAGCGTTTATGCACCTGATAAAACAGGTGAGGGTAAAACTTTTAATCAATATTATGATGGTTTCTGGTCTGGCACCTCGATGGCAGTGCCGATTATTAGTGGTACCTTAGCTTTAATTCAAGGCACCAATCCTAACTTATCTTATCAAGAAGTAATTAATATTTTATTATCTAGTGCTGACAATATTAATCAACTTAATCCAGATTACTTTAATCAATTAGGTAGCGGTAGAGTTAATGTTGATAGAGCTATTTTAAAAGCCGCTCTAACTTTAAAGAATCGTTATGCTCAATTTGCCTTTGTTCCGGCTTCAGCTGAGCCGTCAAATATTACTATTACCGATCTTAGTGGTTATAAGAAAAAAGAATTTTTAGCTTATAACAAATCTTTTTTGGGTGGTGTTAATTTAGCAGCCGGTGATTTTAATAATGACGGCAATGAAGAAATAGTCACTGCACCAGCCAAAGATTTAGAAGCTGATATTAAAATTTTTGATAACAGTGGTAAAGTGTTGAGTCACTTTTTAGCTTATCCTTATAATTTTAAGGGCGGGGTTAATATTGTGGTGGCTGATGTTGATGGTGATGGAGAAAAAGAAATTATTACTGCTCCGAAGGCTGGTTTTGAACCAGTGGTCAAAATTTTTAAAAAAGATGGTAAGTTAATTAGATCATTCTTAGCTTATCCCGCTAGTTTTAAAGGCGGAGTTTCATTAGCCGTTGGCAACCTACGAGATGATGATAAAAATGAGATTTTAACCGCGCCTGGTAAGGGTGGTATTCCACAACTTAAAGTTTTTTCAAATCAAGGTGTTTTATTAAATAGCTTTTTAGTGGCTAAGCGTAATGAAACCTATGGTTTTAACGTAGCCATTGCTGATTTAGATGCTAATCCTAGGCGTCGACAAGGAGAAATTATTGTTAGCCGTCAAAGCAATCAAGCTATTTTAGGAGCTTATGATTTTAGAGGAGCCAAGCGTAACCAATGGTCATCTTATAGTCTACCTTTTACTGGTAATGTTAATGTTTTGACTAGTGATTTGAATCGAGACGGATTTACAGATATTATTACTGTACCGGGTTCAGGGGGTGGTCCTCATATTAAGATTTTTAATTATCAGGGCAATTTTGAGAGGTCATTTTATGCTTATGCACCAGAGTTTAACTCCGGCGTTAACGCCACAGTTTTTCTTACTAATAATTAATCCCATAATACGACCCTGTTAGTTAATAGGGTAAGCGGGGCAAATAACTTTTATGAAGCAAATAATTTTTGATAAAAAAAACATTTTAATAATCGGTGGGGCTGGTTTTTTAGGTTCACATTTATGTGACGAATTAGTTCAATCAGCTAAGGTTATTTGTGTTGATAATTTCTCTTCAGGTGAAGAAAAAAATATTGACAATCTTTTAGCTAATCCTAACTTTCGTTTTATTCGTCATGACATGAGTGAACCAATTGATTTAGAAAAATTTGGAGAGCTCAAAGAATTTAAAATCGAGTTTCAGGGTTTACAGGAAATTTATAACATGGCTTGTCCGACATCCCCAATCCATTTTGAAAAAAATAGAATCGCTAATTTATTAGCCAATTCTTACGCGGTTAAAAATGCGCTTGATTTAGCAGTTAAATATAAAGCTAAGTTTATGCATTTTTCTTCTTCAGTAGTTTATGGTTTGCGCACCTCTGATAATAGTTTTGTTAAAGAAGATAATGTCGGCGTCGTTGATATGTTATCTGATCGTTGCTCTTACGATGAAGGCAAGCGTTTTGCTGAAAGTATGGTTAAGACCTATAAGGATGTTTATAGTCTTGATGCTAAAATTGTTAGAATCTTCCGTGTTTATGGTCCGCGCATGCCGCTAGATAAGGGTCATATGTTGCCAGATTTTATTTCTAATGCTTTAGATAATAAAGATTTAGTAATTTATGGTGATCCTAATTTTTCTTCTTCGTTTTGTTATGTGTCAGATTGTTTAGATGCGGTTTTGAAAATGATGCAATCTGATTCATTTGGACCAATTAACATTGGCTCTGATAGAGATGTTAATGTTTCTGAACTAGCTAATAAAATTATTCAAATGACTGGTTCAAAATCAAAAGTTGTTTACTCTGATAAAATGTTATTTATGACACCTTTGAGATTGCCTGATATAGCTTTAGTGCGTGATCTTTTTGGTTGGATGCCTTTAGTTAGTTTAGAGGATGGTTTAGCTAAAACTATCAGAGACTTGCAAGCTAATAAGGGAGTTAAAACCATTACCACTGGTTATGATTTTTAATTTTTCATCATGAAAACTATCTGCGTTATTCCAGCTTATAATGAATCTAGCTCTTTATCAAAGGTGATAAATGATCTGGTTGGTTTGGTTGATAAGATTGTGGTGGTTGATGACGCTTCGACTGATAGCACACTAGAAATTTTAAAATCATTACCGGTTGAGGTTTTATCTCATGTGATCAACAGGGGACAAGGAGCGGCTTTAAGAACCGGCACTATTTATGCTTTGCAACAAGGGGCTGATATTATTGTTCATTTTGATGCCGATGGTCAGTTTAGAGCCGAAGATATTGGTCGTTTGATTGAGCCAATTAAACAAGGTCAGGCTGAGGTAGTTTTTGGCTCTCGTTTTCTTGACAATACGACCATTATGCCAAATTTTAAAAGAACTGTGATTATGCCTTTAGCCAGATTAGTTAATAGTTTATTTTTTAATATCCGCTTAACCGATCCACAAAGTGGCTTTAGAGCCTTAAGTCGTCGGGCGGCAGAAAAAATAACTTGGCAACAAGATAGAATGGCTCATTGTAGTGAAATTTTAGTCTTAGCCCATCGTTCTAATTTACCTTTGACCGAAGTTCCTATTACTGTGCTGTACGCTAATTTTGGTCAGCGTTTAGGCGGAGGTTTTAAAATTTTACGTGATCTTTTCTTTGCTAAATTGAATAATTAATTTTAATTTTTATATGTTACAAGAATTATTAGCTCTAGCGATTATTTTGTTTTTTCTAATTCGTTTGGGTTGGCAATTTTATAAAGACCAGATTCCAAAAAGTCAATTTATTTTTTGGTTAATTTTTTGGTTTGTGGCTGGTTTATTAATTTTATTTATTAAATCAATTGATCAATTAGCGGCTCGCTTTGGTTTTTCTAGCTCTGGTATTCAGTTGTTACTTTATGTTGCTGTGGCCTTGATCTTTTACTTTATTTTTAGATTAAGATTAAAGGTGGCTCGCTTAGAAAAAGATCTTACTAAAATAAACCAAGCCATCACTCTTAGCTCGGCGACTGACAATCATAAAGATTATAGTAGCTAAAATTGTGTTTGTTAAAATAATTTAATTTTATGAGAGTTGCTCATGTTATCTGCACTTTTCCGCCCTATAAAGGAGGCATGGGTAATAGTGTGTACAATGCTGCTATAGAATTAGGTAAGCGCGGACACGAAAGCGTTGTTTTTACTCCAGCCTACAAAGGCGTGACTGCTGGTCAAGAAATTATCGGCGAAAATGCTAGCGTCTTTAGATTAAAGCCTCTGATTTATTTTGGAAATGCTGCTATTTTGCCACAGCTATTTTATCTCTTAAAAGATTTTGATATTGTGCATTTGCATTATCCTTTTTATGGCACAGCGGATATTGTGGCATTACTAGCTTTATTTCGTAAAATTAAATTAGTGATTCATTATCACATGGATGGGGTTATTAATAATTGGAAAGGTATAGTTTTTTGGTTCTATTCTTTTTTCTTTTTGCCAGTGATTGCTCGTTTAGCGGTTATGATCACTTGTGCTTCATTAGATTATATTAAACATTCTCAGTTGGGTGCTTTCTATGTTAATCATAGAGCATCTTTTATTGAAGTTCCTTTTGGAGTTGACGCTGAGATGTTTTACCCAGGAGAAAAGGATCGTCAACCCATAATTTTGTTTGTTGGCGCACTAGATAAACAGCATTATTTTAAGGGCATAGAAAAATTAATTGAGGCTTTTAGCATGATTGCGTCTAAAAATAATTTAGCTAAATTAGTCTTAATTGGTAAGGGAAATTTAGAAAATTATTATTATAAATTGGCTGTTAAGAAAAAAATTGTTAATCAATTACAAATCATTAATTCCGCCTCAGATCAAGACTTAGCTAATTGGTATCGTTTGGCTAGCGTTTTAGTTTTACCTTCAATTAATCAAAGTGAAGCCTTTGGTTTGGTGCTGTTAGAAGCTATGTCTTGCGCTACGCCAGTGATAGCTTCTAATTTACCTGGCGTGAGAAACGTGTTTAAAAATAAAGAGCATGGTTTTTTAATTAAGCCCGGCGACGCCGAAGCTTTGGCTCAAAAATTAGATTATTTATTAAATAATCCTGAGCTAGCTCGTAAGATGGGCGACGCCGCTAGAGACTTTATTGAGGAGCGTTATAGCTGGCAGAAGGTTGGCGAAAGATTAGAAGCAGCTTATTTTAGAATTTTGTATTTACCTAAGAAAAATTCATGAAAATTTGTTTTATCAATAACCTCTATGGGGCTAATGCTCGTGGTGGAGCTGAAAAAATAATTGAACGCTTAGCAACAACCCTAATTACCAGAGGGTATCAGATCAGTGTTATTAGTGGTGCTGTGCAAACAGGTGTTTCTTACAAAGAGCAGCTCGGTGTTAAGCTTATCTTTTTACCAAGTCAATATCAGTTGTTAAATAATAAATCATTTTTTTATAAAATATTTTTTCATTTTTTTAGTTTTTTTAATATCATCGGCGCAAGACGTTTGGGTAAAATTATTAAACAAGAAAGGCCCGATCTTATCTGGACACATAATTTAGTTGGTTTGAACTTATTAAGTTTTAAATTTTTAGGCACTGCTAAAAAAATTCATACTTTTCATGACATTCAATTATTGCATCCGTCTGGTTTAATGTTTTATCAGTTTGAAAGTTTACTTAATAGTTTTTCTGCAAAAATTTATCAAGCATTAGTTAGATTGGTTTTTCCAAAAAATATTTTAGGTATTTTTCCTTCGGTTTGGCTTAAAGACTTATATAAACAATATAATTTATTACCAGCTAATAATCTGGTGTTGAAAAATCCGCTTGAATCTAAAAATTTAATTAACCCTGAGGTAGGGGAGAGAGCTAAATTTTCTTTTTTATATTTAGGACAGCTAGAGCCGCATAAGGGCGTTGAATTATTAATTAAATCATTTTTAAAATTAAATAATACTGATATAAATTTAATTATTGCTGGCACTGGTTCTCTGGAAACTAAACTAAAAAATGATTATCAAGAAAATTCTAGTATAATATTTTTAGGAAAAGTTGAATCAGCCCAGCAAGCTTTTAAACAAGCTGACTGCCTTGTTGTTCCATCGCTTTGTTATGAGAACTTACCAACCGTGGCCTTAGAAGCTAATGCGTATGAGTTGCCAACAATTGGTTCTAATTTAGGTGGCGTAGCTGAGGCTATTGGTGATGAGCGTTTATTATTTGAACCTAGTGAAGAAAAATTAATCTCTAAACTGGCTTGGTGCTTAGCTAATAAACAAGAGTTAAAAGAGTTGGCTAAGCTAGCTAGACAAAAAGTAAAAATACCTGACACTAGCTCATATTTAGAAGAAGTAGGAAAAATGATTAAGCTAAATTTTTAAGACCATTCTACTAAAGAATAGCCGGGTGATCTGTTTAAAACTCAAAAACTATTATTTGTCCGCTACCAATATCTTTTGAGCTGTTAGCTAGTTCTGAAATTTCACTAGCTAATTTTTTATAATCCCACCAATAAGAATTTAGAACTAAGTATACTTTATTAGTTCCAGTTAAATTTTTAACTTCGTCTATAATTTTTAAATTCGGCTCTTCCATCATAGCTAAATATGATTGATAAAGCTGGCCGCTAGTTGGAATAGGATAATAAAAAATAGTGTCATGATAGTAGGTTTTAAAACCAAATTCTCTCAACGCCGCGGCGCTAACCTGCTGATTAGCTAGTACAACGTAGGCTTCGTTGTTGGCCTCAGCCTCAATCCATTTAACAGCCTCGTGGTCAGCTTTCGAGCTAGCATAACCATGACTATTATAATAATGATCAAAGCGTGGATATGATAAATAAAGTGAAGCAGTAGCAGCACAGGTAATAATTATTAGCCAACTTATTAATCCGCGTCGATTTTGTTTTTCAACCAAGACAGCTAATTCTCTTAAGGCATTTAAAATTAGTGGCAAGGAAAATAACAAAGCTGTGATAATTAGCCTTAGAGCATAATCAGATCGTTCATAATCTATTAAAAATTGGAAATTAATCATCGCCGTAATAATAGCTGCGATAACTAGAGCTAAAGCTGGCCATAGAAAGCGACGCCTTAATTCAAAACTTTTCTTAATAATTGTTAAGTAACTGCCAATCAAAATTAAGAGTAAAATTATTAAAGCCCATAAACCATCATACAAATAAATAAAATTAAGCCACCAGCTTTGCAGGTTTGGATTAGTCGGCATTAAAGTTTTTAAGAATTCTAAATTAGGCCAAGTTAATGAAACAGTAGTCGAAACATCAAGGGCTGTAAAAATATAAAATGCTAATGGTAAGGCCATAACAAAACCAGTAATTATTAGTGGATAAAGATATTTATCCCAAGTTTTATTTTGTGTGCTATCAGCTAAAGCGATTAAAATCGCTGGTATACCGGCGATTGGTTGAGTCACTAAGGCCGCCACTGCACAGAGCCAAATAATTATTTTTTCATTTTTAGTTGGCAGGGGGCTAGGCCAGAATAAGACAATGATTAAAAATAAATAAGCTAAATTTTGTGGGGTGGTAATAATAAAAAGTGTAGCTGGCAAAATTAATAACATAACCGCGGCTAAGCCCCAGTCTTTCTCTGCTCCATGATGGTTTTTTAGCCAACGCATTATTACTAAAGGTAGGCTTAAAGCAGCTAAACCTGATACTAAAATTTTTGACCAGAAAGCTAGACTAATTGTAGTCAAATTATGTAAGACCGTCATGATGCTGTATTGGCCAAGGTAATACGGTGTTAAAGGTTTGATTTGACCAAATTGTTCAATCGCTTTAACCGCTGCTTCGTGGATAAAGGGATCAAAGCCATAACCTAGACGATAGACGATGGCTACGACGCCAAATAATAACAAGGATTGAAAAATTAAAGTGAGTGTTAATAATTTTGAAGCTTGTTGACTAAGAATAAATAAAGCCACAACACCAAAGCCATAAAACAAGAAAAACCAACTAGACACAACTTGCCAAGGAGTAATAATGGCTCGATCAGATCTTCCGGTATATAAAAAGTAAATAGCTATGAGCCAGCTTATTAAAAATAAACCAAAAACTAGCCACTCTTTTTTAGTTATAGTGCTAATAACTTTTTTAAAGTCCAGCTCAGCTGTTTCGTTGTTTTGGTAGCTATGCTTCATCACGAATCCGATAATGATTAAAGATATGAAGCTAGTAATGTAAACTCCGGGTTTATTAAGCCCATATAAAACATAAACTAAAGCACCTACTATGGCCGTAGTAGCTGGGGCACAAATAATAAACAGTAAAATGGATTGGAAAAATTTTATCATATAAAGACTATATTATTATAATAGCAGATAAAGGGCTATATTAACTATATGGTTAAATTGTTTGATGTGTGAATTATCAGGCTCTATTGACAGTTTGGTAAAAAAGTGATTGATATAAGGTACAATTAAAGCAATTTAAAATATATTAAAATAAACATAAAGGAGAGGAGTGTTATGCACATTGTAAATTTTATAACTAATCGCTTTTTCAGTGAAGAAGTCGTCAATTTTGTTTTTCAATTTTGGTCTCCTTATGCCAAAAGAAAAATAGAAATTGATGTTGTAAAAAACCACTATTTTTGTAATGCCCTTATTAAGGGTGATTATGAAGCTGCTTTGGGTGTGGTAACTAGCCATTTTGCGCTTTATGATTGGTTTAAAAATTCCAGTTGTGAAGTGTTTGAGGTTAATAAGGAAAAGAAAATTATTTCTTTAAAACCTGAGCATCGTAATTGTGGCTATAGTCCAGCCGAGTATAATTTGTTCTTTACTGTTGCCTGCGCTACTGTTTTATGGCAATTTTTACGCGATGATTATTCTTATAGGGTAGAGCTTGACCTTGGTAAAGAGTCAAGTAATAAGATAGTGCAGGGTTTGTTTAGGGTTATACAACATGAGCTTCCGGAATATAATATATATTCCAATGGCTATAATTATGTTGCTTAATCTTTATTAGGGGCTAGTGATCTTTCAGCTAGCTCCTTTTTAATTTGAAATTAATTGTTTTCACTGCTAACATAAAGATATGATGAAATGGTCTAAAAATATTATTTTTCGCCTAACTCATAATTACTGGGAGTGGTTTATCATTCTACTCTTAGTAGTTGGTTTTTTCTTTTTTACGGCTAGTTTTAATTATCTTAGTCAAGACAAGGCTTTTATTAAATGGTTATCGCCTGATGAAACAGCTAATTATATAAGCTCTAAATTTTATGCTGAAAACAATAATTTAGCTTGGTTTGAAAAAGATAATTTACTAGTAAAAGACATTATTCATCCACGCAGTTTTAGATCAGATTTTGGCTTAACTAAAGCTGTTAGTTTTTTTGGCTTGCCAATTGTTTATGGTACTTTAGCTAGCTTATTTGGCGTTGGAATCTTGCCTTACCTAACACCAATGATTGGTGCGCTTGGTTTAATCTTTTTTTATCTTTTAATTAAAAATCTTTTTGGCCGCTCTAATGCCCTAATCTCCACTTTACTGGCTAGTGTTTTTCCAGTTTATACCTACTATGCAGCGCGTAGTATGTTTCATAATGTTTTGTTTTTAGTAGCTTTGATAATTGGGCTCTATTTTGCTTCTAATATTTTAATTAAGCAGCCAGTTCAAAAAGCTTATTTTAAAAAACATTGGCCAGGTTTAGTTTATGCTCTATTATCAGGTTTGTTTATTGGTCTCGCTTTAATCACAAGAACATCTGAATTATTATGGCTTGGTCCCTTAATGATTGGTTTATGGTTGTTGAACATTAAGCGCTTAGGTTTTATTAGACCGCTTATTTTTATCTTAGGAGTTTTTATTTCTTTTTTGCCTGTCTTGTATTGGAATAATGTTTTGTATGGTTCTTTCTTTGCTAGTGGTTATCCAGGACTAACTAATTCTTTAACTAGTTTAACTAAAGACAGCTCAGATTTAGCTACTAATTTTATTAGTGGAAAATTTGTTGAGCTTAAAGAGTTGTTAATCAAAATCAAAACTACTGTGTTCTATTTTGGTTTTAATTTGGAACAAAGCTATAAAATGTTTAATGCTTACGTTAGGTTAATGTTTCCGTGGTTATTTTTTGGAGCTGGTTTAGGTATGATCTCTTTCGTAGCTTATTTTAAGGATTATAAAAAAAGTCGTTGGTTATTTTTATTGGGTTGGCTTGGTATCTCAGCAATTTTAATTGTTTATTATGGTAGTTGGGTATTCTTTGATAACCCTGATCCCAAGAGCTTTACGATCGGTAATTCCTATACTAGGTATTGGCTCCCTTTTTACTTCGGAGCCTTGCCTTTTGTCAGTCTTGCCTTAATACGCCTAACTGGATTTTTAAAGCATCCAGCAGCCATTTGGGGGCTTAGAATGGCAGTTGTGACCGTCATCGCAACCTTATCTATCCAATTTGTCTGGTTTGATCCAGCCGAAGGTATTGCCGCCTCAATTCAAAAACAAAAGGCGGCTAGAGTTGAATGGTCTAAGGTTTTAAGCTTAACTGAGCCAGAGGCAATTATTATTACTCGTACTAGTGATAAATTACTTTTTCCAGAAAGAAAAGTAATTATTGGAATTTTTGATGATAAAAATATGATTGCGGAGTATGCTAAATTAGTCAAAAAAGTTCCATTGTATTATTATAATTTTTCTTATCAAGAAAAAGATTTAGCTTATTTAAATAATGGGCCATTAAAAGAGCAGGGGATTAGTTTGCAGTTGATTGCGCCAATCACAGATAGATTTAACTTGTATAAAATAAATATTGTTATACCTGAGACAGAGCCAGTAAAAAATACCTCAAGATTTTTTAAGAAAAAATAATTAATTAAAATAATTTGCTTCCGGCACAGTTTCCCGCCCTGAATCCCACGTGGTTTAGGGGGACTGTGCCGTTGTTTTATTTAAAGAAATTAACTTTAGCGTAGTAGTTACTTTAATCGCAGAAGCTTTGCCACCTTTTTAGAAAAGGTGGCGCCAAAAGCGCGAGCTCGTAAAAAATTTAATAAATTTATTACTTATTTAAGGAGCCTCGCCTAACTCCTCATCCTCGCTTCACTTCGTTCGCTCGGATTCGTCAAACAAAGGCTCGGCTTTATCCTTAAATAAGCTCAAATTTTAATTAAATTTTTTAAGGCTCGCAAGATTAAGAAAATTTAGTTTGAGCCTTATTTTATTGTGGTTTCAAAACATCCCACGAGATACAGAGTAAACCTGCAAAAACCAGTTAAGTTCGTATAAAATAATAGCTTTTAAGATGTTTAACGAGTCAGGGGGTTTGGGGGCTGAATTGAGCGTCGTGATTGGCGATACTAAAGGTGAACAAAGTGATAGCGAATTGAAGCCCCCAAAACTTTTGTTAATTTGGTAATACAAAAGTAAGCCCTAGCGGCAGCGTTAGAAATAAAATCATTATTCATCATTTATGGTATAATAAAACATATCATTTATGACAAACAACAAACCTCAGCGCATTGGAATAGATGCTCGTTTTTATGGCCCTTTAGGCAAGGGCTTGGGTCGTTATACTCAAGAAGTGGTTGATAATATTTTAAAAATTGATCAAGTCAATGAATATGTAATTTTTTTAGGTAAAGCTAATTTTGATGAACTAGAAATTAAACAAGCTAATGCTAAGAAGGTTTTAGCTGATGTTAGCTGGTATGGTTTAGCTGAACAATTAATCATGCCATTTTTAATTGCTCGCGAAAAATTAGATTTAATGCATTTTCCTCATTTCAATGTACCAGTTTTTTGTCCAACTAAATTTGTAGTTACGATTCATGATTTAATTTTAACTAAGTTTCCAACTCTCAGGGCTACTAAACTTGGCCCAATGTTATATTTTATTAAGAATCTTTTTTATCGCTTGATTATTTCTCAGGCTGTCTGGCGCGCTAAAAAAGTTATTACTATTTCAGAATACACTAAGCATGACCTTATAGAACAGTTTAAACTTAATCCAGAAAAGATTATTGTGACTTATGAAGGCGTGGCTAATTTAGCACGCGGCAACGATCATCTATTTGCAGCTAAACTTGATCCTGACGAAACTTTATCTGATTACCAAATTGATGAACCATACTTGTTGTATGTTGGTAATGCCTATCCTCATAAGAATTTAGAAACCCTACTAAAAGTTTTTAAGAAAATTTACGATCAACAAACTAGTATTAAATTAGTTTTAGTGGGGCGAGATGATTATTTTTATACACGCTTAAAAGCTTTTGCTAAAAATTTAGGTCTTTGGACAGAGCATGATAATCAAAGTTTTAAGACTCCAGTCATTTTTCCTGGCTATGTCCCGGATCAAAAATTAGAAATTTTATTTCAACGAGCCCTGGCTTATGTTTTTCCCTCAAAATATGAAGGTTTTGGTTTACCGCCTTTAGAAGCTATGTCACGTAGTTGCCCGGTTGTTAGTTCTAATCAAACTTCATTGCCAGAAATTTTAGGTCAAGCGGCTTTATATTTTGAACCTGATGATGAAGTTGATATGACTAATAAGATTTTAAAAATTATCAAGGACGATAGTTTAAGAGAAGATTTAGTTGCCCGAGGTTTAAAGCAGGTAAAAAAATATGATTGGTGGGATTGTGCTATTAAAACCAAAGCAGTTTATGATCAAGCAATTTTATAATCCAGAACCAATTAACCCAGAGCCGATTATTGATTTACGACCTAAGTCAAGTCTTTATGTAGCTAGCTGGCGTGATTTAACGGTTGTTAGAATTATTAGCTTTATTATTCGTTTAATCAGTCAAATCTTTATTATTATTTTTGATTTATTATATAGATTCATCAGAAGTCTAGCTTTGTTTTTGGTTGATATCTTTTTTGGTGTTAAAGAATTGATTTTAGGTATAAAATACACTAGTGTTGAGCAAGGTTTAAAGCTTAAAAGATTTTTAAAGGTTTTACTTGATGTTTTTTTAATTATTCCTCGGGCAATTATAAAATTATTGATTAGAATCTTTGGTGTATTTAAAAAAACTACTAGCCATATTGAGATAGAAGTTAAAAAAGAACGAGCCATTTTAATTAAGAAAAAGGTTATTAAACAATCTTCTCTAACCTTTAGGATTGTTAATTTTATTTTAGTGCTGGCTTTGATTGCTTCACCTTTTTTTATTGTTAAAATTTGGCAGCAATTAGCGCCAGTTCGTAGTTCGGTTATGCAATCTACCGCATCAGCTTTTCAAGGTTTGTTTTTAGCCAAAGATTTAATTGGTGAACAAAATTTTTTTGGAGCTAATAATGCCTTTGAAAGCGCTGGGGAAGATTTTCTTAAAGCGCAAACTGATTTAAAAGAGATTAATAGTTTATTATTAGAATTAGCTGGCTTAATGCCTGATAAGAATTTTAAATTAGCCGCTGAAAGCGAACATCTTTTAAAAGCTGGTTCCTTATCTGCTAGTATTGGGGCTGAATTAACCGCCGCAGCTGCTCCAGCGCCTAAGGCTAATATTATTTATTTTTTAGATAATTTTATTAAGCATGCTATCCCAGCAGCTGATGAAGCTGATGCTCTGGTCCATGAACTTAATAAAGTAAAAATAAGTAATTTACCAGAAGATTATCAAGCTAAGTTTAGTTCTTTAAAAGAACAAGCGGAATTTTTAGGACCAAGTTTAAGAGAGTCGGTTGTATTAGCTAAACAAGCTATGGTTTTTCTAGGTAAGCAAATTGACAAACGTTATTTGTTGGTTTTTCAAAATAATTATGAAGCTAGAGCTTCTGGTGGATTTATTGGCAGTTTTGCGCTGGTAGATTTTAGCCAAGGCGAGATGAAAAATTTAACTGTTCCAAAAGGCGGTACTTATGATACTGAGGCTGGTTTATATGAAAAATTTGTAGCACCTGAGCCTTTATGGCTACTTAATCCTTTATGGCATTTTTGGGATGCTAATTGGTGGCCTGATTGGCCAACCACGGCTCGTAAATTGCAGTGGTTTTATGAAAAAAGTTCTGGACCAACAGTTGATGGAGTTATTAGTTTAACTCCTACAGTCATGGAAAATTTTTTGAAAATTCATGGACCGGTAGATATGACAGCTGATTACGGTGTAGTGATTGACGCTGATAATTTTTGGGAAATAACTCAAACACTCTCTGAGCAAAAACCCAACGTCACTAAAGAGCCAAAAAGGATTATCGGTGATTTAATGGCTAAACTCATCGCTGATTTGCCTAATAACTTAAATCCTGATAAAACCCTAGCTTTGATTAAAGTGTTAGAACAAAATTTGAATCAAAAACAAATTTTATTTTACTTTAATGATCAGTCGCTCGAAGATTCGGTTAAGCATTTTGGTTGGGATGGATCAATTAAAGAGACAGATCAAGATTATTTAATGGTGGTGTCAACTAATATCGGTGGACAAAAAAGTGACAAAGCTGTTGTGCAAACTATTAATCATCACGCAGAAATCTTGCCCGACGGTCAAATTATTGTTAATCTAAGTATTGTTAGAGAGCACACGGCTGTTAAAAATGAAATGTTTGTTGGTTTTCGTAATGTAAATTGGTTAAGAGTTTATGTTCCGGCTAATAGCGAACTAATCTCTAGTAGTGGCTGGCGCTTACCTGATCAATTTTATTTTGAAAAACCCGATCCTAAGTGGCAACTTGACCCGGCTTTAGCTAACGAGAACCAAGCCAAAATTGAGTTAGCTACTGGTACAAAAATTTATCAAGAAAATGGTAAAACAGTTTTTGCTAATTGGAGCATGATGGATCCAGGGGAAACAGCGGTGATTAATTTAAAATATCGTTTACCGTTTACTATGACCGCTAATGAGAGTAAGACAGATTTAATCAGTAAAATTAAAAATTACATTTTACCAGAGTCTAGTGAGCGTTATAGTTTATTAATACAGAAGCAACCAGGTTCGGTTAAAACTAAAGTTAATTCACAACTCATAGTTAATAGGGGATGGCAAGTCTTATGGCGACATCCTAATGATTTAATCGTCACTAGCAATAGTTGGTCAATTAGTCGTCCGCTAGAGACTGATTTATATAATGTTGTTTTATTTAATAGTAATTAAAATTATATTTTAGTAAAAAATTATGTCAAAAAATAAACATCAGAACAAAAACAAACGCGAACCATCTCAAGTTGGTCAATTTGTAGCCCGCGATTTACCAACCGAAAATCAGGCTAAGCGCTTTGATCGTTATGTTAAAGATGGTTTAGATGAGGGGACGATTAATAGTAGTTTGTCGGAAATCTATCAAGATGATGGTGGTCATCGTATTAATGTTAGACAAGTAGACATCAAGCCTAAGAAAAATTTTTTGGTTCGTTTAGGAATTTTTTTGCTTTACTTTTTAATTGCCGCGGCGCTCATCTCGGCAGCTTATTATTGGTTTATTAATCGTAACTCTGAAGCTACCTCGGTTGATTTAGTCATTACTGCCCCAGAAAAAATAATTGCTAATCAAGAATTTGAATATATTGTAGATTACAAAAATAAAGACAAAGTAGCTTTAGGCGATTTGGAATTAACCGTGGTTTATCCTGATAATTTTATTTTTACTTCGAGTTTTCCTAGTCCAACCGAGAATAACAATAAATGGCGCTTAGAAGATTTGCGACAATTTTCTAGCGGACAAGTCAAAATTAAAGGCCGTTTAATTGCGCCAACTGGTTTATCTAATATGTTTTTTGCTGATTTAAATTATCGGCCGATTAATATCAGCACTGAATTTAAAAAATCTACTAGTCTAGATATTGTTTTAGTTGGCTCAGGACTTGATTTATCAGCCACAGCACCATCCAGTATTTTAGTTGGACAAGAAGCTGAGTTGTTACTTAAATTTAAGACTCAAGAAACTAATTGGTTAGACAATTTTACTGTACGTTTTGCTAATCTAGATAATCTAAGCTTTACTGAGACTGATTACGGCGCTGATGTTAAGCTAGTTAGTCCCGGAGTGTTTGCTATTAGCAATCTTTCTCCAAGCGAAAAAGAGTTGGGTTTAAAATTCAAATTTATTGATAAGAAAAATGACTCAGAAGCGCTGAAGGTAGATTTTGAATATCAACCAACAGATTCAACTAAAGCTTATGTTTTTGATACTAAAACTTTTACTATTGAGGTTGTTAAAAATTCACTTAATTTAACCGTCATTGCTAATGGTCAAGCTTCGGACCAAGGCATTGATTTTGGTCAAACTATTAATTATTCAATCTCTTATGTTAATAAAGGGGAAAAAATCATGGATGATGTTATTATTATGGCGGTTTTGGATGGTGAAGCGCTTGATTGGCGAAAATTAGTTGATAAAAATAATGGCAGTGTTAGTGGGCGGACAATTACTTGGACCAAAGACCAGATTCCAGAGTTACAAGCTTTAGCTAAAGACCAAGAAGGCGTCATTGATTTTTCAATTCCGGTACGCGAAGTTAATGAGGCGAGTTTAATTAGGGTTTTAGAAATTAAAAGTTATGCGCAGTTTGCTGTTAGTGGTAAGGCCGAAGAATTATCAAGCTCTAACGAAGTTAATCGCTCTAATCAGTTAATTTTAAAATTAAACAGTGATCTTAATCTTGCAGAAGAGGTAAGGTATTTTGATCAAGATAACATAGCTGTTGGGACAGGGCCTTTGCCACCGCAAGTTGGTCAAGCTTCAACTTTTAAAGTTTACTGGAAATTAACTAATTCATTACATGAACTGGGTGATTTAGTGGTTAAAACAAAATTACCAGCTTATGTTTCCTGGGACGGCAAAGATCAGGCTGATGTAGGTACGCTAAATTATGATCAAGCAAACAATGAAGTAACCTGGACAATTGGTCGCTTACCTTTATCTGCTAGCCAAACCCAGGCTCAATTTAGTATTAAAATAAATCCTAAATCAACTGATCGTAATAAACTTTTAATTTTAGTTTCCGGCACTAGTTTAACCGGTACTGACAACAGCACCAGCTTCCCGGTCTCTCAAATTCTTAAAGCTCAAACTACACGTTTAGAAAAAGATGATATTGCTAATACTGATGGGATAGTTCAGTAGTCCTTCGCTTGCTTAATGATTATTTTATGATTAAAAAAATTAGAAAATTTATTAATAATATCCAGAAAGATGATGATGTTAGTAGACAGGGGTGGTATGATAAAGTATTTGAGTGGTTTAATGAAATATTTTTTTTGTTAAGCCCGAGTTCACCTCCAGGATTTGGATTTAGAACCATTAAGGCCTTCTTGAAATTTATTTTTATAATTTTTTGTGGTGTTTTTCTAGTATTAATTATTATCATTATAATATTGGGATTTTATAGTTGGATAGCTTAATAATTTTTAAGTTAAGTAGTGTGCAGTTAAAAAAACCTAATTATGAGTAGCCGATGTTTACTCTAAAGAAAAAAAGTAAATATAACGAAGCACGCCGTGGCAGTTTAAAAACTCGTCACGGTAGTTTAGAAACCCCATTTTTTATGCCTGTGGCCACTCAGGGTAGTATTAAATTAGCGTCTAGTGAAGATATGCGTAGCTTAGGAACGCCAATTTTATTATCAAACACTTATCATTTAATGCTTCGGCCTGGAGAAAAGTATATAAAAAAATTTGGTGGTTTACATAAGTTTATGAATTGGTCGGGTGCAATTTTAACTGACTCTGGTGGTTTTCAGATTTTTTCTCTGGCGGCTGATCGCACTAAAACTGGAAAAAGTTTAGTTAAATTAAATAAACAAGGAGTTGAATTTTCGTCTTATGTTGATGGCAAAAAATATTATTTAACACCAGAAAAAGCCTTACAGATTCAAACTGATCTAGGGGTTGATATCGCTGTTGTCTTAGATGAATGCGTGGCGCTCCCGGCCAAAAGAAAATATTTAGAAGCCTCGGTTAATTTAACAACTGAATGGGCGAAAAGAACTAAGGATCAAATATCAAAGATTAAAAATCAAAAACCTTTACTTTTCGCTGTGGTTCAGGGTGGAACAGAAAAGGATTTAAGATTAAAAAGCGCCCGTGAATTATCAGCGCTTAAGTTTGATGGTTATAACATTGGGGGCTTAGCTGTGGGAGAAACCAATACTGAAATGTATAAAGTCCTAGATTATTTAACGCCGGCTTTGCCAAAAGATAAGCCACGCTATTTAATGGGTGTTGGTTATCCGGAAAATATTATCGAAGCTGTTAAAAGGGGAGTTGATATGTTTGATTGCGTTATCCCGACGCGTGAAGGCAGACATGGCAGATTATTTGTCTGGGATAAAAATACTAGTCAAAAAATTAAACAATTATTAATTAGTAAAAAAATTGCCAAGCAAGATTTTTATAAAATTATTACTATCACTAATGCGCAATATGCTAGTAATAAAAGTTTGATTAATAAAAATTCTAAAATTCCTGAATTAAGAAGATTGTCTTTAGCTTATCTAAATTATTTATTTAAAATAAATGAGCCGCTCGGTAAGCGACTCGCGACTTTAAACAATTTAGAATTTTATCTTAACTTAATGACTGAGATTAGAAAATGTATTTAAAATAAAAAGCGCCAGTCTTTTGCTATGAACAAAGATGTGACTGACGCTTATTTCACTAAGAGAGGCTATTACCTTAAATCTTGGCGACTCCTAGCTTTCTCAAAAGGCTCTTTATATAACGAGCTATGACACATAATATTTGTTTTTTTAGCTATTGTCAAGCCTTAAAAAACGTGAGAATATAAAAATACTATGAAACAAAACATTGGTAAATTAGATCGTTTGGGTCGCTTATTTTTAGGGCTGGTTTGCTTAATAATCGCCCTAGTAGGTCCTTTTTCGATTTTAGCTAGGCTTATTATAGGTTTAATCGGCCTTTTTACGGTTTATGAATCACTAGTTGGTTGGTGCGCTTTTTACGCTTTAATTGGCAAAAATACTTGCCCAATAAAATATGAAAAATAATCAAGCTAAAAAGGTCATTATAGTCGGGGCTGGTCCTGGTGGCTTAAGCTCAGGCATGATTTTAGCTCATCAAGGCTATGAGGTGACTGTTTATGAAAAGCAGGGCTATGTTGGCGGACGAACGTCGCCACAGACTTATGATGGCTTTACCTTTGATCTTGGGCCAACTTTTGTTATGTTGCCACAAATATTTGAAGAGACTTTTTCATTAGCTGGCAAAAAATTATCTGATTATGTTGAGTTAAAACGACTTGAAACTATGTATCGATTACATTTTAGCGATGGTCGTGATTTTCATGTATATTTTGACAAAGATAAGTTAAGACAAGAAATCACAAGATTATTTCCTGATGATTTAAAAGGTTATGACCGTTATCTAAAGGAGCAGAAAATAAAATTTGATAAAATGTATCCATGTTTAAAAATTCCTTATTTGCATCCTTGGAGCTATTTTAATCCTAAATTATTAGGAGCTTTTCCTTACATGCAAATTTTTAAATCATTGTATCAGGTTTTGTCTAATTATTTTACTAATAAAGATTTGCGTATTGCCATGGCTTTTCAAGCTAAATATTTAGGCATGTCACCTTGGACTTGCCCGGGACCATTTTCAATTCTGTCTTATATGGAGCATGCGTTTGGTGTCTACCATCCAATGGGTGGAGTACATAAATTAACTGAGTCTATGGCTAAGGTGTTAGTAGAAAATGGTGGTAAATTAAAACTTAATCAAGGTATTAAAAAAATATTAATTGAGAATAAGCAAGTGGTTGGCGTGCAATTAGCTGACGACACAGAAGATAAGGCTGATTTAGTAATTATGAACGCTGATTTTGCTTATGGTATGACTGAGCTAGTAGCCGAAGCTAATCGACCATCTTGGTCTAATCGTAAGTTAGCTAAAAGTCCATTTTCTTGTTCAACTTTTATGCTGTATCTTGGCTTAAAGAAAAAGTATAATTTTGAACATCACAATATTATTTTTGCCAAGGAGTATCAAAAAAATGTTGATGAAATTTCTCAAGGTATTTTATCAAAAGATTTTTCTATTTATATCCAAAATGCCTCAGTGACCGATCCTAGTTTAGCGCCAGACGGTAAATCAACAATTTATATTTTAGTACCAGTGCCAAATCTTGAATCTGGTATTGATTGGGAAAAAGAAAAAACTACTTTACGTGAATTAGTTTTAGATAAGATAGAGCGCGATACTGAGATGAAGGATATTCGTCAACAAATTGAAGTAGAAAAAATGATTACTCCACTTGATTGGCAAAATGATAAATATATTTACAAAGGCGCAACTTTCAATTTAGCTCATACTATTGGTCAAATGTTGTATTTACGTCCACATAATAGATTTGAAGATGTTTCAGGTTTATATTTGGTTGGTGGAGGCACTCATCCAGGCTCTGGTTTGCCAACGATCCTTGAATCAGGTCGTATTGCAGCTGATTTAATTATTAAAGATTCAAAATAGTTATGACTATTTTTCAATCGTTATGGTTAGTTAGAGAACTCTATTATAAAAAAGGCTTACCTGATCTTAATAAAATACAATCGCTTGGTCTGTTGGCTATTAAAATTGGGCAGATTCATGCTTTGCGTTTAGATTTTTTATCACCAGAAAAATGCGAAGCTTTAGCTAAGCTTTATCGTAGCAATAATCCTATCCCTAGCGAAGAAATAGAAGAACTCTTAATTAAGCACGGCGGCGCCAATTTTATTAGCAATTTCAGCTCAATTGATAAAACCCCCTTAGCTACAGCTTCAGTTGGTCAGGTTTATAAGGCAACGCTTAATCATCAGCCAGTGGTGATTAAAGTTATTAAAGCTCGTTTTAAAGAAAGATTTGCTAATGACATTAAGCGTTTGCGTGGTTTTTTTAAGTTAGCTTTAAACTTTAACCCTAAACTCAAAAGCGTTGGCAATCCTTTAGGGATTCTAGATGATATTGAAACTTACACCTTAGCTGAGCTTGATTTACGTAACGAGGCCAAGGGCGCGGCTGTTTTACAGGGAATTTATGAAAAACACAAAGACCATTTTGATTTATCAATGCTTAATTTTCAAAAGATTTATCCCGAATTTTCTAGTGAAAATATTTTAGTCTCAGAGTATATTTCTGCGCCAACAGTTGATGAATTATTATCAGCTGGACGTTTTACTTACGATGATATGCTAAAGTTTTTCTATCTACAGGGTTTTTATATTTTTATTGCCGGTAAGTTTCATGGTGATATTCATCCTGGTAATTTGCTTTATGATGGTAAGCATTTTTATTTTGTCGACATGGCTTTTATTGGTGAAGTTGGAGAGAGAATTCGTCGTGGTTTATTTTTCTTTTTTGAAGCTTTATCACAATATGATTATGATACTTGCGCTAAATATTTAAATGAAATGGCTGACACCAGAATTGATGGAGAAAAATTTGAGAAATTCAGATCTGCTTTTAAAGAAGTGTATCGTGATTTTAAGGGTAAGACGGTTAGTCAAGTTTCTTTGACTAAACAAATGATGTTAACTATAAAGTTAGGAGTTAATTCAGGTATGGTTTTTGAAAAAGGTATTTTTGCTATTATTCGTAGTTTAATGTATTTAGATGGTATGGTTTTAAAATGCAATCCTAATGCTATTTTAATGGAAGATATGCGTCAATTTATAAATGCTTATCGTCAAGCAATTTAATAATTTAAATATATGTTGAAAAAATTTTATTTGTTATTAGCTCTAATAGGTATAGTTTTACCTTATAGTCAGTTTGTACCCTGGACAATGATTAATGGCTTTGATTTAGTTAAGATGGGTCAAGCAATGTTTGTTAATCAGATTGCCGCTGGTATAGCGTTGGACGCTTTAAGCGCCGCGGTCTTTTTAATTATTTATATTTTATTTGAGCAACGGGTAAAACCTGTTAAATATTTTTGGTTACCAATTATTGGTGTTTTTATTTTTGGTCTAGCCTTTGCTTTGCCTTTTTATTTTTATTTAAGAGAAGATGCTAAGCTTACTAAAATATAGGGGTTATAGTAAAAAATATGAATTCAAAAGAAATTAGAGAAAAATATTTAGCTTTTTTTAAGGCTCGTCACCACAGTGTTATTCCGAGCGCTTCTTTAATTCCGGAAAATGACTCAACTTTATTGTTTGTTAATTCTGGTATGTTTCCTTTAGTGCCTTATTTATTGGGTGCTAAACATCCAGCTGGTAATTGTTTAGTTAATAGTCAAAAGTCGTTTCGCTCAGAAGATATTGATGAAGTAGGTGATAATCGCCACAATACTTTTTTTGAAATGCTAGGTAATTGGTCATTAGGTTCAGATTCTGTTTTGGAATCAGATGTTTATTGGAAAGGAGAGCAATTGAATTGGTGGTATGAATTTCTAATTGATGAATTAAAACTTGATCCAAAACGTTTATACCAAACAGTTTATATCGGCAGTGAAGATGGTACTATACCGCATGATACTGAAAGTATTGAAATTATGCTACAGCTCTTTGCTAAGTACGGACTAGACGTTGATCAAGCACCTGATTTTGGATCCGAAGGCCCAGTCGAAGATTTGGAGCTAGGTAAGAGTAAATATCATATTTTTGCCTACCGTAATAAAAACTGGTGGCAAAGAGGTGATGCGGTTGGAGAATTAGGCGGGCCTGATTCAGAAACTTTTTATGATACTGGAAAAATTCATGATGAAAAATTTGGTAAGTACTGTCATCCAAATTGTGATTGCGGTCGTTTTATTGAAATTGGTAACTCGGTTTTTATGCAGTATCAAAAAACTGCTAGTGGCTGGCAAGAATTGAAAAATAAAAATGTTGATTTTGGCGGTGGATTAGAGCGCTTATGTATGGTGACACAAGAGAAAGCTAATATTTTTCAAACCGATTTATTTAATGAGGCGATTTTAAAAATAGAAGAATTGTCAGGTAAAAAATATGAAGAGGACAATAAATCATTTGAAATTATTGCTGATCACTTAAAGGCCGCTACTTTTATTATGGGCGATGAAAAGGGGATTGCGCCATCAAATACTGATCAAGGTTATATTGTTAGACGTTTAATTAGACGGGCGCTACGTTTTGCTAAAGTTATAGGCATCACGGCCGAAGATTGGACTAAAAATCTAGCTCAGATTTATATTAATTTTTATCAAGAGATTTATCCTGAGTTAAAAAAGAATCAAGCTTTTGTGATTGAACAATTAAGCAAAGAAGAAAAAAAGTTTATTACTACCCTAGAAAAAGGTGAAAAAGAGTTTACAAAATATTTAATGGTGGGTGTTGGCGGTAAAAGTGTTTTTGATGGAGAAAAAATTCTTCCCGGAGAGGTTATTTTTAATCTTTACGCCTCTTTTGGGTATCCAATAGAAATGATTGAAGAAATAGCCAAAGAAAAAGGCTTAAGTTTAGATGTGGCTGGCTATGAAGATAAAATGATTGAACATAAAAATTTATCTCGTACAGCCTCAGCTGGTAAATTTAAAGGTGGTTTAGCTGATCATAGCGAAGAAACTACGAAACTTCACACAGCTTCTCATCTTTTATTAGCGGCTTTACGACAAATTTTAGGCCCAGAAGTTTCTCAACGAGGTAGTAATATCACGGCAGAAAGATTACGTTTTGATTTTCCTTATAGCTCTAAAATGACAGAAGAACAAATTAAACAAGTTGAAGATTTGGTTAATGAGGCTATTGATAAAAAATTACCGGTTCATTGCGAAGAAATGAGCTTAGATAAAGCTAGAGAGATTGGTGCGACCGGAGTCTTTGATTCAAAATATGGTGATCAAGTTAAAGTTTATTTTATTGGTCATGAAGGAGATTACTTTTCTAAAGAAATTTGCGGCGGTCCCCATGTTGAGAATACAGCCGAGCTACATCATTTTAAAATTATAAAAGAAGAAAGCTCTAGTTCGGGTATTAGAAGAATTAGAGCTAGCTTGGATTAGTTCTAACTTTATAATCATAATTTAACTTTATGATTAATCATTTTGAAAAACCAGACAAAGAAAAATTAGCTAAAGCCATCATCCATCTTTACCTATTCAGACACTCAGCCAAAGAAGAGCAGGGTAATAAGTCTGATGAGAATGTTCTTATTAACGAAGAGGGCAAACGTTTAGCTTTGAGTAAATTTGATGAGACAAAGCAAAATGTCGTAGGCTATTATACTGCTAGAAAGCGTTCGGAACAAACCATTGCTTATATGGCTTTTGGAAGCGAGCTAGATGATACAGAGGAGATGGAGAAGGAAATAAATATTGATCCTAAATCTGGCTTAGAACTTAAATATGCCAAGCGTTTTATACTCGATGATCAACTTGATTTTAAAAATGGTCATAAGACAGAATATAACAAAAGAATGCGCGATGAATTTTATCAAGGCACATTTTTAAAATTTTTAGTTGAAGAAAGTGATCAATATGCTAAAAGCATTAATGACGTTGGTGGAGCTACTTATTCTCGTATGGCCGGGCAGATTGCTCAAATTGTTGAAAAATATTTAGTAGCTATTAATAATTGGTCTCAAATTTTAGAAAATAATCCAGCTAAATATGATTCCAATGAGTTAAATCGTTTTTTATGCACTCACCAAGGCTTAGGCGAATCATTTTTGGCTAAAGTAATTGAGAAAACAGATGGCTTGGTTGAAAGAGATAAGTTTGTTAAAGCGCTTCATAACACTGGTTTTGATTTTACCGAAGGTTTAACCCTAGATATAGAAAAAACCAACAACGAAACATTGATTCATGTTTCGTTTAATAAAGTTGATCAAGAAACTGGTGAGCTAGTTTATGCTTTTGAAAAAAATATTTCTAAAGAGTTATTAGAGGAGATTATTGGGGAGGGGAGAACTTAGAAATTTATAAAATACTTTCATAAAGACTTAAGGTTTCCTGGGCAGTTTTTTGCCAAGAGAATTTTTTTAATTGCTCTCTTCCTTTTAAGATCATGCTTTGTCTTAGGTCTTCGTTGTACACCACGCTCTCAACCGCATTCAAAATACTCATCTTATCTACTGGATTAAAATATATAGCAGCTTCGCCACCAAGCTCAGGCAATGAAGATGAATTTGAAGCTAAAACTGGGCAACTACAAGCAAAAGCTTCTAATATCGGAATACCAAACCCCTCATAGAGGGATGGAAAGATAAAACATTTAGCCTGATTATAAAAATAAGCTAAGGTTTGGTCGTTAACTGAATATTGAAAAATTTGATTCTCAATATTTAAATAAGAAAAAAGCTTGATTTCTTTTTGAGAAAATTTATTATTACCTTTGTAGCCACCAGCTACAATTAGTTTTAAATCAGGATCCTTTTTTAGAAGGGGAGTAATTGATTCTATAAAATAAATAAAATTTTTGTAAACACTTCTACCCCCAACATATAAAATAAATTTTTCAGGTAATTCAGGTGCATTGTTTGGTCTCATGTCAACTGGCGATAGAGAGTTAGCTAAATGAATAACCTTAATTTTTTCTTCAGGTACATTATAGAATTTAATAATATCCCTTTTAGTGTTTTCCGAAATAGCAATTATTTTATCTGCCTTCAAAATCAATCTTTTTTTATTTTGAATAGTTTTGTTTTTATGAGGATTAAAATATTTAGGAAATCTCTCATGGATCATGTCGTAAACAGTTAGAACTAATTTTTTATTGTTTAAATAATTTAAAAAATATGGATCATAATAAGTCGGATGAAAAATATCAAAATCTTGTTCTTTTAACTTTTTAATAACTAAATTTCTATTACTGTTTTTATCAAAGACATCTAATGCTTTATATAATAAAAATTTACCTTTGATATTTGATAAAAAATGAGGTTTAATATTTTTATTCTTTATAAAGTTTAGCTTTGAAAGATATTCGTTATCAGTGTTTCTGATGGGTAATTCGCATTTAATTTTTTCTGATTGTCTAAAAGCTCTAATCAGTTCAGAATAATATCTTGAAATACCTCCGTATTTTTGTTCATCAAATATTTGACTATCAAATAATATTTTCATTTTATTTATTATCTAATAATATGTGATCTTCCCAAATTTTGCTATGCAAGTTTATTCTAGGCCAAATGTATAAAATATAGCTAATTTTATTAGCTATTAATAGCTTAAATAGTGTTGAATTAATATTTTTGTTGGTAAATAAATGCAAAGATGATCCGTTAGTGTAATAGTTTAGTCCATGCTTATTTGCAAGATATTGTAAGGTTTTTTTAGAGTAAAAAGAAACATGTTGTCCATGATTTAAACCAAAGTACCACCAATTCTTTGGATCAGGTATAGTTTTTGGTAAAAGCTCTGTTGAAAATAATATATTCTTTGATGTTTTTAGAATTTCTTCAAGTTCATTAAGTGGGTTGGTAAAATGTTCAAATACCTCAAAAGCAGTTACTAACTCTACTTCCTCTTCGTTGTTATGCTCAAACCCTCGCGCCAAGAGATTGGTTGCATATTTACCTTGCCATTTAAAATTAAAACCATTGTCACGCATTAGTCTTACAAAAATTCCAAAATCTGCTGCATAATCAAGAAAAGTTTTATTGTGATTAAATAGATAGTAAATTACATTTGTCGTTAGTATGGAAAAAAATGTATTTCTATGCATTATGCCGGTATCGGAAGCATTGATTACTGAGGTATAGGCTTCAGCTAACCAATAAGGCTCTTCGGTACTTAAAAAGCCACAATTATCACAATAAAAATATTTAACAAAGTATTTATGTAAAATTTCAGCCTCAAATAATTCACTGGTTTTACTCTTGCATATTTTGCATGTCATATTAATAACTCTGATTTTTCAATAATAAGGTTAATTGTTTCATTTTCAGTAAATTAAAATATGAAAATTAAAACTTATGCTAATCTTGAAAAAAAGTTGGTTTATTATAGCTGTAAATCTGTAATATTTCTATATATATGAAATGGAGCATTTTCTGGCAAACGAATAAGTAGCAAAAAGCTAACATCGCCTCTTTGGAAATGATGATATACTACATATTTTGTGAAAATATTTAGAACATCTTGAACGACTAGGTCATGAAAATGCCAAGAATTAAAATGTGTAGATTTTTTGTTAGGAAAAGATAAAATTATTTGCTTGACGCTACATCTTTCAGCAATTATATTTAAGATTTTTGGGTCATTTAAGTGTTCTATTGTTTCTAGACTTACCATGGTGTCAAAATGCCCAGAAATATTTTCGGCTTCAATATTTTTATATAGAATTTTTTCATGAGAGTACTCTTTGATAGCCCAGTCATAGGCTTTTTTATTTTTATCTACAGCAGTAATTTCGGTAATTTCTGGATTTGAGGCCAAAATAAATGACCCATAGCCGCAACCCGAAGCAAAGTCAAGAACTTTACCGTAGCAAAATCTTCTTATAGAGGCGTAACGATGAAAGTGCTCGCGAAGCCTGATTTTCTGTTCTTCGATAAAAAATTCCTCTCTTGTTAAAAATATTTGTTCGAGAGCATCTTTATCACTCGGGGTATTTTTTATATCGTCGTTATTTTTCATAGTTTAATAAATTTAGTTATTTTTTTAACAAACACATCCCAATTATGATTATTTTTTACTATTTTACGGTTAGCAATTGAAAGTTTCAATAATTCAACTGAGGGCATGTTTTGAATAAACTTAATTTGTTCACAATTAAATTTAGTGTTATAAGGATCAAGTCTAATAATTGATTTATAACTATAGCCTGATTCTTGCGTACAGGCAACGGGGAATCCAAAACACATTTGTTCTAAAATTGTTGTAGCTTGTGCGTCAAAGGTGCTGACATTTAAAAATATATCATATTCCTGGGCTAGTTTAGACACAACCTTTGGAGTAAGATCTACAAAACCACTGATTTTTTTCCAACCACTAATTTTTCCATTAGAAATATAACCACCCTCAAAGCCGGGTACATTTTTGGCAATATTTTCTAGCTCAGAAGTGTTTTTTATATTACCAGTCTTGCCTATATAAAGAAACTTCCTTTTTCCTGGTGGGTTAAATTCTGTCTTTATTAACGGATAATCTTCTGTGTCTATACCCATCTCTACAAAGCATATGTTATCTACATAGTTAAATAAAGGAGATTTATTCCAGGATTCTGACCAATACTTACCAGTAATAGCAATTAGTCCTGAAATCTTATTTTTTAATAAAACTGGTTTAAGCCACTCAATCTGATTAATGTCATGATTATAGGGTATTATCATGTATTTATTGCCTACATTATTCTTAATTAATGATTGCAATCCAATGGTATTAAAATCAGGAGAAATGGGGTGGCCATCTTTCATTATTGCGCATGGGTGAAAAAGTAATATATCGCTCTTCTCTAATTTACAAAAAGTGCGTTGCCTATAATCATACAATTTTAGGTTACTTTTTGATTTTAAAGCGTTAATCAGGTTATAGGCAATTGAGGCAGGCGCAGCTAAAGGTTTTGGCCAGTCAATATTCATTAACCCTTCCTGTCTATTTATGGGTGGAAAAAAACTGGAAATTAGTAACACTTTATTAAGTGCTTTACGCAAATAGCCGCTAGGAGATGGCAGAGAATAGGCAAGGTAAACTCTTCTCATTTTATTAATTTAAAATTAGCTAAAATATTGATTCATTTAATTATAATAAATAAACCAACAAAGGGCAAAGATTAGTAACTACTGTTATCGATTACTGATAAATATAGATATATTTTAAAGTAGTGATAATGAAAAAAAGCATTGATTTTATTTACCTAAAATTAGCCAAATATTTAATAAACAAATTAACCAAGAATTATCCCTTGACACCTTTTTAAATTACCTCTATAATAGCTTTACACGTAAAAATATTGAAAATTACTAAACTTTACATTTATTAAGGTAATAAATTTTGGTACAAAGACCCTGGATAAGTCTGAATCAAATTCAGGCCCTGGTGAGCTTTTGCCAAAATTTTTGTTGTTTTGATGTCAGAGAACAATTCAAAAGATTTTATTGAAATGGAAGGGGAAGTGCTGGAATTGATGCCAGCTGCCACTTTCAAGCTAAAATTGGATAACGGCCATGAAATTTTAGCTCATCTTTCTGGTAGAATGAGAATGTTTAAAATTCGCATAGCGCCAGGCGATCGAGTTAAAGTTGAGATGAGTCCTTATGATTTAACCAAAGGACGCATCACTTATCGTCTCTAGAATTAATTAATTTAACTATCATGAAAGTCAGAGCTTCTGTTAAGAAAATTTGTAAGGACTGTAAAACAATTCGTCGTAAAGGACGAGTTATGGTTATTTGCAAAACTCCGAAACATAAGCAACGTCAGGGCTAGATATATATAAGGTCATAGAGTTAAAAGTTAAAAGCTAGATTTATTTAACTCTTAACCATATGACTTTAAAATTTTTACTTTAAACTTTATAACTTTTATAGTATGGCAGTAAGAATCTCAGGAATAATGATCCCAAATGAAAAACGCGTTGAAATCGCGTTGACTTATGTTTATGGTATTGGACGAGTAACTGCTAATAAAATTTTAACTATAGCTAAGATTAATAAAGATACTAGAGTTAAAGATCTTAAAGAAGAAGATGTTAATCGTTTGCGCGCTTTAATTGAAAAAGACATGAAAGTGGAGGGGGATTTGCGTCGCGAAGTTAGCGCTAACATTAAACGTTTAAAAGATATTGGTTCATATCGCGGCTCTCGTCACACTAAGCACTTACCAGTCAGAGGGCAGCGTACAAAAACTAATAACCGTACAGTTCGTGGTAATATCCGCCGCACAGCTACTTCTGGTAAAAAACCAGCAGCTCAAAAAACTTAAATAGTTTGAGAGTTATAAAGTTATAAAGTCGAAAGTAAAGCCCAGTGGCAGTTCAACTTTATAACCTTATAACTTTCAACTTTATAACTTACTTATGTCAGAAGACAAGAAAATTCAAGAAGAAGAAAAAGAAGTTAAACCGGAATCTATTGATGACGGCACGCTTTTAGTTGAACCTGAGCTTAAAGTTGAATCAGAAGCTGCAGCGGCTGAAGAATTACCTGAAGAAATTAAAAAGAAATTAGAAAAACAAAAGGCAGCTCGTACTCCTATGCGAGGTAAGCGCAAGAAAAAAACTGAAAAGAAGCGCATTAGTGCTGGTAAAGCCTTTGTTAGATCAACCTATAACAACACAGTAATCACCTTAACTGATAATGATGGCAATGTTTTAGCTTGGGCTAATGCAGGACTAGCTGGTTTTAAAGGTCCAAAAAAGGCTACGCCTTATGCTGCACAGATTATTACTCGTATTGCTGTAGAAAAAGCTAAAGAAGAGTATGGTTTAAGCGAAGTTAAAGTGTTTGTTAAAGGCGTCGGCACTGGACGTGAATCAGCCGTCAGAGCTTTGAATGCCAATGGTTTGAACATCACTTACATTAAAGATATTACTCCGCTACCTCATAATGGTTGCCGCGCACGTAAACCACGCCGCGTTTAAGGCGAGATGACACAGATATAAATTTTTAAATTTTATGGTTATCCCAAAACAAAGCTCAGCTAGACCAAAAAAGCAAAGTACTTATGGCTTACAATTATGCGAAAAGCAGAAAGCCAAGGAAATGTATGGTTTAAGAGAAAAACAATTTAAACTAACTTTTTTACGTGGTCAGAAAAAAGGTGATGATGCTGGCGAAAGCTTGCTACGCCTTTTGGAGATGCGCCTTGATAATGTAGTTTATCGTTTTGGCTTGGCTATTACTCGTTCCCAAGCTCGTCAAATGGTTAACCATGCTCAATTTTTAGTTAACAACCAAAAGGTTAATATTCCTTCTTATCAAGTTAAGGTTAATGATGTTATTACTGTTCGTAAAAACAAACAAGATAAGAAGCCATTTCAAAATCTTGAAGAAAAATTAAAAAAGGCTAATGTACCAGGTTGGCTAAATTTTGATCCTAAGGAAATGACAGGTAAGATTTTAAGTGAACCAAAAAAAGAAGATTTAGATCAGTCTATTAATAGTCAGCTGATTGTTGAATTTTATTCTCGTTAAATTTTAAAGCCCGTTAGGGCAAATTATTTTTACATATGTCACATTCAATCGCGTTACCTAAAAAAATATCTTTTACTCAGACCGAAGAAAAAAATCGAGGTCAAGTTATTGTTGAACCTTTAGCACCAGGCTATGGCACAACAGTCGGTAATGCTTTGCGTAGAGTCTTATTAGCTTCTTTACCTGGTATTGCAGTAGTTGGTGCTAAGATTGAAGGCGCTAGTCATGAATTCATGGCTTTGCCAAGTATTCAAGAAGATATTTTAGAAATCATGCTTAATTTAAAAAAACTTCGCTTTAAGCTTGATGAAGGAGTTGATGAGGTTCGTTTAAATCTATCAGCTTTTGGAGAAAAAGAAGTAACAGCTAAAGAGATTGAAAAACAAGCTGGCGTTACTGTGGTTAATCCAGAATTAGTCATTGCCCATATTACCGATATGAGCGGGAAACTTAATATGGAGATTTTTGTACGCCGCGGTTTTGCTTATGAAACAATTGAAAGTCGAGAAGAAGGCAAAAAAGAATTAGGCTATATTGAAATTGATTCAATCTTTTCTCCGGTTTTACACGTTGCTCTAGATATTGAAAACGTGCGTGTTGGTAAGATGGTTAACTGGGAGAAATTAATATTTACTATTGAAACTGATGGGACAATTTCCTATGAAGAAGCTTTTCGTTATGCTAACACTATTTTAATTGATCAATTTACTGGTTTAAAAAATGTTAGCAATCAAACTCCAGAAGAAGCTGTCGTTGAAGATCAACCAATTGAAACAGAGGTGATAGAAGAAGCTACCGAGGCTGAAGCAGGGCTTTCTGACACACCAGTTAAGGTTAAAAAAAGTAAAAAAACATCATAATTTATGCGTCACCGTAATAAAGGAAAAATTTTAGATCGCAAAAAAGCTCCTCGAGAAATGATGCTTAGGAATTTGGCGTCTAGTCTTTTGATGTATGAAAAAGTTAAAACCACTGAAGCTAAGGCTAAAACCGTCCGTTCTTTGGTAGAGCGTTTAATTACGGTTTCTAAAAAAGGAGATTTAGCAGCTCGCCGCCAGTTGATTAGCACTTTACCTCAGCCTTTAGCTGTTAAAAAAGCTATGGAAGTTTTAAATGAGCGTTATAAAACTCGTAATGGTGGTTATACTAGAATTGTTAAATTAGGAGCTCGTGTTGGCGATGGTGCTAGTCTTGTTCAAATTGAATTAGTATAAATATATGCCTCAACCAGTTATTAATCGCAATAGAATAAAAATTGATGCCACTGACCAAACTATGGGTCGACTGGCAAGTAAAATTGCTATTTTACTTCGTGGTAAGCACAAAGTTACTTTTGAACCCCACAAAGACGAAGGTGATATTGTTGAGGTTAGCAATGTTTCTAAACTTAAATTTTCTGGTAAAAAAATGGAGCAAAAAGTTTATCACCATTACAGTGGTTATCCTGGTGGTTTAAAAACTAGAAAAATTGGAGATATCTTTAAAACTAAACCAGACGAAGTTTTGCGTCGTGCGGTTCATGAAATGTTACCGGATAATAGGCTTCGCAAAGCTATGATTAAACGTTTGATTATCAAATAAACCTATGACTGAAGCTAAGACTAAAACAGTTGTTAAGAAAACTGAGTCTGTAAAAACACACGGAACCTATATTGAAACCATTGGTAAGCGCAAGACCGCGGCTGCTCGCGTGCGCTTATTTAAAGGTGGTAAAGGCTTAATTACGGTTAATAATGTTCCGCTGGTTGAATATTTTAAAACCCCTTTAATGCAGATGATTATTCAAGATCCATTAAAAGGAACTTCTTTAGAAGGACAATTTGATATTACAGTTAAAGTTAATGGTGGTGGCAAACAAGCTCAAGCTGAGGCTTTACGACACGGCATCGCCCGCGCTTTATTAGTACTTGATCAAGAACTACGCCCAGTCTTAAAAGCTCAGCGTTGGTTAACTCGTGATGCCAGAAAGAAAGAAAGAAAGAAGCCTGGTTTGAAGCGAGCTCGTCGCGCCCCACAGTGGAGCAAACGTTAATTTAAAACATATTGTTATAAAACAAGCCCTAATAAGGCTTGTTTTATGTTGCTAATCTGGCCTTAAAAATGATACTATTAAACTAATATGCCAATAGTATTTATTTACGGATTAGGGGCCTTTGGTTATGCCATTATAAAGCATCTAGACCGTCATAAACGGTCTTCTTATGTTATTGTTGGTTATGATCGAGATCAAGAGCTAATGGAGTCATTACGTAAAAAACGTCGCCATCTTCATCACCAAACTGATCAATCAATTTCTAAATCTATCATCTTGCCTGAATCGCCTGACGAATTATTTACCACAGCCGATATTTTAATTTTAGCCGTGACCGCTAGCTCAATTCCGGAAATAGTAAAAAAATTAAGTAAAATAAAACGCCATAGAAAAAAATTAATTGTCATTAACGTTGCTAAAGCTCTTGATTTTAAAACCGGGAAAAGATTAGAATTAGTCGTTAAAAAACATCTTAAGCACCTACATTCTTACGTTTATTTTGCTGGTGGCACGATTGCTTCTGATTTATATAATTCTCATCCTTTGGGCGCCACTATTGCTTCAAAAAATATCAGAGCTTTAGACATAGCCGAAGATTTATTAGCTTCGCCTAATTTACGTTTATATCGCACCAGTGATGTTAGTGGAGCTGAATATTGTGGAGCTTTTAAAAATATCATCTCTATTTTTGCCGGATTGGTTTCAGGTTTAGGTTGGCCATATGGCTCAGAAACTTTTTTCATTTCACGTTTTAGTCGCGAAGTCGAACGCTTCGTGGTCAAAGAATTGCGAGGTCAGCTAAAAACTTTTAGTATGGATAGCCAGTGTTGGGGTAATGATTTATGGATGAGCTGTACTGGTAAAACTCGTAATCGCGAATTTGGTTATCTAATTGGTCAGGGCATGACGGTTAAACAAGCCTTTAATCAAATGGCTAAACAACATAAAGCAGTTGAAGGCTTTACCTCTATTTCAATTCTTAAAAAATTATGTCATGATTTTTCTTCTTACCCATTTTTATTAGCCATGCAAGAGATTATCATTAAAAATAAACCACCAAGAAAAATTATCAAGAGCTTAATTGAATCTCAAACGATCTAATTATGTCTAACATTGCTAAAAATACTTCATATTTTACTTTAGCTCTAGTTCTGCAAAAAATAATTTCTTTAACTTATTTTACGCTTTACGCTCGAGCTTTAGGTCCAGCTGATTTAGGTCAGTACTATTTTGCGATTTCTATAACTTCAATCTTTTCAATTTTTATTGATCTTGGCTTGGGTAATGTAGTTACTAGAGAAGTGGCTAAATACCCGGAAAAGGCTCGCTCAATTTTAGCCAGCACTATTGCGGTGAAGCTACCCTTAGCAGTCTTAACTGTTCTAGCAGTTTTAGCCTGGTCTTTTGCTTGGGGTTATGACCCAGTCATTAGACAGTTAATTTATATTTGCGTTATTGCTGTGGTACTTGATAGTTTTACCGGAGTTTTTTACGCTGTTTCTAGGGGTTTTCATAATTTAAAATTTGAAAGCATTTCTTCCATTATCTTTCAGTTGATTGTTTTACTATTAAGTCTAGTTATTCTAAAAAGAGGTGGATCTACTAATTGGTTAATGGGTACTTTAGTGATGGCTAGTTTATTTAATTTTATTTATTCTATTGCGATTATTAGGTCGGTTTGGAAAATTAGAGTTACGCCAATCTGGGATCTGCCATTGATCAAAAAATTATTTTCTATGGCCTTACCGTTTGGCTTGTTTGTTATTGTGCAACGCTTTTATACCTATTTTGATGCAGTTTTACTTTTTAAATTAGCAGGGGATAGAGCGGTAGGTTTGTATCAAGTACCATTTAAAATAATTATTGCTTTACAATTTTTGCCAATGGCTTTTGTGGCTTCACTTTACCCATTATTAAGTACTTATTGGCATAGTAATCGTGAAAAATTAGCCTATGCCTTTGAAAAAGCAGTAACTTATTGTTTGGCTCTAGCCATTCCTGTTAGTTTTGGCACCTTTGCTTTAGCTGATAAAATTGTTTGGCTTTTTAAAGATCAATATACTGAAACTGCGATGCTCTTAAAGGTTTCTATGATAGCCCTACCTTTTATGTTTCTTGGTTTTCCAGTCGGCTCAATCTTAAATGCCTGTGATCGTCAAAAACGTAATACTATTAACATGACCATCACAGCGCTTGTGAGTGCAATTTTAAACCTTATTTTAATTCCTCGTTTTGGTGTTTTAGGAGCCTGTCTGACAACTTTAATTACTAGTATTTTAATGCTTGTTTTAGGCTGGATGGTAATACCACAAATTACTCATTTGCATTGGAAGGCAATCCTTTCATCTTTGGGTAAAATTATATTAGCCGGCTTAGTGATGTTAGTTGTTGTTTTATTTGTAAAAAATTATCTTAATCCAATTATAACTATTATTATCGCGGCTTTGGTTTATGCTTTAGCACTTTATGTTTTTAAAGGCGTTAGCCGAGATGATATTAATTATTTTATTAACTCGCTCAAAGGCAAAGATGAGGAAAATTTAATAGTGTAATATGAAAACTGTTTTAATTACATTTGAATTTCCACCCCTGGTTGGTGGTGTTGAAAATTACTACAAAAATCTAGCTGATCATTGGCCAGAAGAATTTATTGTGCTTGATAACCATGATAATAAATTGCTTAATAAAAAATTATTATTTTTTAAATGGTTACCTAGTTTAAAGGTGATTTTTTCTACCCTTAAAACACTAAAGCCAGATTGGTTAATAGTTGGGGATATTTTACCGCTCGGAACTGCTACTTGGTTAATCTCATTTTTCATTTCTTTTAAGTATGCAGTTATTTTACATGGCTTAGATTTTTCTAAAGCTACTAATTCAAGTTGGAAAAGATTTTTATCTAAAAGAATATTAAAAACTGCTAAAATTATTATTTGTGCTAATAGCAGAACTGCAGAATTAGTCATAGCCTTTATTGGCTCTGATAAAAAAGTTAAAATTGTTAATCCAGGTATTAATTCTCAGCCACCAATCATTAGGCCAGAGTTAATGACTGGCTTAAGATCAAATTATGATCTAACAGGTAAACAGGTCTTACTCAGCATCGGTCGCTTAATTAAAAGAAAAAATGTGGCTGACGTTTTAATGGTCTTACCCGAAATTCTACAAACTAATCCTAAACTTTGTTATATTATTTTAGGTAATGGTCCTGAAGAAGATAATATTAAAAAATTAATTAATGATGAAGAGCTTAAGGGCAAGGCTTGGTTATTAAATGATGTTTCTGATGAGGAAAAATGGGCTTGGTTAGAGTTGTGCGATGTTTTTGTAATGCCAACCAAAGAAATTAATGGCGATTACGAAGGCTTTGGCATTGTTTATTTAGAGGCCAATTTATTGGCTAAGCCAGTAATTGCCACTAGGAGCGGAGGAGTGTCTGATGCGGTGATTGATGGCTTAAATGGGCGTTTAATTGAACCAGGGGATGCTACGGGCCTTAAACAAGCGATTATAGAACTAACCACTAATCAAGCGCTTAGTACTCAGTTAGGTGAACAAGGTAAGGCACGGGCCTTGAATGATTTTCTTTGGACCAAACAAGTTCAAAAAATTTACGACTTATTAAAATCTTATTAAAATCATTTTTTAATATGATATCTATTATTATTCCAGTCCATAACCAAGCTAGTAAAATTGGCGCTTGCCTACAGAGTATTCTTAATCAATCTTATAAAGATTGGGAGTTAATTATTGTTAATGATGGCTCAACTGATAATATCGTAACAGTAATTGATCAGTGGTATCATAATTTCTTAGGTAAAAATTTGCAGTTTTTTTCAAAAATTAATGAAGGCTCAAATCCAACTCGTAATTATGGTTTTAGTAAATCAAGCGGGGACTATGTTATTTTTTGTGACGCTGATATTATCATGACCGAAAAGATGTTAGAAAAAATGTTAGCTAGCTTAGAATCTAACCCCACAGCTAGTTTTGCTTATAGTTCATTTAATTATGGACATAAATTATTCCGTCTTTTCCCTTATAGTGCAGAGCGTTTAAAAACCATGCCTTTTATACACACGACTTCTTTAATCAGGCGAGAAAGTTTTCCTGGTTTTGATAATAATATCAAGCGCTTTCAAGACTGGGATTTATGGTTAACTATGATGGAGCAAGGCAAAACAGGAATTTTTATTGACGAAGTTTTATTTACAGCTCAACTCGGCGACGGTCACATTAGTAACTGGTTACCATCGGCCGCTTATAAAATATTACCCTTTTTACCAGCTGTTAAAAAATATAATCTCTCTAAAGAGATTATTAAAGCTAAACATCATTTAAAATAAAATGTTAAAAAAAATTATTTTTGTTATTTTAGCTAGCCTGATTGTCTTGGTTTTAGTTTTAATTTATTTCAATCAACCAGAGCGGACTGTTATTAAGGCTACAATCAAAAATCAACCATTAAAACTTGAGCTAGCACTAAATAATAAACAATGGTTTGATGGTTTAAGTAATCGCGCTAGCTTGTGTGACAATTGTGGCATGCTTTTTATTTTTCCTGACTTAAGCGCTAAAACTTTTGTTATGAGACAAATGAATTTTCCCTTAGATATTATTTGGCTTAATAATAAAACCGTCGTAGCTTATACTGAGAATTTACCGCCCGAAGCTAGCCCGCCTTACACGCCTTACCAATCACCTGAACCAGTTAACGCTGTTTTAGAAGTGCCAGCTGGTTTTGTTAAAGCTAATAACATTAAAATAAATGATGTTTTAACATATGAGCAAATTAACCAATAAACAATTTTTCTTTTTGATTTTAGGTTTAATTATACTGTGTGAAATTATTTCTTTCACAGGTTTTTTTGCACCACTAGTAGTAAATATTTTTACTGCTTTAGTAGTAATAGCTACTATTTTTATTACTCTTCACAAGTCTGCCTATGGTTTTTTAATATTATTAGCTGAATTAATTATCGGTTCTCAAGGCTATCTTTTATGGATTGGGCAGGCGGGAAATCATATTTCTTTACGCATCGCACTGTGGCTTGTGGTTATGGTTATTTGGCTAACTAAAGAGTTAACAGAGCTAATTAAAACTAAAAAACTCGCCAAGCATTTTAAGGGATTTACTGCTTATTTTCCATTTTTACTTTTACTAGTGGCGCTAATTATTGCTTTAATTAATGGTTTCTTAAACCAGCATGATAGCACACTAATCTTTATTGAAGCTAAGCGCTGGTTATATATCATAGCTATCATTCCACTAGTAATTTGTCTAAAAGATGAGAAGCTGCGTCAAGATTTTACTAGTGTCATCAGTGCTTCAGCTATTTGGGTGGCATTAAAAACTTTAATTTTACTTTATATTTTCTCTCATGGTTTAAATCTGGCAACTGATATTTATGCTTGGACTCGAGCTGATTTATTAGGTGAAATTACAAAATTACCCAATGGATTTTCGCGTGTTTTCTTACAGTCTCAAGTATTCATAATACCAGCTTTTATTTTTTCTTTAGCGATATTCTTCAAAGTTTTATTTATTAGAAAGTGGCAAGTTTCAAAACAAGCTGTTTTGTATGGTCTAACTTCAGCTTTGTTTTTGGCAGTGATTTTAACTAGCTTATCTAGAAGTTTTTGGTTTGGCTTAACTATTAGTTTAATTTTTGTAGCTTTTTTAATTATATTTTTTATTAGACCAAAAATTAAAAACCTTTTTAAAGCTCTGCTTGGTTTAATTAGTGTCTTGCTAGCTACCTTAATAATTTTATTTATTACCCTAGAATTTCCTATTCCAAAACCATTGTTTAGTTTTAACGCTAGTGTTTTGTCAGATCGTGCTAGCGAAGCTGATCCTGCCTCTGACTCGCGTTGGGCGCTTTTGCCAGTGATGAATAATGAGATTTTAAAACAACCAATTTTAGGCTTTGGTTTTGGTAAAACTTTAACTTATAAATCCAGTGACCCGCGAGTTGTTAAATCGTCGATTGACGGAACTTATACTACCAATGCTTTTGAATGGGGTTGGCTTGATTTGTGGCTTAAACTTGGTGCTTTAGGTATCATAGCTTATCTTTGGTTATTATTAGCTATCTGCCAATCAGCCATCTTAAAAATAAAAACTAATCCTTATCGGGCACTAGCAAGTATTGCTTCAATTTTGGCTTTAGTTGGCTTAAATGTCTTTACGCCCTATCTTAATCATCCTTTAGGCTTTGCTTATTTAGGAATTATCATGATAATTCTTGGGCGCGAAGATTAGGGTCTTGCGTTGTTTTTGATTTTACTGTATATTTGTTTTTATATTTAGCCCGTATAGATTACGGGCCAGGCCCCTAAAAATAAGCGGGGAACTAAACAAAATTTCTATGGGAGACCAACAAATAATTTCTGAGGAAGGCTACTTAAAACTTCAAGAAGAGTTGCATCAATTAAATACCACTAAGCGCCGAGAAATTGCTGATCGTATTGAAAAGGCTAAGGAGTTAGGTGACTTAAGCGAGAATGCAGAATATTCTGACGCTAAAGAAGCTCAAGCTTTTAATGAAGGCCGTATTTCAGAAATAACCAGTTTACTTAAAAATATCACAGTAGTAAAAAATCATGCTAAGAATGAAATTGGCATGGGTTCAAAAATTACTGTTGAAACTAATGGCCAAGAAAAAGAGTTTATGATTGTGAGCTTTAATGAAGCTGATCCTTTGGCTGGTAAGGTCTCCAATGAATCTCCGCTAGGCTTTTCCTTTCTAGGTAAAAAGCTCGGAGACGTAGTAACGGTTCATACGCCGAAAGGAGAGATTAAGTATAAGATTGTTAAGATTGACTAGATTTTTATACTTTAGTTTAAAATTTGACTATTTATATTTCCTAATATATAATTTTATTAATTCAAATAACCCCCTCCAATTTTGAGCAGGGGGTTATTTTTTTATTTTGATTTAACCAAAAATCAATGCTAATATATAATCAAACTTTAACTACAGTTTTAATTACCCTCCCAATGAAAACCCTCTATTTTAAGAAGCCTGGCTTTATTCTCCAGCATGGAGATTGCCTCGCTATTTTAGCTAAAATGGATCCCGAATCCATTGATATGATTTTTGCTGATCCACCATACAATCTTTCTAATGGTGGTTTTACTGCGCATGCTGGAAGAATGGTAAGTGTTAATAAAGGAGCCTGGGACAAAAGCAAGGGTTTCAAGGATGATTATGATTTTCATTATAAGTGGCTTGAGGCATGTAAACGCGTCTTAAAACCAGGAGGAACTTTATGGGTCAGTGGAACCTACCATTCAATTTATCAATGCGGGCATGCGCTACAGTCTCTTGGATATCACATTTTAAATGATATTGCTTGGTTTAAGCCTAATGCTTCACCTAATTTAAGTTGTAGGTTTTTTACTGCTAGTCACGAAACCTTAATCTGGGCAAGAAAAGAAAAGAAAGCAAAACATGTTTTTAACTATCAGGAAATGAAAAATGGTAATTGGTCAGAAGATCAATTAAAAAAACCAGGGCTTCAGATGAGATCGGTTTGGTCTATTACCACCCCAAGACCATCAGAAAAAACTTTTGGAAAACATCCAACGCAGAAGCCATTAGATTTATTAAAAAGAATTGTGCTTGCTAGTACAAAGAAGGGGGATATCATTCTTGATCCATTTACCGGCAGCTCAACCACCGGTATAGCAGCTTATTCCTCTGGAAGGAAGTTTATTGGAATTGATTTAGAAAAAAAATACCTAGATTTGTCAATTAAGAGATTTAAATTACTTTCCTATAAACCAAGCAAATAAAATTATGGAAAATACTTCCAATATAAAAATTTTTTCCTATGTTTCTTCTTGGTCTGATAAATATTTTCATCATTCATCCTTTGATATGCCAGTTCAGCTTCCTAGTAAAAAAGTATTAAAGTTTTTTTCTCAATTTATACCGAATAAACCCGTTAAACTTTACAGAGGTATAAATAAATACAATTTTGATACAAAGTATGTTACTAGCTGGACTTACGAAAAAGAAATTGCTAAAAGATATATAACAGAGGGTGGTAAAATCATTGAAAGAATTTTTAAACCAAAAGAAATTTTATTAGATACAACCCTCCTTAATAAAAATCTAAAAATTTTATTAGGGTATGATTATAAGATAGATGATAGAGAGGTTTTAATAATGACTAAATAAATTATAAAAATATGGCTAACAGCAAATCATGGCAAAAAATATTTGATGACTATAAAGTCTTAGAACATGACTTTTATAATGCACCATTTAGTTTGTCAGCTGAACAAATAAAAAAATCTTGCCAAAATTTTAAGAATACCAACGAAAAAGAAGTTCGAATACTATGCAAGCAGGATACAAGAGAAGATCGACCCGATGTTTTTATTAAAAATAATTTATTTCTTTTACCTTTTAAAAACGGCTATTATAATATAATAAAGGGTGAGGGCTATGTTGATATACCAGAGATTAAATCATCATTTACTTCTTATAATTCTAAGTTAGATTTTAATTTAGACTCTTCTTGTATCGGAAATTCGGAAATGCAGCATCTAGACTTTGCATATGCCTCAAGCCTCATTAGAACTTTCATGGAGGATTCGTCTTTAGTCTTAACTATAAGAGGAAGAAAGTACACTCCGGATTTTAATTTTTTTGTCGGAAAACAAAAAATTAGTGTATCTAGCGTGCAAACAGAGGTTGATGGTGGATATGAAGGGAAAAATCAAATAGTTCTTATTGAAGCTAAAAATAAAAGCACAAAAAATACCATCATTAGACAGCTTTATTTTCCATTTAGACAGTGGCAATCCTATACAAAAAAGAAAGTAATAACTCTATTTTTTGAAAAAGATGACAGAACAAACATTTATTCTATTTGGCAGTTTATCTTTGAAGATATAAATAATTATAACAGTATAAAATTAAAGAAAACAGGTAAGTTTAAAATAACTTAATATATTTAATTAATCGATTTAAAGCCATGTTATTCTTTGACTTTAACCCTATTTTAGTATAAAATTTAGTACATATTTACTTAATTTAACCCACATGAGCGAAATCAAAGTCCCGCCTACGCCAAGGCTTCGGCGGGCGAGTGTTAGTGAAAGGTCAGATCGAATAGCTAAACTCGAGGCTTTACGCAAACTAGGCCTTGATCCATATCCAGCTCGAACTAGTCGTGATCATATGATCAACGATATTTTAGCTACTTTTAAAGATTTTGAAGCTTCTAAGAAGCTTGTGACTTTAGCTGGCCGTTTACGGAGCCTAAGAGCTCATGGCAATTTAAGTTTTGCTGATCTAGAAGATGATAGTGGTCGATTACAATTAGTTTTTTCTAAACAAGAAGTTGGAGCCGACAAATATAAGTTATTTGAAAAATACGCTGATGTCGGAGATTTTATTGAAGCTCGTGGCACAGCTTTTACAACTAAAGCTGGTCAACAAAGCTTGGCAGTTAGCGAATGGAAAATTTTAACCAAAGCCTTAAGACCTTTGCCTGATAAATGGCATGGTTTAGAAGATAAGGAAGAAAAATTACGTCGTCGCTACTTAGATATTTTAACTAACGAAGAATTAAAAGATTTAATTAAAAAACGTTCTCGTTTTTGGTCATCAATGAGAGAATTTTTGATTGCGAGAGGATTTTTAGAAGTTGAAACTCCAGTTCTTGAAACTACGACTGGTGGCGCTGACGCTAGACCATTTATTACTCATCATCATGCTTTAGATATTGATGTTTATTTGCGTATTTCAGTTGGTGAGCTATGGCAAAAGAGATTAATGGTCGCCGGCTTTGACAAGACCTTTGAAATCGGTCGTCAATTTAGAAACGAGGGGATGAGCGCCGAGCATTTGCAAGATTATACGCAGATGGAATTTTATTGGGGTTATGCTGATTATACTAAAGGTATGGAATTGGTCACAGAATTATATCGTCATGTGGCTAAAGAAACTTTTGGTAAATTAAATTTTGAAATCAATGGTTTTAAAGTTGATTTAGAGAAAGAATGGGAAGTTTATGATTTTACATCCATTATTAAAGAAAAAACTAAAATTGATATAACTAAAACTGATTTGAAGGAAATTGAAGCAACTTTGAAAAAATTAAAAATTGATTATGATCAGAAAGGCTTTAATCTAACTAGAGGTATTGATAACCTTTGGAAGTATTGTCGTAAAACTTTATCTGGCCCTGGCTTTCTAGTTAATGTGCCGGTAGTGATGGAGCCTTTAGCTAAACGTCAAGAAGCTAATCCAAACTTTGTACAACGTTTTCAGGTTATTATAGCTGGTTCTGAATTAGGCAAAGGTTATAGTGAATTAAATGATCCGATTGACCAAGCCGGAAGATTTAAAGACCAACAAGCTTTGCGTGAAGCAGGGGATGATGAAGCACAAATGTTTGACCAAGATTTTGTGGAAGCTTTAGAATACGGCATGCCTCCAACTTGTGGTTTTGGTATTAGTGAACGTTTGTTTTCTTTCTTATGCGATAAACCAATTAGAGAATGTCAAATTTTCCCATTAATGCGTCCAAGGGACGATCAAACCAAATAAATTTTATGTTAGACATTAAATTCATTCGCGAAAATATTGATTTAGTAAAAAAGAACTCAGCTAATCGACTAGCTAAAGTTGAGGTTGATCAATTAATTTTACTTGATGAGGCTTGGCGTAAACTACAAGGAGAGATTCAGGAGCTACGTTCAGAAAGGAATAAAACCTCAAAAACAAAACCAACTCCAGAAGAAATTAGTCAAATGAAAGAAGTGGGTAATAAAATTTTTGTTTTAGAAGAAAAAAGTTTAGAGCTGGAAAGTTCTCTAAAACAGCTAATGATGGCGGTGCCGAATTTAACTCATAAAGATGTTAGAGTCAGTGCTGATGAAAGTGATAATCCAGTTTTAAGTTCATCTGGCAAAATAACTAAATTTAATTTTGAAGCTAAGGATCATGTTGAATTAGTTGAGCAGCTTGATTTAGTAGATTTTGAAAGAGCTACTAAAGTTGCCGGCGCTAAATTTTATTTTCTAAAAAATGAATTAGTTTTACTTAGTATGGCGCTAAATCGCTATGCTCTTGAAATTGCGATAAAACACGGCTTTACTCCAATGATTACGCCTGACCTAGCTAAGACTTCAATTATTGAAGGTTTGGGCTATAATCCACGCGGTGAATCAAGTCAAATTTACCGTATTGAAGAAAATGATTTAAATTTAGTTGGGACGGCTGAAATTACTTTGGGTGGCTATCATGCTGATGAAGTTTTAGATGCTACCAAACTACCACTAAAATACGTTGGCTTGTCGCATTGTTTTCGCACTGAAGCTGGTAGTTATTCTAAATTTTCCAAAGGCATTTTTAGAGTTCATCAATTTGAGAAATTAGAATTGTTTGCTTATACGTTGCCAACTGAAGCTGAAAAAGTTCATGATGAAATGCTAAAAATTGAAAAAGAAATTTTTGAAGGATTAAATATTCCATTTAGAGTAATAGATCATTGTACAGCTGATTTAAGCACTCCAGCTTACAGAACTTATGATTTAGAAGCTTGGTTACCAGGTAAGCCTAATGCCGAGGGTGGTAAGGGCGATTGGGCTGAGATTACCTCAACTTCAAACTGTACTGATTATCAAGCTCGCTCACTAAATATTAAATTTTTAGACAGTGATGGTGAGAAAAAATTTGTTTATACTTTAAATGGTACAGCTAATCCTGGTGTTCGAGCTTTAATCGCTATTATAGAAAACTATCAAACTAAAGATGGTTCTATTGAAATTCCAAAAGTCTTGCGACCATATTTGCCTTTTAAAAAGATTAGCCGCTAGTTTTTAATTATTATTGCCATCCCCGCGAAAGCGGGGACCCAGTTGGGTCCTAGCTTATTCTGAGATGGCATTAATTATGTTTGAACGAACCAAATCAATTCAATTAAGCGTGATAAAACAAATGGAGCTCTTGGCTTCTCGTTACGCTAATGTGGTATCCCTAGCTCAGGGCATACCTAGTTTTGATACGCCATCAGCCATTAAAAGACGAGCTAGTAGAGCCTTAGATGACGGCGTGGTAGCAAAATATTCGCTATCGCCAGGACTGCCTGAATTACGAGAGTTAATTGAATTATCATTAGCCAATGATAATATGTTTTATGATTGGCAAAGTGAAATCATTGTCACGGCTGGTTCAATTGAAGCTTTAACTGCCACTCTTTTAACTATCACCATGCCCGGCGACGAAATCATTATTCCTGATCCCACGTACACGAGCTACAGAGAAGTAATCCGTTTATGTGGCTGTGAACCAGTTTATGCAAAATTAGATGAAGCTAATGGCTGGGCTTTTGATCTTGAAACAATTAAAAACGCTATCTCAGAAAAAACTAAAGCTATTTTTTTCTGTAATCCAAATAATCCAACCGGAACGGTTTATTCTAAAGAACAATTATTAGCCTTAGCCCAAGTAGCTGAAGAAAATAATTTGTATATTATTTCTGACGAAGCTTATAAAGATTTTATTTATGATGATTTAACTTTTTTTAGTTTAGCCGAAGATTTAAAATATCGAAAAAGATTTATTAGAGTGTTTACTTTTTCTAAAGCCTTTGCCATGACTGGTTGGCGCGTTGGTTATGTTCATAGTGATGCTTCTATTATTAAAGAAATTATGAAAGTTCATGATGCGCTAGTAACTTGTGCGCCAGTGGTTTCACAGTATGCTGCGATGGGTGCTTTAGAAATGGGGCAGGAATGGATTGAGTTATTTAAAAAAGAATATGCCAAGCGACGTGACTTAATTTGTACGGCTTTAGATAGCTTAGGGGATAAGCTAACTTATACTCGACCGACTAGTGCCTATTTTGTAATGCCAAAATATCAAGGCACAAAACCAAGTTTTGATTTAGCCGTTGATATTTTAGCTAAAGTCAAATTAGCTACTGTACCAGGCTCAGCCTTTGGGCCAGCTGGTGAAAATCATTTGCGTTTAAGTTTTGGCAGAAAAGAAGAAGATATTATTGAAGGCATGAAACGCCTAGAACAATATTTTAATTCAAACCCATGAAACGTTTAGCTAAAATAATTTTACAATACTACCTTTATGTTTTTGCTAAACTCGCCTTATGGCGTTGTCGACCTTTTGTAATTGCTGTGGCCGGAACAACTAATAAGACTTTTACTAAACAAGCCATAGAATCGTTTTTAAGGGATAAGGGAGAGGCTATGGCTGTACCAAGCTTTAATACTGAAGTCGGCCTTCCTTTGGCCATTTTAGGGCTTAAAAGTGGCTATAATTCATATCAACGCTGGCTAGCAGTTATGATTTTAGCCCTAATTAAGGCTTTTTATGTTAAATTACCCAAAGTAGCTGTTTTTGAATTTGGAGCTGATCGTCCAGGAGATTTAGCCTATCTGATTAGTTTAACTCCACCAAAAGTCGTAGTCATAACTTCTTTAACTCAACGCTACTTAGAACAATTTGGTGGCATTGATCAAACAGCTCATGAATATGAAATTTTAGTAAAAAGCGTTAAACCAACTGGTTTAGTAGTTTTAAATGCTGACATTCCAGAAGTTAATAATTTACACTTAGTGAGTCAAGCAAAAACTGTTTTCTTTGGGGTGACTGAAAAAGATATACCAGATCCTGATAACAGCTGGTTAATTACTAATTTTAAAACCACTGCAGAAGGTATTACTGGTCAGTTAGTTAGTCAGGCTGATAAAAAAGATTTTAATCTTAAACGTTTTGGTATTCACCATGCCTTAGCTTATAGTGCGGCCAGCGCTGTGATTGACAATCTTTTAGAAATGAAAATTTTATGATGGCTTATAGACCAAAAATTCAATCATACAATCAACGCCTAGCGCCTCGTCGACGTAGAAATCCTTATTTTTCTAATAGTAGCTATGATCATTTTGCAACTTCAAAATTAAAAAGCAAATTAGCTCACATTTCACCCCGAGTGTGGTTATGGTTTTTTTTGTTGGTCATCGTTATTATATTATCGTCATGGTTATTTTTATTTTCTAATATTTTAGTTATTAAAAATATTGAAGTTAGTGAAACCTCCTTGATACCTAGTTTTGATATAGAAAATTTAGCTAGAGAAAGACTAACTAAAAATAAATTTTTAATTTTAAGTGAATCTCGTCTAGCAGTGTTTGATACGAAAGCTTTTAAAAATCAAGTTACAGAACGTTACGTGGTAGATAAAATACAGGTAGCTAAAAAAATTCCTTCTACGCTAGTTATAACTATTTCTGAAAAAATTCCAGCCGCAGTTTGGTTTGAAGCTGATGCTTACCAAGAAATCGATGCTAGCGGTTGGGTTTTAGCATCAGCTAATGGTAGCATTGAAGGCTTGCCAACAATTTATAATAATGGTTGGCCACGCATTAATAATAAAAAAGTAGCCGACGTAGACAATATTATTGCTTTTGCTAAATCACTAAACTCCGAATTTTCTAATAGATTTTCTGCTATCAGGATTAAACAATTAACAGTTGATAATGAGCAAGACACAATCAAGCTAGTGCCTGAAAGGGGAGCTATAGTATATTTTTCAACCATAGATAATATCTCTTCGCAAATTGATCGCTTAGATCTTTTGTTATTATCTGAACTAAAAGGGCGTTTTGAAAAAACACTTTATATTGATTTACGCTTCGGAGATAAGGTATACTATCAATAGACTTTATAATTTAACTATATGGAAACAGCTTTTAAATTTTTATTCGCTTTTGGTGTTTTTTTATTTGGCTTATTGTCAGTAGGAGTGTTTTTACTAATTGTTAAAATCATCCTTGCTTTTCAGCCGGAAGTCCATTTTATGGGCTTTGTTATTTCTTAAACAAACTCAGTAATCAATAAAATTTGTCTTGGGTTGACATATTACTTTTAATATGTTAAATATAAGTAAATAAAAATTATGAGAAAATTTGAAAGAAGCATCCTACAGGCTGGCTATGAGGCTGAACTAGAGTATCTCTCGACTGTTGACGAAAGAGAATATCTTAAAAATTATGGCCCAGTAGAAGAACTTAAATTTAAAGACGACCAAAAAGAAGAGGCTAGACAAGCTGTGAGAAATACTCAAAAAAGAATAGATAACGTTGGTCCAAGTGAACCAGAAACAGAGTTTGCTGACGATTTATTTATTAAAGTTGCTGAAGAATTAAAACTAGAAGATTACTTTAAACTTAAATTTTATACAGCTGTTAATAGTCACCTAGATAAAGATTTTGGTGAAGATGCTTTCTTTGATTTAGATATAGGAGACAACAAAACAATTACTGTAAGTCTAGATTTAAAAACCAACCTAGAAGAAGGAAAAAAGGCTGATATTACTATTAATGTTCCAAGCCCAGAACATTATTTAATAACCAGAAAAGAAAATAGTAAAGAATATTGGGAGATAATAATAGAAGCAGCTAAAAAAATAACAAAACAATTTAAAAATCAAATAAACTAAAATGAGCAAAGATAAGTCAATCTTGTTAGGGTCAACTGATCCGATTATCAGGGATAACACCAAAACAATACCTTTTGATGTTACTAAGCTATTAATCTTGGAGCACAAAGACTCGGTGATTAATATTCTCTGTGCTAATTGCTTAACAATTCTCGAGGGGTCTAAAAATAATGCCAAGGCCCTAGCTAATGCAGCTAAGGTAGATTTGCCAGATGACTTAACCGGTAAGTATTTTCAAACTAGCTCTTGTTTGGTTTGTAATAATGGCCGAGAGAAAAAAATGACGGTATGGCTAAAAGATGTTAAAGAACTAGCTAATTAGTTCTTTAGACTTACAAGCTGGTAATCACAACAATAGATTGCCAGTTTTTTATTACTCAATTATATTTATAGCCATCAGTGACTAAAGAATAGTCAGCCTTTAATAAAAATGATAAAATATAGTCAGAACATATGACTACTAAAAAAGTACTAATTTTTATCTTAATCATATCTAGTTTAGCTACCGGTGGTTTTATTTTTAGAGAAGATTTAAAACCTTTCTTTAATGCCGGTAATGAGTTTATAGCTAATGATCCTTCTATTAGTTCAATGAAAAGGGATGTTGGCATGGCTAAACAACGTATTTTTACACCTGACGAGCCTCCTTTGCGCAAAGAAGATGAAGCCCCCAGTAAACTATCAAACTTAACTGTCCAAGGAGTTATTACCGAAAGTAACAAGCAAAGAGAACTAGCGAATTTAAATACTCTAAAAGAATCTGACTTATTAAATAAAGCAGCTGAATTAAAAATTGATGATATGTTAGACAGACAGTATTTTGAACATATCTCACCAGTAGGTGATGGCCCCTCGCAACTAGCTGACAAAAGTGGTTATGAATTTGTTATTATTGGTGAAAATTTAGCTTTAGGGAATTTTAAAGACGATCAAGATTTAGTTGCTGGCTGGATGGCCAGTCCTGGGCATAGAGAAAATATTTTAAAAAATTCTTATAAAGAAATTGGCGTAGCTGTTCGTGAAGGCATGTTCGAAGGGCAAATGACCTGGTTAGCTGTTCAAGAGTTTGGTACACCTGCCTCAACCTGCGCTAAACCTGATAAAATTTTGTCTACTTTGATTGATAACAATAAACTTGAGTTGAATAAACAAGAATTTATTATTAATGACAATAAAATAAAACTGGATGCTTACCAGCCTAAAACTGATGCAACCTATGCTAAGATGATTCAAGACTACAATATTTTAGTTGAGCGCTATAATGCTTTAGCTAATGAGACGAAATTAAAAGTAGGGGAGTTTAACTCTCAAGCTGAAATTTATAATTTTTGTTTAAAACAATTTAATTAAAAATAATAAAAAATTAAGAGCGTTTAAAAATACTTTTTAATTTATTAAGCAATGCTTCGCGCATAGCTTTATTTTTTATTAGATGAATAATATTAGGTAAAATAGATATAATAATAATGCCTAAAATAATTGGTAATAAGTATTTATCAACATTAGGAATAACTCTACCTAAGAAATAACCTAATAATAAAAGCCCAACTGCCCAGAGCAAAGCACCAACAATGTTATAGGCAACAAACATTCCATAGCGCATTTTACCAACGCCAGCTAAAATAGGTGCGAAAGTTCTGATCACAGGTATAAAACGAGCTAAAATTATAGTTTTACCACCATGCTTTTCAAAAAAAACTTGAGCATGATGAACATTTTCTTTATTAAAAAAAATAGAATCTTCTTTTTTAAAAATTTTTGGACCCAAGCGATAACCAAAAGTATAGCCCACACTATCGCCTAATACTGCCATGACAAAAAGTAGGGGACAGAGTATATAAATGTCTAAAAAGCCCTGAGAAGCTAAAAAGCCAGCCGTAAACAAAAGACTATCACCAGGTAAAAAGAAGCCTATTAAAAGACCTGACTCAGCAAACACCACAGCACTTAGACCAAGATAACCGGCCGCTTTAACAAAAGATATAATATCAATCATAATTCTATAATTATAGCAGATTAAACTTAAAATAATAACGACCGCCTTAAAAGGAGATCGTTATTATAATTTTTAGAGGTAAATTAAAAATTATCTTCCTCATCTTCGTCGTCGGTCGAAAGATCAGCTTCATCATTTTCCTCTTCTTCGTCTTCAAAATTATCGTCTTGGTCTTCGTTTCCATCAGTCATGGAAACGGGGTTGACGTTTAGTTCGTCAATCATAGAGATATACTTAGTTATAGGCTGTTTAATTCAAACAGCGGGCCAAAAGCCTTATTGACATAATATCGTTTATTACATTTGACGTCAAGGGTTTTAGGGGGTTAGTATATCAATATATAAATTAAGATTATATTTATGTCAGTAGAAACCTCACTAATCACTAAAACCAATAAAACACCAGAAAAATTAGATAAAAATTCTGAGTACAGAAAAGAGCTCTTAACAATTTTACAATCAATTGTTCAAGAAATTAATGGCGAATTAGGAGACAAATTGTTATCAGCTGATGGAGCAGTTAGCCGTAAGGGTTATAATTTTAGTGAAAAAGATTTAGCCGATCAAAAACAATATATTAGCAAGAAAGAGGATCACTGGATAAGACAAAAATACGAAATTAAGGCTAATGATCCGGTTACCGAAGAAATAAAGCTTAAATGGGAAAAAGAACAACAAAAAAGACTTAGCGAATTAATGGAAATGGCAGTGATGGTTATTCTTCATAAAGTTCTTAAAGAAGATTATGTTGTTTGTCGCGCTAATAAATATGATGATTATCATGGAGTTGATAATATCATCGTCAACAAACACACCGGTACAGTCTTATGCGCCTTTGATGATGTCAAAGACAAGTCTGGCGGATATTACGAATGGCAAAAAGAAGAGTATGCTACAAAATATGGTAGCTCAAACATTGCCTACGGTTTTACTTTTGAAGCAGGGGAGTTGGTTAGAAAAGAAATTGCTGAGGTTCCTAAATTTTATTTACGTTTTGATAAAAAACAATTAGAGAACATGCTTAAAGCCATTGATTATAAAAATATTAATCCTGCTAATAATGAAGAGCTACTGGTTTACAACTTTATTATTGAATCTCTAGCCTCACAAATAGACGATCTTAAAAAACAAGGAGCTAATAATCAGTTAGTTACAGATAAGCTTGATAATTTTAAAGCCTTGCTACCAAACTTAAGAGACAGGGGGAAAATTAAGTAGATCATAAATAGGGGAGAGCGACTCCCCTGATTTTTGATTAAAATTTTAAGGCCTTAGTGGTAGGTTGATACCTTTAAACGAAAAAATTTTAGTACTAATTTTTATTATTATAAGCTTTAACTAGGTGATAGCCACCGACTTATTCAAACAGACAGAAGACTTAGCTCATTAATAGTGTTAAAGCTCTAAAAACGGCAATCAAGGCTTAACAGCCTAATTTTATAACACCTTATGTCGTATAAGTTATATTGTGCGACACAGTCTTAAGATAAGTCAGACTAGCGTTGACTACTCACCTCTTGCAAGTTGCCTTAAGTCTTAACTTGATATATGATACCAGTTATATAGTTCTTTCATCACAATCAAAAGCCGACCACAAATCACTTATCTAATCACTTTATCCCAAATAAATGATTATATACTCTCCAGGTCGGCTTTATTATTTTCTATCCCCTACTATATAAACAAAACCCTTTCTTTTTTTAGAAAGGGTTTTAGTCAAAAATTTTATTGATTTATTTTTTCCTTCATTTTTACGCTATCAACCTCTAACCTCTCTAACCATTCAGGCGTAATACCTAATTTTAATAATAATAGTTTTGGAGGATTGTCAAGCTTAATAGTAGCAAATATAAAAAAGGAATGAATAGCGCTTATCCCAAAGACGAAGAAAAACCCAGTAATAAAAAGACGGTAAGACATCATCGTTGCCGGGATAATAGCTAGTAATGAAAGAAATACATTTATCCCGTGAATTATTCCCGGAATTCTCTTGCGATGAGCGGTTTTAAATTTTTGATAATTATTATTATCAAAAGCCTCAATCATTTCCCCTACTTGCTTAATAACATTCCCCAAGGCAATGCTAGGCATAATAACTGAAAAAATTAAGAAACCTCCACTCATAGCACTCATTATTTCCGGATCTTCTATGTTAATAGCAAAATATGGCATTAAAAACGAGTGCCAAAATTTTGTTATTACCCCAGCAATAACAAAAGGAATAAGTATTTCTATATAAAATAAATGTTTTTCTAAATGTTTTTTAAGGTTCAATTAATTAGCCCTCTCTTTTTATTTTTATAATATTTTTAATAATATATCATTATACAACAATAATTATATTATGTCAACCCACCGCTTTAATACAATAAAACTAGCTTTTTAAACTAGTTTTATGTATATGTTTTTTAGTTTATTTAACCGTAAACCAATCGACTTGCCACGCTTTCATTTGCTCAATGTCTTTAGTCTGTGAATCAATAATTTGCTGAGCTAAGGCTTTAATATCAGCACGACTTGATTTAGTTAGGGCTAAATTAGCCATTTCTAGACTAGCCTGATGATTAATTGTTAATTGTAACATAAATTCTTTATCAAACTCATCCCCTGTTTTACTATTTAATAGAGCTAGTGACTGACCACTGGTTTGACTAAGGCCTTTATTAAGACATGATCTATTTTTAGATTCTGGGCTCATATTTCTAGTACAAGCAATTTTATTAGGCGACATCCCGTAATTTTTGCTATTAAAATTTCCGCCTAAGCTTAAACTTCCTAAACTAAAACCAAGCCAAAAAATAAGCAACAATACGAAGACAGTCACCATGATTTTAAAAACTGAGCAAATAAAGCAGCTGGCTGAACAAGTTACTGAACATGACTTATTACTAATTAACGGTTTCTCTGTTAAAGCTACCGTGGATTTGGCCTTTGCCTTGGAACGAGTTTTTGTTTTAACCATAAATTTTTTTATTCTCTTGAAGAGAATTTTTTAATAAATTATTGTTCTAATTATAACAGATTATAAGCTAAGCACCAAATAAATCGGCCTCGCTTAACTTTTTACAACAATTAGAGTATAGTTAAGCTATTATTAACTAGATAAAATATATGGCCAAAAAATTAGCTAACGCAGTTAAAATTATTAGTTTATTAACTATTTTAGGCGCCGTAATCTCTAAACTAGCTCCCCTACTTAAAACAGCTGACCCTAAAATAAAAAAGAAGTTTATGAGCGTTATGAAATTATTAATTGAACTTAAAGAAGAGTTAATGGAATTAGGAACTATGGCGGCTAAAGAAATGAGAAAGAAAAAATAATTTTATTTTAAAACAGAGCCTTTACCAAAGTTCTGTTTTTTAATTGACAAACAAATTTATTTATGATATAAATAAAACTCGTTCTTTAAACCCCAAAATTAGGAGAAAAAATAATGAACCAGTTGGTTGAAACTATTGTTATAGCTACTAATCAAAATAACAAACTTTTGATTGAAATTTATTTAAAAAAGGCAATTAAAAGTTTGGAAGATAAAAAAGATTTAAAAATATCAAAAATTGTTATTTTTGATATTGACCCCCAGACATTTCATGATGTTCCAAAAAAAGCCGAAGAATTTTTACAAAGCCCGGGTACTATAATTATACTGACCTCAGCTTTTTACCCAAATTTTTTGGATGAGCATGAAAACTATAACACTTTAATGCAAAATCAAAATGTTAAGTTTTTAAGATTACCCCTAAGTCAGCTAGACATAGAAAACGCTATTATTTATCGATTTTAAGCCTGTTTAGTAGCAGGCTTTTTATTTTGAGACAATAATAATATTTTTTTCAATTTTATCTATCGGTTCATGATAGCCAGTTGGGTAAGCTCTAATAGCTTCAAATAAAACAGTTTCATTATAACGATAAGCCTCCCCTCTTTTAGTGCCCGGATCATTGGTTATAAATTCTTTAGTCGCTGGATCATAGCCTCTAATTACTAACATGTGTCGTTCAGGACCAGGTGCTGTAAAATAAGGGTTATTTAATTTTTGACCATCCATTGGCGCTAAAACTAAATTACCATTATTTAATGCCACGATAATATCATTAATAGTGATATTATTTTTTAAATCAACTTGATCATATTTAAAATAATCTTTAAATATATGATCAATTACATCAGTTAAGGCAATATCACGGTACTCACCATAATTTTTTTGTTGAAAATCAGAAATGGCAATTATTTTTTGCCAAGCCACTAATTTACTTAAACTCTCTCCTCTAAGCCAATAAATCGCCATTAAGGCCGAAGCTTCTTCGCAGCCATCTTGTTGTCTTTCGTCTTCCCAACCACCAAAAGGAGCTTGTGAAGTAAAGGGCACGTCTTGATCAATTAATTTATTAACAACTTCATTGTCTTGAATAACTTCTTTGTCAGCCGGTATTTTCGTGGTTGGTGGTTGATTATCGGTTGGTGAGACGGTTTTTTCTTCAAGCACAACTTGACTTGTGCTTGGTTTGTCAAAGTCTACATTTTCTTGTTTGTCGGTTGGAACTTGCCAAACAAAAACAATCGCCACCACTGCCATGATAGCTAAAAAATAACGCATATTAGTTAATACTTGGATGCTCATGCCCTAGAGACAACTTGTTCTGCAGATAGTCTAGGTGCTGATGTTTGATTTTACTAAATTTACGACGACTAAAATGACCACCTAATTTTACTAACATATCAGCCATATAACGTCCGCCTAAAAAGTGAGGCAAAATAATATAATCAGCTCCTAGTTTATATAACTTTAAAGCATCTTTAATATTATGAGCCACTAGCATTAAAGTGGCTTTTTTATTATAACGACGAACTGTTTCCACGATTAACATATTAGAATTAATACTTGGAATAGTGGAAATAATAATTTCAAGTTTTTTTAAATTGAGTGATTCTAAAAAGTTGATGTCAGCGGCGTCGCCGTACTCAACATTAACACCCGAGCTAATTAAACTAGCCACTGTTTCCGGATTATAATCTACTACTAAAAACTTACTCTTTTTCTTTTTAAAAACATCAACAAAGTCAGAACCGATTCTATTACAACCAAACAATATGACTGAATAATCATAGTTGGTTGATTTTTGTTCATGATTAACTTTCCTTTCAAAAATAGACAACAATGGTTCAAGTAATTTATATAAAGCATCAGAATAAAGTATCATGTAAGTTGATAAGAAGATGGTAATCAGGGCTATTAAAGTTACTAAAGCTAGAATTTTTTGATCAAGGTGACCTAATTTAACCCCCAGAGCAATTAAAATCAAAGAAAACTCACTAATCTGTGCCACTGTTAAGCCAGTTTTTAAAGAGGTTCTTTTGCGATAGCCAAAGATACCCATAATAACCATCAAAATAATTGGGTTACCAATAACCACAAACAAAGATAGAATAATAGCAAATGGTAAAACGCTTAAAATATCCGTCAAAACCATTTGCGCGCCTAACATAATAAAAAATACTACAATGAAAAAATCTCGCAATGTAATCAAGCGAGCACTAATTTCATGCCGTGAAGGCATAATAGCTAGAGTAACACCAGCTACTAATGCTCCTGTTTCTAAAGAAAAACCAGCCGCCTTAAAAATTGCAGCAATCAGAAATCCCCAACTAACAGAAAAGATAAACAACAACTCTTGTGAGCTTGATAGAAAAGAGTTAAGTGGTTTTAGAATCTTGTGGGAAACTAACCAAACCAAAACCGCTAAGGCTATTCCTTTGAACAACATAATTAATACAGAAACCCATGAACTACCAGGAGCAGAAATTAAAGGTATGGAAAATAATAAAATTAAAGCAATAATATCCTGTATTAATAAAAAGCCTATAGAAATTTTAGCATATAAAGAATCTAACTCTTTTCTATCTGAAATTAACTTAAGAATAATAATCGTGCTAGAAAAAGATAGCGCAATCGCAACATAGATTGAAACGACCGGACTCCAACCAAATAATAAACAAACTAAAAAAGTAATAGCCGTGGTAAAAACCACCTGACCAACGCCAGTTAGAACAGCGATCTTACCAAATTGCTTAATAACATGTGGAGTTAAATTTAATCCAACAGTAAATAAAAGAATAGCGATACCAATTTCACTAAAAAGATTAAAAGTCTCAAATGATTTTATAAAATTAAAAACAAAAGGGCCAACAATTAGACCGGTAATAATATAACTAATAATTAATGGCTGACGTAACAATCTAATAATAATAGCCACGATAACACCGATGGCAATGACAATACTTAGCTCAAAAAAAAGAGCAAAGTCTGGCGTAATACTAAATAATAATTTTTCCATATACTGTCTATTATACCATAAATAATAATTAAACTAAAAAAGAAATAGTTTTTAGGCTATTCTTTTTAGAAAAATTATTAATTTAGATATTCAAGTGGATTAACTGGTATACCGTTTAAACGCACTTCAAAATGTAAGTGCGGTCCAGTAGTCAGCGAACCTGCGCCTGGAGTGCCTGGCATAGCGCCTGACAAGCCAATAATTTGCCCCTGAGTAACATATTCATCAGCTTTAACATAAATACGAGAGACGTGACCATAGACCGTGGCTAAACCGTCTCCATGGACAATCATGATATAGCTATAGCCCATACCACCGTCTTTTACCTGCCCAACATAGCCTGAAGCAGCCGCTCTTAAGGGAGTTCCTTGACCAGCTCTAATATCAATCGCTGGATGTTCAAAAATATAACGAAAAGGATAAGATGGATCATGAAAAGTGGCTGTCACAGTGTTTTTCGGTACTGGCCAGATAAAACCATTATATTTTAAAGGAATACTATTACTCCCCTGCTGATTAATTTTATTACGTACAGCTTTTTCTAAACTCACAATATCCGAAGAAGCAGCTTGCTGTTCCCTCTTAGCCTGCGCTAGCAAACGTTGATATTCAGCTTCAGAGGATTTGGTTTCATCAAGAATATAACTTTTAGTATCTTTCTCAGAAGCTAAAGTAAGTTTTTCTTGTTCAAGAGTTTGCTTTAATTGCTTTAATTTTTCTTTACTAGCTTCAAGCTTAACTTTACTGTCAGCTAATTTTTCTTTGGCAACTTTAAGATCAGACAAACCACTCGTAATTTTACTATTAATATCTTCTAAATATTTTATCTGACTAATATAATCAGTTAGATAATCATTAACCAAAAGAATCTCAAGTTGAGAACGATCTCCTTCTTGGCTCAATAGTTTAATCGCTGAACTGATATGATTTTTATTAGTGTCAATTAGCTGATCATTCTCCGAGATCTCTAAATCAGTTCTTTGCATTTCTAAATTAGTAGTTTCAATATCAACTCTAACTTGATCAAGCTCTAGCTGAGACTCAGCTAAACGATTATCAACAATCGCTAATTGATTTTTCAAATTAGCTTGTTCAGCCTGCTTCTCTGCAATCGCTTTACGATAAGCCTCTTGTTTATTTTTTATGTCATTAAGCTGTTTTTTCTTTTGCTCAATTGAATTATTAAGCTCGGTTATTTCTTTTGAATTAACCGCCGGAGTACTTGTTTTAACAGCCGCTACAACCCCGTTAATAAAGTAAAAACCAAGGCTAGCAACGACTATTAAAGCCCCCGAAGAATAAACAACTATGTTTTTATGCACTTTTACAAGCATGGAAATTTGAGATTTTACTTAGACTTTTATATTATAGCACATTTTACGACAAAATGCTAGTGGCAAAGTTGATTTTTTCTATAGTTTCCTCTTTACCAATCACAGCGGCAATCTCAAATGGTGAAGGACTCGCACGACGACCACTCAAAGCCACCCTCATTGGCCAAAGATAATCACCTAAAGATCTATTATTATCCTTAAGCCAACTAACAATAATATTTTCTATGGTTTTTACTTCCCAATCTGACTCATTAATTTTAGCTAGCTGATTTAACAATTCATTGAGGTTAGTTTTGGCCTGACTAGGGGTTAAAGATTTCCATAATAATAACTTTGCATCATAGTCTAGTTTCTTAGTAAAGAAAAAAGCCACCGAATCTGATAACTCAGCTAAGTTTTTTAAACGAGGTCTTTCTAGTTCAAGCACTGCCTTAAGATATTCAGGTGTATTTTTTTTACTATCTAATAAAAGTAAATCATTTAAAAATGGTTGAGCTAAAACACAAATATCATCAAGCGGTAAACTACGAATATAATAACCATTAAGGTAGTCTAGCTTTTCTTGATCAAAAATAGCTGGACTAATACCAATGCCATTAATATCAAAAGTTTTTTCTAACTGAGACAAACTAAATATTTCTTGTTCAGCTTTAGGATGCCAACCTAATAAAACACAAAAATTAATTAAAGCTTCTTTAAGATAACCTTTTTTAAAATAATCTTCTACAAAAACATCGCCTTGTCTTTTACTGAGTTTGCCACCAGTTTTATTTAAGATGAGCGGAAAGTGAATAAACTTCGGAGGCTCCCACTCTAAAGATTTATAAAGTAAAATATTTTTTGGTAAAGACGGAATCCACTCCTCTCCCCTAGTGACATGAGAAATTTCCATTAAATGATCATCAACCACTGAAGCTAATTGATAAGTTGGGTAACCATCAGATTTTAACAAAACATAATCTTCTAATTGTTCAAGTTTAAAATTTATTTCGCCACGCAATTCATCGTGCACCGTAATCGTGCCAGTTAATGGTAATTTATGCCTAATAACATAAGCTTCACCTTGAGCAACCCTGGCCTTGGCTTCTTCAAGCGGTAGATCTCTAAAACGACGATCATAGTGCGGTGCTTCGTGGCGTGCAACCTGCTCAGCTCTCATTTGTTCTAATTCTTCAGCTGTAGCAAAACAATAATAAGCCTCTCCTTTAGCAACCAATTCTTGAGCAATGCTTTGATAAGTCGCCAAACGCTCGCTCTGTACATAAGGTCCATAGTCGCCACCTTGTTCAGGTCCTTCGTCAAAATAAATACCCAAGTCTTTAAATATCTTAATCAAGCTGTCTATCGCTCCTTCAACAAATCTTTTTTCATCGGTATCTTCAATGCGTAAAATAAATTTACCACCCCATTTTTTAGCTAATAAATAAGCAAACAAAGCTGTTCGCAGATTACCTAAGTGCAAAAAGCCAGTTGGAGATGGTGCTAAGCGTAGACGAATTTTTTTAGCTGAAGTTTTCATGGTAGGGTTGAAAAATAGTTAATAATCTTATCTTTACCAAGATAGCATTTTTCGCCGTCCCAGAACAATGGTACCCCTAAATTATTTTCCATTAAGCCACAGCGTCGCCCAACTACAGGCATTAATCTATAAGCTTCTTGGTCGCTCGTAATGTCTCTCGCAACAAAATAAATCTTTTGCCTAATATTGTTCTCAGTTATGTACTGTTCAACTAAAGTACAATGAGGACAGGTTTTAGAAAAGAAAAATATTTTTCCAGGAGGAAGACTGGGCTCTGTTTCAACTGTTTTAACTTGAGGCTGAGAGCAAGCAGCTAAAGTCATAACAGCGATGACTAGAAAAATTATATAATTGATTTTTTTTACTTTTATTACAAACATATTAAAGATTTACTTAGCATAACGACTAACGCTAGAAACAATACCTAGGCCGGCGAGCGCCGCAAAAATAGCTGTTCCACCATAACTAATTAAAGGTAATGGCACGCCAGTCATGGGAGAAAAATTAATAACCCCGCCGATATTTAAAGCTGCCTGACCAGTTATCCAAATAATTACACCAACAACTAAATTTCTACCATAAGGATCAGTTATATGACGAGCAATAAACATTCCTCGATAAAATATTAAAATAAACAAAACTATAATGAAAACTGAGCCAATTAGGCCGGTCTCTTCGGCTAGAATAGCAAAAATAAAATCATTTTGTACTTCGGGTATATACATAAATTTTTGCCGACTCTCCCCCAAGCCTTTACCAAAAATACCACCTGAACCAATAGCAATCAAAGATTGATTAACCTGATAACAAGCACCGCTGGTGTCGCGACTAGCATCAGCAAAACAACGAAAACGATCTAATCTATGGTGTTGGTTTGGTAGTTTAACAAAAATAGCTAAACCAATAACTCCAATCGCCAAACAGATTAATATATGTTTTAGTTTACCGCCGCCAACATAATACATTAAAAAAGAAGTAACAGTTAAAATAGATAAGGTACCGATATCTGGTTGTAATAATATCAAGACAGCCAAAACAACATATGCTAAAAAAAATGGCCAAAAACGATTAGCAGTTTCTATGGTTTTTTCAAATAAGGCTGCTAAATAAATTATAAATAATAATTTAGCTAATTCAGAAGGTTGTAATGAAAAACCAAAAATATTAAGCCAGCTTTGAGAATTGTTATATTCTCGTCCTAAACCTGGCACAAAAACTAAGCCCAATAGAATAATAGCCAAGATTAATGATGGCCAAGCAAAAAATCTTAATTTACGATAATTAATTTTTGATAAAAACCAAAAAGCCAAGAGGCCAAGAAAAACCCAAAATAATTGTTTTTTAAAGAAAAAATAAGTATCTTGGTATGAATTATAAGCTACCACAGAGGAAGCACTGGCCAATATCACCAAACCACAAACTAATAATATAATCACGATAAACTTAAAAGCCTGATCAGATCTTAGCTTATCAGGTGAAAATTCTACATGCTTATTAAATATCGATTTTAAAAAATTAAACACAAATAAAGATTAATGAAATCTATTTAATAAGAACACAATTAAACCACCAGCCGCCGAAACACCAGCAATAATCCAAGCACGCATAACTATTTTAGCCTCAGACCAACCAATGGCTTCTAAATGATGATGAATAGGAGCTGATAAAAATATTTTTTTACCGCGAAACTTCTTAGAAGCAATTTGTAAAATTGTTGAAATAGCTTCAATCACAAAAATTGACCCAATTAATAAAAGAATAATTGCACTATCAGTCAACATAGCAATAATGCCCAAAGTTATACCTAAACTCATAGAGCCTGTATCACCCATATAAAATCTGGCCGGCGTAACATTAAACCAAAGAAAAGCTAATAAAGCACCAACAATAATCCCGCAAAAAGCCGCTAAGTTAAATTTCCCACCCACAAAGGCGATGACAGCATAAGCACTAAAACTGGTTAGCAACACTCCCCCAGCCAAACCATCTAAGCCATCAGTTTGATTAACAGAGAAAGCCGTGCCAACGATCACTACAATAAAAACTATAATATACGACCAACCTAGTTGAAAATCACCCAAAAAAGGAACATTTAAAGTATCGCGCTCTAGTTTAAAATAAAACCACAAAGCTCCAATGGTAGCAATCGCTGTGTAAATTAATAAACGATGCATCATGCGTAAACCACCACCACCAGCTGTGCCCTTGCCCTTTACATCAAGCCAATCATCAATTAAACCAACCAAGGCCGAAGCCACTAAACAACCCAGAGGGAGCCAAGTTTCAGTACGAACCAAAAAATTTAATTGCTCAAAAATAGGCCAAGCAAAAATTTTAGACAAATAAAAAAAGGTAAAAGCAAAAATAACCGTAGTCATCCAAATTAAAACTCCGCCCATGGTTGGCGTACCGCTTTTAGCCGCATGAAGAGCTGAAAAAATAGGCGTATTACCGGCATTACGAATAGTTTTACCTAGTTTATATTTATATAGCACCGCCGTCCACAGCGGGGTTAAAAGTAGCGCTAACAAAAAAGCTAAACTAGATAAAAATAAAATAATAATAATTTCTGTTTCCATATTAACTAAAATTTATAATATATGAAAAATAAAGAGCTACTAAGCAAAAAATATTAACTAACATGGCGCTTGATAAGAGCATTATGACTATTAAGCGATCTTTATAATTTTTTAGTAAGGCGCCTAATAAAGAATTAACAATTAAAACTACTAGACCGAGTAAGGGTGTTAAATATAATTTTTTAGCACTACCCACTAAATCAATACCAAAAGCAACGTTATAGTGTAAAACCGCCAAATCATCACCAATTAAAGTATTTAAAAAATAAGATCCTACCCAAGTCAAAAGATTAATGAGTAAGATAATAGCTAGTAAAATTAATGATAATCTATCAGTCAATAAGACTAATAAGGCTTTTTTTACCCAATTTATACTAATGTATAAATAATTTAGAGTCTTAGAAAAAATTAACTTCATATATCTTTACTGTATCATATTAGGTCTTAAAACCTCAACCACGACTTAGGCAAAGACGATAAGCATCTTTAATAAGCTTAACTGACCGACTAACTTCTTGGTTAGTTGTTAAACGCCCAAAAGTAAAACGTAGAGCTGAGCTAGCTATGGCTGACTCATAACCCAAGGCTTTTAAAACATGAGAGCTGGTAATATCGCCAGAAGCACAAGCTGAGCCAGTTGAAACAGATATCCCCTTTTCATCTAAAGCTGATAATAAAGCATCGCCCTGAACCTGAGGAAAAATGATATTAGCGTGCATTGGAGAAATAAATTGGCGATTGACTGTTGTAATTAAAGAAGGCTCAAGTTTTAATAATTTTTTAATAAAATCATCTCTTAAGTGACTAATTTTAGCATTAAAAAAATCACGCTTGTTATCTGCTAGAGATAAAGCTTTCGCTAAACCAACAATACCAGGAACATTTAAAGTTCCACTTCTTAGATTGCGTTCCTGATGACCACCAAGCTGTTGAGGTTTTAAAGGCGTATTGCGGCGCACAAATAATAATCCAATGCCTTTTGGCCCATAAACTTTATGTCCTGATAAACTCATTAAATCAACGTGCAATTTATTAATTTTACATGGCACAACATTAAAAGCTTGCGTAGCATCAGTGTGAAAATAGATTGGCCTTGGTTTATCCCCTCTTTTGCGTGGTGACAACTTAAGCCAAGTTGAATAACGACGCGCATTTAATTTTTTTATTAATCTTCCAAAACGATCAACTGGCTGAATTGTTCCAACCTCACTATTAACATAACCAATTGAAATTAAAACAGTCTCCTCGGTAATAGTCTTACTTAAATTGCTTAAACTTACTAACCCATTTTTATCAACTCCTAAATAATCAATTTTATAACCTTTTAATTTTAAATCATGTAGTGGTTCTAAAATTGAACTGTGTTCAATGGCGGTGGTAATAATATGTTTTCGTTTATCACCTTTTAAGGCTAAGGCTTCCAGTGTGCCACGTAAGGCAAGATTATTAGCTTCGGTGGCGCCGGAAGTAAAAACAATCTCTGAGCCCTTAGCACCAATTAAATCAGCTATTTCATAGCGCGCATCTTCAACCGCTTTTAAAGCTGTTTGACCCAAACTATGAATTGAAGCTGGATTAGCAAAGGCAACGGAAAAAAAAGGTGCCATGGCTTTAAGCACTTTTGGGTCTAATGGAGTTGTGGCACTGTAGTCTAGGTAGATCATAGATAAATATGGCTATATGGCTATATGGCTATGAGATTAAGTATTTTAAATAATAGCCAGCCATTTAGCAATATAAACATTTTTTATTTAATTACTATCTTCGTTCCCACTTCAGTCCAATCATAAACAATTTTCGCAGCGCCAACCCCTAGCCTAATACAACCATGAGATACTGGCTTGCCTAAATGATTAGCGCCTTCTTTATAACCATTGGGCCATTCTGGCAATTCATGGATCCCAGCTCGCGTACCTTTAATACCCATCCAGTACGGCATCCATAAACCATAAGTTTTTGACCAGGCCCGCGGAGCTTTATTGGCTATCACAAAAGTACCCTTAGGAGTCGGCATCGAAGGCTTGCCTGTTGAAACTGTATGAGTTCTAATTGTAGTGCCATTAAGTTGTTGATATAACTCTTGTTTTTTAGTATCAATTAAAATGCTTTTAGCTAATAGCTTAGCTTCTTTACTCAAAGGATCATAGCCTTTAGCAATTTCTAAACCATCAACAAAACCATCACCGTCCGTGTCGGGATTATTAATGTCAGTTTTAAATTGTAATTCTTGAGTATCAATTAAGCCGTCTTTATCAGTATCTAATAATGGCTCAGCTGCGCTACTAAGAATCGGGATGAATATTGCCAAACTTAAGGCAAAAACAAGAAGCAGTTTTTTCATACTATATACTATATATATAGCAGATTTTAAGTAATTAAAAAAGCCGGTGCTTGGTGCAACGGCTTAAAAAATTACTAGTAGCTTTAACCTCATCAATGTAGGGGCGTCATTATAACTTCATTAAAATTTATCACGCCCGAACGGTTAGTATCAGGTATTCTGTAAGCTGTTTTCTTTCCATCGAATCCAACAGCTAAGCGCCTAGGTCCAAAAAGTAGCATTTTAACTTTAATAGGCAAATACTGATTATTAGTTGTAAAAACCATGCAAGAAATACTAGTTGTGTCAGAGGAAATTTTACCATTAGCTCTTAAATTTGAGGAAACGTTTGTATCCTCAGCGTTTTCAAAATCATAATAAGTAAAGCCCAGTCGTGAGGAATCAAAACTTACAGGAATTAGAACCCTTGAAATAGCTGTATACGAATACCATTCGCCTACGTTAAGTAGCGAGCCATAGCAATCAATAAAGGTGTATTTGTTAACATTATCATCATCCAAAATTTTTACAAATTGATGATCTTTGGCTTTTTCGCACTCTACGTTGAAATCTTTACACGAGCTTGTATACTGTGTTTTTTCCCATGTAGGAGGGAAAAGAGTAACAACTCCTACTAGGATCACCGCTACTAAAAAAAGTGCGATCACCGCTACTACGCTAAGACTAATTGCGGTTGAAGCAAGACTTGTATTTTCCATTTTTAATTTTATTTAAGTTTATAATTAAAACAAAAAATTTGATAAAAATCGCCATTCTTTGTTTTAATTACAAACTATTTTCAACGAGCTAATGCTCCAAGATATCATTTATAGCTATTTATGTCAAGAAAAATAACAAAAATAGCTTAATATTAGCTAAATTTTTATATTTACTATTTACTAATTAATCAACATATCATCAACAATTTATCCATTTGCCAGAAATACTGTGAAACTGTATTATAAAGACACTATGCCCTCCAAAGACGAACTGAATAAATTGCCACCACAAAACTTAGAAGCCGAAATCTTTATTCTCGGCTCTCTTCTCTTAGACCCAAACGTCATTATTAAAGTGGCTGATATTTTGAATTCGGAAGACTTTTATAAAGAAAACCATGGCAAAATCTACAATGCCATGTGCGAACTTTATGCTCGTCGCGAACCAATTGATATTTTAAGCTTAACTTCAAAACTAGAAGAAAAAAATATTTTAGAAATGGTTGGTGGACGAACTTACATTGCTAGCTTAGCTAACGCCGTTGGTACAACTTCTAATGTCACCTACTATGCCGAGCTAGTCCAGCGCAAAGCAACTTTAAGACGTCTAATCGCCGCGGCTTCAGAAATTGGTGAATTAGGCTATAACGAAGACGAGGAAATTGATAAATTATTAGACAGTGCTGAAAAAAGATTATTTAATGTTTCCCAAAAATTCTTAAAACAAGCTTTCCAGCCAATTGACGCTTTGCTTAATGCGGCGTTTGACCGTATTGATGATTTACATAAACAATCTGGAAAATTACGCGGTTTAGCTACTGGTTTTACTGATCTAGATAATTTATTAGCTGGTTTACAAAAATCAGATTTAATTATTCTCGCCGCCCGTCCTTCGGTTGGGAAAACTTCTTTAGCCCTAGACATTGCTCGTCAAGCCGCTACGATTAACAAAGCCGCTGTCGGATTATTCTCTTTAGAAATGAGCAAAGAACAATTAGTTGACCGCATGTTATGTGCTGAGGCCGGAGTTAGTTTATGGAAAATGAGAACTGGTAAATTATCTGACCGCCAAGAATCAGATGACTTTTCTCGTATTGGACAAGCCATGGGAGTCTTATCAGAAACACCAATTTTTATTGATGACTCAGCCAGCGCTAATATCATGGAAATTAGAACCAAAGCTCGTCGCTTACAGATGGAGCATAAATTAGAACTTTTAGTGATTGACTATCTCCAGTTAATGGAGGGGCGAAGTCGTTTCGGTGATAATCGTGTACAAGAGGTTGCGGAAATTACTCGTTCTCTAAAAGGCATAGCGCGCGAACTAAATATTCCTGTCCTAGCCCTGTCACAGCTATCTCGTGCAGTTGAACAAACTCATCCGGCTATTCCAAAGTTATCTCACTTGCGTGAATCTGGTTCGATTGAACAAGATGCTGACGTGGTAATGTTTATCTATCGTAAAGCCGCTGATAGGGGCTATAATATTGAAGAGCTATCAGACGCTGAAAAAACCACAGCACAAATTTATGTTGCTAAACATCGTAATGGACCAGTCGGTAAAGTTAATCTTTATTTTGACCAAGAAACAGTGAGCTTTAAAAATTTAGCTAAAACTGATTATGATATTCCGGCAGAACCGGAAGAATAATAGTAGCAAGCGGAAAGTGACAAGTGACAAGAGGAAGCTATTATTTGCGACTTGCCACTTGTCACTTGACACTGATTAAAGATGGTCCAAATTTCATTAAATAAAAATAAGTTTAAATAAAATTATAAATTATGTAACCCGCACCCCTATGTTTTCAAAACTTAAACAAATCAAAGATCTTCGTAGTCAGGCTAAAACCATGCAAAATGCTTTAGCTGGCGAATCTGTCACCGTAGAAAAAAACGGTATTACAATTACAATTAACGGTAATTTAGAAGTGACGGCTTTTACTGTGGCTGAAAATATGAGCCCTGCACAAATCTCTAGCTCAGCCAAAGAGGTTCTTAATGAAGGGATTAAAAAAGTTCAAAAAATAATGGCACAAAAAATGCAAGCTATGGGCGGTTTAGAAAAATTTGGTTTATAAATAAATATTATGAATGAGCTACTTAAGCATTACTCTGCAGAAGAAATAGAAGAGCTAAAAAATAGTCTTAAGCCGACCGACGCCAAAGAAAGAATTGCTAACTCTGAAAAAATTGATGAACTTTTAAAAAATTCTAATGACCCTAGCGTTGAAGCAAATAATATTTTATTAGCAGAGGTTGAGGCTGAAAAAAGAGCCGATGAGCTTATGTTTAATGATGAGTACGACGAAGCCTTAGAGATCTATGTTGAAAGAGGAACGGCTGAAGATGTCTTTTATAAAACTTTGATCAAAGAGGCTAATATCAAAGTCTTATATGAAGAAGTTCTTGATATGCTGGATGGTGATGGGGATAATATAGTTATCGCTGATGAAAAAGATAAAAAATTTGTTAGAGAAATATTAAAAAATAAAGTTATTAGCTTCTTAATAAGCTCGTATCCAGATCGAGAGTCTCAAGGCAAAATATTAGAAGAAGAACAGCTAATTCCCAAAGGCACGACTAAACGCTTACTAATTAGAGTCTACGAAGATCATATTAAAAGATGTGATAATGCTATAAAAAATTTACACCCCAAAGAAAATAAAAAAAGATATCAAGACGAAAAATTTATTTGGCAAGAAAAACTAAAAGCAATTAATCAAGATAATAGTTTTCCCGCTATTTCTGATGCCGAACTTGAAAAAATAATGAGTGATATAATCCAAAAATACCTAAAAAATAAGTAATTCAAAACATGCGTCTCCCCTCTCCACTTGAAAGATTAGTTAGCCTATTTTCCCGTCTCCCGTCAGTTGGTCCTAAAACGGCTGAGCGCTATGTTTTTTATTTATTAAAACAAAAGCCTCAGTTAATTGAAGAATTATCAGAGGCCTTACATAATTTACCAAAAAAAGTTATGACCTGCGATCTCTGTAATGGCTTAAGTGAAATCAATCCCTGCGCGATTTGCAAAGATAAAGAACGCGACCAAAATGCTCTTTGCGTTATTGCTGATGAAAGAGATTTGTTTGTGTTAGAAGATACTAATATTTATAAAGGTCTTTATTTTGTTTTGGGCGGTACTATTAATACTTTAGAAGATATTGGACCAGATAAAATTAATATTAAAGGCTTGGTTGATCGTGTAAAACAATTAAAACCTAAAGAAGTAATCCTAGGACTTAACCCAACTTTAGATGGCGAAACAACCTCACTTTATATTGCTAAACTACTAAAACCAGCTGGCATTAAAATTACTCGTTTAGCCAAAGGTTTACCAACTGGGGCGAATATAGAATATGCTGATGGTTTAACCTTGGGTAATGCTTTAAAATTCAGGAATGAAATTTAGAAAAAACTCATAATTGCATATTTATAAAAATAAAAAATCCCAAACCATTAAGTTTGAGATTTTTTTATTAAGGTAAATTAATTTACAGCCGTTGGAGTTGTTGGTGTGTCCTGGTTGGATGGAGTTATTGGAGTAGCTGGAGCTGCTGGAGTAGCACCGTATGGATCTTCGCCGTATTTATTTGCACCCTTAGTTCCTGGAATAAACATGGTAATAAGATTATAAATAGGCAGTAATATAAACCAACCGCTTTGATTAATATCATGGATTCTACGAACGCCAACTGCTAATGATGGCAAAAATACTGCTAAGCTATAAATACTTTCCAAAAGACCCCTCTCCTGACCAGTGCCGGAGTAACGAAAATTTAGCCCCAACATTGAATCTAGAATAGACAAAACAATACTAACGATAAAACTAAAGAGCACGAACATCCAAAATTCTTTTCTTGTAGCACGCCCTGTAAAAACGGCGTACTTTTTTAAAACTGCAATATAATAATTCATAGTTATATTGATTAATTAATAGCTATTATAATTATAGCATTTTTATACAAAAAGTCCCCCTTAGCGGAGGACTTTTCTTAAGCTATCTTTGTAATCTCAACTTTAGTCTTTATCTGTCTATGCCCAACGTTTCTTTTATAGCGAGTCTTATTTTTATATTTAATCACACTAACTTTATCAGTTTTAGCTGTTGAAAGGACTTTGCCTTCAACTTTTTCACCTAACGATGGAGCCCCTAAGTCAATTTCTCCTTTTTCATCAAAAATCATTAAAGTGTCAAAAGTAGCCTTGCCACCATCATCAACCTTAAGTTTTTCAATAGAAACTACATCTTTTTCTTTGACAACATATTGCTTGCCGCCGGTTTTAATTACTGCGAATTTCATAAATTATTAATTAATTTCATTATCATCCTCCGCCCCGTATCAAGTACGGGATAAACTTCAGCGGAGGAACCCAAAAGGGATTCTTATCAAAATAGCTTAGTCGAGACTAAGTAATAATACACAAATACTATATAATTTTAGCTTTTCTGTCAAGAAATGAAAAAATGATCAAAGCTATAATCATTAAGGCCCCTAAAACAACTAAACTTAAAAATTTGCCTTTACTCTGTAAAAACAAGGCGCTAAGACCAAAAACTAATGAAGTAATAATAAAAGCTAAAACTGTTTTACGCGCTCCTAGACCAGCGTCTAATAACCTAAAATGGAGATGTTTTCTATCAGCGGCTTTAAAAGGATTTTTGCCTGCAGCGATTCGCCTAATAATTGTCCAGACTACATCCAAAATAGGAATGCCCATGATTAATAAAGCAATGGCAATTTTACCGCCAGAAATAATTGATAAAACTCCTAAAATAAAGCCAATTAATAAAGCGCCTGATTCACCTAAGAAGATTTTGGCTGGTGACCAATTTAAAACTAAAAACCCTAAACAGGCAGCAGCCAACATTAGAGCAGCAAAAGCAATGTCGGGCTGATGCCAACGTGTTGTCATAGTAAATAAAAAAATTACAATTGCACCGACAGCACCGATTGAACTAACCAAACCATCAACGCCGTCTAATAATTTAGTCGTATACATCATGCCCAGTAGCCATAAAATGGAAAATGCCGGCACAAGCCAGTCATTAAAATAAAGAAATCCTCCAAAGGGATTGGTTATTTTTTCAATCCCCACTCCCCCAATCACCACAGCAATAGCAGCTAATAAGGGAAATAAAAATTGTCTAAACGGAGATAATTTTTTTATATCATCAATTACGCCACCAATTACTAAAATTGTAGCGCCAACCAAAACTCCCAACCAATGATGCACCTCCAGCTTACCTGATAGAATCGCTAAACGACCAGCATACAAACTAATAAGCATAGCTAAAAAAATACCAATGCCACCTAATAACGGCGTCGGTTTTAAATGTTGATGACGATCTTGATCTGGATAATCTAAAATTTTATATTTTAAAGCTAGCTCTTTAACCGCAATAGTTAAGAGCCAGGCTAGGAAAAAAGTGGCAATGAAAAAAATTAAATAATACATTTGAAATTTGAAATTGTTATAGACTTTCTGCCTTTTCAACTACGACATTCAAATCATCTCCTATTACCACTGCATCCCGGCGTCCTATACCCCCCTCAAGAATTTTAGTTGCGATCTGATCTTCAACTTTTTCTTGAAGTAAGCGACGAAGTGGACGGGCGCCGAATTCAGGTTCATAACCTAAGTCAGCTAATTGCTCAACCGCGTTATCAGAAATCTTAAAACCATAACCTTTAGCATCAAGCATTTTAGCAATCTTTTTAAGCATAGAACGAGCAATTAAAATAACATCGGTTTTCTCTAAAGGTTTAAAGATAATTACACCATCAAAACGGTTAATAAGTTCAGGGCGCATGGCCTTAACTAATTCTTTTTCAATTAATTCTTCTTTAATAATTTCCATTGACTTGCCTTCACGTACATTAGCCTGAATTAAAGCCGAGCCAATGTTAGAAGTGGCAATAATAATAGAGTTAGTAAAATCAATAGTTTGGCCTTGACCATCAGTCAAGCGACCATCATCCATGACTTGCAAAAATAGATTCAGAATATCAGGATGAGCTTTCTCAACTTCGTCTAACAAAATCAAAGTAAATGGCATTTTACGCACTGCTTCGGTCAAATATCCTTTAACACCAGTCTGATCACCTATCATTTTACTAACGCTGTCTTGATTCTGATATTCACTCATATCAAGACGAATCATATAATCTTCACGACCAAAATAAACTTCTGACACAGTTTTAGCTAATTCAGTTTTACCAACACCGGTTGGACCTAAGAATAAGAAACTAGCAATCGGACGCTTACCTTCACGTAATTCAACGCGCGCACGACGTAAAGCAGAAGCCACCATAGAAACTGCCTCAACTTGACTAACCATTCGTTCATGAATTTTTTCTTCTAAATTCAAAAGATTTTCACTCTCATCTTGGGTTAATTTAGTGACTGGAATTCTAGTTATTTCAGTTATGACCTGAGCAATCGCTTCACGATCAACAGTTTTATTTTCACGTCTAGAAACTTTGACAGCCACTGATTCAAGTATTTCGAGGGCAATCTGAGGTAAATATTTATCATGCATATAACGCTCAGTTAAAGTCACCACTTCAGCTAAAGCATGATAGGAAAAATAAACACCGTATTTAGCTTCCATATAACCAACCTTGCTTTCAACCATTAAAATCGCACGATTAACATCTGGCTCAACGATCTCAACTTTAGCCATAACTGAGCCCAAGGCAGATTTTTCTAAATGTTTGGAATAATTTTCATCACTAGCAGAAGCTAAACAATAAATTTGACCACGACTAATAGCGTCAGCTAAAACTGAAGCCAAATCAAGACTTTCTTCTTCACCAGAACTAATACCTAAAATCTTTTCTAAATCACGCAAATATAAAATAATATTACCAGCTCGCCCGACTTCGTTAATGATAGTTAATAAACGATCTTCAGCCTGAGCTGGAGTTGAGCCACCAACTAAACGAGGAATATCAACCTCTATTAAACGCTTGTCTTTAAACTGTTCAGGCACATTTTCTAACACCATTAAACGTGCTAAACCACCGATAATAGTCTGTTTGCCTACGCCGATTGGTCCAACTAATAAAACTCCAAAACGACCGCTTTCTATATTATCAAAAATTTGTCTGATTTCTTTATCGCGGGCTAAACAAAGATCAACTCTCCCCCATTTAGCAGCCAAAGTCCAATCATGAGACACACTATTTAAAAGCGGCGTCGCCAAGGCTGTATAGGCTCGATCCATGTTAGTAGCTGGTTTAAGCCTAGCTAAACGACGAAATACATCATGCTGTGTTATTAGTTGATGGTTGGTTTTAAACCAAGCCACAGCATTAACTAATTCGGAGCGTTCAATTTCTAATTCATAAAGTAATTCTCTTAAATTTTCATCACGATCATAAGCTGGCACTACTAAATCAAGGGCTCTAATTTTTTCTTGGCTCGCGTCCCAAGCACTAGCATAAGCCTCCACCATAATTTCATTAACCGCCGAACTAAAAATTGGATTTCCGCCCTGACTAATTTTAGCTTGTAATTGACGTTCAATGCCCTCAACAAATTTTTTGTCATCAATAGTTAAACGAGAAAAAACGGCACCTACTTCACCACTAGTAAATAAACAGGCTGCAAAAATATGTAGCGGTTCAACTTGACTATGTTTAAAACGAACCGCTGTCATAAAAGCTTCTTCAAGAACTTGTTGCGCTACTTTGTCTGTGCCTTCGGCTGTATTAATATGTTTACTGTGTTGTTTTTTAAGCACTTGCCAGTCTTGCGAAGCAATATTTAAAGCTTGGTTTTTACTATAAACCGAAGGCTTAATTTTATGATCATTTTGTTTAGCTCTAGTTAAACGATAAATTATGTATAAATCAAAAATAGTACTGAACCAAAATAAGAATAATAGCCAGTGTTGTGCTCGCCAAAAAGCTAAACTACGCCAAGACTCGCCAGTGTACAAAGTAAAAGCCTCAATAATGTCACTATTTTGATAAAACCAGAAACCAAGTGCTAATAAACCTAAGCCACCAATAACATAACAAATAATGTTAATTATTAAATCAACTATTTTTTTAATCGCTTGTAAGCGAATAAAGGCTGGCGATAAAACCAAGGAAAAATATAAAAATTTATCATTATGAAAAGCCCCTAGCCCCATAGCGCCGCAATTTTTGCAAGGGATGGTTCGTAAACGGCCCGTGCCATTACAAACCTGACACAGGACTAAAGGTAATTCTTGATTAATAGAATTTGTCTCTGACATCATGATAAAGTTAATTGCACAACTAATTGATAAAGTATATAAACCGGAGCTATCAACCACAGACTAATAATTGCTAAAACATAGACTAGCCAAAAAATCATTAAGGCGCCGCGAGCGATGATTTGGATACAACGCATGAAAAAACTAATCATAATACCTGCCCAATCACGTTGGCCAAACATAGGAGTGAAAAGATTCATTACCCAAACTAATAAACCAGTGGAACTGAGCTGATAATTCAAAAATCTCAAAGCCCATTTTAAAATCCCCAAAAATCCACGAGCATACCACCAAAATGGGAAATACAAAAGATCCCAGATAAACTGGACTAAAATTTTTCCACTATCAATAATGGCTGTTCCTAAAGTCATGCTTAAATTATACCTATTTTTTGGAAAATAAAGAAGCCCCGTGAGCAATTGCTACGGGACTCCATATTGTCTTTTAAGAAGAGCTACCTTAATTTTTAACCCATTTACAGCTATCCAGGCTGCAAACATACTTATAGAACATAAAACTATTTAACCCTAGTCTTGGATCCATCCAAGCATAAGATCTGAAATTCTCAGAAACTATATCAAAGAAAATATAGTTTTTACTCTTAGTAATTTTTGCCTGCCCTGGATTTCTGGTATCAATTACTACGCTCGGCATTAGATAGATGTGTCCATTATTTATAAACCACCAATTAGCTGGATATCCACCTGTATTATGATAATTGCTCTTTATAGCTAGTAATTTATAATCATTTCCAGACAAATTTAATATGCCAATAGTGGTTACGGGTGCTCCGCCGTTCATGGCGTTCCAAGAATAAGTATGAAAAAGCTTGTTCTTGAAATAAAAGCGTCGCGTTATATCAACTGGACCAGGGCCGCTACCTGATGAGTCAGTGTATTTTATTTCATTATCTCCAGAGAATGAAGTCATGAATGGATCAGCCTTGTCCCATAACATAATCAAACTGTCAGGAGGAGGATTATTCTGGTTTATTATTTGACTATTATTAACCAGAGAATCTTCACAAGCTGTAAAAATAACTACACTAACTATAAACAACAAAAATAAATTTAATTTTTTCATTAACCTTTTTTCTTCCTGCCTTTTTAGGCTTTATTTTTTGATTAATATTTACTTTTTAAATAGCTTACTTTTCCTCGAACTTACCATAAATCAATGCTATTGTCAATATCTCTTGACACTATTCCTAGCTCTTTGGTATGATATAGCTATATTAAACATAGCCCACCGGGGCTGTTTTTTAAACCATTTTTTATGGACAAACTTATAAATTATTTTAAGGAGGCCATTGCTGAAATGAAAAAAGTCACTTGGCCGACTAAGAAAGAGACTTATAACTATACTTTATTGGTTATTGGTATTAGTTTAGCTACTGCCGTGTTTTTAGGCGGACTTGACTATCTCTTTACTTTTATCATTGAAAAAACTCTTAATCGCTAAAAAAATATGGCGAAACAAACGCTTAATCAAGGCCGACGCTGGTATGTTATTCATACCTATTCTGGCTATGAAGAAAACGTAGCTGAAAATCTTCAGCAACGTGTTGAATCCATGGATATGGAGGATAAAATTTTCAGCATCCTCATTCCTAAGGAAAAGAAAATCAAAATTCATAATGGCAAAAGAAAGGTCATTGAAGAAAAAATCTTCCCTGGCTATATTTTAGTAGAAATGATTGTAACTGATGATTCTTGGTATGCAGTTAGAAACACACCAAATGTAACTGGTTTTATTGGTACTGGTAATATTCCGACTCCGGTTTCGGAAACAGAAATTAAAGATTTGCAAAAGAGAATGGGTGTTGAAGAACCTAAATTCCAAATTGATGTTACTGAAGGTTCTCCGGTTAGAGTAGTTGATGGTCCGTTCAAGAATCTTGAAGGTAAGGTTATTGAAGTTGATCAAAGTAAGGGTAAAATCAAGGTGCTTCTTTCCATGTTCGGCCGTGAAACGCCAGTGGAACTTGATTTCTTACAGATTAAGAAAATATAAAACAGTCACAAGTGACAAGTGACAAGTGACAAGTAGGAAAAATTTTTTTACTTGACACCTGACACTTTCCACTTGCCACTTATCTAATACTATGGCTAAGAAAATATTAACAGTAATTAAATTACAAATTCGTGGCGGACAAGCTAATCCTGCCCCTCCAGTTGGTCCAGCCTTGGGTCAGCATGGTTTAAATATTGCTGAATTTTGTACTAAATTTAACAATGAGTCTAAAGACCGCATGGGCGATGTTGTGCCTGTAGAAATTACAGTTTATGCTGATAGAACTTATAGTTTTATCATGAAAACTGCTCCAGCTTCAGAATTGATTAAGAAGTATGCAAAAATTGAAAAAGGTTCAGGCAAGCCTTTAACTGAGAAAGTTGGTTCTATTACTGAATCACAGCTAAAAGAAATTGCTAAAATAAAACTACCTGATTTAAACGCTCGTGATATTGAAGCTGCTAGTAAGATTATTGCTGGTACGGCCAGACAAATGGGCGTGGAGATTAAGAAAGATTAAAACTTACTAATTAATTTATTGTGGGAAAGAATTAGTCACAAGTCACAAGTGACAAGTCGCAAGTAATTTCTCTTGCCACTTTCCATTTGTCGCTTGTCACTTTTCTTGTTATCACCACGACAAACATATGACAAAAAAAGAAACTGCGAAAACTAAGCAAACCACTTCTGCTCCTAAGGAGTTAAAGCGTGGCAAAGGGAAAATAGCTAAAAAAGCTACGAAGAAAAAAGTGTCTTATGATTATGATAAGACCAAAGCTTATTCAATCGCCGAGGCTATTGAATTAGTAAAAAAATTTAATAAAACTAAATTTGATTCTTCGGTTGAAGTGCATTTTAGATTAGGTATTGATACTAAAAAGGGTGATCAACAAATTCGCTCAGCGATTAGTTTACCTCACGGAACAGGTAAAACAGTTAAGATTGCCGCCTTTGTTAGTCCAGAGCATGAAAAAGCCGCTAAAGAGGCTGGGGCTGATATTGTGGGTGGCGAAGATTTAATTGCGGAAATTAAGAAAACTGAAAAAACTGATTTCCAAGTCGCGGTGGCTGAACCAGCTTTAATGAAAAATCTTGGACAAATTGCTAAGGTTTTAGGAACTCGTGGTTTAATGCCATCACCTAAAAATGAAACTGTTACGACTGACCCAGCTAAAACCATTGCTGAATTAAAAAAAGGTAAAATTAGTTTTAAAAATGACGACACCGCTAATGTTCATGTCGCGATTGGTAAAATTTCATTTGACTCAACTAAATTAGCAGAAAATTTAGAAACAGTTATTAGCTCTATTAAGAAAGCTAAGCCATCTGGCGCTAAAGGAACTTACATCAAGAACGCTTCAATCTGCTCAACCATGGGTCCAGGTATAAAAATCCAAGCTTAAATCTAAAAACGTAAAATAAAAAAATAGGCCATCAGGCCTGTTTTTTTATTAAAGGACAAAAATAAGGGCGTTCTCTTAAAAAGAACGCCCATTACACCAACCTAGCCTTGACTAGGAAAAACTATCTTATCTTTTATTCTCACCCTATAAATACTAGCGATAAATGGCAGTGGCAGTATAAAGATAAAGCCTATCACTGGAAAAAATAAAAATAAAATAGAATAAAAAACATAAAAACCCGCAACAACTAATCCCCCACGGCTATTAACCGTGATAGAGACATAAGTGTGTTTATTTTTTAGTCTCTTGTCATAATGCTGATCAATTTTATTTAATTTTTGTATTAAAATTGGCACTGCAACAAATAAAACAAAATCAACAACAGATAGCCAAACTCCTGATGAGTCTTTTAAAAAACCCATTAGCGCTATGACTAAAATTAATGAAAAGAACAAAAATAAAAAAGATCCTAAAAACCAGTGATTAACACCAACACTAGTAATATTTAGTTTTTTCATTTTCAAATAGTTTTTTGTTTTTGAAATATTTTTCATACTATATATTATTTTAAAATATTTGTCAATCAAAATGACTTGAAAAAAACTTTGACTAATCCTCTATTAAACGCTAATCTTATACTAAGATAATTATCTTAATAAATATGGAAAAATATCGAACCGACGGAGTCTTAGCTTGGGACGAATGCTTTATGCGTATGGCTAAAATTATTGCCCAGCGCTCGAAGGATCCTAATACCCAAAACGGCGCCGCCGTAGTTAGCCAAAAAAACATAGTGCTTGGTCTGGGCTATAATGGCTGGCCAAGAGGAATTGAGAACGATCAACTACCTTGGGAGCGCGAAGGAAAATTATCAGACACTAAATATGCCTATGTGGTTCATGCTGAAGAGAACGCTATTTATAATGCTAGTAAAGCCACTGAAAACTGCAAAATATATTGCACACTTTTTCCTTGTAATGAGTGTGCTAAAACTATTATTCAAAATGGCATTACGGAAGTTATCTATGAAAGTGATAAATATCATGATAGTGATATTTGCCTAGCTTCAAGAAAATTATTTGATTTAGCAGGAGTTAAATATAGGCAATATCAAGCACAAGAGTAAATTTTAATCATTTTGTCATTCCCCGACTTGTTCGGGTAATCCAGGCCTAGATAAATAGTTAACGGACTGGATACCCCGCCTACGCGGGGTATGACAAACTAAAAACTATGTCTGATAAAAAACGTTTGATTATAATTGAAGATTCATGCTCGCCCGAAGACAACGCTATGCTACAGGCGCTATATTCTCGTTCTTCAGCCAGCGTCACAGAGCATTTAGAAAAAGTTAAACTTGCAGGTTCAGGCAAATTCATGTCCCAATTTTATATTGGCTATGGCCATGGCAGTATTGGTGATTGTGGTTCAACCACAATTTTTATTGAAAATGTTAGCACACTAACAGCTAAAGCAATTCAAGATTGGCGACTTTATTCAGGCCAAGAAACTAGCACACGTTATATTGACATGGCAGCGCAACCAATTATTGATCCGCTGGCCACGACTGAGAGTAAGGAAATTTTAGAGGCTTGGATGAAATTTTATATTGGCTCACAAGAAAAAGTTAAAGAGCATTTCCGTCAAACTCATCCAATCCGAGAAGGTGAAGATGAAAAAGTTTATGCTAAGGCCATTAATGCTCGAGTTTTCGACACCTTAAGATCATTTTTGCCTTCGGGTATTGCAACTCAATTAAGTTGGCATACTAATTTACGACAAGCAGCTGATCGTCTAGCTCTATTAAAGCACCATCCGTTAACTGAAATAAAAGAAGTGGCTCTGGAAATTTGGCAACAACTTAAAGAAAAATATCCGTCTAGCTTTTCTCATGAGCTATTTCCTAAACAAGAAGACTATAGAGAATTTATAGTTAAAAATTATTCTTATTATTTTAATCCTAAGTCCCCTAGCTTTGAATTTTCTACTAATATCAAAGCTGAATCATTAGAACCATTTAAAGAATTATTACAAACTCGTCCGCTTAAAACTAATTTACCGTCATTTTTAGATGAGTTGGGTGGTTGCTGGTGCGATTATTTATTAGATTTTGGTTCATCGCGTGATGCCCAGCGTCATCGCAATGGCGTTTTTCGCATGCCTTTAGTCACTACTCATTTTGGTTTTCATCCTTGGTATTTAGAACAACTGCCAGAAGACTTACGAGCTGAGGCAGAAACTTTAATTAAAAAGCAAACTGAAAAAATCAATAACTTACAAGCCAGCGACGAGGACAAACAATATTATATTTCACTGGGCTTCCTTGTTAGTTGCCGCACTTATTATAGCTTACCTGAAATGATTTATGTAACTGAATTACGATCTGACCCAACAGTTCATCCAACTTACCGCATGATTGCTCATCAAATGCATCAAGCTTTAGCTAAAACTTTTCCTGATTTAGCACTGCACTCTAACTTATCCCCTAGCGAATGGGATATTAGGAGGGGTCAACAAGATATTGTTAAAAAATAAAAAACGAAGAACAAAGATCAAAAAGATTTGAGCTACTTTGTTTTTTGATCTTTATACTTTACCCTTATAAATATGATCATACTTGGCTTAATAGCTGAAATGGCTGGCGGAAAAACCACGGCGGCTGAATATTTAAAAAAACGCTACGGCGCTGTTAGCTATGGTTTTGGTATTATTATGCGCGACTTAGTCGACCGTTTACATCTAGCACCAAGTAGAGAAAACCTAAGTTATCTCTCATTAGATTTAAGACAACGTTTTGGCCAAGATGTTTTAGCTAAGGCTATGACTGAAGATATTAAAGCCGATACAACCAGTAAAATGATTATCGTAGAAAGTATTCGTCGCGAAGAAGATATTAAATTTCTAAAAGAACTTGAGAGTTTTCATTTAATCAGTCTTAAAGCCGATATGAGCTTGCGTTATGAAAGACTTGTTCAGCGCCGAGAAAAAGCGGATGATGAACATAAAACTTATGAGCAATTTATTAAGGATCATGAACTGGAAACTGAATTAAGTATTATTCCCCTGCTAGAAAAAGCTGAATTCACTATTGACAACAGTGGAACGCTTGATGAATTTTATGCTCAATTAGATAAAATAATAAACCAAATACAAAACAAAAAATAATCATTATGCGTACATTAAAAAAGGGTCTATTTTTCGTCATTGATGGCACTGATGGTTCTGGGAAAAAAACCCAGACTGATTTGCTTTATAACTATTTAAAAAATGAAGACTACCCAGTGGAAAAAATAAGTTTTCCAAATTACGGTAGCCCTGCGGCTTATTTTGTTGAAAGTTATTTACATGGCAAATATGGCGCAACCGCTAATGCGACCGACGCTAAGTTAACCTCTTTATTTTATGCCCTAGACCGCTTTGATAAAAAAGCTGACATTGAGCATATGTTGGCTAGTGGTAAAATTGTCATTGCTGATCGCTATGTAACAGCTAATATGGGCCATCAAGGTAGCAAGACTTCTGACCTAGAAACATTAAAAAATTATTTTACTTGGCTCTATGATTTAGAATATAACATTTGCAAAATTCCTAAGCCAGATTTAAATATTTTATTACATGTTAGTTCAGAAATTAATTCCAAGTTAATAACCGATCGAGGGAATGAAAAAGATTTACATGAAAAAGACCCAGAGCACTTAAAACGTGCAGAAAATGCTTATTTAACTATGGCTAAATTATTTCCCGAAGATATGACTTTAATCGAATGTGTTAAAGATGAGCAGATCATGAGCCGCGAAGAAATACATGAAATTATAAAAAAAATAGTAAATAAATTACTATAAAAACTATTTATATAGTGAAAGACCCGCTACCTTGTAGATAACGGGTCTTTTTAAAATTGCTGAAAATTTTTTTTATTTTATCAACATCATTTTTTTTGTTTCGACGAAATCTCCGGCGGTCAATCTGTAAAAATATGTTCCGCTTGATAGTTTAGTTCCATCAAACGCAACTTCGTAGGTACCGGCGGGTTGTTGCTGGTTTACCAGGGTTGTTACTTCTCTGCCTGATAAATCAAACACTTTTAGCGTTACCTTAGAATTTTTTGGTAACTCGTATTTGATTTTAGTCACCGGGTTGAAGGGGTTGGGATAGTTTTGGCTCAGATTTAGCGTAATATTGATTTTTGGATCATGATTGTAAGTTAAATAACCACAATTTTTTTTATAAACTGCATTTTCGCCTATTACATAAAAAAATGACCCCACCGCAATAATTTGTTTCAAGCCCATATCACTACATGAATCTTCCTGCCATGAACTATTTACTTTTCTCCAAATACGGCCAGAAAATTCATTATTTGTAACATATCCAACGGCATAACATTCACCGTAAAGATTGCTAGCAATAGATTCAACCATGCCATAACGGTTATTTACTAAAGTATCAATGTGCCAATTTAGTCCGTTATCAGTGCTCATTGAAATAGCTGCTTCACCCGTACCAGCATAATTACGCCCGCAAATATAAATAATATTTTTTTGGCGATCAATACTTAAACACTTTTGAGAACTAAATATTCCATGGTTACTAACTAACTCCCAATTTCCACCCAAAACTTTTTTCCTCAAATCACTATCTCCCCCTAAATACAAAATAGAGCTACTATTAGTATCAAAAGAGGAGAACAAGCTCGAAGAATTATACGAGATATTCCAGCTAACGCCGTTATTAGACGAAGAATAAATTTTTCCATCATAACAACTAACGTAAACTACACCACTGACTTGAACAACATTTGAGAAACCAGTGTTGCTTACTATTGTCGTGCATCGTGACCAATTTTCTCCTCGGTTAGAAGAAATTAAAATTTGTCCCGAATAGTACAAAGCATTTTCTCCAATACCTACAGCATAGGCCATATTACCACTGACGCTAATGTTTCGGATTGTTATATCTTCTGTTACAACTTTTCTCCAGTTGTAACCACCGTTTTCGGTTTTGTAAATACAGCCAATAACGTTAAAGGCCGGCTTTTCAGCTGTGAGCGCAAGAAACCCTGTATCTTGGCTCACAAAATTAATTGCCCTATAGACTCTGTAATCAGAAGTTGCCGAGTCATTAATTGAGGGTAACAATTCCCATTGTTGTGTTTTAGCACAATTGCATAATAAGAAAAAATATGCCAAAAAAATTAATAAGATGTTCTTTTTCATTATTACCCTTTCATTAATCTCTCTTTTAGAGAGCTTTATTTAAAATTTTTAAGGTTCTATTTAATAACCATATTATATCATATATTGTTATTATTGTCAATAATTCACTATTAACACCCCAAAATATCAAAATATATGCTAAAATAAAGCCATGTACGATATTATTATCGGGCTAGAAATACATGCTGGCCTTAAAACTAAATCAAAGATGTTTTGCTCTTGTGCTAATGAAACATCAACTCTAGCCAACACCAATGTTTGCCCGATTTGTCTTGGGCACCCTGGAACCTTACCGACGGTTAATAAAGAGGCGGTTGAAAAAACTGTCTTGCTTGGTTTAGCTTTGGGTTGCGATATAAATCAACATTCTAAATTTGATCGTAAAAATTATTTTTATCCAGATCTACCAAAGGGTTATCAAATTTCACAATATGATATCCCCTTTTGCGAGGGCGGTAGCCTAGAAGTAAATAATAAAAAAATCGCTATAACTAGAATTCATTTAGAAGAAGACACGGGTCGCTTATCTCATCCCCCAATCTCTGATGATTCTTTAGTTGACTTTAATAGGGCGGGAACTCCCCTTTTAGAATTAGTGACTGAACCAATGATCCAAGATCCAACTACGGCTAAAGCTTTTGGTCAGCGCTATCAACAGGTTTTAAGGTATTTAAATATTTCTAATGCTGATATGGAGAAAGGTGAAATGCGCTGCGAAGGAAATATTAGTTTACAAACTAAAGGAACTTGGAAATATAAAAACGGAGAAATTATTCCTGTGGGAAAAAATAAATTAAATCCAAAAGTTGAACTAAAAAATATTAATTCTTTTAAGGCCTTAGAAAAAGCCTTGGAATTTGAAATTAAACGTCAAACTATTGCCCTAGATAAAGGTGAAAAAATATTACCTGAAACACGTGGTTGGAATGAAAAATCCGCGCAAACTGTTAGACAACGAGTAAAAGAAACTTCGGCTGATTATCGTTATTTTCCAGAACCTGATTTACCTCCAGTAGTTATCTCTCCTGCTTGGCTTAAATTGATTAAAGCTCGGATGGTAGAATTACCATGGAAAACAGAACTAAGACTAAGAGAAGAATATGGCTTATCAGAGTATGACGCCATGGTTGTAGCGCTTGATAAAAAATTACTAGCTTATACTGAAGAAGTAATTTCTGAGTTACAGGCCTGGGTAAAAACTAATGGTGATTCATGGGAAAGACAAAATATTATTTTAGCTAAACTGGCTGTGAATTGGATTGTTAATGAAATAAGCAAGCATCTTAATAAAAAAAATCAAACCATTGATCAACTAAAAATTACTCCTGAAAATTTAGCGGAATTTATTTTAATGGTTCATCAAGGTAAAATAAACTCTTCAGCCGCCCAAACTATTTTAGAGGTCATGATTAATAAAGGTGGCGACCCAAGCTCAATTATGGACACGCTTGGTTTAGCCCAAATTGATGATAAAGTAGCTATCACAGAGATTATTAAAAAAATTATTAAAGCCAAGCCTGAGCAAGTTGAATTATACAAAAAAGGCAAAACCACTGTGATTCAGTTTTTTATTGGCCAAGTTATGGCAGCAACCAAAGGAGCGGCTAATCCGGAAGTGGTTAAAGAGTTATTAGAAAAAGAGTTAAATAAATAATGCATTGCCATTCCCCGCCTTCGCGGGGTATGACAAAATAACAAAACAAACTTATGACAATAGCCATTTTCGAAACCAAGCCTTGGGAGCAAGACATGTTTAAAAAAGAGCTTAAAGGTCAAAAAATATTATATTTTGATAAAGCCATCCAAGACGTGCCTTTAAAAAAATATCAGACCGCTAATGTTATTACTAGTTTTATTACTTCAAAAATTGATGCCAAAACTATTAAGAACTTACCTAATCTAAAATTAATCGCCACGCGTTCTACTGGTTTTGATCATGTTGACGTCAAACAAGCGGCTGCTCAAAAAGTTAAAGTTGTTAATGTGCCAACCTATGGCGAAAATACCGTAGCCGAACATGCTTTTGCTTTAATTCTAAATCTATCTCGCAATGTTCATAAATCTTATTTAAGAAGTTTAAAGAAAAACTACTCAATTGAGGGTTTAAAGGGAGTTGATTTACAAGATAAAACTATTGGCGTGATTGGTTGTGGTCATATTGGTTTACATGTTATTAGAATTGCTCGAGGATTTGGTATGGATGTTTTGGTTTATGATATTAATCATGATAAATTTTTATCTGAAACTTTAAATTTTAAATATGCTAATTTAAACGAAGTATTAAAAAAGTCAGATGTTATTTCCATGCACCTGCCATACTGTAAAGCCACACATCATATTATAAATAAAAAAAATATTGGCTTAATCAAAAAAGGCGCGATCTTAGTAAATACCGCGCGCGGTGGTTTAATCGAAACAGAGGCCTTAATTCAAGCTTTGGATAAAAAAATTCTCAGAGGCGTTGGGCTTGATGTTTTAGAAGAAGAGAATTTACTTTTAGAAGAACATCACATAGTGCACCGCGAAAAAGTTAGTAGTAAGACAATGGCTACACTTATAAAAGACCACAAACTTTTAAGAAAAGATAATGTTATTTACACGCCGCACATTGCCTTCTACAGCCAGGAAGCAGTTGATAGAATTACTAAAACTACGATTGAAAATATCAAAGCGTTTATCAAAGGGAAAGCGCAGAATGAGGTTAAGAGCTAAATTTAAGATCAAAGATCAAAAAACAAAGATCAAAAATAATTTGCTCTTTGTTTTTTATTCTTTAACCTTTGCTAATTAGCTAAAAAATTAGTCACTAACTTGTTTATTTTCTTAGACTCATTAATCCGCAACCAGTTAATGCCCCTTCCCTGCTTCTCCCACCTTCGAAACCATGTCATCTGTCTTTTCGCGAATTGACCTGTGGCAATAGAAAGTTTTTCAATCATTTCCTCACGAGTTAATTTTTTTTGTAAATACAAAGCAATAAACTTATATTCTAAACCAAAACTTTCTAAACGTTTATAGCTTAAACCATTTTTGTGTAAATTCTTTACTTCCTTAATCATCGCGTCCCCCACCAAACGATCTAAAATTCTTTGCTTTATCCTTTTGCGCAGTGAATCTAAACCAACTTCCAAACCAATCACTAGAAATTCATAGGGTGGTTTTTTTAGTCTTGGTTTAGTGCTAACTATTTTTTTGCTAGTTTGTAAAATCTCTAAATAACGAATCAATCTTCGCTTATTATTTTTCTCACTATTATTTAAACGTTCAAAAAACGCCTTATCTTGTTTTATGATTAAAGACTGTATATCAATCAGTGTCATCTTTTCATAATCTGTGTTATCTGTGGTCGTGGTTCTGACACCTTCCCCTAGAATATAGCCATCAACCACCGCCTGCAAATACAAGCCTGAACCACCTACTATTATAGGCAATTTACCCCTCTCTAGAACGCTTAAAATGGCCTTATAAGCGGCTTTTTGGTACTGATAGAGGTCATAAGGCCTATTTGGCTGGACCAGGTCTAAAAGGTGGTATTTTACGGCATTTTTACCTTTACCATATTCAGCTAAATCTTTACCTGTCCCAATATCCATGCCCTGATAAACTTGCCTAGAATCAGCACTAATAATCTCGCCATTAAACTGGCGAGCGAGCTCTACTCCTAGCTTGGTTTTACCAGAAGCGGTTGGACCAAGGATAACTAAAATTTTAGGCTGTTTCATAAAATCATTGTACTTGTTTTTTAGAAATTAAAAAAGCCTTGCTCTAAATTACATGAGCAAGGCTTAATATCTAGCGCCAAATAATTTTAAGGCCAACAAAATATAAATTTATACTTTTTTTTCTGTGACAATACTCAATAGTAATGTCACCTGCCTTAATAATACCTTTTTTTACCAAACCGGTTTTTTGGTCTGTCTTAATATAATCTCCTTTCGTTATGACGTCAAAAGTATAAGGCATATTTTCCATTGTATACTCTTCATCGAAATCTTCCTCGTCATAAAAAAATTCATCTAAAACAATCTCAGAACTAGGAAAAATTGTTATTAATTTATTTTTATATAAGACATGGAGTTGATTGAATTTACCTTCAGACTCTAAAGGCAAATTACAACCTAAACCTCTCGCATCCCTTAATTCACCTTGAAGAATAACATCTTCTCCGTTTTTAAAATTACCAATGCTATATTTAACAACCAACACTGGCTGAGCAAAAATAGATATGGCTAATATTGAAAAAACAAATAAAAAGAACATTACTTTCCTCATCTTTCCCTCCTGTTTTTAAAAGTTTGTTTGCTGAAACTTTACTCTAAAGACATTGATTCGTCAAGTAGATTTTTTTAACTCTTCTAACAACTGCCTCTGTTTTCTATTTAAATCCGTTGGAGTTTTAACAATGACTTCAACTAGATGATCGCCTCGTCCTTTGGCGCGAAGATGCGGCACTCCCCTACCTTTAAGTATAAAAACCTTACCCGATTGAGTGCCCTCAGGAATTTTTAAACTAACCAAACCATCAACCGTATTTATATCAACTTTTGTGCCGAGTGCGGCTTCGGGAAAGCTAATCGTAGTTTTAGAAATTATGTCATCGCCTTTACGTTTAAAATTATTATCATGACTAACTCCAACTTTAATATATAAATCACCAGCTCCCCCTCCCTTAGCCCCAGCTTCACCCTGACCAGTTAAACGAATCATTTCTTGATCGGAAATTCCGGCAGGAATTTTTACTGTCATTGTTACATTGTCTTTAAAAAGACCAGTTCCGCGACAGTTCTTACAAGGCTTAGTAATAATACGACCTTCACCCTGACAATTTGGACAAGCGACTTGCATTTGCATGGCGCCTAAAATTGTTCGTTGCATTTGCGTCACAACGCCAGAGCCATGACAATTTTTACAAGTTAGAACCTCAGAACCTTTTTCCGCGCCAGTTCCAGTACAATCTTTACAAGTACTTGTTTTATAAAATTTAATTTCTTTTTCTACGCCAAAAACTGATTCCATAAAAGGAATCGTAATATTTACTTGCACATCACTACCACGAGTTGAGCGTTTACGGCGAGATGAGCCACCACCGAAGCCAAACATATCACCAAAGCCACCAAATAAATCACTTAAATCATCCATATTAATTCCTTGACCACTAAAGCCTTCGAAGCCACTAAAACCCCCATAACTCCCTTGTCCACCTGCTTGATTAGAATAAGCTGAACCAAAGCGATCATATTGTGAGCGCTTATCTTTATTACCTAAAACCTGGTAAGCTTCGTTAATTTCTTTAAACTTAGCTTCATCACCACCACCTTTATCAGGATGATATTGGTGTGCCTTTTTACGAAAAGCTTTTTTTATTTCTTCTTCAGAAGCGGTTTTAGATACACCGAGGATGTCGTAGTAATCTTTGGACATAATAAATAAGTCACAAGTGACAAGTGTAAAGTGGCAAAAAAACAACTTGCCACCTGTCACTTTACACTTGTCACTTTTAAGTTTTATCCCTTAAACCCAATCTCTTTTTCACTTTGCTCCGCTTGTTTAACAGTCCCAAACTTATCTTCATACTTTTTAAGATTGTCTTGCATGGCTGCAATCATGCGCTTAAAGTGTCCTGGAGTAGTGACAACTTTAGCTGTAACTTTTCCAGAAGCTCCAACGATGTTACCAAAAATCATACGGAACTCTTCTTCGTTATGATCGATCCAAGCAATGTTAGCGTATTCGCCACCAGGAATTGAGTCATTGATTTGCACCTGCTGTTGATTATTTTCGTTTGACATATTATTTTTTATGTCATCCTCGCGTAAGCGAGGATCCAGGAGATAAAGGCACTGCCTTTAAACCCTGGGTTCCCGCTTGCGCGGGAATGACGGTTTTTAATTATTTTTTTTCTTCAAACTCACCTTCAACAAGACCAGTGTCGGCTTTTGGAGCTTCTTCTGTCCCAGTTTGAGTAGATTGATCAGGTGTTGCTTGAGCTTGTGAAGCAGAGGCGGCCTGATACATCGCGGCGCCGATCTTCTGCGCTACTTGATTCAAATCTTCCATGGCTTTTTTGATTTCATCATACTTATCAGTCCCTTTAATATCTTTCAAAGTTTTTAATTTAGCCTCCAACTCCGTCTTATCTTCTGGTTTCATCTTATCACCTGATTCTGATAATAGTTTATCAGTTTGGAAAACTACGGCCTCAGCTTGATTCATAATATCAGCTGAATCTTTTTTCTTTTTATCTTCATCAGCGTGTAGCTCAGCTTCTTTGCGCATTCTTTCAACCTCTTCTTTAGATAAACCTGAAGAAGCGGTGATCGTAATATGTTGCGCTTTGCCCGACGCTTTATCAGTGGCTTTAACATTCAAGATACCATTAGCATCAAGGTCAAAACTTACTTCAACTTGAGGAATGCCTCTTGGAGCTGGTGGAATACCGTCTAGGATAAAACGACCTAAACTTTTATTGTCACTCGCCATTGGTCGTTCGCCTTGCACGACATGAATTTCAACGCTAGTTTGAGAATCAGCCGCAGTAGAAAAGATTTGTGATTTTGAAGTCGGGATGGTTGTGTTTCTTTCAATCAAAGGTGTGGCGACGCCGCCGAGAGTTTCAATTCCCAAAGTTAATGGTGTAACATCTAACAGCAAAACATCTCTAATATCACCTTGCATAACACCAGCCTGCACCGCCGCCCCTAAAGCCACTACTTCATCAGGGTTAACAGTTAAGTTTGGTTCTTTACCAAAGAAAGCTTTAACTTTTTCTTTGACCATAGGCATGCGGGTCATACCACCAACTAAAATTATTTCTTGCAAATCACTAGCTTGCATGCCAGCATCAGACAAAGCTTTTTTACATGGTTCAATAGTTTTCTCAACTAAATCGCCAACTAATTCTTCTAGCTTAGCGCGTGTCATTTTCATTACTAAATGCTTAGGACCATTAGCGTCTGAAGTGATAAAAGGTTGATTAATTTCAGTTTCAGTCACGGTAGATAATTCAATTTTAGCTTTTTCAGCTGCTTCTTTAATACGTTGCAATGACAAAGTGTCTTTTGATAAATCAACGCCTTGATCTTTTTTAAATTCATCAATAATCCAAGTGACAATACGATGATCAAAATCTTCTCCGCCTAAGTGAGTATCACCATTAGTTGACTTAACCTCAACCGTATCCTCAGAAATTTCTAGAATGGAAACATCAAAAGTTCCACCACCTAAATCATACACGGCAACTTTCTGACCTTTCTTTTTATCAAAACCATAGGCTAAGGCTGCCGCGGTTGGTTCATTAATAATACGCTTAACATCAAGACCAGCAATTTTTCCTGCGTCCTTAGTCGCTTGTCTTTGGCTATCATCAAAATAAGCTGGCACGGTAATGATCGCTTCAGTAATTTTTTCACCCAATTTAGCTTCAGCATCAGCTTTGAGTTTAGATAAAATCATAGCTGAAACTTCTTGTGGCGTATATTCCTTGTCTTGCATTTTGACTTTAACACCATCACCCGATTGAATAATCTTGAACGGCATGTTTTTTAAATCGCGTTGCACCTCAGGATCATCAAAGCGACGACCAATCAAACGCTTAACCGCAAAAATTGTATTTTCTGGGTTAGTGACAGCTTGGCGCTTAGCAGTTAAACCAACCAAGCGTTCGCCAGTCTTAGACACGGCGACGATTGAAGGTGTGGTGCGGTTACCTTCAACGTTTTCAATGATTTTTGGTTGACCACCTTCCATGATAGCCATGGCGCAATTAGTGGTTCCCAAGTCAATTCCTAGTATTTTTGGCATATGGTTTTATTGCCCTCACCCCCAGCCCCTCTCCCGCGACGCGGGAGAGGGTGGCCGAAGGCCGGGTGAGGGATAATTAATTATTTATTTAGTTTCTATCTTGATCTTATTCGGCTTCGCCTCTGGTGCTTTCGGAATAACAATCTTTAAGATTCCGTCTTCAGATTTGGCTTTTGCTTCATGACCTAAAACATGAGTTGGTAATTGGATTGAGCGGTAAAAACTGCCACGACGAATCTCTTTACGGTAATAATTTTTTTCATCAATTTCGCTTTGTTTTTCAGCTTCACCTTTGATTGATAAAATATCGTTTTCAATCGCAATATCAACTTTAGTTGGGTCAATGCCAGCTAGTTGTGTTTCCACAATAACACTGTCCTTATCTTCGTACATGTCGATGGCTGGGATGCTTTCCATGTCCTGAAAAGGATCCAGCATCATTGGTGTCCAATTAATTAATGATCTCATATGGTTTTGCCCTCACCCCCAGCCCCTCTCCCGCGTCGCGGGAGAGGGTGGTCCCGCTTTAGCGGGGCCGGGTGAGGGATAATTAATTATTAAATTTATAAACCGCGACTCGCGCCGGGATAATTACTTTATCATGTAACTGATAACCGCTCTTTAATTCTTTTTCAACCACATCATCTAGTTTTTTGTCAGTGGTTTCAGTGGTCTCGACCGCCTCCATTAAATTATGATCAAACTTTTTATTAGTGGTCTCAATTTCTTTAATTCCATTATCTTCCAGAGTTTTTTTAAATTGTTGAATAACATGCTGTAAGCCAATTAACCAATTTTTATCACCGTCAGGCGGATAATGTAATAAGGTAAGCTTTAAATTGTCATAGACTGGAATCATTTCTAAAATTAAAGCTTCATTAGCATACATCGCCAGATCAACTCTTTCTTTTGCTGTTTGCTTTAATAAATTCTGATAATCAGCGAGCGCCAACTTATACTTGTGATCAAGCTCATCACATTGCTTTTTACAATCATCATGATTTTCCTCAATTTGATTGTTTTCTTTTTTATCAGACATACTTTTATAAAATTTTATAACTACTATTTTAGATTTGTTGTTAGTTGTTGGTTGATAGGTGCTCGTCGTCTAGCAACTAACTACCAACAACTAACAACGTTTATTTAAAAATTAAAAATTATTTCGTAGTTAATTGCTTTATCAAAAACTCAACCCTGGCTTTATTAATCCCATAATCCATCCTCACTGGTCCAACTAAGCCAATTAAACCAATTCTGTCTTTCGCTTGATAACGGCTTAAAATGGCGCCGGAAAAAACTCCAAAGGGACTGTCATGACCTAACTTAATTTCTGGTTCAAAACTAACTTGTTCAAAAATTTCACCAACAATATCATCAATGCGATCAATAATGGCTGACATATCATAAACCATTTGTGTTTGATTAAATTCTGGTTGCTGTAAAAGATTGGAAATGCCGGTGTAATAAACATTGTATTTGTGAAAAGCCCAAATCACAGCTAGCCCTGACATACTAGCTAATTCTTTAGCAATCTTTTTATCTGCTAAGTCATTATCAGTCCCCACTCCAGTTAATAACTCCTCTTCTTTTTTAGTAATAGGCTTAACTTCAATTTCAGAAACATATTGCGCATAAGCTTTTTCAGTCGGAATACGGCCAGCCGAGGTATATGGCTGAACAATCCAGCCATCTTCCTCTAATTCAGCCATATCATTACGAACCGTGGCCGAAGACACGGGTACATGATACTTTTCCACAATAGAACTAGACGCCACAGGACAGCCTGTAGTAATATGTTCTTTGATTATTATCTCTAATATTAGCCTTTTTCTTTCTTCCATAAAATATATTATATCTAAACATTGTCATTTTATCATTATTAGCAGTCACGCGTCAAGAGTGCTAATAAGCCTTGACAATAGACTGAAGACGTGATATAAAATAAACACTTTATAAACGCTCTTTTAAATGGGGATAAAAAATGAATAAAGGTCTTTTAATTAATGTTTATATGTGTGCGATCTTAGTTTGCTTTGTTATTATCGATATTATCTGGATAACGACTGCTGGGAAGTACGCACAAAATGAAACAGAACTAGCAATAATGTTTGCTGTTCTATTCTTCACGATGTTTTGGGCCATTGTTAATTTCTTTTTTGCTCTTGACAAAATAGTGAACGGAAATAAAAAGGATGCTGAAAAGAAAAAGCAGGAAAAAATAGTTCCATAATTTCTTCCACAAACATTTTCGAATTAAACGTTAATTACCCCTCAGGGAATTAACGTTTTTTAATACAGAAAAAACCCTCACCCCATCCCTCTCCCTTTGCTAGCAAAGGGAGAGGGCGCCCCGAGCTTTGGCACTGCCACAGTTTCTCCGACTTAGACGGATGACTGTGCTGTGACAGAAAGACTCTGTAAAGACTCACAGCCACCTGCGGGAGACTGTGACGCAGCCAAAAAATGCTTGACAAACATTAAGTAATTGTGGTACATTTTTGTCTTAGAATTGCACTTTTAAATAATAATTATAAAATATAAAACCCAAAATTAATCATGAACATTTTAGAATTAATTTATCCAACAGATGAAGTTTTTGTTAATAATATAATTTTTGACAATATAAAATCATCAATAGAGGTAGATTGTTTAATTCCCTCAAAAAGTAACTACACGAACAGACCAGTCCCTTATGTAACAACCGAAAATTACGTACGTTGTCTATCGCAAACATCATATCTCTTAGCTCACCATCTCGTAAAAGAAAAACTTCTCGCTTTTAGTATTGATGAACAAGAGTTTATTAAAGCAATGACTAATTATGATTTATATTATCGTAGTTTAGCCATGACTTTTCATTATCGCACCAAGAAAAATGAAAAATTTAAAATGCTTCTTGAACTAAAAAATGCTAAAGAAATTACAAGCTTAAATAATTCTTTACTCTTCGTCTTTTCAAATAAAAGGACCGTAATAAGCGGCGAGATGAGTTTTATTTATGTAAAATAAAAGGAGGATAAAACCGTGAATGACATAAAATTTATGAGAATTTTATCGCTAGTGTCTTTATTAATTAGCGCCTTTCTTATTATTACACCCTTTTTAGGAGTTGGTAATCATGAAACCTTCCCTATGATGATATCATTTGGTATTGGCTTCTTGATTGCATTTTTTTTCTCTCTCATTGTTATAAGAATGATGAAAAGAAAAATAAAGAATCAAAGTCTATCATGAGCAATAAGAATTACAATTTATTAAAAAGGGACGCCAAAATGTCCCTTTTTTAATATACAAAAATTATTTGAAAATTTGAAATTTAAAATTTAAAATTGCCTTTTGTATTCCCCAAAATACCATTGCAAAAACTCCCTCGCAATCGGCGAAGCAATCAAGCTCCCCTCTTTCCCTTCTTCAACCAAGACGGTAATAACAAGTGATGGATCGTCATAAGGCGCAAAACCAGTAAACCACGCATGTGGATCTTTTTTAGTTGACCACTGCGCCGTTCCTGTCTTTCCAGCCACCGCGACTGGTAGCTCACTCATACTACGCGCTGAACCAGAAGTGACAGTCTGGCGCATGCCTTCACGAACTATTTCAATATTGCTGTCACTAATGATATTTTTGACTAAGACTTGGGCTTCAATTTTTTTAACTACTTCGCCACTAGGCTTAACAATTTCTTTAACTAAATGTGGTCGATAAATTGTCCCGCCATTAGCAAAAAACATAGTATAAGCCGAAACCTGTAAAGGCGTCACAATTAAATCACCCTGACCAATCGCTACATGATAAGTATCTCCGACGTACCATTTTTCTTTTTTAGTGGTTTCTTTCCAATCTTTAGTAGGCACAAAACCAGAAGCTTCATTAGGCAAGTCGATTCCTAAAGCAGAGCCTAATAAAAACTTTCTAAAATAAATCACCATTTTATCAATTCCTAGACCAGTAAAATTATCATAACCACCGCCAATATAATAAAAGAAAGTATTAACTGATTCAGCAATCGCTTTTTTAACATTTGTTTGACCATGTCCACCCGCTTTCCAATCAGGAAACACCCATTGACCAACCCTCAAACCGCCAACACTTAAAAAACTAGTAGTAGCGTTAATAATTTTTTCTTGTAAAGCCGCGGCGGCGACCACTGGTTTAATAGTAGAACCAGAAGGATATTCACCTGAAACTGAACGACTAAACAAAGGTTTATCAACTGATTGCTCAAGGGCTTGATACTCAGCTTGTTTAATACCACGAGCAAACAAATTATTATCATAAGCTGGCAAACTAACTAATGAAATTATTTCTCCGCTGCGTGGATCTAAAACAATCGCCACGGCTTTTTTTAAACCAGACTTAGCTAAATAAACTGCCATAATGGCTTCTAGTTTTTGTTGTGCCGTAATATCGAGCGATAATATAAGATTATTGCCAGGCACTGAAGGTGTTTCGCTAATTACTTTTTTCTCTTTACCCAAAGCATCGACTTCAACTTGCTTCAGTCCGGGAATGCCGCGCAATTCTTGCTCCCAAGATTTTTCAATTCCAGTTTTTCCAATATAATCAAGCTGTGAATAAATATCTTTACCGACTTTTAATTCTTCAGGGCTTATTTTATTGGTATAACCTAAAACATGAGATAAAGACAAAGTTGGCAAATCATAACTACGACGATTAGTTGTTAAAAGAGTTATACCTGGCACAGCAAAAGATTCTAAGTAAATTTTTAAAGCTGATTCATATTCAATGTTGTCAGTCAAAAATAACGGTTGGTAATATTCTAATTTATCCGGCGTCAGATCTTTGATTGTAGTTTTAATTTCCGTAGCATCAAAGCCTTTAGTCATTAAAGCTAAGCGATCAATTAGCTGATCTCTTACAGCAATATCTTTTGGCAAGTCTGCTGGCACACAATATAATAAAAAATTAGCCACGTTATGAACCAAGGCTTGATGATTAGTATCATAAATAATTCCTCGATTAGCATCAGGCTGTTCTAAGCGCAAACGATTACCATTAGCTAAATCACGATAATATTCTCCCTTAGCAATCTGTAGCCACAACAAACGCCCACCTAAAATAATCAACAATAAAACTACCAGCACTTTAATAAAATTAAGATATTTTGGAGTTAAATGATTACCAACCGTTTCTTCACCACGTTCTGTTGGTGTAAAAGACTCTTCTACCCAATCATGACGATATTTACCATGAAAATTTCCATTATCAAATCTGCCCTCTTGAATAATAAAAGGATCTTTATTTTTAGTTTGTCGCTTATGAAAAATCATCATAAATAATTATCGCTTACTGGCTAAATGGCTTATCACCTATTAAACAATAAAAACACTGGCCTGAAACGACGTGAGACAGCGTTAATAATATAAAAAATTAAACTAGCCGCCACAATATTGACCACTAAAGATATGGCTATAATCTTAGACGACTCAAGCCAACCTAAAAAAACTGAACCAGTCTGATAATCAAGCAATAAAAACATTAAATCCCAAACCAAAGTAACCACGGCGCTGATAATGATTGTAGAATAAATCGAACGATTAGTTAAAACACGCTCAAACATTAAATGAATAATAATTAAAACTATAAATAACATGATTAAATAGCTACCAAAAAAACGGAATGAAAAAAGTTCTAAAAATAAACCACCAAGCAAAGCCCACCAAGCAGCTAATCTAATGTTTGATAAGAGTAAAACAAAAATCAAAGCTAAAGGAAGTAAATGTAAACTATGTAGGCCAAAAGGCAAAGCGCCAATAAAAACAGTATCTAAAAGGGCCACTACTAAAATTCCAATCAAAATAGCAAAAATATTACGATACATTGATTTATTATTTAAGAATAGCTACAAATCTCAGATTATCAAAGTTAGCGGCTGGCTCAATAATAGCACTCTGCCATAATTCATTATTTTGTTTAATCACCTGACTCACTCTACCGATTAACAGGCCTGGCGGCATACCAGCTTCAAGTCCAGAGGTAACAATCATTTGTTGCTCTAAAATTTCTTGGCTTTGAGGAATAAGTTCAATCACAACATTAAGTCCTAAATCACCCTGCGCAATACCAATGGTTTTTCCTTGACCAGCTAGCCCAACTGCCAATCGACAATCAAGGCTGTATAGTAAGCAAGCTTCAGCAATATTATTTTTAACCGCTGTAATTTTACCAATCAAAACCCCCTCTGAACTAACAATTGGTTGTCCAACTGTCACGCCATCATCTGAACCTTGGTCAAGCGTAATGGTTTTTCGATTGTGCCAGCTATCTTCAGCTAAACCACGAGAAATAATTTCCGCCATCTGTAAAGAAACTTTTTTCTCTTGAGCAAAAACTAAATAATCACGTAAACGTTTATTTTCATCTTCTAGCGTTAATAAACGAGCATTCTCAGATAATAAACGCTGATTATCTTTTTCGATTAATTCTAGTTTAGCTATTAAATCAGAGTTAGACATTTGATCAATCTCAGTTGGTCTAATTTTTTCACCGAGCTGGTGAATCAAAGTAGCAAACGGATTAAAAATAGCGCGCGCCATACCACTAAAAAAGCCCAAACTATTGCTTGAACCTAAGATTAAGATCATTACTATGATACCGCCTAAAACAACTAGCGTAGCAACCGGGCGTTTGTTTGACATAAATAAATTAAAAAATAAAAATTAAAAAACAAAATATAAAATAAAATTAAAAAAACAAAACACGAAAAATATTAAAGTTTTGAGTTTTTTGAAATTTTATTTTTGTTTTGTACTTTGTCTTTTAGATGTTTTGTCTTTTTAAAGACTATAACTCTTTCGTGCTAGGAACCAGAACCTTAGCTAACAGCTCGGGATCAGATAAGAGGATACCGGTGCCGCGCACAACACAAGTTAAAGGATCGTCGGCCACGCGAACAGGGATTTTGGTAGCTTGAGCAATTTCCTGATCTAAACCACGCAACAAAGCCCCACCACCAGTTAAAATTATGCCATATTCATAAATATCAGCCACTAATTCAGGCGGCGTGGTTTCTAAGATTAATTTAATATTATCAGTCATTTGATGAATACTACGAGAAATAGCTTCTCTAATTTGCCCATCAGTCACACGCAATTCTTTTGGCAAACCATTCATTAAATCACGACCTCGAACCATCATTTCCAAAGATTCTCTCAAAGGAATAGCTGAACCAATTCTAATTTTTATATCCTCGGCTAATTGTTCACCAATTAATAAATTAAATTCTTCACGTAAGTATTGAATAATATCATGATTAAGAAAATTGCCAGCCAAACGAAGATTTTTCCAATTAACTGCACCACCTAAAGAAATAACCGCAATTTCGGTTGTGCCTCCACCAATATCAACAATCATCGTAGCTGTCGCATCACTCACGGGTAAACGCGCCCCAATCGCGGCAGCCATCGGCTCTTCCACTAAATTAACCTCACGCGCTCCAGCTGATTTAGCAGCATCTTCCACAGCCTTTTTTTCTACTTCAGTAATATCCAAAGGAATACCAATCACTACGCGAGGACGAGGCACAAGGGTAAATTGCTCAGCATGAGCTTTATCAATAAAATATTTCAACATTTTTTCTGTCACTTCAAAATCAGAAATAACACCATCAACCAATGGTCTAATAATTTGAATATGCGCTGGGGTTTTACCTAACATTTTCTTAGCTTCTTCTCCAACTGCTAAAATTTCTTCAGTTCGCATATTAACTGCAACAACTGATGGTTCATTAATCACAATCCCCTTGTCTGGCGTATAGACAAGAGTATTGGCCGTTCCCAGGTCAATACCTAAATCTTTACTAAATTTTCCAAAAAATTTATTAAACACAAAAAAGTTAAAAGTTATAAAGTTTATAAAGTTGAAAACTTACACCGTTCAGCCGGATTAAAGTAGCTTTAAGATAAACGAGAAACAACTTCTTTAATATCAAGCAATTCGGCTTTGGCGCTGACTCGAGACTTTAATTCAACTTTATTTTCCTTAAGAGTTTTTTCACTAACAATAATTCTCCAAGGACAACCAATTAAGTCAGCTTCAGCAAATTTCTCACCATTAGTTAAATCTAATCTATCATCAAATAAAACTTCTAAATTATTTTTTACTAAATCTTCATATAATTTTTTGGCACTGGCTACAACTTCGCTCTTATCACCTAAAGCTAATAAATGAATCTTGAATGGAGCAATACTGTCTGGCCAAACCAAGCCTTTGTCATCAGCTAATAATTCAACTACTGTGCCCATCACTCGGGCTGGTCCAATACCATAAGAACCCATGATGACTGGTATCTTTTCTCCAGCCTCATTTAGATAATTTAAGCCTAAGGCCTCTGAAAAACGCGTACCTAAAGAAAAAATATTACCTACTTCAACCGCTCTTTTTTCAACCATTTCTTCCTTACTTAAACCAAGTTGATTAAGCACTTCGTCATTATAAACCTCTTTATTGACAGCAATTTTCTTCTTTTCATTAACATAAATAGTATCCTCACCTGACTCTAAAACAGTTTGAAATTCATGAGAAAACTTAGCAAACATGCCGCCTGAAGCATAAGTTAAGTATGTCTGATCTCCCAAGCCTAAACGTTTAAAAACTTTTAGATAAGCTTCTTTGGCTTGTTCGTAAAACTTATCATGCTCAGCTTGATCACGGGAAAAAGAATATAAATCTTTCATCACAAATTCACGCAATCTCATTAAGCCACTTCTGGCTCGAGCTTCATTTCTAAACTTAGTTTGAAATTGATAAATAGAACATGGTAAATCACGATAAGAATTAACATATTCTTTAACTAACTTAGTTAAAGCTGCTTCATGCGTAACTGCTAAACCTAGCTCTGTACCATTCTTTAAATTAGTTTTAAACCAAACATCAACTTTATCATCACTCCATTGATCAGTCGGCTCCCAAGTTTCCCTAGATTGTAAAGCTGATAAAACAACTTCTTCTCCGCCTAGCGCATTCATTTCCTCGCGAATAATATTGATGATCTTATTAAAAACTCTTAAGCCTAAAGGTAGCAGGCTATAAACTCCCGCCATTTCTTTATTAATAAAGCCAGCCCGCTGTAAAAGAATGGCGTTTTTAGATACTTCATCTTTAGGCGTGGACTTAGTTGTTTTGGTAAAAAGTTGAGATTGTTTCATATATTTAATGGTTTTAGTTTACCCGAAAAACAGCCTAATGTCAAAAAAAATCACCCACCAAATCGGCGGGTGACTGTATCAAATTTGTATTCAGCTATTACTTATTACGACGACTAATATTATCCCAAATTACTAACATTGGAGAAGCCAAAAAAATAGAACTATAGGTTCCAAACAAAATACCAATTAGAAGTGATAATGAGAAATACTTAATTGACATACCACCCAAAACAACAATTGAAGCTAAGACCAGCATTACTGTTAAAGAGGTATTAATTGATCTAACTAATGTTTGATTAAGACTAGTGTTGACTGTGCCAGCAAAATCCTGATTAGAGCGCGGTAAATTTTCTCTAATACGATCAAATACTACAATGGTATCATGCACACTAAAACCAACGACAGTTAAAATGGCTGCCACAAAAGCCGTATTTACTTCAACGCCATAAAACTTTCCAGCAATAGCAAAAAATCCTAAAACAATCACAGCGTCATGAAACAAAGCAATTAAAGTTGCAATACCATATTTCCAAGAAGCTACTGGGCGAGAAACTTTTCTAAAAGCCCAAGCGACGTATAAGCTAATGACAATCAAAACTAAAACAATAGCATAAATGGCCTTGCGTTGCAGTTCTGCCCCAACTGAAGGACCAACTGATTCAAAGCGTAATTCTTCTAAAACTGGATTTTGAGCTCCCTTACTTGAGGCTAATTGCTTAAGTTTTTCTAAAACTGCTTGATGAATATCTTCCTGTGTTTGTTGAAACCTAATAATCATGCCGTAATTCTCAGCTGGTTGAGCGGTTAAACTTTGTAATTTTAAGTCAACTAAAGCTTCCTCAACCTCAACTACGCTTGGTTCGACATTATTAAACCTAACCTCCAGTAAGCTACCACCAGTAAAATCAATGCCGAGTTTTAAGCCCCACATTGAGAGCGCCGCAATTGAGACGACTAAAAAAATACTAGAGATAGATAACCAAATGAACCTTTTTGAAATAAAATTTACCATATCTTTAATTTGATTTTTTATAACCAATCAGCCAATGATGTTTTTCAAACCACTTTTCACTGAACAAACGTAATAAAGTACGAGTCACAGTGATAGCACTAAAGAGTGATAATAAAACACCAAGCATTAAGGTGACAGCAAAACCTTTAATTACACTAGTAGAAAATTCAATCAAAACAATACAAGTAATAATAGTAGTAAAGTTGCTATCACGAATTGATGGCCAAGCACGAGTAAAACCTTCTTGAATAGCATTTGATAAAGACCTGCCAGCGCGCAATTCTTCTTTTAATCTTTCAAAAATAAGAATATTAGCGTCAACTGCCATACCAATAGATAAAATAAATCCGGCAATACCAGATAAAGTCAAAGTCACTGGCCAAAGTTTAAAGATTGCTAAGGACAAAACTCCGTAAACCGCCAAGGCAATAACTGACAAAAAGCCTAAGAAACGATAATAAATAATCATGAATAAAGCTACTAAAATCAAACCGACGATACCAGCTTTTAAGCTGTTATCAACCGAAGATTGACCAAGCGAAGCACCAATGGTTTGTTGATTGACTAAAGTAATCGGTAATGGTAAAGCACCAGAATTAAGTCGCTTAACCAATTCTTTAGATTCAGTAATAGAAAAATTACCAGTAATTACAGCTTGACCACCAGTAATTTTTTCATTTACGTTTGGTACGCTAATAGCATAGCCATCTAAGAAAATAGCCACTGGCTTACCAACATTGCGAGCCGTAATGTCTTCAAATAATTTTGCTCCCTGATCATCAAATTCTAAACTAACTTCTGGAGTATTATCTTGTTGATTAAATTGGACTGTGGCGCGCTTTAAATTACGACCGGTTAATTCAGTATTTTTCCACTCTGCATCAGCTCCTAGGACCTCAGCTTCAGTTTTAGTTTTAATAAAAATATGACTTAATTTATACTCTGGAGTTTCATCAGTTTTATAAATCAAATGATAACCAAATTTTGTTTCTACAACATAAGAAATTGTACCGACTTTTTGTTCCCAAGCAGTTTTTTCAAAAGGTTCAACCATCGCTCCCTTAGCAAACCAACCTAAATCACCACCACTATCTTTAGCGCCTGGTTCAGTTGAATTAGCTTTAGCTAGATCAGCAAAATTCTTTGGGGTTGCTTTAGCTTTAATTTCCTTGATTTTGGCATAAGCCTGTTCTTTCGTTAAATTACCACTACACTGCTCAGCTCCTTGATAACAAATCAAAATATGAGATGCTTTAACTTCTTTAATTCCCTTTTCTTCTACTTTCAAAATTTCAAAACCAGTTGAAGTTTTTATTAAATCAGGACTAATTTTACCAACGCCAATGGCTTCAGCTGCCTTAGCTAAATCTTCATTATCTTTTTTAGATACCCAACCAAGATCACCACCGTTAGACTTAGTTTCTGTATCATCGCTAAAAGTTTGCGCTAAAGCAGAAAAATCACCACCTGACAAAAGCTTACCTAAAACATCTTGAGCTTTAGCTTCGGCTTGTTTATTAAAATCAGTAATTTCTTTAGATTGTTCTGGAGTTAAAGTTGGAGCTGGCCCAACACGTTGCTCTTTAAATTCTAACAATGGAGTTTCGCCAATTTTTTTAATAGCTTCACGAATATCTGTTATACCAGCCAATTCAACAATAATACGATATTTACCATCAGCGCTACGATTAACCTGTACTAATGGTTCGCTAACACCAAAAACATTGACGCGACGTTCGATCACGTCTCGAGCGCCTTCAACTGCTTGACCTTGATCTTTACTTGGCACAGCTGAAACATCAGCTTCGTAAACTAGTTGTGAGCCACCTTGCAAATCTAAGCCTAGGCGAAAAGGAACTTCTTTAACCTTAGGTAAAGGAATTTTCCAGTTAGTTAGAGCTTGATTATAATAATTACCAAAAGCTACTAAAGCAGCCGCAATAGCTATAATCAAAACAAATAAAAAGGCCCACCAGACCTTGTTTCTACCTTTGGGTAGAAAAATGCGCGTCAATATCGAATCAGACATAGGTTATTTAATTTATAGATTGATTAATCTATTGTAAATTAAGCTAAGTTAAAAAGCAAGGGTAAAGCATGTGGGAAACTCTATTTTTGCCTTATTTTACTATCCCTTGACAAGATATTCAATATGTGATATAGTATATATCATAATTTATTAATTAGTAATGCTAAGCGACCAAAGGAGGGTCGGGGCATGAAAAATAAATAATTAATAAGCATCCGGAAAAATTTTATGTGAAAGAAACCTCGTGAGTTGACCGAGGAAAAAAACGCCGAGCGCAAAAAAATTATCGAGGGCATGGAGGTGCCTAAAAAATGCTTTAACGCAAAACAAGATTAAAAAATACGAACGGAATGGCATTCCAGCGATACGGAACGCAAAACAGCCAAAATCCCACTTTTTCAAAAAAAGAGGGATTTTTTATTTATAAAATTGATTTACTACTAACTAAAAGAAAGATCTAACAATCAACAACTAAGCATCAACTTTTTTATTAATAAGGTCTGTTATCTTTAAGAAATGTTCCTCATTATCAAAGTCTAGCTCACTACGATCAATAAAAACTGCATTGTCATGATTTTTGAAAAAATCATAATGCGCCTCCCCTGCTTTTATAAAACGACTAATCACATCATCAGATAATTCAAAATCACGACCACGCTTAAGAGTAAAGTCTTTAATGCGCTCACGATTAGCTTTTAATATAATCATTAAATCAGGTAAAGGCAGAAAATTATGATCAAGCTCATAAACTTCACGCATTAAATCTTTACCCAAGCCATCTTCTAACCATTCTTCAACATAAACTAAATTAGTTAACCAAAATGTATCCATAATCACTAATTTTCCAGCCGCCTTATGTTGTAGGGCTTCTAAATGCATGCGGACTAATAGGTTTCTAAAATATAAACGACTTTCAAACTGATTTTCATTATTTTTTAAATTATTTTTTATCCGCTCAGGAAAGTCTTTCTCCTCACCTTCAAAAACAGGCATCGCGTCATAATGTGCCACGAGCTTTCTAACGAGGGATGATTTACCAGTGCCGGGACCGCCGCAGATGGCAACGATAAAACCTGGTTTCATAAAATTATAATTTATTAAAATCCTTATCAATCAAACCAATATTTGGTGGTAAGTCGAGCGCAGAAACACTTACAACCATTTTTGGTTTAATTTCCAAAGTAGCCCTATATTCCATTTCATCAAACTCCTTAAATTCTCCTTTATCTAAAACCATGACTACACCCGTCTTATCTGAAACTTGATCTAAGGCTATTTTCTCAACATAAAATGTTAATTTATTGTTTTCATCCAGACCAAAAGATTTACTAAAATGTATATCAGGAAAATTTTTACTATCAAAAAGGGCCATGAATATTGCTACATCAGAATATTGAGAAGCGCAAATTGCAGGCTCTCCATGTGGCTCCAAATTTTTAGTTTGTTTGTTGAAATTAAAAGGCTGTTTAGGCGCGAGCATCTCAATCTTATCTGACGTACCATGAAAAACGTAAATACCCTCCTTTTCTAAAGATAATAATTCTTCGCGAACTGATTTGAATTTTTCGCTAAACAACTCTTTCATAATTATTCTTTACGCCACACCAAGGACAAAACCACTCCTCTTTTTCAACCGGCGCATCCCCTATCGTCCACCACTTAGAACAAGAGATACAAGAAAAATGATGTAAATTTTCAACTGTTCGTTGATTATCAATCATATTATAATGTTGCTGCTTTAAATAATTTTTTGCTTACTATTGATGTAAATCCCTTCTTAATAAAAAATAAACGCCATCTTTTTTAATTGCTTCATCTTTTGGTTGGGCAATCGCTACCTCATAATTAACAGCCATTAAAGATTGTACTCTAGGTAAAATATAATTTTTTACTTGTTCATCGTCATCTGGCCTATAATGGAAGGAGTCAAATTCAGTATCTAGCTCCCAGCCATCATTAAGGGTTGGGTAATTTTTATCATCTAGCTCAAGATCTTCCAGCTTTAAAATATCATGCCAAGCTAGCTGCTTTTTAGTAATAGGATTCTCAAAAATCAAATTTTTTTCTGACATAATATTAGGTTTAATTTTTTTTAGAATAAATTTATTTATTCTATATATTTAAATCTCGGAATCTCTTCACCGTTAACCATAACACTTTACATAAAATTATTTAATGGTCTAACCCATAAATCATGATTTCCATAAAGCGCACGATAAACCACCAGATCTTCCAAAGCCTCGCTGTGCTTGGCTATGCCCATAACTTCATAGTCGCCACCTTTATAATGTTTATATTTACCGAGACTTATCATATTATTTTACCATCAAACAATTTTCTGTCTAGATCATTAAAAATGACTTTATTTTGTAAAATCACATCAGCTCTGTCCCAGATTTCAGCTCCCGAAAACCATTGACCATAATCCCCCTCTCCGATCACTAAGGTTTTTTCCCAACCTTCTTCAGGTCGATATAAATAAACATCAATAATAGAGCCTAAAAATTCATAATGATTAAAAAATTCTAATTCATTAATATCTAAATCAACGCCTAACTCTTCTTTAACTTCTCTAATTAAAGCTTGATCTGGTGTTTCTCCGAATTCAGCACCACCTCCCCAAAAACCAAAATAATTTGGTGAAGTCACCATATCAGCTGATCTTCTCTGAAGATAAACATAAATAGTGCCATCAATAATTTTGATAGGCAAAAAGAGTGAAACTGGGCGTTTGACTTTATTCATAATTTTAGTAAAACATTTTAATACGCTCACTTAAACCAATAATAATTATTGCCAACGATTAATAAAATCCGAACTACTAATCGAGGCTGAATGCACGGGTATATTTTTTTCAAACTCAGGTCTAAAATATTTAGCCTTAACTTCTAAAGAGATTTCGCCTTTTATTGTAAAGCCCAGCTTTTCTAGTAACCCTGAATTAGCGGCAACTATCCAAGAAGTGGCTCTAACTTCTTTTAACTCAGGATCAGCTCTTAGAATATCAACTAATTTTTTAAAACCATCTTTTAATAACGATAGTTTTTCAACCATAGTTAAAGTTTTACTAGGCGCCAAATGAATATGAACATAATCTTTAGCTTGGCCATAACTTAACATTTCATTTAACGGTATAAACCCTTCTTTGATAACAAAACTTTCTCTCAATCTAGTCTCAAAGCTTTTAGGATTATTTTCTTGCCACATTAATAATGGCTTTAAGCACACTATAATTTTACTAATAGCTTCCTCTTGATCAGCTAATTTAGTATATTCTTCTAAACCTTGCTGTATTTCATCTATAACAGACTGCTCAAGGCCGCTATCATCTTTACAAACAAAAAAAGGGGCTAGCCTGGCCAAGATTGCCTCAAATCTTGCCTGAGGCTCTTGTTTAGTAGAATAAACATCAACTAAAAAACTTCTCACCTTATCATCAAAAGTCTCAATAGGTTTTTTTGGCACTGGATTTGATATTTTTTGATCAAGCTTATTCATATTAAACTCCATGGCACTTTTTATATTTTTTCCCGCTCCCGCAAGGGCAAAGATCATTGCGTCCAACTTTATGACCCTCTGAGTCCTTCATCTTTCTATCAGTAAAGATTTGAGTAGTGGATGAACTCCCCTCACCCATAGTTTTGGCCGGAGCGCTCATCGTAATATTATTTAAATTATTTTTTGGTAAAGCAAATTCTTGTAAACCGCCAATTTTATAAATTGAATAAACCACTTGTTTTTGAATTAAACCAGTTAATTCATTAAATAGTCTAAACGCTTCTTTTTTATATTCAACCAATGGATCGCGTTGTCCATAACCCCTAAGTCCTATACCGCGGCGCATATAATCCATTACTTCTAAATGCTCCATCCATAATTCATCAATCGAACGAAGTAAAACAGCTTTTTCAACCTCTCGCCAATTAAAACCAGCCTCAGTCGCTAACTTAAGCATTTTGTCATAAGTTTCTCTAGCCAACTTAGATAAATACTCAATAATTTCTGTCTTAATTTTAATTTTATCTAGTTTGGAAGCATCACTTGTAATCTCATCCAACTTAACTGACAATTCCCCTTTAATTGGAAAAATCGTAGAAATATTTTCTTTAATCTCTTTTAAATTCCAGTCCTTAACATAATCAGCTATGGTGTGAAAACTAACGATCTGTTCAATTTCTGCCTCAACCATATCAAGAATAATATCTTGCAAAAGCTTGTTTTTTTCTTCTGTTTCCTTAGTAGCTGATAACTCACTAGCTTCAGCTAATACTAAATCACTAATTTCTAAAACTTCTCTGCGTCGAGTATAAATTGCTTGACGATGATGATTAATCACGTCATCATATTCAACTAAATGTTTTCTAATATCAAAGTTATTGCCTTCTACGCGACGTTGAGCTGATTCAATCGAACGTGACACAACTTTATTTTCAATTGGCGTATCTTCTGGTAATTTCAAAGTCTTCATTAAATTTTTCATTCTGTCGCCACCAAAAATACGCATTAAATCATCTTCCATCGAAACGTAAAAACGGCTAGAACCAGGATCGCCCTGACGTCCAGCACGACCACGCAACTGGTTATCAATACGTCTAGCTTCATGTCTTTCAGTACCAATGACGTGTAAACCTCCAGCGGCCACTACCGCATCATATTTTTCTTTATCAAACGGCACACCACCTAAAATAATGTCGACTCCACGACCTGCCATGTTAGTAGCGATCGTCACGGCGCCTGGCGTACCAGCCTGAGCAATAATCGGAGCTTCTTTCTCGTGCTGTTTAGCGTTTAAAATTTGTGCTTCAACGCCTTCACGCTCTAACATGGCACCTAAAAATTCATTTTTTTCAATCGAAATTGTACCAACTAAAACTGGCTGACCAGCTTCATGACGACTCTTAATTTCTTGTACGACAGCTCTAAACTTAGCCTCTTCATTAGCATAAATTAAATCATTCAAATCTTGTCTAATAGTTGGCTTGTTGGTTGGGATAGAGACCGTTTCTAACTTATAAATTTTAAAGAATTCTTCAGCCTCAGTAATAGCCGTACCAGTCATACCAGCTAATTTGCGATACATACGGAAATAGTTCTGGAAAGTAACGGTTGCTAAAGTACGGCTTTCACGTTGTACTTTAACTCCTTCTTTAGCTTCAATCGCCTGGTGTAAACCTTCGCTATAACGACGACCAAACATCATGCGACCAGTAAATTCATCAACAATAATAATCTCACCATCTTTTACAACATAATCTTTATCGCGCGTAAATAAAACACGGGCCTTTAAAGCTTGTTCAATATGATGCACTTCACGAATACCACCAGTCGCATAAATATTTTCAATTCCTAACCACTCTTCCATTTTTGAAATACCAGCTTCGGTTAAAGTCGAGGCTTTCATTTTTTCATCAACATTGTAATCTTCATTTTCTTTGAGTCGTTCAACTAATTGAGCAAATTTATAATAACGATCAGTTGATTCTTCGGCTGGAGCAGAAATAATTAACGGCGTTCTAGCTTCATCAATTAAAATTGAGTCAACTTCGTCCACGATTGAATAATATAATTCACGCTGGACCATACTATCAAGCTTGTCCACCATGTTATCTTTTAAATAATCAAAACCAAATTCATTGTTAGTACCATAAAGTACATCACAGCGGTAAGCTGCCTGACGATCAACTTCACGAAAATGTCTTAAGCGTTCATCAAATTGTTCTTCATTAGAATATTCAGGATCATACATTAAAGCTTTGTCATGAATAATTACGGCCGTGCTTAAACCTAAAGCATGATAAACCGGAGCCATCCAACCAGCACCAACCTGCGACAGGTAGTCGTTAACTGTTACGAGATGAACGCCGCGACCTGGTAAGGAATTTAAATACATAGGCAGCGTAGCCACTAAAGTTTTACCTTCACCAGTTTTCATTTCCGCAATCTGACCACGATGTAAAATTATGCCACCAATCAGCTGCACATCATAATGACGTTGCTTAATAATTCTTTTTGAAGCTTCTCTTACAACCGCAAAAGCCTCAGGCAAAATTTCATCTAAAATTTTTATTTCTTCTTCTGGACTTAAACTTTGCACTGTTCTTCCCTCTTCATTTTTTGACACACCAAGACGCTCTCTAAATTCTAGAGTTTTAGCTTTTAGGTCTTCATCTGATAAGGCGGATAATTTTTCTTCAAAATCATTAATTTGCTTAACCAAAGGATCTAAAGCTTTAATAACTTTAGCATTGGGGTCACCAAATATTTTAGTAATTACACTCATAATAAAATTATAGAATTCAATCTAGTATAGGCTAAAAACGATAAAAAAGCAACCAATAAACTGGGCGCCTAAGGCGCCCAAGATTATTCAGCGGTTCTTCTCTGCGCCACTCTTTTTTCCTTATGTTTTTTAATAACATCAACTAAATGATCTTTGACTTTATCAATCGCTTTATACAAATCAGCTTCGGTCTTTTCCACGCGTAATAAATCTTTCGCTATTTCTAAATTAACTTCGGCGCGAAAAATGTCTCCCTTATGGTGATGTTTGGTAGTTAATTCCACCTCAAAATCACAATTAACAACTTTAAGTTTGCCTAGATATTTTTCTACCATCTGCATTTTATCTTCAATATAGGCTTTGATCGCTGGCGTCATTTTTAAATTGTTGGCACGAATATTTATTTTCATATTAAAATAATTTAATAATATCTTTGAAAGTTACTAAAACAATCAAGGCAATTAAAATCAAAAAGCCAAAATTGTGAATAATCGCCTCAGTTTTTTGTTTAATCGGCGATCCCTTTATTTTTTCAATAATCAAAAATAGAATGCGACCACCATCTAAAGCCGGAAATGGTATAAAATTGATGACCGCTAAATTTAATGATAGTAAGGCAGCAAATTGTGCAACATAAGCAAAACCTAAATCAGCCATTTGTCCGGTTAAAGTCGCAATCCCGATAGGGCCAGCCACCTCAGCCGAAACACTCTGACCTGAAAAAAGCTTAGCAATGACCGTAGCTAAACCAACAATAATTGCCCAAATAAGTAAACCGGTTAATTTTATACCTTCAACAATAGCTTTGTACCAGGGATAACGCACAATACCTGTTTCGGCAATAGAGATTCCAATGCCGGCTTTTTTAGTTTCACTCATTAATTGTGGCGTGATTTCTTTAGTAAAAGTTTCACTACCGCGTTTAATAACATAATTTAATTTTTGTCCAGCTTTATCAGCTACAAAGTCTTGCACCTCACTATAATCAGAAAAAGTTTGGTTATTAATCGATGCAATGGCGTCGCCGGGTTTTAAGCCAGCTTGTTCAGCTGGTGAGCCTGTACCAACCATCATAATCTGAATTTGACGATTACTAATTTTAGCGCCGGCAGGTAAAGCGGTTTCGTCAAGCGCTTGTGGCAAACCCAAGCCTAAGCCAACAATAATAATCACCGCTGCTAGAACAATATTCATCATTACTCCGGCTGATAAAATTATAATGCGTTTAGAAATTGATTTACTACCAAAACTACTAGCATCAGTTTTATCTTCCCCGTTTTCACCTTTAATTTTTACAAAACCGCCAATCGGAAATAAGTTAAAAGAATACACCGTATTTTTAGCATCAGTAATTTCTTTATTACCAAAAAAGAAAACCCCCTTGCCTGCCATATTTCTATACCAACCAAATAGACGTGGCGGGAAACCCAAACCAAACTCTTCAGCACCAACACCAAATTTGCGCGCTGTAATAAAATGCCCCCATTCGTGGGCTAAGACTAAGATACTTAATAAAACTAAAAAAATAATTATTGTTAGAATCATATTTTATATTAACTTTATAATTTTTTCCCCGCCTTCGCGGGGATCAAATTTTCAAATAAAGGGCTACAAATTTTCAATTTTCAAACAATTATTTAATTCTTAAATTTTAAAATTGTTTTTTAAATTGAAAATTGAAAATTCTAAAATTAATCCTATACTGTCATTATCTCTTTTTCTTTATGATCACGTGCGGTTTTTAATTCCTCGTTATAACTACTAACAGCTTCATCAAGTTCTTTAATAAAACGAAATTTATCATCCTCGGAAACTTCTTTAGCTTCAAAGCCTGCTTCAATGGCTTGTTTAATTTCATCACGCAATTGTCTAATTACAATCCGCGCATCCTCCATCTTAGTATTTAATTTCTTGACTAATTCAAGACGATTTTCCTCAGTTAAAGCCGGGATACTTAATCTAATTTTATCGCCTTCATTAACTACACCAACGCCTAAATCAGCCGCGACTAATGATTTTTCAATTTCTTTTAAAACTCCCTTATCCCAAGGTGTAATTACAATGCTACGGCCGTCGCTCACCGCAATGTTACCGACGCCGTTTAAAGGCATAGTTGTGCCATAAGCTTCGACCTGAATACCATCAAGCATGTTAGGGTTAGCTCGTCCCGTACGTAAAGTGGAAGCTTCTTTATCAAAAAACTCAATAGCTTGTTTAAATTTTGGTTTATGTTGATCAAGGTAAGTACTCATATATTTATGTTAAAAATTTAGTTAAGTTGACGGACGCCGAGATACATCTGATTAATATTATTTGGATCAGCTAATAAGCTCCAGCCGGCTCTAGTCGAAGGCAATTTTTTGGTTGTCCAATTTTCGCCACCATCAACCGTACCATAAAAAGTAGTATTAGTAACGTAAAAAATTTCTTTAACATTTTGTTCGCTAATAATCACTGAATTTATCACAGCTTCTTTTTCTGGTGTAATTAATTTTAGCGCCATCCAATCATCGCCGTAATTAATTGATTTTAGTAGACCATAATCAGTCGCAAAAATTACTAAACCCGGTTGTGTTTTAGAAACATATAAATCTCTAAAACGACTACTATCTGGAAAATCTTTCAAAGCCTCAGCTAAGCTAGTCCAAGTTTCTCCTTTATCATTAGAGCGGAACAAACCTTGTTTTTCAGTCGCTAATAAAATAATACGGCTATCAGTTGGCGCAATAATAATTTTTGTAACTTTATTATCAAATCTATTCAAAGTACGCCAGCTAGTGCCACTATCTGACGAAGTAATAATTTCGCCGCGTGAAGTAGCAATGTAAATAACTTTGCTGTCATAATGATCAATCGCAATATTATTAATCATGACATTTAATTCATTATCATAATAAACTTGTGCCCAAGTACGACTACAATCAACGCTTTTCATAACTTTATTAGCTACTCCGGCGTAAATCGTGCATTTACTTTGAGGGTCAACTGCTAAAGCGTTAACCGTCACCTTACCTAAAGTACTAGCCGGTAGCCAGCTCTCAGCTCCGTCATAACTATAAAATAGCCCATTATCGACAGTACCATAATAAAGAGCTTTGGTATCGCTTGGATCAAGCGCTAAAACATTAGTATCTAAACTATTAATTACGATTGGCTTACCTGAAGTCGTTGGAATAAGAGCTTTTTGTTGCCAAGTTTCACCTTTGGTATTAGTTTTAAAAATTCCACCATCTGGTCCAGTAGATTTACCCCCACCAAAACTAAAAGTACAACCTGATAAAATTAACACCAAAAATAAAACCGACGCTAAATAAATAAAATGATGATACTTCATATTAAGCATATAAATTAATAAGAATATTTTCTAAAATAATATTTGGATTAACGTTAGCTCTTAAATATGAGCTAGCTTTAGTTAATTTTTCTTCCAGAGCTCTGGCCTCAGCTAAGCCAAGCGAATTAGCACATTCACGAATTTCTTTTTCTAAAAAAGCATAACGCACTAACTCTGGCTGATTTAAAAGCACCATAATAATATCTCGTGTTATACCGCGCCAAGCAGCAATAATGTTTTCTGTGGCTGAAACTAATTCTGGCCCCTTATGACCAGCTAACAGTTTAGTAGCGGCTTGCCATTTTTCATATAAACGATTCTTAGTTGAGCTAATAAAAATTCTGGCTGGACTTAAATATGATTCTAACAAAACTTTATCTTGCGCTAAAGCCAAGGCCAATCCAGGGCGACCATCAGCTAACCTAGCAATATTTTTAGCAAAGGGACGATTAAGTCCATGTTCAGTAATTAACCATTCGTAGAGTTCGTCATTAGACACTGGATGAAAAGTTATAGGTTGTGAGCGAGATAAAACCGTAGCTGGCAAACTATCAGCTTGTTCTGTGATTAAGAAAATAATTACTTTATCACGCGCTTCTTCTAAAGACTTAAGCAAAGCATTAGCAGCTTCAGTTGATAATAGATCAGCTTCATGAATAATACCAACCCGATAAGAATCAGTAAAAGCGCTTAAGGCTAGACGGGAACTAAATTCCCTAGCCTGTTCAACACCAATTTCTTTTTTATCTGCTTGTCGTCTTAAGCGAAAAACATCAGGCCACATATCAATTGTGCCTGGCTCAGATTGACTATCATTACCAAATAAACGACGAATAAAATGTTCAACGCTTGAAGTTCTGCCAACTCTATTGGGGCCAACAAAAAGATAGGTTCCGCCAATTGAACCTGGTTTAAAACGCTCAAAAGCTAATAATGATTCTAAAAAATCAATAGCTTCACTATTACCAATAATCGGCCAATCTGGTCTTGTCATATAGGCCAGTATATCATAGAAAAATGGCAAAAGCCAGACTAAAATAACCTTAGTTGTCTTAAGTAATTGACAAAATAAGATAAAAATGATAATCATAATAAAACTGCTCTTTTATAAAATTTTAAATTAACCAATTACTTAGATAATGAGAATAATAAAAGTAATAATAGTCTGGATCTTTGTCCAATTTTATGTTAGTTTCGTGCTAATATTCTTATCAAAAAACCGGCTTTATTATATTGCCAAAAAGATAAAACATCATCCTCTGGCAGTATTTCATTCTTCGCATCGGATGGGGGTTTGGTGGTCTCTTTGGATAATTTATGCAACCTGGGGATTATTTACCTGGCCACTATTTAATTTTTTAATTTTTAATAATTTCATAACTGCATATTCTGAATTCATTAAGCCAGACTTAATAATATTTTTTGGGACATTAAAATTCAGCCTATTCTTTTATGTAACATCAATATTAGTTTCTTGTTACTTAATCCTACTATTTCAGGATAAAATTACTAAGAAATTAAAAATTTTTAGATCATTCCAATAATATGTATGGAATTGACTGAGAATTTAATAAACAAAATTAAGGGCTATATAAATATATAGTCCTTTTATAATATAAATTTTTAATACCAAAGTTAATTATTCTTTAAAAGTCACTTTTTTATTAATAAAAAAACCAATCAAACCGATTACTAGGCCAGCTAAAAATTGTGCTAGCAGGTATTGTAACTGCAGCCACTCTACCATCAAGACCAAAACTATTGTATTGATTAGCAACATACCAAAACCTAAAACCGCAATGTAGATTAAAAATTGACGTCCAACATTTTTAAAATTGTAATCAGCAAAGGCCCAAAGCTTACGAATAGAAAAACTAACAATAAAACCAAAACTATAAGCTATGATTGAAGAGTAAAGATACCAGACACCAAGTTTGTCAGTTAAAAAATACATCATCATTAACTCAAGCAAAGTAGCAATAGCACCGCCAATGGCATACTTAATAAATAAAAATGTTTGTTTCATATAACAAACATTATAAACTAAAATTCAAAAAAGAGCTATAAAAAAGCCCATAGCATAAGTGAGGTTATCACTTAGCTACAGGCTATAAAACGTAATCAGATCTTGGGTTCGCTCCCGTCTAGTATTCTTTTTATATTATCCCGATGTGTAAAAACCGCGAATACAAAAACGAAAATAGCAGCTACGCCCAGATACCAATTTTGCGAACTGAAGAGGGTGTCGCCAGAAATTAGACTAAGGAAAGAGTAACTTAAAATCAAAGAAAAAGCCGCTAGAATAGAAGACAGCGACACAAACTTAGAAATTAATAGAATCAGGGCAAAGAGTACTAACGCTATTAAAGCCATTTCTGGCCTTAGAAAAAGGAAGAATCCTAATGAAGTATCAATTCCTTTCCCACCTTTAAATTTAAGCCAAAAAGGAAAAGCGTTGCCAATCATACAAATTATTCCACAAATCATAGCGTATATTAAAACTGATTCGCTCACCATTGCCGGCACTATATAAACCACCAGAATATAAGCTTTACTCACGTCGGCGATAAGTGTAATAACACCTATTGGTTTGTTAACTCTCCAAGCGTTGGTAGCCCCAGTGCCACCAGACCCAAATGTCCGAAGATCGACGCCCTTAAAAACTTTTATTAATATCCATCCAATAGGAATTGAGCCTACTAGATAGCTAATTATGAAAAGAACCAGATACATAGCACACTCCCGTTTTGATTTTAAAAAATTTTTAATTATTTATAATCTAACATGATTTTTAGTATATGTCCAATGTGACCTTAAATCTATTATATTTGATAAAAATATACTTTTTTATTTTCAATTATTAATGTTTTGATTGACTTAAACTGAGGTATAGAAAAACTGCGACTAATAATTTGTGTACCTGGCTTACATTCTTTTTTAATTTTTTCACCTAATTTTATCATATTAGAATTAAACAACCAACAATAGATTACATCAGCCTGACCTAGATTAATGTCAAAAATATCTTTAGGCAATAGCTTAATCTTACTAGCTTGTAATTTAAATTTTAACTGATTAAACCAATAAACTATTAATGAATTTTCTACCCCAATTAACTTGGCTGGAGAATAATTTTTTTCTATGAATCTTAAAAATTTAGCCTGACCACAACCTAATTCATAAACCACAGTTTTATCTTTTAGCTTTAGTTCATTAATAATTTTTTTAATGGTTATTCGATCAGTCGATAGAGTAGGTGCGTAATCTTTAAAGATTATATTATAAAATTGTGTAATAAAAAATATTGCATAAATCAACACGGCGACAAAAAAGATTATCACTAAAATCATAACTTGCCTAAATTAAGTTCATCATCAATTCTAATTTGTTTAATAAAATCACTCATGTGACTTACTATCATCATCGTGCCTTGATAGTTATTGATCGCTTCGGTAATAATTGGAATATGACGAAAATTAATATGATTAGTTGGTTCATCTAAAATTAATAAACCCGGACGCATTAAAACTAATCTAGCGAATGATAATAAGCCTTTTTGTCCTTCAGACAATTCTTTGATTTTATGTTCCATCAAATCTCCGGTGATTAAAAATCCGGCTGCGACTGATCTAATTTCCTGTTCATCGATCCCATTAGCGGCCACATTTTTTAGCGAAGTAAAAACTTTTTCTTCAAAATCAAGCGTTGAAAAATCTTGACTATAATAGCCAATCACGACATTGGGCGATATTTTAACGCCTTTGTGATCATCAAACACCAAAGATCTAAGTAAAGTACTTTTACCAATTCCGTTGGGACCAGTGATTAATAATCTATCGCGTTTACCTAAAGTTTTATTAAGCTCTTTATAAATTGGTTCATGATTTTTAATGACTCTCAATTTTTCTAGCTTAACAATTACACCGCCAATTTCTTGATTTGGTATCTCAAATTTTCTAATAGTTTTATCTTCACGTCTAACCTCAACCTTATTTTCTTCTAATTCTTCGGTTTCAACTTTCATTTTTTGAGCTAATTTACGCATCTTACCGCCTTTATTAGCAAAAAAGTTTACTTTTTCTTTACGATCTTGAATTCTTTTTTCAAGTTGAGCATTTTTCATAATTTCTCTTTCCACGCGTTTAGAAATTTCTTCCACCACTGAATAATAGTCACCAACATAAAGCTCTGTTTTATGTGTAAAAACATCTAAATAAATAACACCCTCAGTAAAACAATTTAAAAAATCAGCATCGTGCGAAATAACGATCACAGTTTTATCGTACATGATTAAAAATGAAATTAAATGATCAATCCCCTTTTGGTCTAAATTGTTGGTTGGCTCGTCTAATAACAAAATATCAGGGCTACTGATTAAAGCATAAGCCAATAACAGCCTCGCTTGTTGCCCGCCTGATAATTTGCCAACTATTTTATCTAAGGGAATTTCAATATCAACAGCTTCTAAAACCTTACTAATTCTACTTTTTATGTTTCCTGGTACGGTATCAAAAGCTTTAGTAAAAAAAGCTTCAATCGTTAATGTTAAATCCTCTTGCGCGATAGTTTGTCTGGCGGTACCAATAGTTACACCATTAGTAATAGATAAACGCCCACTTTTAGGTTTTAAATCACCTTTAATTAAATTAAAAATTGTGCTCTTACCAGCGCCATTCTGCCCCATTAAAGTTGTTTTAGAGCCTTTGCGTAAACTAAAACTAGCCTCATCTAAAATTGGCTTTTTGTTAATATATTCAAAACTAACTTCATTAAATCTTAAGATTACTTCTTCTGACATGTAATTTATTTAATTTCTAGAATCTTACAACTTAAAATTTTATTTTTTAAATTTATTTTAACAGTCTCGCCAACTCTTTTATTCATTAGCGCGGCGCCGATCGGACTATGATGAGAAATAATGTTTTGTGATAGATTAACCTCAGACGAACCCAAAATCTTCCATACTTTTACTTTACCATCTATTTCAACTGAAACCGTAGTACCTAATTTTACATAACCAAGATTTGAACTCGGCTTAATTAAGATGGCTTGTTTAAGATGCTCTTCGATTTCAAGAATTGCTTGGTTAACGCCGCGTAATTTACCTTTAGCAATTTGATAAGAAGCATTTTCAGAAAAATCTCCATTCTCAGCTTGGGTGGCAACTTCTTTCATTAACTTAAAGCGAGTAACTTTTTTAAGTCGCTCTAATTTGGCTTTTAGCTCATTTAACTTTTCAATCGTTAAATAAGGATCTTCTTTAGGTTTTTTATAATCCCCTCGTCTAGTTGGTACTCTCATAGTAGGATGCCTCACCCCTGTCCCCTCTCCTCGCCTAATCGGCGCGGAGAGGGAAACGAATTTATACGTGAATACAAGTCACCCCTCTCTGACCCGTAGGGGCGGAGAGGGGTCGGGGGTGAGGAATTTAAATTATTTCTTTTTCTTACTAGCAGTTTTTTTAGCAGGTTTCTTAACTACCACAACTTTCTTCGCCACAACTTTTTTTGTTGGTTTAGCTTCTTTAACTTCTTTAACAACTTTTTCGGCCTTAAAATTTGGCGATAATATTTTCATAATATTATCTAATTTTGTATTTAACATTTCAAATTGCTTTTGATACTGATCAGCACCAGCTGATTTTGTAGCGCCTCCCCTATCAGCCTTAGCAAAACAATTATTACAAAAAACTGGCTTATCACCACTTGGCTTAAATGGAACTTCGCAAACTTCATGACATTTATCACAGGTAGCTTTAAACATCTGCTTGTCGCCGAAACTTGGACGATCTGAACCACGTCTTTCAAAACGGTTATTAGAGCCACCTTCTTTTTTGCCAAAGCAATTACTACAAAACACTGGTTTAGAGCCAGTTGGCTTAAAAGGCACAGTACAGTCCTTACCACACTCAGAGCAGGTAGCTTGGTGCATTTGAGGCCTATCTGACCTATCTCGGTCCCTAAAACTGCCACGATCATTATTAAAGCCCTTATTACCGCCAAAACCACCTCCTCTATTAAAATTTCCCATATTTGTTAGATTAGTTAATCATAGTGATATCTGTTTATATAATAACACGTTAATCCTGTCAAGGCGAATTAGGCGAAAATGATTACATGGCTAGACATTAATAACTATCAGTCAGATAACCATTTAGCCGTTTAAACATGTTATACTAAACAATATGACCAAGAATTCTACTATCTATGACGTCGCGGTTATCGGCGGCGGACCTGCTGGCATGATAGCGGCAGGCAGGGCGGCTGAACAAGGCGCTCAAGTTGTGTTAATAGAAAAAAACAAAACACTGGGCAAGAAATTATTAATTACTGGTGGCGGACGTTGCAACTTAACTAATAATGAAACTAATCTAAGAATTTTTTTAGCTAAATTTAATAATAAACAAAAGTTTTTATTTTCACCTTTTTCCCAATTCGGCGTTAAAGAAACTTTGGATTGGTTTCATCATCACGGCTTAGCCACCAAACTTGAAGCTGAAGGAAGAGTTTTCCCAGCTAGTAACAAAGCTCAATCAGTTTTAGAAACACTAATTAATTATTTACACAAAAATAAAGTAAAAATTTTGACCGATGTTACGGCTGACGGATTTATCAGTGATGATAAAAAAATTACTGGCTTAAAAATTAAAAATAGCAAAGATTTGATTAAAGCTAAGTCTTATATTTTAGCGACTGGTGGAAAATCTAGACCTGATACTGGTTCGACGGGTGAAGGTTTTTTGTGGTTAAAAAATTTGGGTTATAAAATTAATGAGTCTAACGCCGCCTTAACGCCAATCAAGACAGAAGAAATTTGGGTAAAAAATTTAGCTGGCATAAGTTTAAGTGATGTTAAATTAAAAATTTTTCAAAACCATAAAAAACAAGCTGAGGGCCTAGGCAAAATATTGTTTACTCATTTTGGCTTAAGCGGGCCCTTGGTTTTAAATCTCAGCCAAAAAATAGGGGCGCTTTTAAAATATGGTTCAGTCGAAATTAATTTAGATCTTAAACCAGGTTTAGACGAAATGACGATTGATAAAGATTTGCAAAAATTATTAAGTACGCGCTTAAATAAAAAACTAAATAGTAGCTTAAGTGGGCTAGTACCTTCAGCTCTCTCCCCTGTTTTAATAAGCTTAGCCAAGATTGATCCTAATAAAGCGGTTAATAGCTTAACCAGAGGCGAACGGCTAAAACTAATTAGTTTAATTAAGAAACTGCCTTTAAAAGCCGCGGGTTTAATGGGCTTAGATAAGGCGATTATTACTAGCGGTGGCGTTGATTTAAAAGAAATTGATTTTAAAACTATGTGTTCACGACGGCATACTAATTTATTTTTAATCGGCGATGTATTAGATATTGATCGCCCCTCAGGCGGTTATAGTTTACAACTTTGTTGGACTACGGGTTATGTGGCGGGAACTGTCTCCAAAAAATAAGTGCCAGAATAACTAAGAAGCAAAAAATAACCTACTAGGTTATTTTTTATAATAAAAACAGTAAATTACAACTTCTAATTAGTCACTTGAAAGTATTTTTTGGTACCATTAACTCCGCTAGTGGCTGATTCAAAAACTCCATTGCCAGCTCCGGGCGTAGGCTCAGAAATATTTAAAGTATTTTTTTCATTAGCATTTTCTAAATTGCCGTAAAGCGTACATTTCTTATCATCATTAACAATGTAAATATAATTAGCCTTAGTTTCAGAGCCACTCTTAGGATCATGTGGAATGATGCTAATTAACTGTCGATATTTTTCATCTTTAGCCTTGAGTTCAGTAATTAAATCAGCTAAATCATAGGTCCCAACACCAGACTCAGGTACATAACAAGTAGTTGAAAAAAATTTACCAATCTGGGTTAATTCAAATTTTCTCTTAGCATCATTGGCTTTAGCGCGCACTCCACTGAAAGCCACTATAGCTAAAGTAGAGATAATGCCAATAATCGCAATCACGACTAATAATTCTATCAGCGTGAAGCCTTGGTAATAAGATTTTTTAGAGATTAACATGCACTTATTATATTAGCTAAATTATTTTTTGGCTATTTTTTTATTTGCCCAAACTCTTTCCACATAAAGTTTCCTCCACCAAAAATTTCCAATCATAAAACCGCCAATAGCACCCAGCGCCCACAAAGCTGATTGAAGCTCAATTGGTAAAGCGCAGCCGCCATAAAACTTGGCTACCCGACCTTGTCCTAAAACCCAATGCAAATAATTAATTTCAATTAAAGCATGAGCGATCAGACTTAATAAAAGCCCCAAAATTGTAGTAGCAATTAAGTAAACTACTTTTTTTAATTTTGTAGCTTTGCCTACGGTGTTGAAAAACATAAATTTATATTATAAATTAAAAATTTAATAAGCTAATTGTAAAATTTTCTCAATTAATTTCTGATAACTCAAGCCATTGGCGGTCATTAATAAGGGATACATTGAAATGTCAGTAAAGCCAGGTAGACTGTTAATCTCATTAACAAAAATTTTATTCCTAGCAATAAAAAAATCAACTCTAGCAAAACCAGAACAAGCGCAAAGTTTATAAACCTGACTAGCTAAAATTTTAATCTCTTTAGCTTGGGCTCTAGAAATATTAGCTGGCACAATTACCTTAGCCTGGCCTAAATTATATTTATCATCATAGTTATAGAAATCTTTAGCCAGCTCTAACTCGCCAGGTTGAGAAATTTTTAACTCTTTATTACCTAAAATTGCTACTTCAATTTCTTTGGGCTTAACTAAACCCTCTTCAATGACTACTTTATTATCATATTTTAAAGCTTCTTTAAGAGCGAATTGAATTTTAGAAAAATTTTCAACCTTAGTTATACCAACCGATGAACCAGAGTTAGCTGACTTAATATAAAGTGGCAATTTAAAATTACGCCTAACCTGAGAAAGTTTTAGAGCCAAGGTTTTATTATTATCTAACTCATAATCTAAAACTAAAAATTTTACTTGATTAATTTTATGTCCTAATAAATAAGTTTTAAACAAACCTTTATCCATGCACAAAGCTGAACTTAAAGCCCGACAACCACAGTATTTTATCTTCTGTGATTCAAGTAAACTTTGCAAAACACCATCTTCGCCGTATTGACCGTGAGTTATGGGTAAGACTAAATCAAATAACTTCTTGAAATCTTCTAAGTTAATTTTTTTCCTAAACTTTTTTAATTTATTAATATCTTTAACTAAATAAAAATAACCTTGCTTATCCCAATAAACTAGGGCTAGTTTATATTTAGCTGCTGGAAAATTTTTCACTATATTTTTGGCCGAATTAATAGACACTTCATGCTCATTACTAGGTCCACCAAAAAATAAACCAACTGTTTTCATAATTATTTATTATTGGAATAACCAATTTTTACTGGATTACAGCACCAAGAACAATTTTTTTCTAAGCAAGGCCCTTCGTGGTTTGGTATAATAAATTAGTTAATATATTTTATATTATAGCCTATTTTTACAATAAAAAAAACAACCCCACAGAGCACAAGCTTTTATGGGACTGTTTTTTATTTTGGCACGGGCGGTAGCGCTAGACTAGAACACTGTTAAAAACGCATTGATAAAATGGGAATCTTTTATTAACTTATATTGTAAACATCTTTAACTGCAAACTTAATAAGTTTTCCATATTATCTACTCCGCCTTCAGTAACTGCTCTATAAATAACAGGGCTTGGTAGGTCTATTTTTTTATCTTTCACTATTTTCTAAATTCAATTATTTTACTGGCTTTCATCATTCAATTCACTTAAAATCTTTTTTATGAACCTACTGCTTGATCCATCCATAGTTTTCATAAACCAAATATCAACTTTCCACTTTTTACCACCGTGTTTAGCCTTAGGGCCAATATAATAACCTTTTGGAAAGCTTTTTTCAGGGGGTATAATAAAGCAAAGATAACGAGTATAATGTAATTAGACTGATAATTAACCCCTAATTATACCACTTTCCAAGCCAGGTGTTGTCAGGCTATTAAACTATTGCGTCTGTCTTGAAAAAAATCTGTTTTTATGGTAAAAATATTTTATATTAAGCAAAAAAATGAAACATAAAGATAGCCAAATAAACGATTTTTACCAGTCCGGCCTTTACCAAGAAAAGAACCCAACCCTTCATGAGGAAGACTCTCCCTGGAAATCCACACTTATCCTGCCGCTCATCGAGAAAGTAATCGCTGAACGGCCCAGAAAAAAAAATCTCACCCTATTAGATGTAGGCGGAGGGGCGGGTTTGATCCTGTCATCGCTGACGCGGTCGATTGCGGAGAAACTAGGGATCACAGTCAAAAAAATCGCCCTGGACCTAAGTCCCGGCATGCTAGAAGTGCAGAGGAAAAACAATCCTGATATGGTCCAATGCCTGCATCAAGATATCAAGAAAACTTCACTTGCTGACCGCTCAGTGGATATCACCCTTATGATCGACGTTATCGAACACATACCTAATCCGGAAAAAGCCATTCGAGAAATTTCCAGAATTTCCGAATATTGCATCTTCAAAGTACCACTGGAAGACAATTTTAATTTCAATTTGATAAATATATTTGACGGTGGTGCTTTGCGGAAGATACTAGAAGAGGACTTCGGCCATATCAATAATTTCGATAAGCAGTCTATTACCGCTTTGATCGAGACCTCGGGTATGGAGATAATCATGTTTCGCTATTCTGGAGTGTTCAGATACCTGCTTTCTTCAGAACATTACCGGAATAAAACCGGCGGTTGGGAAAATTTTACCAACTATGTCGGAGCCTTGCTACATCCCCTCTCTCCAAAACTGGCGGCCTTTCTCCTGCCAGATTACGCGATCATACTAGCCCGATCACTCGGTTATCCAACAAGGCCGGATAATACTAAAAATTCCCGCGAAAAAACGCCAGAACAAAAGGATCAACCTCAAACCTAATAATAAATTAACCATAAAATAAATATGTCAAAACAGATCGAACAATTATTAACCAGAGGCGTCGAAGAGATAGTCGATGCCGACAACCTTAAAAAAAAACTGACTAGAGAAAAGGTCCTTAGGGTAAAACTGGGTATTGATCCGACGAGCAAGAATATCCATCTCGGCCGCTCGATTCCTCTTCTTAAGTTGAAAGACTTCCAGGAGTTAGGGCACAAGATCGTCCTGATAATCGGCGATTTCACCGGCTTGATTGGTGATACTTCCGACAAAGACAGTGAAAGACAGATGCTCTCTGAAGACGTCATCAAAAACAATCTCCAATCGTATATCACTCAGATCGGAAAGATCATCGATATCGAGAAATCGGAAATCCATTACAATAGTGAATGGCTGAGTAAACTATCTTACCTGGAGATTGGCCGCCAAGCTGATATGTTCTCACTAAACGAATTCATTTCCCGTGACAACATAAGCCGCCGTCTTGATACCGGCAAGAGAATCTCATTACGCGAACTACTCTACCCATTAATGCAAGGCTATGATTCTGTTGCCATCCAAGCCGATATAGAATTAGGAGGAACCGATCAGCGTTTCAATCTCCTGACAGGCAGGGACCTCCAGAAGCTCTACGGGCAAGAACCCCAAGATATTATAACTAATACCATCATCGAAGGCTTGGATGGCCGAAAGATGAGCTCCAGCTTCGGCAATACCATAAATCTTTTTGACGCACCGAACGACATGTTCGGAAAGATAATGTCAATGAAGGATGATTTCATAATCAGATATTTAACGCTCCTAACGCGCATTGATCTGGATCTGATCAAGACTTACGAAGCTGAACTGGATGCCGGAAATAATCCTAGGGATTACAAACTCAAGCTTGCCCGTGAAATCGTACGCATGTACCACTCGGAAAATGAAGCTGGCTTGGCCGAAGATTATTTCATTAAAACCATCTCAAATAAAGAAATTCCTAGTGAAATCCCTAAATATAGGCCGTCGACTTATAATATCATAGACATACTCAAAGAATCCGGCCTTTCCCCCTCCAACTCCGATTCACGCCGTCTAATCGAACAGAACGGGATCAAAGTCAATGGTGCTGTCATCACTGACAAAAATGCTGTCCTCAAATCAGGAGATATCATCCAGAAGGGCAAGATCAGCTTTCTTAAACTATTATGAGCGACTACCAAGAAATCATCAGATCTCTCAGAAAAGATCATTTTCTCTCGCCGAACGGCAAGAACGCCGGCCGCCTGTTAGCGCTGATCGGCATCACCCTGAAAAGCGCCATCGACCACCAGGGGGAAGAACCGATTTACCATGTCGAAAATCCGCATAAATCTATCTACCAGATCGCCGCAGAAGCCCGAATACCGGATCAACCTGCCGGAAACCTGAAAGCTTTGCTTGCAACGATATCCGAACACCTGGGAGGCTCGGTAATAGCCCACGATCCTTTTATGGCTAAAAACATCATCCCTTTGCCGGATTTTTCCTATCTGGCAGCCTATGTCGCCGCATCTCTTTACATGCCAAACGGAGTGACCGGCGAAGATGCTGCGGCCGTTCTCAATACGGAAATCGCCTGTGCTAGCGCATTGGCAAAATTAGCTGGCTATAATTTCAACCGATCAGCCGGCATCTTCACTTTCGGCGGTACCGGTACGAATTTCTATGCCTTGAAGCTCGGGTTAATGAAAGCAGCGCCGGATCATAATCTTAAGGGCCTGGGGTCTATCCCGCTAGTCGTAATCGGAACGCGTTCATCCCACTACTGCCATCAGACCTCCTCGAATTGGCTCGGGATCGGACAGGATAACTATCTGCAGGCATCTACCAATCTCGACCAGACGACACGCTTAGACGACCTTGAGCGTCTCTGTCGCCAAGCTATCGCTGAAGGCAAAAGGATTGCCTGCATCGAGGCGCTCGGAGGGACGACGTCTAATATGGCGATCGACGATATCGAAACGATATGCCACCTGCGCGACAGCCTAGTTTCCGATTATAAATTGGATTATACTCCCCACGTCCATGTCGATAGCGTGGTCGGCTGGGCTTATCTTTTCTTCAAAGATTATGACTTCGATGCTAACCCACTAGGTTTCAGCCCCAGAGTACTGGAAAAAGTAAAAATGGTCTATTCCCACATCAGCAAAGTGAAATATGCCGATTCGTTCGGCGTTGATTTCCATAAGACCGGTTATACGCCTTATGTTTCCAGTATGATAATAGCCAAAGACCAGAAAGATTTCAAACTGCTTCGCCGTGATGCCGGCATCATGACGCCCTTGTTCCACAATGACTCAGTCTATAATCCGGGAGTATTCACCCTCGAAACTTCCAGATCGGCAGCCAATATGCTTGCGACTTGGTATGTGATGCAAGCCTTAGGCCGCGATGGCTACCGATCGCTGCTCGGCCACTCTCTCGAGATGTCTTTCCTTATGCGTGACGAACTGTCGCAATACGAAGAGACCGGCTTATACGCGGTCAACCGGGAACATTTCGGCTGCGATATTTTCGTCCGCTGCTATCCGGCCAGTACGGTCCCTCATGAGACTTATCAGCGTGAATTAGATGATGACCAGATATTAGAAAATAACACCGCATACAATAACCGTTTCGCCAAATGGTTCCTACAGAAAAAACAGGCCGGACCATCAAGGATTTCCCTAAGCAAATCATCCGCTGCCTTCTATAATAATAACGGCAAACCTGTCGTGGCATTAAGAATCTACTCGCTCAACCCCAATCTAGACCAAATTGCCGCCACAGAGATGATTGCCAGGCTGGCGGCAGCGAAGCGAGAATTCGATGCTTCCAGCCAGAGTTAAACATATGCTTTCCCAAGGACAGGACCAAAATCACTCATGTCTCCGTATGGCTTTCATCTGCGATTTCGATGGCACCATAACCAGAACGGATGTCTGCGATGAAATTATGTCAGCATTCGGCGATCCAGTCTGGAACGAAATCGGCCTGGATTATTCCTGCGGCAAGATCTCCCATCGGGACATGAATATGCATTTCGCTTCATTGCTAAAAATGAATAACGATAAGCTTAAGTCATTTTTAAACAAAAGAATTGCTATCAAAAATGGTTTCGGCCGGTTTATCAAATGGTGCACAAGCAGGCAAGTGCTTTTCGTCGTTGTCAGCGGAGGCTGGTTCAGTTATATCCGGCACTTACTAGGAGAGAATGGCGCTATACTAATAGATGATCCGGCTGATTTATTGTCTGGCTGGCAAGGTAAAATTCCGGTAATCTCAAATGATATAGAATTCCAACCCACATCCAGATCATGGAAAGCCATTATGTCCCCTATCGCCGGCGACGACTCGTGTTCGCCAGGCAAAAAAACGATCTTGGATTATCTCAAAAATAACGGATTCGAACAAATAATCTTTGCCGGAGACGGGCTGAGCGACTTCTCGATCGCCAAACAGGCCGACATTGTCTTCTCCTGCGGACAATTGTCAGATTATTGCGGACATAATTCTATCCCCCATATCAAATTCGAGAATTTCGACCAAATTTCGGATCATCTTTCCGGCATGGTAAGCCATGCCATATCAAATAGTAAAAAATGAATGATTTCAAAAAAAATTCCCGCCGGCGTCAGGGAGCATTCCTAGATGTGAATGTGTTTTCGCACGAGGGATTTACGAGCGGAGCCCTTATCTATATGAAAGAAATCCTCTCCCGGATGGGCCGGTTAGGCATACCCTCCGGTGTCTTATCTCTGGTAACCAATCCCGCCGGACGAAAAAGGCTTCTCTCAAAAAAAACGAAAGATGGCATAACTATCGAAGAGCTCAAATTAGAGATAGCCGGCCATCCTGATGGAAAAAGCTACGCTGAGGCCTGCGAACGTCTGCTTCATGGTTTCAAATGGGGAGCGATTTTCATGAACTCACCGGCCGTCATACTGGACGAGGCCTATAATTTCGCGCTCGAATCTGCCTTGGACCATGCGGATAACGTAGTCATGGTCGTGCCCGACGTTCTTTTCCCGACCGTCAAGACCAATTCCGCAGCCGAGGTTAGAAAACTGTACCGATTGATGCGCCGGACCATCACGATCGTGCCTAGTAATTTTGTCAGAAAAAAATTAAAGACAATCACTGGCATCCAAGCAAAAGTATTACCAAACATATTCGACCGGAGAAAAATTATCAGCCCTGACGGCAACCATCAATCCATTACTATGATAAACCATCATCCGATGAAAGGCCGGGATATTTTCAATGCTATTGCTTTGAAGCTTCCGCATGAGACATTCATGATCGTAGAAAATTGGCCTGACGTTCCGGAGTATGTTCCAGTCTCTCCAAATATCCGTTTCCATAATTTTTTCAAAGATGTAAGGGAACTTTATAGCCAATCAAAGTTGATACTAGTGCCATCCCTCTGCGAAGAAGGTTGTCCGAGAGTGATAAGCGAAGCTTTGCTTAATGGAATTCCCGTCATCGCCCATAATATCGGCGGCATCAAAGAAGCCGGCTTAGGCATGATCCATCTGCTGAGGCCGCCGAAAATAAAAGGATTACCGATCGCCCCCACCCTGGATGAGGAAGAATTAGACAAGATTTCCGATCGATTCGTGTCCACGATATTTAAGATAGGGAAAGATAAGCCGGGTCGGTTCAAGAAAGACAAAAGCATCCAGAATTCCGCCCTCCAACATATTCAGCGGTCCGAAGAACTCACCGGGACATTCCTTAAGAATCTTTTTAAATAAAAGAATACACGCTATGTCAAACCAGATAGCTTGGATATACGGCCCTAGCGCTGCCGGAAAAGAAACCTTTATCAATCATATCACCGTCAAAAAACCCAGAGAACTTTTGGAAAAATTAAGATGGTGGCGGCGCCCGATCATAGTCTGCCGCGAAAGTCTGGATTGGGTGGTTCAGGCGGTCGGTGACGGTAATGAACAAAAAAGAAAAGGCTTGGTTGAAATCATAAAAAGATACGACCGGGAACATTCCGGAACAATCATCCTCGTGAAAGGCCAGGATCTTGATTTCGAGAACAGAACTCATATTGATTTGAAAGACGCGCTACCAAAGGCCGAACATAATATAATTTATCTGATAACCAGCCTAGAGGAAATGTTCGAACGTCTTAGGATCAAACCATGGTGGACGGAAGACATCACGCCTTTAGATTGCTACCAATGGGCCAGAAGCCAAACTAAACTAGTCCTAAAGGCTAAATCGGTCGGATTCGAAGTCACGACCCTGGACAGTTCGGAAAATCTGGATTATCCCTTATTAACCTTTCCAGTGCCGTCCTTCCCTCCGCTTATACAGTAAGAGAATTTTATTACATGGAACAATAGTAAAATAAGCCCCGGTGTAGAGTAGGGTCAGATTTGATTATCAGTTTTTATAGAAACTGATAACTAAAGACGACTCTACTTTTATTCCTCTCCAGTCGCAATCATCGACGCTCGGCTACATATCTCGTCGACCGAAGCGGCTCGGAATTTGTCTCGTTTCTGCCCGTTCGATTCCACTCATAGCATAATAAAAAAGCAGCCAAAAATTTGGCTACTTTTTTATTATGGCACGGGATGAGGGAATCGAACCCCCGCTAGAGGTTTTGGAGACCCCTGTACTACCACTATACGAATCCCGCATCACGCGGAACCTTATTTGGTTTCGCGGTGAAGAGTATGCTTGCGTGCCTTTTTAGAATACATCTTTAATTCAAGACGACCTTTTAGAGTCTTCTTGTTTTTATGCGTTCGACGGATTTCTCCGGTTTCGGTGCACTGCATTTTGATCATGTTATCTTGTGACATAAATTTAAAATTTTCAATTTAATAATTTTCAATTTTTAAACAATTTTCAATTTTAAAAGCCTAGAATTGATTTTAAATTGAAAATTGAAAATTTCTGAATTAACACTGTGGGCCGGGTAGGATTCGAACCTACGAAGGCGAAAGCCAACAGATTTACAGTCTGCCCCGGTTGACCGCTTCGGTACCGACCCTAAATATTTTATTTTTAATTACTATTGCTGGGCCGGGTAGCCCGCCGATTCGGCGGGGAACCTACGAAGGCGCCCACCGACTCGGTGGGACAGTCTGCCCTCCTCCGATTCGGAGGACTTCGGTACCGACCCCCTTTGTTATTGAACCGGTTGATCCCGCCTTGGCGGGATACCGACCCATAATAATGGCTTAAAAAACAGCCTTTACGGCTTAAAACGATTATAACAGAATAAATTATATTTATCAAGCGCTAATAGCTATAACCACGAGGTTTGTTTTTATACCACTTAAGCAAACTATTAATACTAGCAACTAAATCTTTTTTAGGTTGCCATTGTAATAATTCTAAAGCTCTAGAAGCATCAGCATAAACTACTGAATATTCTCCTGCACGTGGGCGCGCTTGATTCTTCTCTAGTACTACTCCCATAATTCTTTCGACTTGAGAAATTATTTGTTTAACAGAGTAACCCACGCCGTTACCTAAATTAATAAGCTGACTCTGCTGATTGGTTTTTAAATAATCTAAAGCCAGCTGATGAGCTAAGGCCAAATCTTCAACATCAATATAATCGCGAATCGGAGTACCGTCAGGCGTATCAACTTTAGAACAAGTATAAGAAAAAGCTTCAATGCCTAGGGCCCCACGCACAGCATTTTGCATTAAAAGTTGCGACGGCTTTTTACTGTCCCCTATTACTCCGTCACTATCTGCTCCGCAAACATTAAAAAATCTAAAAGTGACATAATTTATGCTATGCAAATTTTTATATAACTCAATGGCTTGCTCAGCTAAAAGTTTTGAGATTCCATAAGGACTTACCGGCTTTGTTTGATGACTTTCGTCTATTGGCAGAGTAATAGCTTCTCCGTAAACAGCACAAGTTGAAGAAAAAATAATTTTATCAACTTTAAATTTTTTCATAGACTCCAAAAGATTAACTGTGCCCAAAAGATTAGTCTGATAATACTCGAAAGGTTTAGTAATTGATTCATCAGGTGAACATAGAGCTGCACAATGTATTACGGCGTCGATCTGGTTATTACTAAAAATATTGGTTAAGACTGTTTGATCAAGTATATCCCCTTCCACAAATTCTAAATCTCCTAATTTTTGTAAAATTTCAATCGCTTCGCGATAGCCGCGTGATAAATTATCTAAAGCAATAACTTTAAAGTTATTAGCTAAAAAATGCTTAGCAATATGACTGCCAATATAACCTGCGGCACCGGTAATAAGAATAGTTTTTTTAAGCATTGTTTATTTCTGTTAATTCGTCTTCAATATTTTCCCACGGAAAAATTGTAATTCCTTTACGTAATTCATATTTCTGGAAATCTTCTGCTTCAGCTTTAAACGCTTCATCGGTCATTACACCATAAAAAATATCTTCAATGCCAGCTAATTTTTCAGGACCACCAAATACCTTACAAACAGTAGCTAAATAAATTTTAGCCTCGGGATATTTCTCTTTAATAATCCTGGCTGCTGCTGTGGAAATAGAGCCAGCGTTGGTATTACCCTCACAAAACAAAATATTAGCCTTTTCGGGAATAGCAATTAAGAAATCTGGTAAAGTGCTAATTTGTTTAATACTTGTTGGATTAAAAAAATATTTAAATTGAGTTGGCAAAATTGGCAGTATTTTCATTCTGATTGATAAAATACCACCAACAATTCCACCGGTTCTATGTAGCGGGCAAATAACATCAATCTTTTCTTTTTTATTATAAAAAAACTTTTCAACCTTTTGTTGTAAAGTTCTTGTATACTGATCAAACTCTGACCAAGATAATGGATTTGTTTGTCCACTAGAGAATGGCATGTTTTTTAATAAAAAATGAGCCGTTGTCGGGATTCGGACCCGAGACCTACTCCTTACCATGGAGTTGCTCTACCAGCTGAGCTACAACGGCAAATTGTGAAACTTAAGGTTGCTCTACCATCCCGCCTGGGCGGGATACAACGGCGAAAAAAGTTACAAGTGGCAAGTAACAAGTGTAAAGTAAATAATATAACTTGTCACTTGCGACTTTCCACTTGTCACTAAAAAATTGGATTTTATTTAGAAATTGAAAATTCTTAAATTGAAAATTTTCTAAAGTTCTCCTATCCTCTGCTTAAACTGTTCTAACTTCTGATTATCAGGATTAACGACTTCTAAACGTTTCAAAGCATCATAGGCTGAAATTTTATCTTTCTTAATTATACTGATCTCGATTAACCTGTCAAGGTAACGAGGATTATTGTTCTCAATCTTTAAAGCCCTCTTAATGCTTAAAATAGACTTATTTAAATCACCAGTCTGCTCCCAAACTAGACCTAATAAATAATTAACCTGAGCTAACTCAAGATCTTTAGGACTTGGTTCACCTTCTTTTTTTAATAAAGAGCTAGTTTTACGACGCAAATTCAAAGCATATTCCAGAGTTTGTCTAGCTTCATTAAAATTTTGTTTTTTATAATAAACATAGCCCAACTTATTAAAAGCTGAAAAATTATGAGCATCTAAACCAATAATTTCAATATATTTTTTTTCAGCCGCCTCTAAACGATCAAGCTTAACCAACTCTTCAGCCTCAGCTAAAAGTATCTCAATTCTTTTATCTATTTCCTGATTTAAAACTGCTTGACGATTCACCTGTGCTCTTTGCCAGTTATTTAAAGAATCATAAACAAAATCAAAACTATTTCTTAATAATTTAGAAATTGGTTTAATAATTTTGATTATCCAATAACCCCATTTACTAAGACGGCGCTTTAAACGATCGGAAATAATTTGTTGTTTTAAAACTCTAGCACGTTCACTAGCTACCTGATCAACATCAATATTAGCTAATAAACCAGCCTTCCTGATAATAATAATGAGAATAATTATTAATGCTAAAGCAAAGATTGACCAGCCAATAATATATTCCATAAACTTTATTATTTAACCAATAAACGTCTAGCTACCTCAGGCGCCTGACCATCATAAATAACACTAGCTACAGCATTGGCTAAGGCAACTGCTTCAGTAAAAGAACGCTGATGGATATTTCTACCCAAAGCAGCGCCAGCAGCCCCAAATCTATGAACATGAAGATAAATACTTTGCAGAACTGAATCATAATCAGCTGCCTCACCGCCAGCAAAAATAACGCCGGTTCTTTGACCTGCCATCATAATTTCACTTAAACCATGAGGCGTAACTGGAATTGGTTCATTAACCTTAATAAAATCTGCTCCTAAAGCAGCGCCAACATTAACCGCACCAGCAATTAAATGCGCTTCAATTTTATCTTTAACAGCCTTACCACGAGGATACATCCATAAAACTGCCACTAAGCCGGCTTTATGGGCTTCTAAAACAATTTGGGCTGCTTCATGTAACATCGCTGCTTCAAAACCACTACCAACATAAACTGTATAGCCAACACCAGCAATTTTCAAACCTGAATCTTTAGCAAAATTAACTACCTGACGAACATCATACCAAGCGCTACTATAAGGTTCCTGATCCTGCTCTTTAACTAAATTAGTTTTGTTATTTAACTTAACAATATAAGGAACCTTAGGGTAAGCACTGCCAAAACGAGCTAAATAACCTAATTGCGTTGCTAAAGCGCCTACCCGAGAAGAAGTAGCAATTTTAAATAAATGTTCAGGCTGAGCATCTTCAGGCGAAATATCAACACCAAAAAAATCATCATTTAAGTGCTCAACTCTTTGATCGCCAGCCAACATAAATAAACGTCCGGTATTTTTAGTGATTAAACGCAAATTATTTAAAAACATAGCTCGCTTAGAACGCGGAACATCTAATGGCGCTTGAATTAAATTAGAAAAATTTGTTTTTGTCATAATAGTATTTATTTGCTAGCTAAATCTAAAAATTAATTTAATTTAAAACATGCTCAACTAAACGAGAAAAATCTCTGGTCTTCAAACTGGCTCCACCCACCAAAAAACCATCGATGCCTGTTTCCATAATTGGTTGAATAGTCTTTTCGTCAACACTCCCACCATAAATCACGCCACAAGCTCGATCACTACGTTCGCCAAAATAGCGACGTAATAAAACTCTAATTACATCATTAACATAAGAAATTTCTTCTGCCTCTGGAGTAACGCCGGTGCCAATTGACCAGATTGGTTCGTAAGCTACTAATAAGTTTTGATTTAAACCAAGTTTTACTCCATTTAAAGCTTCAGCTAATTGACGTGATAAAACTTCTTCTCGATCACCATTATCATGATCTTCCTTAGTTTCACCAATACAAAGAATAGGATTTAAATGACGAGCCTCTAGACTGGCTTTAATTTTACGATTAATCATCCAATCTTCTTCACCTAAATAATTCCGGCGTTCACTATGACCGATAATAACATAATTTGCACCCAGCTCAACTAACTCGGCTGGAGAAACTTCGCCAGTAAAAGCGCCTGTCATTTCCCAAAAAACGTCTTGTGCACCAACGGCTAAAGCGGTTTTTTCTAAAGCCTTGCAAACAAAGGGTAGGCTTACAAAAGAAGGACAAACAACAATTTCCGCTTTGGTTTTTTTAAAAAGACGACAATACTCATTGGCTAAAGCAATGCTATCTTTGACTGACAAGTTCATTTTCCAGTTAGCAATTAGATACATAAATTAAAATACACAAAAGTTTTAAAAACTGTCTCTACATTAATTATTATCCCACAAATAGGCTTTAAGCGTCCAGTCCAAAATTCTTAGTGTTTCAGAAAATCTATTTTCATCTAGGGGCGCTCCTAAAACAGCTGTTATAATTTTTTTACCCCGATATTCAAAAATACCAGTAAAACAATAGCCTGCCTCATTAATGTGACCAGTTTTACCAATTAACATTTTAGCACCTAAAGGCAATTTTCTACCAATTAATTGATTAGTGGAAAAAACCTGACGACTAAGCTGAGGAGAAACTTTAAAGCTATAAACTGGTAGTTTCAAGGCTGAGCTGATAGCTTCGTAGGAAAAAGCTTGTTCAGCTAATCTAACGACATCAACCGCTGTGCCTTGGTTATTAATATCTAAGCCTGTTGGATCGCTAAAAGTCATGGTGCCTAAACGCAAATCTTTGGCTGTTTGATTCATTAATGCGACAAATTCTTTTTCACTCAAACCCGTTGATCTGATTAAAGCTGTCATGGCCGTATTATCAGAAGCAATTAAACTAGCATTAAATAAATCTTTTAAATTTATTCTATCACCAACAAAAATATTAGCTTTAGAGCCTGTTTGTAAATCGCCTTGTTCAATCACAACTTCTTTATTCCAGCCTGGTTTAGTATTTAAAAAAACAATCGCGCTCATTAATTTAGTTAAACTAGCAATCGAACGAACTTCATCTCCATTTTGATTAAAAATTCTAGCACGACTATCAGTTTCAAAGGCAACCGCGCTAACAGCTTTAATAGTAATTGGCTGTTTACTTAAAATTCTAGCCGGAGCATCATAAGAACGACTAAGTAATAAATTATTAGCCTGCGGTTTGACTGGTACTGTAAAACCAAACCAAAGATAAAAAATAGTTAAAACAAAAATTGCAATAATAGCTGCAGGCATGGTTTTGAAAAATAAAAATAAAGACCAAAGATCAAAAAACAAAAGAAAAATAATGCAAGAACTAAGTTATTATATGTTTTGATTTTTGTTCTTTGTTTTTTAATCTTAAGTTTCTGTTTCCGGCGTCGCCAACATTCGATCTAGCGTATCGTCAACCGATAATCGCACGTAATCCGGTAATTCAGAAATGTCTTTAATACCTAAAAAGCGCACAAAATCTAGGGTTACATTATAATATGTTTCATTTTTCTTTTTATCAACTTTAGCTTCGATTAATCCATGCAATAAAAGATTGCGTAAAATTAAAGCGCAATTGACGCCGCGAATACGATCTAAATCAGATTTAGTAATAGGACCACGATAAGCAATAATCGTTAAAGCCTCAACGCTAGGCTTAGTTAATTCACCCATGGTTTCATCCTTAACAAATTCTTTAATCAATTTAGCCTCAGTTGGCGCTGTCACCATTTGATAAGTTGCGCCCTGTTTAATTATCTCCATTCCCCGCTTGTCGGTTTCATATTCGCTCGCCAGTTCATCCAAAGCCTTAACAACCTCATCATTTGATTTTTTAATTAACTCAGCCAAATCTTTAACCTTTAAAGGTTTAGCCGCGACAAACAATAATGATTCTAAAGATGATTTAATAGACATATGTTAAATTTGATTTTCTAATTCTAAGCGAAAAATATCAATCTCCGCGAATAATTCGCTTTGGTCAGCGTTAATCGTACGCTGTTTCATTAATTCTAGCATTGCCAAAAAACTCACAATCACTTCAACCTTAGAAGTAGCTTGGCTAATCAACTCGCTAAAACGCGAACGAATTTTACCTAAGACTGAATTTTCAATAAATTTGATTTTCTCTTCAATACTAATAGAAGAAGCTAAAAACTTTTCTTCTAAGGGTTCAACTACTACAACCTGTAAATGCTTAAGTATTTCACGCATAATTTCCGCCATGTCCTTAGTAGTTAAATTTGTTGGTGGTGCAAAAATTTCTAAATTAGCAATCATTGACTTGCGATTAAACTCACGTTCAAACATAAATCTTTTACCAGCTACCATTTTTTCAATCTTTTTTGAAGCTTCTAAAAATTCTTTATACATGCGTAATTGTTGTTCAAATTCATCAATCGCCTGCTCTTCTTCTGGTAACAGATACGGCAATAAAGCTTTGGCTTTAATTAATAATAATCTTGAAGCGACGACTAAAAAGTCAGCCATGTCTTCTGGATTAAGATCTGTCATACTGCGAAGATGCGCAATATATTGATCCGCCACCATAGCTAAACTAACTTGCGTAATATCAAGCTCGGCCTTGTCAATTAATTTAACTAACAAAGCCAAAGGTCCTTCAAATTTTTCTAGTTTATAATTAAGCATGACAATTCTAGCGTTTCTTCTTAGCCGCTTTCTTCTTTATTACTTTCTTAATTTTCTTTTTTGTTTTTTGCTTGCCCGCCGAAGCCTTGGCGGAGGCGGTTTTTTTGTTCTTTTGAACTTTCTGAGGCTTAATCTTATTAGCTTGCGCAAATGATCCTACAACAGCTTTTTCCAACTTAACAAAATCTTTCACCATCATCTCAATAGAATTATTAAAACTAGCGGCTGGAAAAACAATTAAGTGATTAGTGATTAAACCTTTGTCAATAATAACTGGTAGTTTATAAAGAGAGCCGAAGGCGCTAACTGGTCTTTTAGCATCTTTAATAATTTTTTGGGCTACTTTTTCTTTAGGAATTTTAGCATTAACCTTAGTATTAAAACTATCCTTTAAAATTTTAGAGATTTTTTTCTCATCAAGTCGAGCGTGAGCTGGCATTAAAACAATGACAGGAAAATTTCCCGCCATGACAATCAAGGCCTTGGCAATATGTTTTAGTTCGCGCTTTAAGGTAGCGGCGGCATCATAAGCCGTAAACACCGTACGATGAGTCAAGACTTTGTAATTAAAATTAGACGTATCCAGCATGTTTAAGATCTTAGCTGGGATAGATTGAGGTTTTTTCATAAAATTAGAAGTGGAAAGTGTCAAGTGACAAGTGTCAAGTAAAAACATTTAATTTCAACTTGTCACTTGTCACTATTTATTATTTTGTAATTGGCACTCTGTCAGCAGGTATTCCACCAACCGGCACCGTGCCTTGTTTATCAAAATTCAGCGCTTTTTGCTTCAAACATTGATAGCCCTTATCATGTGGCCAACGATCAGCATAAGCATAAATTCCCTGATCTTTCGTTGCGCGATTATCAGTCTGAAAATCAGAACATAACTCATAAGTATCATTGTCTAATTTCTTATAATCATAAGACTTATTAGTCACTGGATTTTTAAATTTTTCTAAATTTAAATAAGGTACTTCAGTAATTCCCTGCGCTAAAGTGTCTGGTAGCTTATTATATTTAGTAAAATAATTATTTAAAGCACTATCTAACTCAGTAAATTGACTCAAAATCTGCTCATCATATTTACGGGCACGAGTTTCAGATGGTGATTCAACAAAGAAAAAACTACCAACTAAACTACCAACTGTTAAGACTAGAGTAGCTATGAAATAAATTAAAATCACCTTATCTTTAGCTTTAATTTCATCGCGTTTAACATCATAAAAATAATAAGAAAAAATAATACCAGCAATTGCAATAGCCGTGACAGCTTTCAAAATAAACTTAGTAGTTAATTCGCCGTTCAAAAAATTACTAATTGTAATGATTAACCAAACAATCATCACTACTGAAGAAACAAATAGAATAAAATAAATTAACCAACGCCTAATGGCTGACTCTTTATCAAGCTCACCTTTTACTAAACTCTTATTCAAATAACGCATCACTAAATAATAAATTGGGATCGCAATTACCAAAGCGGAAATTGCCATTTTTAAAGCTTCGGAGTTAAAATCACTTGAGTAAGATGAAACTAAGTCAGTAATATATTTATTAATGGCTTGAAAAATTACCTGACCAGTTCCTAAAGCTAAAAACAAAAGAGCGACCAGAGAAAACATATAGAGAAAGGCGTATTTAGCGTTGTTGTTTTTCATATGGTTGTTGAGACGCGCCATGGCGCGTCTTTACATTATTTATTTATTTTAATTCCCAAATCTTTTAACTGGTTCTCATCAACTTCCGCAGGACTATTCATTAATAAGTCTCTCCCCTGTCCATCTTTTGGAAAAGCGTAAATATCACGAATTGAATCCCAATCATTTAAGACCATTAAAATACGATCAACTCCCGGAGCGTTGCCAGCGTGTGGCGGAGCGCCATAACTAAAGGCTTTGATCATTGCACCAAAACGACGTTCAACTTCAGCTTGGTCATAACCCGCGACTTCAAAAACCTTATATAATATTTCTGGATCATGATTTCTCACGCCACCCGAAGAAATTTCAAAACCATTTAAAACTAAATCGTATTGATAAGCTAAAATTTCTAACGGATGTTTATTATTCAAAGTTTCCATTCCACCTTGCGGCATTGTAAAAGGATTATGTCCAAAATCAATTCCGCTTGGTAAAGTGTCTGAATGTTCATAAAATGGAAAATCAGTAATCCAACAATAAGCTGCTTTAGAAGTATCAATTAAATTTAAACGATTAGCAATATCAACCCTAATTAGTCCCAGTGCTTCTGATGCTTCACGCCAATCACCAGCTACCATAATGATTAAATCATTAGATTTTGCTCTAAGATTAGCCGAAATTTTAGCAAGATTATCCACACTAATAAACTTAGATAATGAACTCTTGGCCGTAGCATCTGCTTCAACAGTAAGTGTCGCAAAGGCTTTTATTTTTTTACGCTCAGCTAAGGCTTTTAATTCATCAATCACCTTACGGCTAAAACTACTAGCTTCAGGAACGCAAATTGCGCTCACAATTCCACCGTGAGTTAGAGTTTCATCAAAAGCTGGAAAGCCAGCGGTTCTGACAAGTTCAGAAATATTTTTTATTACTAAATCATAGCGCAAATCAGGTTTATCGGTGCCGTATTTTTCAACTGCCTCGCGCCAAGCCAAGCGCATAAATTTTCCATCTTTAGTTAAAGCAACTAACTGTTTAGAAGAAAATTTAGCAGTTACCTCTTTCATTAAAGGTTCCATGATTTCAAAAACATCTTCTTGACCAGCAAAACTCATTTCCATATCAAGTTGATAAAACTCACCATAGTGACGATCAAGCCTAGTGTCTTCATCTCTAAAGCACGGCGCAATTTGAAAATATTTATCCATTCCGCCGACCATGAGTAATTGTTTAAACTGCTGAGGAGCTTGCGGCAGGGCATAAAATTTTCCTGGATAAAGTCGAGATGGAATTAAAAAGTCACGCGCTCCTTCAGGCGAAGAGTTGGCTAAAATTGGAGTTTGCACTTCAATAAAGTCATTCTTATGGAAATAGTCTCGTAAATAAGTAAAAAATTCGTCTTTAGTTTTAAGCATGGCTTGTAACTTGGCGCGCCTTAGGTCAAGAAAACGATATTCAAGTCGTAGTGGCTCGTTAGTCGCCGCCGCCATAGTCTCATTATTTATTTCAAAAGGAAGAACTTCACTGCGACTAATAATTTCTAGGTTATTAACTAAAATTTCAACTTCACCGGTAGCTAAATCTTGATTTACCATTTCAGCCGGGCGAGCTTTAACTTCGCCCTCAATTGTGATAACAAATTCATGTCTTAAACTAGTGGCTAATTTAGCGGCCTGAGGAAAAAAATCAGGATTAAAAACTAATTGCGTTAAGCCATAACGATCGCGCAAATCAATAAAAATAACACCACCTAAGTCGCGGCGACTATGCACCCAACCACTAAGTTTAACTTTGACTCCTTCGTTTACGCGGCGAAGTTCACCGCAAGTGTGTGTTCTCATCATAAGGCATTACTAATAGCAACTGGCAATAATTTATCTAGCCAGTGATTCATAGCTTTAAATTTTTTACGATCTATTTTTTGACTAGCCATCGTGTATAAAGATGGCTCAATTTTAAATTCTTGATGTACTTCAGGACCATAGCCCAATCTTTCTAAAACTAACATTAAAAATATTTTACTAAACCACTGATACCACTCTCGCTCAGCTTTAGCTTCATTTAATAATGCAAAAAAATCAGCCAATAAATGAAATATCTTTTCATCTTTAACGCCTTCCTCGGTTAAGCGATTAAAATTATAAATCGCAAAACCAGCAGCCGAAATTTTATCATAATCACCTTTTAATGATGGATAACAATTACGACTAGAGGCAGCGGCCGCCGAGGACATGCCTTTACCAGCAATAACCATTAATTCTAGTAATGTTAAAGGCTCAAGATGAGCGGCTAATTTTGAAGCTAAGCGCCTGCCACCTTTAACCACAAGCCTTAATTTGCCTTGTTCTAGAGTGTAAACATCTACCATTAAATCTTGCTCTTTCCATGGCCGGCAAGCTAAACATATGGCCGGCGTTGATAATGTTTGCGGCATAACTATATTATACCCTATTTTAAGGCAAAATATAAGCGAAATATAACATTAAAACTGGGGATAAATTAACTGCTAACAACCAACAAAATACACCCCGCTTTGACACGGGGCGTAGTCTTATTATCTAAATTAAGATAAAAATTTCTAAAACATTAATTCACTAAAAAGTTCTAATACAACGTATATTATAGTAAAAATCTTTTCCATAAGTAAATTGTGCGTAACCATCAAAATTCTGTACCCAAACTGTATTAGAGTTAAACTCAGATGAAACAGCATAGTAACCAGCTACAAAAATACCTAATAAAGCACGATTTGTACTCACATAAGCTATTTCATCTTTTGATGGCAAATACCAATCAGTATAAATAAATGTTGGATCAACATAATCATCACATATTTTAGCAGCACTATATGAATGACCAGTCTGTCTAGTAATTGCCCTAGTATTAGTTGAACCAGTGCCCATCGCTGTACTAGTACCAGCTAAAGTATTTTGAACATTACTCCAAGTTTGTCCGCTTTGATCATTAGAGGCTGCTATTAAGCCATGTAGACCAGTGCCGTCAATGTAAGCTACCTTTCCTCCTTGATACGAATCTCCAATAGCAACAAAGACTATAGCTGAAGTAGCAGCGCTAATTACTGTGCCAGTAAAATCACCCGTACCAGTAGCTGAAACTTTAATAAACTTTCCATAATCACCGCTCACAGGCGTATAAGTATTTGAAGTTGCACCACTGATATTAGTATAAGGACCACCGGAACTAGTAGCTGACAACCATTGATAATTAACAGTAGCGCGTGATGGAGATATAACCCCAGCCGTTAGCGTATAACCTACTTTAGCTGTCCCAGTAATTGGCCCTATACCAGTAACTGGACCATTGATAACTTCGCTGAATGATCGAATAGCACGCACATAATAACCAGCTGACTTAGCATAAGGAAACATGTCTCCAGCAGAATCAAAATTCTGCGTCCAGTTAGCGTCTCTATTTACCTCAGAAGAAGTGGCATAATAGCCATAAGTATAAGGATAGGTACCAGGAAAACCGCCGATAACGCCGCGATTCAAAAATACTTTATAAGCTTCATCTTTGGATGGTAAATACCAATCAGTATAACCGCCCCCTCTATAATCCCGAGCTAATCTAGCAGCAATACCTCCGGTTGCACAACCATTAATAATATCGGTTGTATTTTGACTACCAGTGCCAATAGCTGTGCCATCAGCTCCGGTTATAAAGGTTCCTTCACAACCCCAAGGAGCAAAACCTCCGGCCTGATCAACGGTCGCTGCTATAAAACCTTGTTGGCCATAAGAACTATAACCCGGATCTGCTGGCTGTAAAATATAGGCAATTCTACCACCCTGATAATCTAAACCAACCGATAAACCAGTTCTAGTTACTCTAATAGTATAAGTCTTAGGAGATTTGCCGGTTTCTGTGGCTACTACTAAAATAGTTTTTTCTATACCTGGAGATAAATTAATTGCGCTAGACTCAGTGCCAGACGCTACCACCACGCCTTGGACTGTAATAACTCCGGCACCACTTGGTCTAACAGTAATGCTTTGTACAGTACTTGAAATAACAACTCCATTATAAGTATAAACTGCGGCGTTAAAAGTATAATTAGCCGGCGGACCACTTAAAGTAATACCTGTTAAATTAGCACTAGCGGCTTGAGTATAGCTGGCACTACCAATCGCACTATTATCATAACCAGCTCTAACTGCTAAAGCTCTAACCGTCACAGCGCTATTAATGACTAACGGCGCATCTTCTTGATCAGGTGAACTAGTGGTTGGAGTACTACCATCAGTTGTGTAATGTATTCTACTAGCACCAGGCGAACTTATAACAACCGTTGTACCCCAAGCCACAGCACCAGCGCCAGGATTAAAAGTTGGCGTAGTTTGAGCAGGATAATTTCTAGTAACATTAATTCTATAAGTCTTAGGAGATTTACCGACTTCAGTAGTTATAATAGTTATATCTTTTGTTACACCAGGAGTTAATGAAATAGCAGCCGAAGCACTGCCAGAAGCTACAGTTACACCTTCAACAGTGATAGTCCCGGATCCAGTTGGAGTAACAGTAATACTAGCGACAGCATTTAAAACCGTAACACCTTCATAAGTATAAGTGCCTGAAGCAAAAGTATAATTAGCAGGCGAACCACTTAAAACTATATTAGACAAATTCGAACTAGCTGCTTGAGTATAAGTAGCACTAGCAATCGCACTAACGTCATAGCCAGATCTAATCGCAATCGCCCTAACCGTCACAGCACTATTGATAACTAAGGGCACTTCTTCTTGGTTAATTGAGCTAGTCGTTGGGGTGCTACCATCGGTGGTGTAATATATCATGTCAGCTCCGGTTGAACTAATAGTAACTTCTGTGCCCCAAGTAACAGCACCAGAGCCAGGATTAAAGGTTGGAGTAGCTTGAACGCCTCCATTTCTCGTGATATTAATATTATAAGTTCTAGGTTTTTTACCCGTTTGTGTAAATATAATTTTAATATTTTTCTCTACACCAGCAGTCAAAGATATTGGCGAAGAAGGATCACCGGAATTAACAACTTCATCAGAACCTTCTAACTCATCCAAAACTCTAATTTCACCATCACCACCAGATGTAGGAGTTACTGTAATACTACTAACATTACTTGGGCTAGAAACATTATTATAAGTATAAACACCTTCATTAAAAGTAAAATTATAAGGCGGACCACTAAGACTAATATCTTTTAGATTGTCACTAGTAGCCTGAGTATATTGCACTACTGCAATTTGACTATTGGCATAACGAGATCTTACCGCCAAAGCTTTAACAGTACAAACACCGCTAACATTTAGCGTACAACTAGCACCATTAATAGTAATTGGTCCGCTATATTTTAAATCTTCTGATTCGGTTGGAGTAGATCCGTCAGTGGTGTAATAAATATTATCAGCATCGAGCGAGCTTATACTAACACTAGTTCCCCAAGCAATTGCGCCAGCAGGCACACTAAAGCTTGGTGTAGTCTGAACTGCTTGTTCATAAGAAGCTGTAACAATATCGCTGTCATCATAGTTATCTCTGACTGCGATTACTTTTAAGTCTACTTTAGTAGTGCCACCTGAAAAATTTATTACTGGATCACCATCTGTTTCAACGCTAGGAGAAACATTTGGAATTGGATCACTGCCATCAGTAGTATAATAAATATTTTCCGCTCCAACAGAATTTAGCTGGACTGTTGTTCCAGAAATTATAGGCCCATCTGTTGGATCAGGGTTAAAAGTTGGTTCGGCTTGAACGTTGCGTCTTTTAACGTAGAGAGTATAAACCGTATCTTTTCTTTTAGCTTTTGTAATAACAACTCTAATTTCCTCTATCCCTAAAGTAGGGTCTTCCACTGGATCTGGAATAATAATACCCTGGGACCATTCTCCAGAAGGCACTTCCGATCCATCACCATATACCCTTATTGTTACACCCGCTACTTCAGGATTAATAGTTGATCTTAATCTAATACTTGGTACATCATTTTGTACTGTCACTGGGATTATACTATTATCTATATCTCTATTATATTCGTAAACATCTGATTTAAAAATAAATTTACGGGCAGCTGGAACGGCTTCAATTTCTAGATTTGTTAAATTTGGTGCTGGGCATAAATTATAAACCTTTTGTGCAATCTCACTGTCATCATATCCAACCCTTGTAGCATAAGATTTAATAACTAGTGATGAGCTAAGAGGCATTGCTAAATTACATTGTCCAGTTAAGCCTGGTAAAGGACAATCTTGCCAAGGCTCATTACCATTAACTACAATGGCATAATAAATGTGCTCAGCATTGCTTGATGTAATTGTTATTGGGTCTTCTTGCTCAAGACAAATTCCATTTGGTGGATTTGAAAAAGTCGGCGTTGCTTGATTAACATTATTTCTAAAAACACTAATTCTATACCAATTCCTGGCTTTACCTGTCTGCTTAACTTCTATTTCCATGACATTGGTATTTTCTCCAACAACTAATTCACGTTCACTGGATTTATCGCCAGAGTTAACAATAGTTCCATTAACTTTAATTTCTCCGGCGCCAGTAGGGCTTACCTTAACTGCTTTAACACGATTTAAAGCAGAAGCATCATAACTATATATGTCTGGATTAAAAGGAGAGCCATCAACAGAAGTAAATTGAATTACATCATCAGTTAAGGAATCATAAAGCACTAGATTGTCTAATTTAGATAAAGATCTTACTACTACACAGACGCCTTGACCATTAACATTAGTTTCATATTCATTGCCCTTGCTATCAATCATTTTTGAACCACATAGGAATAAACCATTCGGCGAGTAAGAGATTACTCCAGTGTTACTAGAAAATTCATTTTTTATACCAAGACAAGTCGAAATCACAAAAAAACTAGGTTTATAGTCCGCAGTATCATCACTGCCTTCTATAGCCGGAGGCACAGAATAATAATACTCATTATCTTGGCACTCCCCATCATTTCTAGGCGTAGGATTAGACGGTACTTTTGATAAATAAATCATTTTACCATTAGGTAACTGCAAAGGTTCACCAGGAGTAATATTTAGTGGATAGCTACCATTAGCGATATTATACAATTCTAAAGCTGAGCTGATTTGCTCTAAATCAGCCATTCTTTTGGCATCGCGCGCCTTAATACGGACATTACCTAAAAAAACCACCGACACAGCAGCAATGACTGAAACGACGCCAATCGCCACTAACATTTCTGGTAGAGTAAAACCTGTTTTATTGTTTAAATTTTTATCAAACATAATTTAATAAAAAACTAACTGCTAAAAATGTAAAAATTAAAATGCTCTAATGACGCGTACACCCCAGACACCAGTTTTAACATATGGATTCCAGCTATTATCATAGAAATTAGTTTCCCAGCCTTGAGTTGTACTAGATTGTGATGAGCTCCAATAATAATTATTAATTGGCAAAGAACCAATCGTAGCTTTATTGGCAACTATATGAGATAGCTCATCTTTTGATGGCAAATACCAATCTGTATATCCGTTTAATGACAAATCATAAGCCAAGCGAGCAGCTATACCAGCTGTACCACAAGCTGCAACTATAGCATTGGTATTGGCGTTACCTGTGCCTATGGCTGTGCCCGTAGTAATATTAGTTCCACTACATCCCCAAGCAGCGCCTGGAGAAGGTGCGACTGTATCGGCTGTTGCTACTATAAAACCATGCACTCCTGTTCCATCAATATAAGCCACTCTACCGCCCTGGAAACTAGCACCAATAGCAGGCACCCTGGTAACAGTAACAGTATAGGTCTTAGCTGTTTTACCAGTTTCAGTAGCTACAATCGTAATTGTCTTAGGAGTACCAGCGGTCAAGGCAATAGCCCCAGAAGCTTGACCAGAATTAACATTTATACCTTCAACTGTAATAGTTCCAGCGCCGGTTGGGGTAACCGTAATACTACTAATGCCATTCGGATAATAAACATTAGTATAAGAATAAGTTCCTGAAGCAAAGGCGAAACCATTAGGAGAATTACTAAGCACGAGATTGGTTAAATTGGCAGTAGCAGCCTGAGTATAGCTAGCAGAACCAATCGCACTATTGTCATAACCAGTTCTAACTGCTAAAGCTTTCAAAGTTGAAACTGAACTAACTGTTATTGGAGTAGTGTAGAGAGTAGATGAGGTCGTAGGATCAGAACCATTAGTTGTGTAATAAATATTAGTAGCACCAGCTGAACTAATCGTTACCGGAGTTCCCCAAGCAATAGCGCCAGCCGCTGGATTAAAGCTAGGGGTGGTTTGGGCACTATTATTTCTAGTAACAGAAATTGAATATGATTTAGGAGAGCTTCCTACTTCTGTGGCTATAACATTAATCATAGTTTCTGCTCCAGCACTTAAAGGTATTGGACTAGAAGCATTATTTGAAACAACCGTTTCTCCATTAACAGTAATAGTACCAGCTCCAACTGGAGTAACAGTAATATTAGAGACAGCATTTAAGACCCTGACATTATTATAATTATAAGTTGATCCAGAAAAAGTAAAACCAGAAGGACTGCCGCTTAAGGTAATGCTAGTTAAATCAGGAGTTGGAGCTAAAGTGTAGCTAGCAGAACTAATTGCGCTATTGTCATAACCAGTTCTAACCGCTAAAGCTTTAAGCGTCATATTACCGGTCATTGCTATAACTGGATTAGGACTATGGTTAGGCGACGAGGTCGTTGGCGTGTCACCATTAGTTGTATAGTAAATATCATCGGCTCCAGCTGAACTAATACTAATACTCGTATTATAAACCAGCTCTCCGCTGGCTGGAGTAAAGCTTGGTGTAGTCTGAGCAGGATGATTTCTGATTACTTTTAGAGTGTAAGTATTTTCGCCCTTACCTGGCTCTGTGACTGTTATGGCAATAATGCTTTGTTCACCAGGATCTTGTAAAGGAATAGAAGTAGTACTGCCAGAGGCTACTCCAGTACCGTTCACGATTATTGAACCAGGGCCAGAGGGAGTTAATTGAAGACTGCTAGTAGCGTTAGTAACTCTTATGTCATCATAGTTCATCTGCGTGCCAGAAAAATTATAATTAGTTGGCGAGCCACTAAGACTTAAACTTGATAATCTAGCCACAACTCGTGCTAGCTTACATTTAGCTTCTTCTTGAGTCGTATCATATTGGTTACTAGCATAATCACTAATCGTATCGCCACATTTAAAAGTTCCAATCGGCGCATAAGCTATTGGGCCAGCAGTGTAATTAGCTAGATTAGAGCCTAGACAAGTTGAAATATTATAAATACTAGGACGATCCTGACCTTCAGGCACAGTATAAACATAGTCACTATCTAGACAACCACCATCTGTCCTAGGGCTAGGATTAGACGGTACTCTAGTCATATAAACAGTTAAACCATCAGGTGATTTTAAAGGCTGTCCAGGCGTAATAATTTCTGGGTAATAGTTTTGATCTGCAAAATATAATTCTAAGGCAGTGCTGATTTCTTTAACATCAGAAGCTCTTTTAGAATCTCTTGATTTAGCTCGAGCATTGCCCAAAGCAATAACTGCTAAAGTAGACAGTACGCCAACAATAGCTATTACTACTAATAGCTCTATAAGAGTAAAACCTGCTAATTTTCTTTTAAGCATAGCAAAAAAGCGCTTTATAGTACCTCTATATTATAACATTATTATAACATTTTTAGAAAATATTATAAACTATCTTTTTAAATTTAAAATATATTGCTTTTTTCTGCGTCATCCACTGAAAAGCCGACAAGCTCTACTACAAAATCTTTAAAGTATTTTTAATTTAGAGCGTCAAAATAACTTTGTAAGATTATCATCGCCGCCATTGCATCTCGATTTCCCTGTTTGCGAGCATTTTTATCTAAACTATCAGCGGCCTGCGATGAAAAACGTTCATCAACTAAAGTTAAAGGTAAACCTAGGCCAACTAACTCTTTTTTAAAAGCTAAAAAATTTTCATTCATTTTTTCATTAACCGGTTCCCCTACTATTAAACGTTCAATTTTTTCTTTGACTATAACTGATTTTAATTCAGTAAGCGTATTTACCACGCCAAAAGGCGAAGCAATTTTTACTTCGCTATTTCCAAGCGCTAAACCTATTCTTTTTTCTCCCCAGTCAATACCGAGACATTGCTCAAACATAATTTTAAAATGTTCAATTTTCAATTTAAGAAACAATTAATTAATTTTAAAATTTAAAAATTGTTTGAAAATTGAAAATTGCTAAATTGAAAATTTTATAAAAAACGTTAATCAACACTTCAAACTACTCACTTGAAGTAATAATTTCATACCCCTCCCTCGTGACTAATACCGTGTGCTCAAAATGGGCGCTTAAACTATTATCTTCAGTAATAAAAGTAAAACCATCGCTAGCTACTTTAATGCCTTCTTTACCTAAAGTAAACATTGGTTCAATCGCAATTACCATCCCCTCTTTTAAAGTCAGATTTGGAAATTCATTAGCTTTAATATGATAATTTGGTATCTGTGGTTCTTCATGCACCTCTAGACCAACCCCGTGTCCAACCAAATCTCTAATCACGCCAAGCTGGTTTTTCTTAGCGACTTTTTCAACTGCTGTGCCAATATGATCCAGCGTATGACCGCTTTTAACAGCCTCAATTCCAGCTGCTAAACCTTCTTTAGTGGCCTGAAGTAATTTTTTAGCTTCAGCCGAAATATTACCCACAGCAACGGTTAAAGCTGTATCTGTAAAATAGCCTGGCTGACCTTTTGTAACTGGATATTCCATACCAATATCAATACTAACAATTTGGCCTTCCTGAAAGACTCGATTGGGCAAAGCTGGACCATGAACAATCTCATTATTAATAGAAATACACAAAGCAGTTGGAAAAGGTCTGGATTGGGCTGAGGGTTTAAAATTTTTAAAAGCCGGCCTGCCTCCAGCTTGTTTAATTAATTTCAAAGCCAAGGTTTCTAATTCAGCACTAGTAAAACCTGGCTTAACCACTGAAGCTAGTTTAGCTAAAATAGCACCCAATTTATGACCACCTTCGCGGATCAAATTAATTTCTTCAGTTGTTTTGATTAAACGAGACATTGTCTTAAAATTATTTTCCTTTTCTCTTCTTAGCTTTTTTAATAACACCATATTCTTTTAATTTGCTCTCAAGTTCTTTCTTTATCCCCATTATACTCTGCTCGCCATTAACAAAAATAATAGAGCCGCGACCCGAAGCTTTTTCTAACATTGGTTGAGTCCAAGCATGATAGTATTTAAGACGCTGCTTAATCACTTTGGGCGTATCATCAGTTCGTGTATGAAGAGTCTGTCCACAAAGATCACAAATGCCAGCGCGATGAGGTTTGTTATAAATTAAATGATAGGAGGCGCCGCAATCACAAATGCGACGACCAGACAAACGTCGTAAAACTTCTTTGTCAGATACTTCAATCACTACAAAATAAATGCGATCGGCTGGTTTTAAAATAGTTAAGAAGTGACGCAGTTGCTCAATTTTTCTAGGATAACCATCAAGTAAAAATCCCCGGCGTGTATCACTCTTAGCTAAACGATGACGTAAAATATGATCCATCAAAGTAATTCCCAGCATCTTCCCAGACGCCATTAAAGTCTTAACATGTTTACCTAAAACACTGCCGGTTTTTTGTTCCCGACGTAAAAGCTCGCCAGTTGAGATAGCTGGTAAATGTAGCCTTTCAGCTAACATTTCAGATTGTGTGCCTTTACCTGAGCCAGGAGGACCAAAAAAAACTAAGATTGTTTTGGACATAATTAGTGCTTATTTATATTAAAAGTATAGCATATTTACCAGCTCATCCCTAGCTCCAAAATAAAACAAAAACTCGCCTTTTTAAGGCGAGTATAGTTATATATTCTGTAAGCTATCTGTGCATCTGTAGTCTTAGTCTAGAGTATATTCTCTCATCGTCAACTGTGACTCAATCTGCTTCACGGTTTCAATCACGACCGAAACCACAATCAAAAGACTAGTACCACCAATAGCTAAAGATTGAACGCCAGTAAAGTAACGCATAATCAAAGGCAAAATAGCAATGATACCTAAGAACAAAGCACCAGCAAAAATTATTCTATGAGTCGTGAAAGAAAGATAAGCCGTTGTATGACTACCTGGTCTAATGCCAGGAATAAAACCACCCTGCTTTTGCAAATTTTCTGCAATACGAGAAGGATGAAATACGATTTCGGTATAGAAATAAGTAAAAGCAAAAACTAAAACAAAGTAGACAATACCATAAACTAATTGATTCTGAAAAATAGCTATAGTTTTTTGGGCAATAGAAGCTAACATTGGGCTCTGCGCATGAATAAAGAATTGCGCTATCATGGTTGGAAAGAGAATAACAGAAATAGCAAAAATAATTGGAATCACACCAGCCATATTAACGCGCAAAGGTAAATGAGTAGTTGAACCACCAAAAGCTCTTTGTCCCCTAACCTGACGTGCATATTGCACAGGAATATTACGTTGTCCCTCATTAATAATAACCACACCAACAACAGTAATAATTGCAATCACAATGAAGCCAATGATCGTAAAGAGCATTGAAGGATCATAGTTAACAAAAATTTGTTGTACCGTGGTTGGTAAAGCTGAAATAATACCAGCAAAAATTAACAAAGAAATACCATTACCGATCTTTTTTTCACTAATCAATTCACCAATCCACATCAAAAACATTGTGCCGGCACTGATAGTTAATAACATTAAAGCAAAATCAAAAGTCGTCACATCTTTAATAATACCGGCTGATGAATTACGCAATAATCCGATCATGGCATAAGCCTGCACAAAAGATAGCGGTACAGTAGCCCAACGAGTCCACATATTAATTTTCTGACGACCAGCTTCTTCTTTATTCATTTCCTCTAAGGAAGGAATAATCATACCTAATAACTGAAAAATAATAGAAGCAGTAATATATGGTCCAACACCCATCATGACAACCGAAAAATTCTCCATACCACCACCAGAGAAAATATTCATTAAACCTAAAATTTCATTGGAAGCAAAAAAATCTCGCAAAGCAACTGGATTAACTCCGGGAACCGGAATATGAGCTGCTAAACGAAAAAAAACCAACATTAGCAAAACAAAAATAATGCTCTGTCTTAAATCTTTTGCTTTCCAAATAGCCATTAATCGATCCATAGCTATAAATTATTATTTAATTAGTCCACTGGCGGCTTCAATCTTTTCTTTAGCTACTGTGCTAACGTAAACATTACTAAATTTCAAATTCTTTATCTTTAGATCACCGTTTGATAAAACTTTAACGCGACGATTAGCGCTCTTAACAATCCCTTTGGCATAAAGAGTTTTGGGATTAATATGAGCTCCGTCAACAAATGAGGCATTGATATTTTTAAAATAAACCACCTGATCCTTAGGCTTATAAGATGAAAAACCTCTTTTCTTTGGAACTGCTAATAACTGCTTTTTCATACCTAAGCGCTTTAAACCAGACACACCCGAGCGTGACTTTTGGCCTTTTAAACCACGTGTACTATAAGTCCCGTGACCAGAAGCATTACCGCGTCCAACACGCTTTCTTTTTTTAGTTGCACCACGAGAGGCTTTTAAATTTGATAAAGTAAATAACATAAAGATAATTTATTTGTCAGAGACTTCTTCATTATTCTTAGGGGTATTCTGTGAGTTATTAATTTTTTTAGTACGTAAATTTTTCAAAGCTAAAATAACACATTTAGCATTATTAACCTTATTATTAGTACCTAAAACCTTGCTAGAAATGTTGTTAATACCGCTTAGTTCCAAAATGGTACGAACGATACCACCAGCAATTATACCACGTCCAGCCGCAGCTGGCTTTAGCAAGACTCTGGCCGCGCCGAATTTCTGCTCAATAGCATGGGCAATAGTTTGCTTATAGATTGGCACATTAACTAGGTCTTTTTTAGCTTGGTTAACAGCTTTAGCGACTGCTAAAGTAACATCAGCTCCCTTAGCTAAGCCAATAGCGACCTTACCTTTACGGTTACCAATCGCGACGCAAGCTCTAAAACGCATACGCTTACCGCCAGCCATAACACGAGTCACGCGAGCAATATCAACAATCTTTTGTTCAAATTCATCAGGTACGCGCTCTTCTTGTCGAGGACCACGACGATTACCTCGTCCGGCTCCACCACGGCGCCCCCCACCAGAACGGCGTTCCCCACCTTTATCTTCCGAAGCTTTATTGGAAGGCTTAGTTTCAGTTTTGTTATCTTCAATTTTTGTTGTCTCTTCAGTCATAAATTTATTTAAAAATATCTGTGCTATCTATGGTCTAAAAGTCAAGACCTCCGGCGCGCGCGCCATCGGCCACCGCTTTAATGCGACCAGTATATAAATTACCACCGCGATCAAACACTACGCTTTTAATATTTTTAGCCATAGCTTTTTCAGCGATTAATTTACCAAGGGCTTCAGATACTACAACCTTTTTCTTTAAAGCTTTTAATTCTTTGCTATGAGCACTAACTAAAGTCACGCCCTTATCATCATCAATTAACTGTAAATACATACCGGTATTAGAGCGAAACACGCTCAAACGAGGTCGGGCTGCAGTGCCAGAGATTTTAGCTCTAACTCTACCTTTGCGACGATCATGTGCTATTTTTTTAGCCTTTGCTATATTCATAAAAGTATATTAAGCGCCTTTAGCCGCTGTTTTACCAGCTTTACGGCGGACATTTTCACCAACGTAACGAATACCTTTACCCTTATAAGGTTCTGGTTTCTTTAAGCGTCTCATCTGGGCGGTTATTTCACCAACTAATTGTTTATCAATGCCTTTGACAGTAATAATGTTAGCTTCTACGCTAGCCTCAATACCAGCTGGTAGCGGAAAATTAATCGTATGAGAAAAACCTAAACTAAAAGTTAATGAACGACCAGCACTAGCTACCTTATAACCAACTCCTTGAATTTCTAATTTTTTTTCATAACCTTCAGTAACACCAATAACCATATTTTTAACCAAGCTATAAAACAAGCCCCACATAGCTCTTTGCTTTTTACTAATAGAATCATTGACTGAAACTTTAATAGCTTCTGGTGTAATTTCAATATTAGCTAAACCATTAATAGCTTGAGTTAATTCACCCTTTGGTCCTTTCACAGTCAAAACACCATTGTTTAACACAGCAGTTACTCCTTTAGCTAATGTAATTGGCAATTTTCCTAATCGTGACATATAAGTAAACTTAGTAAACTTCGCAAATAACTTCGCCACCTAAATTGCGGCGTCGTGCCTCTTTATTCGTCATCAAACCTTGGGAGGTTGAAACAATCGCTAGACCAAAACCATTCAATACTCTTGGCAAATCAGTCTTACCAACATAAATACGTCGGCTTGATTTACTAATACGCTTCAAGGAAGCAAAAGCTGGCTTGCCATCGGCTTTATATTTCAAAACTATTTTGATTTCATCAAACACACCGCTCTGATTTTTTAAAGCTTCATGCTTTAAAATTTCAACATTAGCGATCCAGCCAGTTTCTTGCAAAATTTTAGCAATATTAAATTTTAATTTACTCATCGGTAAAGTAAGCTCCGGTCTTCCGACGGCGGCAGCATTTCTTATCCGAGCGAGCATGTCTGCGATTGGGTCATTCATAATCTTTTTATCTTAAGGTTACCAACTTGATTTTTTAATACCTGGTAAATCAGTATTATTAGCTAATTCTCTAAAACAAATACGACACAAGCCAAAATCACGCATAAAACCGTGATTGCGGCCACAGCGCCAACAGCGACGAATCTTGCGACTCGAAAACTTTGGGGTGCGTTTTGCTTTTTCAACTAATGCTTTTCTTGCCATAGGTATTATTTAAGTAATTTTCTTAAAAGGAAAACCAAGTAGTTTAAATAACTCAAAACCTTCTTCTTTGGTCTTAGCTGTGGTCGAAATAGTTATTTCTAAACCGTGAATATTATCAACCTCGTCAGCCTTAACTTCTGGGAAAGCAATGTGTTCACGAAAACCAATCGACATATTACCGTTACGATCAATAATTTTAGGATCAATTCCGCGAAAATCACGCACGCGAGGGAAGGTTATATTAACTAACTTATCTAGAAAATCATTCATGCGTGCACCACGTAAGTTAACTACCACACCAACAATTTGTCCTTCGCGAACTTTAAAGGCAGAAATTGACTTACGAGATTTTGTTAGAATTGGCTTCTGTCCACTAATACGAGTAATAGTATTGACTACACCATCAACATAAGCCTTGTCTTTAGTAAAACGTCCGACGCCAACATTAAGCGAGACTTTAGTTATTTTTGGAATAGCTAAGTCGCTCTTGTAGCCAAAAGTTTTCTTTAACTCTGGGCGAACTTTTTTCTGATATAATTCATTAAATCTCATAAGATTAATCTATGTTAGCCTTACACTTTTTACAAACTCTAACTTTAGTATGTCTAGTCTTATCTTCACTAACTAAAATTTTATGATTAATTCTAGTTGGTTTACCGCATTTAGAGCATAATAAAGCTAAATTAGAAATATTAATAGGCGAAGCAAACTCAATGCGCTGTCCTTTTTCATTCTTATTACGTGGACGCATATGCTTAATCAAAAGATTAACGCCTTCAACACTGGCTCGATTTAAACTAGCAAAAACCTGAAGAACCTTACCGGTTTTTCCTTTATCTTTACCAGCTAGCACTAAGACATTGTCGTTTCGTTTAATATTCATAAATATAATTTATAAGACCTCAGGCGCTAAGGAAGCGATTTTAACATAGCCTGCCTTACGTACTTCGCGTGGGATAGGTCCAAAAATACGGCTACCACGTGGTTCACCATTCTTTTTATCAATAATGACACAAGCGTTATCATCAAAACGGATATAACTACCATCAGTGCGGCGTATTTCTTTCTTAACTCTAACTACCACAGCTAAAAGCACATCACTCTTTTTTACCATTGAGTGTGGCACGGCTTGCTTAACAGTAATAATAATACGTTCACCAACATGAGCGTAACGCTTACGATAGCCGCCGAGTACGCGAATACACTGCACTCTTTTAGCGCCGGTATTATCTGCAACTTTTAGCATTGTTTGAACCTGTATCATATAGAAAAACTAATTATTTGACTAAAACGCGCCAACGCTTATTTTTACTCAAAGGTCTGCATTCAATAAACTTTACTTTATCACCAACTTTAAATTGATTAGTTTCATCATGTACCTGATAATGAGTTGATAATTTATAACGTTTATTATACTTAGGGTGAATCTTTACTTTTTCAACATTAACCACAATAGTTTTATTCATTTTAGCGCTTAAAACCACACCTTCTAAAATTCTTTTAGCAGTGGTCTTAATCTTTGTTTCTGGTTTATTATTAGCTGACATATCTTTTATGAATTCTTAGACTTATTAATCAAAGTCAATAAATGAGCGACTAATTCACGTTCCTTGCGAATTGCTCGGACATTATTTAGTTGCTTATTAGCATCCTTAAAACGAAGCTGGCGCAACTTATCCCTAGACTCTGCTAACATCGCATGCCATTCTTTTAAGCTTTTTGTTTGTAATTCTTTAAATTCCATATCAATTAATTATGTTTTTTCACAAAACTACACTTAACCGGTAATTTATGGGCCGCTAGTTTAAAAGCTTCACGAGCCTGAGTTTCGGTCACACCTTCAATCTCAAACAACATCATACCTGGCTTAACAATCGCCACATAATGATCAACGCTACCCTTACCTTTACCCATTGGCATTTCGCCACCTTTAGCAGTTACTGGTTTATCAGGAAAAACTCTAATCCAGATTTTGCCACTTCTTAAAATAAAGCGAGAAATAACACGACGAGCTGACTCAATCTGGCGCGCTGTTACCCAGCAACCCTGTAAACTCTTCATGCCATAACTACCAAAACTAACAGCAATCTTACGGGTAGCTTTTCCACCGCGATTTAATTTATGGCCTTTTCTAAATTTTGTCTTTTTCGGAGCTAACATAACAGTATATTATTTACGTTTAGTAACTTTTTCCTTAACAACTTCACCGGCTTTTTCCTGACGATCAAAAACTTCGCCACGATAGACCCAAGCCTTAATGCCAATCAAACCGTAAGTAGTGTGGGCGGCGCCGCGAGCATAATCAATATCAGCTCGTAAAGTCTGCAAAGGTAATTTACCAGAAATCAACATTTCACGACGAGCAATTTCTGCGCCGTTTAAACGACCAGACAACATAACTTTAACACCCATAGCACCGGATCTTTCAGCGCGACCAATCGCCTGCTTCATAACACGTTTAAAAGGTAAGCGCTTTTCAATTTCTAAAATCATGGACTGCACCAAAATCATAGCGCTCAAATTTGGACGATCAACTTCAGTGATATTAATACTGATTTCACTCATTTTAAAATTCTTTAAAAACTTAACGTGTAGCTTTTTCTTTAATTCTTCAATCCCCACGCCACCACGACCAATAATTAAACCTGGCTTGGCAGTGAAAAGATTAACCACAATTTTTTTGCCAGATGGACGTTCGATTTCAACACGATCAGTTCCAGCTTCTTTAAATTGTTTAATTAAATAACGACTAACACTTAAGTCTTGTTTGACTTGATTAATATAGTTATCACCGCGAGCAAACCATTTTGAGGTCCACTGGCGAGTAATACCTACGCGCATTACTTTTGGATTTACTTTCTGTCCCATAGAATTAAATAATATCTGGATTAACCAGCCTTACGATTAAAAAGTTTTGAAGTAAAGCCTTTCTTAGCTTCTGTTCCTTTACCATGACCCCCGCGTCCTTCTCGTCTTGGATCAATGATTTCTTTATCTTTTTCTTTGGCTGAATCAACTGGTTTAGTAATAGGCTTATCTTCGACCTTAACACCATCTTTCTTAGCTGGCATAGCATCAAGTTTAACCGGGCTTTCAACTTTATCTTTACGACCTTGACGGACGCCGCTGTCTTCTATTTCTCCTAAAACAACATTGATATGACTAGTTCTTTTGCGTAACGGAGTAGCGCGACCATGAGCTCGTGGTAACCAACGCTTTAAAGTTGTACCTTGATCAACTCTAATTTCTTTAACAAATAAATTACTTTCTGCAATATCAAAATTATGCTTAGCATTAGCAATCGCTGAAGCAATCACTTTTCTAACTGGTAAAGAAGCTAATTTGCCAGCAAAATTAAGCTGTTCTAAAGCAGCCACGACTGATTTACCCTTAACTAAATTAGTTAAAAGGCGAACCTTACGTGGAGACATTCTGATATATTTTGCTTGAGCTTTGACTTCCATAGTAGTTTATTTTTTAGCTTTAGCTTGGTCTTTAGCCATTTTACCTCCATGGTTAACAAATTTTCTAGTAGGAGAAAATTCACCAAACTTATGGCCAACCATATTTTCACTAACCAACACTGGTATATGAACACGACCATTGTGTACACCAACCGTAAAACCAACCATTTCAGGAGTAATTGTAGCAGCACGATCCCAAAGCTTAATGATAGTTTTATCACCCGGCTTTAAATTAGCAATCTTTTTAGCAAGACGCTCATTAATGTATGGACCTTTTTTAAGACTTCTAGACATAAGCTTAATTTAAAGTTTTTTGCCGTTACGGCGTTGGATAATCATTTTATTAGAACGCTTTTTCTGCAAACGAGTCTTAACACCATAAGCGTTTCTACCCCATTTTGTTTTAGGATGTTTCAAACCAATTGGTTGGTTACCTTCACCACCACCGTGTGGGTGATCGTTTGGATTCATCGCTGTACCACGAACAGTTGGTCTAATACCCATATGTCGACTACGACCAGCTTTACCAAGGGTAACGTGGCGCTTATCAATGTTACCTACCTGACCAATAGTAGCTAAACAATCCTTTTTAATCAAACGGATTTCACCTGATGGTAATTTAACTTGAGCATACTTCTTTTCAACCGACATGACAAACAAGGCATTACCAGAACTACGAGCTAAACGTCCGCCTTCACCTGGTTCTAATTCAACGTTATGAACCGGTAAACCAGCTGGAATAAATTCTAAAGGCATGGCGTTGCCAACTTTTGGCTCAATTGACTTCTTAGAACTTAAAATAGTCATCCCAACTTCTAAACCAACCGGTACAACAATATAACGCTTTTCACCATCTTTATAAAATACCAAAGCAATTCTTGGACCACGGCTAGGATCATATTCAATAGTTTTAACTGTTCCGGGAATATCAAACTTATCACGTTTAAAATCAATTAAACGAACATAGCGCTTAGCTCCACCACCTTGGTGACGCATAGTAATTTTACCAGCCGAATTTCTTCCACTGTGTTGTTTTCTAATAACTAACAAAGACTTTTCTGGAGTAGTTGAAGTAATATCTGAAAAATCCTGGAAACTTGCTCCGCGCAGACCGTTAGTTGTTGGTTTAGCTTTTCTGATTCCCATACTAGTTATAATTAAACACCTTCATATAAAGCAATTGTCTTACCTTTAGGTAAGGTAACAATCGCCTTTTTCCAATCTTTTCTTTTACCAGCCGTACGACCGCGGAGGCTTCTTTTTCCTTCCATGCGAATAACATTAACAGCAATTGGAGTAATACCATAAGCCGCCTTAACCGCCTTAGCAATTTCAATCTTATTAGCATTCTTTTCAACTACGAAAAAATATTGGTTAGCAGTAGTTTGCTGACGACTAGCCTTTTCAGAGATTAAAGGACGTGCCAAAATACGATAAGCCTGTGATAAAGCTATGGTTTTAGCGCTAGTTGGCTTAGAAGCCACCACTTTATCAGCGTACATATCTTTCATGCTAGCTGGCTGAGCAGTTGCCTTAGCGTCTTTTTTTGATTTGTCTTTTCCAAATAATGACATAACTTTATTTATAACGCTCTTCAAGAACCTTCAAAGCTTCTTGGGTTATAACAACATTTTTATACTTAACCAAATCAACTAAATTAATATTATCAATCGTAATTAATTTGATGTTTTCTAAATTACGAGCACTTGATTTTACTGTAGCTTCTGGCTTAGCGTCAATCAACAATAACTTAGTTTTACCTTCATTATTAAAAATCTTATGTTCAATATTATCAACGATTTTTTTAAATACTTTAGTTTTATACTCAGTGCAAGCTAAGGCATCAAGAATAGCTAAATTAGTGTGTGCCACCTTATCTGATAAGACAATACACATTGCCTTTTGCTTCATTTTAGTATTCAAATTTTTAGAAAAATTTCTTTGGTTAGTTGGTCCAAAAGTTACACCACCGCCAATCCAAATCGGACTGCGACTTGAACCTGCTCGAGCGCGACCAGTACCTTTCTGACGCCATGGCTTTTTACCACCACCCCTTACTTCACTACGATCTTTAGTATGAGCTAAAACCTTTCTTTCGTTAGCCATCTGAGCAATCAAAGCCTGATGAACCAAAGCTTCATTTTTTTTCTGACCAAAAACAGAGGCTGATAATTCAATATCGGCTACTGCCTTTCCTTCATGGTTGTAAACTTTATAAGCAATCATATCTTTTAAGCTTTTGTTTGTGGTTCTTCAGTTTTAGCTTCTGCGGTTTTGATTTCCTCAACCGGAGTAGCTTCAGCTGGAGCATCTGCTTTAACTTCATCAACTAAAGGAGTTTCAACAACTTCTTCAACTGCAACTTCAGCTGGTTTTTCTTCAACGGCTTTAATCTCTGGAGTTGTTTCAGCTTTTTCTTCAACTACTGCAACCTTTTCTTCAACAATTTCATCAGTGTCATCAGTTTTCTTATCAGTGTTATCTGTGGTCAATTCACCTTCTCCGAAAAATAAAACTAAACTATTACGAGCACCAGGTAAAGCGCCTTTAACAAAAAAAGTGTTATTAGCCTCATCAACTGCAATAATTTTAACATCATGCAAGGTTACACGATCACCACCCATACGGCCAGCCATACGAATACCTTTAAAAACGTGTTGTACTCCACCAGCTCCGACTGAACCTGAAGCACGTAATTGATCTTTATTACCGTGGGTAGCATCTTGACCATGAAAACCATGGCGCTTAACCACACCTTGAAAACCTTTACCTTTAGAAGTACCGATCGCTGTCAAAATATCATCATTAGCAAAAGTAGCTAAGCTAATTTGATCACCGGCTTTTAAATCACCAATGTTTTCAGTTTCAGCTAAACGAAACTCGCGTACATAGCGAAAATCACCAAAACCTTTAAAGTGCCCTTTCAAAGCTTTGGTAATTAAACTAGGACGACGGGTGCCATAACCAAGCACAACAGCGCGATAGCCATCTTTTTCAAGTGTCTTAATTTGCAAAACAGTGCATGGACCAGCTTGAACCTCTGTTACTGGTATAACATTGTCACCCTGCCAAAGCTGGGTCATTGCAACTTTTTTTCCAACAATAAATTTCATAATTTATAAAACAAAAACTGGCTTAAAGGTAAAACCAGCTTGCAATCATAAATCTTTATACACAAAATGTGATAAAAATAGAAGTTAATGCAATATTGGTTTTTCCTTATTAATCAAGATTTCGATTTATCCACTACGCTAAACTTAGATTTAGCGGTTAAATAAACAGAAGGCAAGATAATTTACATTTTAATTTCAATGTCAACACCAGTTGGCAAATTCAAATTACTTAAAGCTTCAATGGTAGCAGCCGAAGGATCAATAATATCCATGAGACGCTTATGTGTTCTCATTTCAAATTGATCACGTGCATTCTTATGAACAAAGGTCGATGAGTTAACGGTATATTTCCGTTTCTCGGTTGGCAAAGGAATTGGCCCATAAACTTGAGCGCCTGTTCGCTTAACAGTCTGCACGATAATCTTCGTGGACTGATCAATGATCTTATGGTCAAAAGACCTAATCTTGATGCGGACACGCTGCTTAAAGCCTTGAGCTTCCTTAGCGGCGACCACTTTCTTGCTTTCCATTTCGGTCATAGCTTAAATAATTTTTTATAAGTCTGACTTTTTTATTAAGTACAGATTAAACCCGCCCTTAAAATCTAAGAGCGGGAATGTATCTTTACTTGATAATCTTTGTAACCACTCCGGCACCAACAGTACGACCACCTTCGCGAATAGCGAAACGCATCTTTTCTTCCAAAGCGACTGGAGCAATTAATTTAATAACTAGGTTAACAGTATCACCAGGCATAACCATTTCGGTGCCGGCTGGTAATTCTACTTCACCAGTTACGTCAGTTGTACGGATGTAGAACTGAGGTTTGTAGCCCTTGAAAAATGGCTTATGGCGACCACCTTCATCTTTGTTCAAGATATAAACTTCACCTTCAAACTCAGAGTGTGGGGTGACTGAAGCAGTTTTAGCCAAAACTTGACCACGTTCAACTTCGTCTTTCTTAATACCACGCAAAAGTAAACCAGCGTTATCACCAGCTCTACCTGAATCAAGTTGCTTATTAAACATTTCAATTCCGGTTACTACTACTTTACGAGTATCACCCAAACCAACTAATTCAACTTCTTCGTTAATTTTAATTTCACCACGTTCAATACGACCAGTCACAACTGTACCGCGACCTTCAATTGAGAAAATATCTTCAATTGGCATTAAGAAAGGCTTATCTGTTTCGCGAGTTGGTTCTGGAATATAATCATCCAAAGCTTTAACTAAATCTAAAATAGGTTGAGCATATTCACCAGTTGGATTCTCCAAAGCTTTCAAAGCTGATCCACGAATAATTGGAGTAACATCACCTGGGAATTCATATTTCTTCAAAAGATCCTTAATTTCTTCTTCAACTAAGTCAATCAATTCTTTGTCTTCAACCATGTCGCACTTGTTTAAGAAAACAATAATGTAAGGCACACCAACCTGACGAGCTAACAAGATGTGTTCGCGAGTCTGAGGCATTGGACCATCAGTGGCTGACACGACTAAAATAGCTCCATCCATTTGAGCAGCACCAGTAATCATGTTCTTAACATAGTCAGCGTGACCAGGACAGTCAACGTGAGCGTAGTGACGCTTTTCTGACTCATATTCAACGTGAGCTGTAGCAATAGTAATACCACGAGCCTTTTCTTCAGGCGCGGCATCAATTTCACCAACACCCTTTTTAGATGCCATGTAACCCTTAGCGCTTAAAACGCTAAGCATAGCCGCTGTTAAAGTGGTTTTACCATGGTCAACGTGGCCAATAGTACCGACGTTAACATGGGGTTTTGTGCGTTCAAATTTTTCTGCTGCCATACTTTTTTATTTTAACTTACTCTTTAGACTAAAAGTCTTTGAGAAGGTTAATAATTATTAAAAATTAATTAAATTTATTTAAAATGGTGGTTCTTCTATATACTGCCGGCCTTCTTCAATCACCTCTTCAGCTTCTTTGCGTCTAGATTCAGGAATGGTCCAGAAACTAGCTTTTGGTTTTTTGGTCACTGGACTAGCTTTAGTCTGTCGCATTTCTTGTGCTACAGAAAAATTGGTAGTCGTAGAAACCGCCTCAGGAGTCGGTTCTGTTATTTGACCTTTTTTCCACAAAGCAATGTCGGAGTTTATTTTATCGATAAGCTCGTCTTCTGTCAAGTCCCCAACACCCTTAGCTTCAGCCAATAACTTCTCATACTGCTCTAAGCCAACAACAACAAAAGAGTCATCTGGACTATGTCTATCATAGACAAGAAGCTTATCCCCTGTCTTGGTTATTAAATTAATGAAACGCTCTAGGCGATCAGCCATAATGGTGTCATTATAAAACAAGCAAGGGTACTGCTTATTTTAGCGAATAAAAGACAAGAAGTCAACCTTTGCCTTGTTAATATCTTTTAAATAACTATTTCTTACTATTTTGCCCAACAATCTCTTCAGCTACATGGCGTGGAACATCACTATAATGCAAAAATTCCATGCTGTAATTAGCACGACCTTGGCTCATTGAGCGTAGCTGGGTCGCGTAGCCGAACATCTCCGCCAACGGCACTTTGGCGTCAATTACCTTAAGATTACCTCGATCTGTCATCTTATCAATCTGTCCACGTTTAGAATTTAAATCACCAATCACATTACCCATATATTCTTCAGGGGTTGTAACCTCAACCTTCATGATTGGTTCAAGTAAAACTGGGTTGGCTTTGCGAACCGCATCTTTAAAAGCCATGATACCTGCCATTTTGAAAGCTGCTTCACTGGAGTCAACTTCATGGAAGCTTCCATCATACACGGCCGCTTTTATATCAACCATTGGATAGCCTGCCAAGACACCCTTATCTAAGGCTTCCTTAAATCCTTTTTCAATCGCTGGAATATATTCACGTGGAATCACACCGCCCTTAACTTCATCAATAAATTCAGAACCTTTACCTTGTTCATTTGGTTCAATTCTAATCCAACAATGACCATATTGTCCTCGTCCACCAGACTGTTTAATATATTTACCTTCAGCTTCAGCTCCTTTGCGGATTGTTTCACGATAAGAAACTTGTGGCTGACCAATATTGGCCTCCACGCCGAATTCACGCTTCATACGATCAACAATAATATCAAGGTGAAGTTCACCCATACCAGAAATCAAAGTTTGGTTAGTTTCTTCATCGCTTTCTACGCGGAAAGTTGGATCTTCTTCAGCCAAACGAGATAAAGCCACACCCATTTTTTCTTGGTCAGCCTTGGTTTTTGGTTCCACGGCAATTTTAATAACTGGTTCTGGGAAAATAATGTTTTCCAATAAAATTGGATGATCAACTTCGCACAAAGTGTTTCCTGTATAAGTGTCTTTTAAACCAACGACCGCTGCAATATCACCTGAATAAATGGCATCAATTTCTTCTCTGTGGTTGGCGTGCATACGGACTAAGCGGCCAACACGTTCTTTTTTTCCGGTTTTAACATTTAAAACATAAGAACCTGATTTTAAAACTCCGCAGTAAACACGCACGAAACAAAGTTTACCTACGAATGGATCGGTGGCGATTTTAAAAGCTAAAGCTGCAAATGGTTCATTGTCATCAACCTTGACTTCAATCTTTTTTGAATCATCATCAGGGTCAGTGGCTTCAATCGCTGGAGCATCTAAGGGTGATGGTAAATAATTATTAACACCATCTAGCACTAACTGAACGCCAATATTTTTTAAAGCCGTACCACAAAAAACTGGATAAATTTCATTTTTAATCACAGCCGCACGCAAAGCCTTTTTTAAATCTTCAACACTAATTTCTTCACCACCTAAATAACGTTCAGTCAAAGCTTCATCAGTCTCGGCAATTTTTTCAACCATTTCATGACGATATTGTTCTACTTTATCTTTCATGTCAGTTGGAATTTCAATGACTGTCATTTTTTCACCATTTATACCATCAAATTCATAAGCCTGGCGATCAAATAAATCAATCACACCTTTAATGGTTTCTTCGGCACCGATTGGTAATTGGACAGCTACCGCGCGCGAGTTAAGACGAGTACGAATTGACTCTAAGCACATATAGAAATCAGCCCCCATTTTGTCCATTTTGTTAACAAAACATAGGCGGGGAACGCCGTATTTGTCAGCCTGACGCCAAACAGTTTCAGATTGTGGTTCAACCCCAGCTGCACCATCAAAGACAGCAATAGCACCATCTAAAACACGCAAAGAGCGTTCAACTTCAACCGTGAAGTCAACGTGTCCTGGAGTATCAATAATGTTAATACGATTGTCATGCCAAAAGCAGGTCGTAGCCGCTGAAGTAATAGTAATACCTCTTTCTTTTTCTTGTTCCATCCAATCCATTTCTGCAGCACCTTCATGAACTTCACCAATTTTATGTTTTTTCCCAGTATAAAAAAGCACACGTTCAGTAAACGTTGTTTTTCCAGCATCAATGTGAGCCATGATACCGATGTTTCTAGTGTTAAATAAAGAATAATCTCGGGGCATAGTATTTAAGTGACGAGTGGCAAGTCACAAGTGGCAAGCCAAAATTAAAAATTAATAAATAATTAAAAAGTGATAAATAACAAATGGCCAGTCAGGAGTAGAAATTAACTTATCACTTTCCACTTGTCACTTGCCACTGCCCGCCCTAGCGGGCAAAATGAGCAAAAGCTTTGTTGGCTTCAGCCATACGTTGGACATCTAATTTCTTTTTAACGCTAGCACTTTCACCATTAGCTGTGTCCATGATTTCTAAAGCTAATTTTTCAGCCATTGGTTTACCCTTGCGAGCACGAGCTGCTTCAATCATCCAACGACAAGCCAACATAAATCTACGTTCACCACGTACTTGATAAGGAATCTGATAGTTAGCGCCACCAACACGGCGACTACGAACTTCTAACAATGGAGAAACCATTTTTAAGGCTTTATTAAAAATATGACGTGGATCCTGAGCAGTTTTAGTCTTAACAACCTCAAAAGCATCATAAACAATCTTTTGCGCCACGGCTTTTTTGCCCCTGGTCATTATATAATTGATTAACTTAGCGACTTCTTGGTCGCTATAACGGGCATCTGGATAAATTATTCTTTTTGGTGCTGGCTTTCCTCTCATAAATTTAAAATGATTTACTTCTTAGTAGCCTTTGGTCGCTTATTACCATAACGACTTCGGCTCTGGCGACGCGCTTCAACTCCCTGAGCGTCGTAAACGCCGCGGATAATTTTATAACGCACACCTGGCAAGTCTTTAGTACGACCACCTTTAATTAAAACAATTGAGTGCTCTTGTAAATTATGACCAATACCTGGAATATAAGCTGTTACTTCCATGCCATTGGATAAACGAACACGAGCAATTTTACGTAAAGCTGAGTTTGGTTTCTTTGGAGTGGTGGTAGTTACCTTAAGACAAACACCGCGTTTAAAGGGTGATCCTGTATGAATAATTCTCTTTCTACGATGAAGAGTATCGAGGGTTAACTTAAGCGCTGGCGATTTACTTTTAGTAACCGTTCGCTTACGACCCTGTTTTAGTAATTGATTGATTGTAGGCATAATTATAACTCTCGTACAATAAAAATCCCTCAAAGGGGACAGAGATTAGAATAACAAAAGATTAAAAATAAGTCAACAAAACAATAGACATTAATTAAACAAGTTTAAGTTATCAAAAATATTGACAAAATTATAAAAAATAGCATTAATAATGCTAATAAAAAATGGCTAATATTAAATAAAATATTTTATAAGCCTGTCAGCAAGATAAATCCCCAAACCGCTGCCGTATAAACAAAGCTAAAAAATCCTGAAGTAATCAGTAAAATTAAAATTATAAAACTATATCTTTCGATTTGGTAAAAAAATGTTTTAGCTCGCTCTGGTAAAAAAGCCATTAATATTTTTGAACCATCCAGTGGCGGAATTGGTATTAAATTAAAAATACCTAAAACTAAATTAATTAAACAAGCCAGTAGCGCTAGTAAAGTTAAGCTCGCGACAAGCGAGCCAGAGGTTAAGGATAGCGCGGCGTCGTTCGCGCCGGAGAGTAAATTAAGCGCTAGCTGAGCTTTATTCCCTGTTGGCAAGACCAGAAAACGCGCCAGCAAACCAAAAATAATAGCTAAAGCAAAACTAGTCAAAGGTCCAGCGGCCGCTACTTTTAATTCACCGTATTTTTTATCACGTAAATTATAAGGATTATATGGTACTGGCTTAGCCCAAGCAATAAAAAACGGCGCTTTAGTAATAACTAACAATAATGGCACGACAATAGAACCAATTGGATCAAGGTGTTTAAGTGGATTTAGGGTTAATCTCCCCTCTCTCTCAGCTGTGTCATCGCCGAGTCGCCGCGCCATCCAACCATGAGCATATTCATGCAAAATAGCTGAAAAAATAAGTATTATAATGAGGATAACTGTGATTATCATGACTATGACTTGATTATTAGTTAATAGTTGTTGTCTGTTGGGCGAGCCCTAGCAAACAAAAGCCTTGTTAGTAATTTACCCAATACTTAATCTTAGCTTTGGTATTCAAATCCTGAACAAATTTTTGTGATTCTTCACTAATTTTATTACTACTAATTTGCTCTTTTAAACTAACCTTAGCCTCAGCTTCCTTACCGGCTGGTAAAGTAATGCCGTTATCTTTAATATACTGCTCTACCTCAGCATCAGTAACATTAATTTTATCAGCTAACATTTTTTCTAATTTCTTCTGCGCCGTAATTCTCTTGGCAATTTCTTCTTTAGTTAAACCATTGTCAGCTAAAGCAGCTTCTAAAGTTGTCCCCTGCTCTGCTAAAGTTTTTTCTATTTTAGAAAATTCTGCATTAACCTCTTCTTCGCTAACGCTAACATTTTTATCAGCCGCTTCCATATTAACTAATCTTTCGTTAATCAAAGATTCTAAAGCTGCTTTACCTGATTGTGATTCTAAACTTTTAATCACATCTAAACGAGTAATAACAGTGCCGTTGACCGTCGCCGCTACAAACAGACTCCTAAAATAAAACGCAGCTCCCAGCACAATAATAACCACGGCGATGATGATAATTCGCTTTAAACTAAACCATTTTATAAAACTAATAAACCTTTTTTTGTTTAAAGTTTGAGTTAAGGTTGGGGCTTGATCCAGGTTTTGGTCAAGTTCCTTGTCTTGTTGTTCGTTCTCCATAATTTTTTATTAAAATTAGTAATTTATTTATTATAGCAAAAATTAAAAAAAATTGTTACCGATGTTTAGGCGTTACCCAAAAACCCATATATTTACCAAACATCAATCTAGTTTGAGCTTCTAGGCCAGGGATCGCACCAAAAAATACAATCACAATTGGTAAAAACACCCATTGCACAATCGTAATCACATATTTGGCAGCTCCAATTTTTTTACTTCTAGGTAAAATCATTAAAGAAATAATAGCTGACAATACCATTCCAACCATAGCTAAAGTCATTAACCATCTAGTTACGCCAGGCAAATTACTTGATAAAACCGTAGCGTTAAAACGTTCTCCGCCTAAAAATAAAGGCAACCAACCAATAATTGAAGTAATTAAAGCATTAGTCGCCCAAGAATGAAAACCATAAAGCTGTACGGCAATATGATTAATAAAGTGCTTTTTTTTAGTGATAGTTGGCCAAGCTTTAATGGTATTAAAAATTAAATAAGGAATATTTTCTGCTCCCCAACCCCAGCGTCGTTGTTGTTTATACAAACTCCTAGCGGTTGTCCAATGATTAGAGTCCATGCAAATATCCATCGAAACTGGAAAATATAATGGCTCTACGCGATAATCGCCTTTATAAAAGCAAAAACAATGCCAAAAAATTCTTGAATCTTCACTCACCATATTAGTTGACCAAAAACCAATATCAGTTAAAGCTCGCCAAGTCATTGAATGAGACGAATAAGTCGCTAATTTTTCTGGTTTAATTTGTTGCATCATTTGCCAGAAAGTATTGGAAAAAGCTGCGACACGGGCAAAAAATGGCGCCTGCCATATATTATTATGATAAACCGGCACTGGCTGATAACTAGCGCGATATGGCCGCTCCACAGTTAAAAAAGTATAAGCTAAACAATGAAAATATCCTGGAGACACCACAGTGTCAATATCAAAAACATTAACTAATATCTTATCATAGTCAATTTGCTCAGGGTCAATGATTAAACGTTTTAATTCTTTGGCAGCAAAAGATTGATTAGCGCCTTTACCTTTTAATTCACCAACGATATTAGCTGGATGACTAGTAATTAAAAAACGAGCAAATTTTTGACCATAATCAGCTTCAATTTGCTTAGCTCTTAAAACAGCTTCTTCGCCACCACGCTCTTCAGTCGCTAAGACAACAATAAAACGATCTAGTGGGTAACCGGCCTTAATAATCCCCTCAAAACAAGATCGTATCACTTCTAAACTTTCATTATAGGTTGGTAAAATAACCACTTGATAAAGATCACGCCAAACGAGTTTCATTGTTTGACCACTTTCATTAAGCGTAATCACTCGCTCACCTAGTTCTTCACATTTTTTTACCCAATCAATTTTTAAATGCCGCTTCATGGCGCGATAAGAAATCAATAAATGCGTGCCTAAAAAAATCACCAATAGCAACCAATAAATATCAAATAAAATAACAAACACCGCTGTGCCAATCGGAGCTAAAGCTGAAAAAACCGCTAAGCCAATAATTGTTCCCCAGGATAAAGCACCTGGCAAAATCTCTAGTAAACGATAAAGACGGCGATCTCGGCCGCTTAAATCTGTGGCTTTACTAATTTTTAAATAATTAATCATTGTTTAGCTTAGGATTAATAAATATTTTTTCACCCACTAAATACAACAATACTAAAATAATAAACATCATGAATAGATTAAACATTGAAACTGAATCAGAAAAATAAGTCAAGGCTACCTTAATAACCTTTAAAGGATTGGTAATAAGATTCCAGGAATTAAAGCGATTAACTAAACCTAGTAATACTCCTAAAGCGCTTAATAAGCAAGCCCCGAACATAAAAATTAGACCAATGGTTTTATTAAAATATTTTGTCATGACTTTTTTAAGCGGTCTTAAAGCTAAGACAAAAACCGGCCAACCAACTGCTGCGTAAGCAAAAAAGAATAAAGTCATCCAAGCGTTATATAAGCAAACCTTACCATAAGAGTATGGTGGGCAATAGTCAATAATATGTCTAGCATCAGTCATGAGGTACGCCGCATTTGGCAATAAGGCTAGCCAAACTAAAATAGCGCCTAATTTAATAAACCACTTTTTCTTAGTTAAGAAAATTTTAGCTGCCCAATTAGCAGCCACAATTGCTAAAATAGCTAAAGTTATATTCCAAACAATAAAAGAAATCGGATAATGATTAATTTCTAATTGAAAAATATTTAAAGTTGTGCCAACAAAAGCATCCGTTTGATAAGACGAATTAACTAGCATATTTTATAAATTAAAATTTAATTTTTTGACCAGGTTGAATAGTTCCTCCGATCATAGGAGAATCATCTACTTCTGTAGGAGTCGAATGATTGAGGTTTGATTGATCAGGTGTTGCTCGGCGCGGTAAATCATGCAAAGAAATAGTTTGTTTCTGCTCTGGGGCCGGGGCTTTAAATTGAGCGACTCTTAAATTTGATAATTCAGCTTTTTTTAAATTTTTTCTTTCTGCTACTTCACGAGCTTTTTCTTCACGTAAAATCGCTAAACATTCTTTACAATAAACTGGCCTAATACCATCTGGTTTAAAAGCTACTTTAGTGGCTTTGGCACAACGAGAACAAGTAGCTTCATTAACATAAATAGAATTATCCCCTGCTGGCGGAGTACTAGTTGGTGTAACAACTTGTGCGTCAGACACTACATTAGTTTTGATTGGCTTAGAATTAACTGGTGGCGTTGGTTTAGTATTAGTTGGTCGTGATGGCACAGTAATTGTATTCTGAGGAGTTGGAGAATTAAATTTAGGAGCTTCTTCGTCAACTTCATGCCAACGCATAATCTTTTCCTCAACTTCTTCGCGTCGACCAGAATAGCGTTCGCGAGTATTATTAATTACTTTTTCTTCGTTACCAGTTTGTTCTTCAGCTGTTAAAGGCGGTAAACCACGAGCTGAAAAAGGATCAGAGGCGACGCCATCAATCATTAATTTTAAAACAACATTATATTTTGGTAGATTAACTAAATCTTCCTCAGTGAAAACCGGCTGAAATTCTTTAACTAATTCTTCGGCGTCGGTCGCCCCAACGCGAAACACCACGAGTGTACCGACGTTGCCGAAAACCGCAGCTTTCACTACCTCGCCTAACTGCTCAATATACTGGTGACCCATAATTAGGTTAAGGCGGTATTTACGAGCTTCTGACAAGATATTGGCAAAGCTGTCCGTCGCAAAATTCTGAAATTCGTCAACGTAAAGATAAAAATCTCGACGTTCGCTTTCCTTAACATCAACTCGACTCATAGCAGCCAGCTGAATTTTTGTAATCATCATCGAACCTAATAATTCAGAATTATCTTCGCCAATTCTACCTTTACTTAAATTCATGATTAAAACTTTTCCCTCATCCATAATCTGGCGTAAATCAATCGAAGATTTTACTTGACCAACAATGTTTCTAATTAAAGAGCTAGACAAAAATTGTCCAACTTTATTTTGAATAGGTGAAACTGCTTCAGCCGCAAATTTATCAGCGTAACTAGAAAATTCTTTAACCCAAAAAGCTTTAACCACTGGATCTTGAATTTTTTCCACAACTTTTTTACGAAAAGACTTGTCAGAGAGCATTCTGGTGACGCCTAATAAAGTTGAATTAGGATAATCTAAAATTGCTAAAATAGAATTACGCAAAATATATTCAAGTCGAGGTCCCCAAGAATCAGCCCATAATTTTTGAAAGACACCAATCAAGCCCGAAGCTACTAAATGCCTTAAATGAGGCTCAACTTGTTCTACAACGTTAAAAGCAATCGGGAAATTAGTATCCGCTGGATTAAAATAAATAACATCATTAATACGATGGGAAGGAATATATTGAATTACTTTTTCTGCTAAATCACCGTGCGGATCAACTACGGCGACGCCCTTGCCTTCGCGAATATCTTCTACAATCATGTTTTCTAAAATCGTTGACTTGCCCATACCAGTTTTTCCAATCAAATACATATGACGACGGCGGTCATCATCTTTAATGCCAAATTTTCTAAATTGGCTACGGAAAGTTGTTTCTGCAAATAATGTTAAATTGTCACTCATAGAATTTTTTAGAATGAACTAGTCTTAATTAACGTTAGACTCTAATCAGCAAACGGTAAATTAGGTGGCGGACTGCCACGACGCCGTGGCTCGTTAATAGTCGGCGGCTCTTCTGGTAATGAGTTTAAATCATTAGTCTCTTTAGCTGGCGAATCTTTTACTACTTCATCTACTATAGTTGAAGTAGCAGAGCGCTCTTCAACCTCATCATCTACTTCTTCCATAAAACCTGGAACCTGAGAAGTCTTAGGCTTTGTGTCTGGTACTTTCTCTTGAACAATCTCTTTATTTTCTTCAATTTCAAAATCATCATCAAAAATTGGTTCGCGTAAAACCGAACTTTTTTTAACACCAGAATCAAAGGGTAAAGACATTGGTGGCTCAACCCGACGAACACCAGCACGCTGAATTAAAGGGGCTTTAACCACGGCGTCAATTGGAAAATGCCATAAAGTTGCTAATTCTTCAACGTTCATCACCCATGGTTGACGACCCAAAATATCACTACGCTCTTTATAAGCGCGCATGATTTTATTCTTCTTATCAATAATACGTTGCTTAGTGAAAAAATAAGTAGCTGAAGTCGCGGTTAATTTCATATCTGGCTTCAAAGCATTTAAATCACCAGTATTAAATTGTTTAATATAACCAACAAAACCATTAACCACTTTAGGTTTATTCATAACTTCTTTGCGACTAAAGTATAAACCACGAATACTAACATCAAAACCAAGTTTACTCGCCTTTAAATCAGCTGCTTCAATCTGTGCTTTTTGATTAGGCTTTAAATTCATCATTTTTAAAGGATCACTGTCTTTCTTTTTGTCTTCAATATCTCCCCAAATACTATAAACATGTTCGCTAGCTTCACCCATCCATTGCACAATTTTATCAACCGCATTATTAGCGGCGCTAGCAGGTAATTTTTCTTTAAGAATCTTAGACACTAACAAATCGCGCCCCTTTTTCCAATCATCATTAATTGGAATTAAAACAATCTGATACCATAATTGCTCACCTTTCTGTAAACTACTCATTAAGTCCATTAAAGAAGCCATTGGATCTTTGTACTGTACTTCTGGTTCGCCAAATTTATGTTCAAATTCTGGATAAGTTCTGATTGGCAAAATTGGATTAGCACACTGAATAAATTCTGCTCCCCAAATATCATACTCATCATCTGGATAACGATTAGGCGCTATCATTGTATAATCCTCAACTTCATAAATCTCAGCATCAGGGTACTGAGAATAAACCGCTGTTTCAACTAAATTACGAAAAGACACTGGCGTATGAATTAAAAATTGAATAAAACCATCGATTGAAACGATTTCAAAACTAAAGCCTAGCTGAAATTTACCTTCCCACCATTTTTCAATTAAAGAAATACTACCATGAGCGCCACCAAAATAAATAAACATATTCTCAACAGCGCGTGGCGACTGGGCATTATTGCGCGGTACATCAATCGCTAACAGAACATATTTTTGTTTACTACCCCAAAGTTCTCGTCGATGTTTTAGCCAAACTTGAAGAATTCCCCAGAGCATGACAAAAGCTACGGGCATCCAACCAAAATACCAAAAAAATAGCCGCCATAAAACAGTGCCGGTAGGCAAATAAAGCAATTGTTCAAAACCGCTTAAATCAATATTAATAGTCATACTAGTCTTTTAATTTTAGCACAAAAAAGCTGTTTTATAAAAGAGACGTGCTGTTATTCACTCTGTCGTAACTATCCCAATTCTCAGTCCGTACGCCAGATGTCTCTGTCGATTTTAATAAACGCTGCCGCTAGGGCTTACTTTTGTAACCAAAAGTAACAAAAGTTTTGGGGGCTTCAATTCGCTATCACATTGTTCATCTTTAGTTTCGCCAATCACGACGCTCAATTCAGCCCCCAAACCCCTTGACTCGTTAAAAAACTTAGCAACTATTAGACCATATAAAAAAGTATGGAAAAAACAAAAACCCCCTTGCTTTTAACAAAGGGGTTCTTTATTTATTGAATTACTTTACTAACGCGTATTTATTACCAGTCATCCTTTCAAAACGTTTCTTATTCATTAAGGCTAGATCGATCGTGGTTTTCTTAACCATACGCTGTTTCATAACTTCTTCTGTAATCTCTTTTTTAGTCAAAGGTTTTTGCGCTTTAGTTAAAACATCAGCAATTACATCAGCGACTGTGCCTTTGCTATAACCCCATTCTTTTAGAGCGTAAAGACCGCGTCCGACTAAAACATATTTACCATCCAAAATTAATTCGTTATGAACTGTGGCAGTGTTAACTTTTTTACCATCAAACCCAGTCTCGTTAATTTTCTTAGAGATTTCTTCATAATGCAAGGGTTTGCCATGATTTTTTAACACCAAATAGATTTTATCATTAATGGTTTTAGGATTAATTTCGCGTGATTCACCATGACCCCAATAACCAAACTTATTTTGTTCAATCTGAGCAATGGCTTTTAAAATAGAGAATAATGATTTATGTTCATTAGCTAAATCAAGCTCATTGTCAGGCACGATGCCACGTAAAGCGTCAGCTAAATCAAGACCTTCTTTAGTCTTAAACTTTTCTTCATATTTCTTATAACTATCAGTCTCGCGAACTAAATCCAATAATTCTTCAGTAATAAATAGTCGTTTAACCGACTTCACTTTATTTAAAAGCTCTTTAGCCAATTCTTCTAAGTGATCAAGTTCTTGATAACGCATTTTAAAAGAAGTATTAAAGTGCTCTGAACTTTCGACTGGTTCAATTTCAGAATCAATGATTTTAGATAAAATAAAATTAAAATGATTACGATAAACCTTTGGGTCTTCGTCCTTGGCTTTACCATGATCAATGGCTAAGGCAGATAAAATATCAAATAAATATTCTTTATCCATTAAACCACCATGATCTTCTAATAAACGAGTGACTAGCATTTTTAAATCAGCCACAATCGCCACTAAATCATCTAATTTTTTTAACTTAGCAATACTGCCGGTTTCAATCTGACGAACTCTTTCGCGAGTTAAATTATGTGATTTACCGATTTCTTCTAGGGTAGCTTTAGCAGCCTTACTAAGACCGAAACGACGTTTTAAAATATCTTGTTCACGTTCGCCCAAGCGCTCTAATAAAGTAGTGATAATATCACCAACATGAAGACGACCGATAGTTTCGGCCTGCTTTTGATTGATGATTTTATCTAAAATAGATTCTCCTGCCATATGATTTTTCATTATGAACCAAGTAGCGCATATGGGCTACGACACCAGTTCAATAAAATGTTGTAATAATAGATGCCTGAAGTATAGCATAAACTATTAAAAACGTCAATAACCCAAATATGACCATTTTGTAAATAGCCAATTTTACTCTATTTTTGGTAGAAAATAGCTTATTTTAGGTATTTTTTGGCTGTTTGACAACTTGCCTCATGATTCTATATATAAAAATCTTAGAAATTATTTCTATCTATTTCCCATTTGAAGGGGTTTTCAATTATATATTGCCTAATACGATTTAATTCATATTCATTACGTATAATGTGATCATAATAACGTGGTTGCCAAACGAATTGAATGTTATTCATATTGGCCCAATGTGTAACCGAACCTTTATAATGATTAATTATTGATTGTAATGAATTATTTTTTAATTTACCAAATTTGTTCCCTTGTAGAGACGCGCCATGATGTAATTTCCGTGAATTTACATAATAACCATTTCGTAGAGACGCGCCATGGCGCGTCTCTACCCAATCGTTATTGTTTTTATTCACATTTTTATTGCCATGGCGCGTCTCTACCGTGTTGTTTTTATTTATCATGATTATTCCATGCACATGATTTGGCATAACAATAAATTCATCCAATCTAACGGATGGAAAATGCCGCGGAATTTGTTGCCAATATTTTTTTGCCATGGCACCAATTTTTGTATATTTCATTGTGTCGGCAACAATTTCACCAAAATAATATTCTCTGTTTTTCGTACAAATCGTAATAAAATAAACTCCATCTGATGAATAATCAAATTCTTTTAAACGCGTGGATTTAATACGATATTTATTTTTAAATTTAATTTGATACATAAAAATTGTAGCTTATCTGTGTTAATCTGTGATCCCCTATCTGTGAGAATCTGTGGTAAAAAAAACACCCCCAACTCTTTCGAGAGGGGGTGTTTTAAAATTCTAATCTATTTCACTACACCAGAATAAGCAATCGCTCTCATGATGTTCCAGTGACGAGCTGTTGTTGGATTAAAGCCAAAGGTAGCTTTAAATCTTACAATAGCAGATCGTTCAGCTGTTAAATTACGGTCGCTAGTTGAACGGACTCCGTAACCCATCATCTTAAGAGCATTAACATCAGTACTGTTTTTCATATTAGCGTTACGTCCGTAAACTAATTTGAAATTAGTATAAGCTCTAGCTTCAACCGCTTTATTAACTGTTAATGGCCAACGACCATTAGCAATGTTTAGAACATCGGTCCAGTTAGCTTCAGTTTTAGGAGCCGTACCATAAGCTTCTTTAAATGAACTGACGGCAGCGCCGCGCTCACCAGAGCCTAATTTCATAGTTGAATCCGTTCCAGTATTAATAAAGTAAGTTTCTGGATTTGTTTGACCAAAGACTTGGGATTTTTCTTGGCTGATAATAGAAACAATATCTGTGGCAGTGGTCGTTGTTGGGGTTGTAGTGGTTGTAGTTGTGGTTGTAGTTGTTGTAGTTCTTGGAGGAAGTCCACCGCCACCACTGCCACTACCGCCTCCACCAGCAGAAGATTGAACTGAAATAGACAACGCTTCTTGATTAGCTGTACTAGTAGTTCTATCAGCGTGCACTCCTGAGGCCATAGCGTATCCAGTTTTAGTTACTTTAGTAGTTGAATCAGTATCAGCTAAAGGAACGGTACAGAAATAAATACCTGTTGATCCATTTTCCACACAAGTTGTACCATAATTATTTCCATCAACAACTACAGCGGCTGCTAAAGCTGAACCATCACTCTGTTTAGTAACCGTTACCTTAACTGCATACTGAATACCAACTACGGTATCAGACTCTTGAGCATCAGTATCAGCCGTACGATTATTACCTGTTACTAAAGCATAAGTTAATTTTTCAACATAACCATCTTGAACCACACGAGAAATCATTGTGCCATCAGAATTAGCTAATACCACTGGACAATACCAGGCTCCGCCAGACAAAGTACAGGCATCACGGCCAGTATTATCACCCACTTCAAAAGTTGTCACTGTAGCTGTTAAGTCGGTTAATAAAGTTTCTGAAGTAATAGCAGTTATTGTATAAGCAAAATCTAAACCAGTAGTACCATTCATAGTCACAACCTGTTGAGCTGTGGTAGCAGCACCACGACTACCGGCCAAGTTAGGAGTAACTGTTACATAACCATCTTTAATAACTTCATAAGCTGTAGTTGCATCTAAGGCGTTATCATCTGCTAAAGGAATAGGACAATAAGCACTATTAGAGCTAAGCGTACAAGCAGTGTCATTAAGACCACCAGTAACAGTGTCAGGAGTTAAAGCTTGGTTTAACTCATCCTTAACTACAATTTTATGACTAAAGTCTAAACCATCTGTGGTTGTCATGGTGAGCAAGGCCTGGGCAGTTGTGCCAGCAGCACGATTAGCAGCTAAATAAGGCACAGCTGTTACATAACCATCTTTAGCAATTTCATAAGCTGTAGTCGCGTCAAGAGCATTATCATCAGCTAAAGGAATCGGACAATAAGCATAGCTAGTTGAAATTGTACAAACCGTATCATTAAGTCCTCCGGTAGCCGTAGCTCCTGTCAAAGCAGTGCCTAATTCATTTGTAATAGCAACCTTATGACTAAAGTCTAAACCATTAGTAGTAGTCATGGTTGTTACTCCTTGGGCAGTAGTGCCAAGAGTACGATTAGAAGCTAGAGGAACATCAGCTGCTGTGGTTGTAACATAACCATCTTTAACCGCCACTAAACCATTAGCTACTGTGTTGTCTTCAGCCAAAGGCACTGGACAATAAACCGTACTAGTACTAACTGTACAAACAGTAGCAGCAGAACCAGCCGTGGCGCTAGTAACAGTTAAAGCATTACCTAATTCATCTTTTACTAAAAACTTATGACTAAAATCTAAACCATTAGTTCCATCCATAGTAGTAACCTGTTGAGCAGTTGTGCCAAGATCACGGTCACCAGCTAAAACAACATCAGCCGCCGTAGTTGTCACATAACCATCTTTTACGACCACAAAACCATTAGCTGCTGTTTCATCATCAGCCATAACAATTGGACAATAAGCAGAAGTACCGGAGACTGTACAGGCAACTAAACTAGCGCCAGCCGTAGCGCTATCTGGAGCTAAAGCTGCGTTTAATTCATCTTTAACAACCACTTTATGACTAAAATCCAAACCATTAGTTCCATCCATAGTAGTAACCGCCTGAGCGTCAGTGCCTGCGGTACGATTAGAAGCTAGAGGCACATCAGCCGCGGCAGTCGTAACATAACCATCTTTTACTACCACAAAACCATCTGTTAAAGTGTTGTCCTGAGCTAAGACAACTGGACAATAAGCAGCACTAGTAACAACAGTACAAGCCACTAAGTTACCACCAGCATTAACGCTAGTTGGCGTTAAAGCAGTGCCTAATTCATCAACTACAAGTACTTTATGGCTAAAATCAAGCGTTGTTGTAGCATCATTTTGTGCTAATAAAGTATAATTTGTTAAACTTGTATTTTCTGTCACATAACCATCAACAACAACATTATCTGTCACAAAAGCTTCTTCAGCATCACAGTCAGCTGCCTCATCATCAATGCTAGTACTTAATATAACAATGGTACCATTATTAGCTGCATCAAAATCTCCAGCTCCACCATCAGCAATCGTTTGATCAGCCCCGCCTGTACATTGTACAGTAAAAGAACTACCAAGCACTGGATTGCCTAGCTCATCATTAACAACGATCACAACATCCCCTGCCGCAGCAGATACTGGCTTAACCTCAGGCATCTTAGAAAAAGCGAACATAATAAAAAATCCTATCACAAAAATTGCTACCAAGAGCATTGGATAGGACCTAGGAGAAAATCTATTTCTCATATTATTAAATTTAAATCGTTTTTAAAATTAGGGAACGATTATATACCCTTGTATTTAAGTTAATATTATACCATTTTTTAAAAAATTAAACAAAAAACTTTAAAAATAAATAATAAAACACTTTATTAAGTAAAAAACTAATATTTTCTAAATAAAAAACAACCTTTATTAAAAAATCTTATTAAACCATAAAGTTTATATCTTATTTATCCACAGGTAAAAGCAAATTGTCAGGACCACTGAATGACACTGAATTTAAATGAGAGACACTGAGGGCTACTTTATAAAACGACGAATTTCTATCTTATTGGCTCCAAAATTTATTAATAACCCAATTTTAACCTTATATGCTTCGATATAATTCATTAATTGAGCAAAATGCACTGGTTGCAATTCGGTCATGGCTTTTAGCTCGACCATAATATCAGCATCTACTAAAAAATCCACACGTCTTTCCCCGATTTTATTACCCCGATACCAAATATCCATTTCTTTTTCTCTTTCAAAGATCAAATTATTAACAATAAACTCATACTGAAGTGCCCTCTGATAAATAACTTCTTGGAAACCATTGCCAAGTTCATTGTGAACATTATAGGCACACTTGATAATACGAGAAGTGATTTCTGATTTATAAAAATTATTTTGTATATAATTCATATAATATAAAAAAATATTTCAGTGGTTCTATGCCTTCAGTGTCTTTCAGTGGCTCTGTGTCTTCAGTGTCATTCAGTGGTTCTGTGTCTTCAGTGTCATTCAGTGGTTCTGCCCTCTCAGTGTCATTCAGTGGTTCTGTGTCCTCAGTGTCATTCAGTGGTTCTGCCCTCTCAGTGTCATTCAGTGGTTCTGTGTCCTCAGTGTCATTCAGTGGTTCTGCCCTCTCAGTGTCATTCAGTGGTTCTGCCCTCTCAGTGTCATTCAGTGGTTCTGCCCTCTCAGTGTCATTCAGTGGTTCTGTGCCCTCAGTGTCATTCAGTGGTTCTGACAGGAAAAAAGACAAAAAAACACCCCCAACTCTTTCGAGAGGGGGTGTTTTCTGTTCTTAGACTACCCAAAGGCAATCAAAGTAACACACTAGCTAAGCATAAAGCTTAGGTTGTGCGGTTCCATGATGGACCCATTAGGTCACCACGGAATAAGATATCAGCATGCTCATAAACACCAGAGCCGTTAATACCCCATTCAAAGTTCGTTGAAGCACCATCATCCAACCAGAATTGGATGAAGTCTCCAGCGTCAAGGAATTCAGAGGTATCAGCATAAACATAGATATACTTAGATTCACCAGCAGGAACTGTTAAGCTGTTGCTTGAGAAATCAAACACAACACTTTGAGCACCGGTGGTTAAGTCTAAGGTATCTGTGTCAAGCGTAGTACCATTTTCATCCTTAAGTGTAACTACTTCGTCATCAGACGATGTGGCGTTAATCGCGTTAATAGCAAGTGTAATTTCACCGCCTGAACCACCAGTAACGAACGTAATGTCCTTACCAGCGTCTGCGGTAATCTTTATCTTAGCTACTAAAGCTGCGGTATTACCGCTGATATTACCACCTAGACCTGTATTATCGAAAGCAACAGAAGGTTTGCTTTCATAAACAGTCATAGTTCGGCTAGTAGCATCAGCACCTGAATCAACTGCGGTCTTTTGAAGACTAGATTCTACACCATAGGCTTCAAATCCAGCATCGCTCTCAAGGCTCAAAGTTGAAGCTTGAGCATTAGCTGCACCACCAACAGTTGTATTAAGGTTACCCTTAATAGTAATTAGTGTGTCAGCATCCTTAGCTAAGTAAGGCTCATTGCCTGCAGCAAAGCTAAAGTTAGCTGTTCCGCCTACTAATGTAGAAGTAGCAGTACCGGTTGTACCATCTGCCTTCTTGTACTCAAGACCAACACTGACGAAATTTGAATCGTTAGCACTGTTGGTAAGACGTAACTTAGTTACTTTGAAAGCTTCCTTAGTAGTTGTGAGTTTAGCTTTACCATAAGTAACATTCTGAGTACCAGCAGTTAACAAGCTAGCTAATGGGCTTGAAGCATCAAGTGCCATAGCAATAGTACCGCCAGATGTGATTACCTGACCTACGCTAGGAGTATTACCATTGTTGTTGGTATTAAGAACTGCAGCAAATGAAGTGCCGTTTCCGTATTCACAAGAAACATCACCCAAAGCATAAATTGTAAAGGCGATTTCATCATCTGTACCACTCAAAGGAGCGGTTGATGAAATATCAGCCTTAGCAACTACGTTCTTAACAGTACCAGCAGGAATAGTCCAGTTTAAGCTGTCAAAAGTAGCAGTGATGTCAGAAGAACCAACAGTCAAAGACTTTTTAGGAGCTAATAAGACATTGTCAACGTAGAGACCTACGGCAACGATCACGTCTTCAGCATTAGAAGCTGCACCAACTTCACCAGCGGCGTTAATGTTTCCATCATCAGCAGCCATAGCTGTGATCTTAATGGAGTTAACCTTAACAGCAGTAGCAGAGCCAGTAGTAAAGGCAAAGCCAGCTACTGGAACATTGGTTGCACCTTTAACATAGCTTGATCCATTAGCTGGATTTGAAGCTAAGTCAAGAGTCAAGCTAGCAGCAATCACGCTTTGGTTATTACCAACAATGTTACCGGATGGAACAATGTCAGTGACTGCGTCACCGTCCATAGTCTTAATTGTCCAGTAAGTTGTGCTAGTAAGATTCATCAAAGCAGCCTTAAAGACTTCGTTACCACCAGCGGTATTCGTGACATCAATAATAATCTGACCATTAGCAGTTACGCCGCCAGCCAAACTAAAGGTATCGGTCGAAGTGTTGTGTCCAACTGTACCAGAGGTAATGTCGTTGTCATCGTCAACAGCAACGGTTGAAGTTGAGTAGACAGAAGTACCGTTAATCTTAACTTCAAGGTTCTCAACGTCGCTAGCAACTAAGTTGCTACCACCAACATAAACTGTCATTTTGCTGACTTCAACTGTGGCCTGAGGGGTCAAAGTGAAATTCATCATTACAACATCATTAGTGTTCTTAGAAACGCTACCAGCGGCTGGGCCGTTCAAGGCTACAGTCAACTGACCAGCATCAACAGTGGTGGTGTTTGATTGTGGGCTAGAGTCAACTTCATCAATATATGAGTTAGCTCCACTACCAACAGCTGCGCTAACACCCATGCCGAAACCATAGGTATTACCAGTGGTTACAATATCAGTCTTGTAGCGAACCATTAAAGTAGCAGTATCACCATCACGTCCACCAACATCACCCTTAACAGTGAAAGAAGCAGAATTGCCTTTCAAAACTGTGATTGGAGTGGCTAGAGTAAATGTGAAGTAACTACCGTTCTTTACAGCAGTGGCGACTACGTCGCTACCACGATAAAGCTTTAAGTTGGTTAATACATCACGACCTGAGTTATATAAAGTAATACCCTTAAAAGAAGCGTCTTCGTTAGGAGTACCACCGGAGTAGATGATAAAATTACCTACTTCAACGTTAGTTTCACCGACTTTGCGAGTATAAGCTGAACCATTTGATTCAACATCTACCAAGCCGACGTTGACTGTTGAGAAGGACATCATATTACCTGTAGCTGGGAAAGAACCGCTTACAGTTGCGCCAGAAGCAACAACCTTAGAAGCTAATTCAATGCCAATAGCATGGCTACCAGCTGTCGTGTTGTCAGCAATATCTGCTACAACGGTAATAGTTTTGGTAGTGCTCTTAGTAATAGTTAATCCAATGTTAGTAAAGACAGCTTCGTTAGTACTTGTATTAAGAGTACGACCAGTTGTTAAACGAGTAGCACCATCATAAAGATATAACTTAGCAATTTCACCAGGAGCTCCAACGCCAGTGCGCTTAACAGTTAATTCGGAAAGAATAATATCACCGTCATTAGCGGCAGTGAAATTGAACTTAGCCATTTTAACGCCAGTCGCCTGAGAAGGAACGTTCATAGAAGCTGGAGTATCAGCAGCCAAAGCTACAGACAAACCAGAACCAGTAATAGTCCCGCTAGCACCGGATGAAGTATCAATCAAACCAGCTTCAGCACCAGTAATTTCCATTCCCAATGGAGTCATGGCCATTGAAGTTGTTTGGACAAAGTCAAAGCGGAAACGGTTAGCGTAGAAAGCTGATTCTGAAGCAATTTTTCGATAGTTAGTACCATCATAGTAATAAGTATCAGCACCGCCAGCAGCTTTAACTAAAGTACCGGCTGGGTAATTACTACCTAAAGCGGTTGTAATTGAGTAGTTGCTCCAAAAACCATCTGGAACGTCAACAATTTTCTGAGCCCAGTTAGTGCCATACAATGATAGTGCGGCAGCTTCGCTAGCAATTGCGCGGAGTTTACCTCCTGGTTCAACTGCGTAAACGTTTGGGTTAGTTGTGATCTTAATCAAATAAGTACCTGGGCGCATAGTAACGTTAGCGCCTAAAGGATAGCTCTCCAATTCTGATTGGGAGATAACCTTAACACCGCTAAAGTCAGCGTACCAAGACTTATAAGTTGTTAGGTTTGGGAAAACAAAGCGCTTACCACCTTTGTAGTAATAAACAGTTGATAAACCATTCATTTTGATTAAGTCACCATCCATAGCGGCAGCTTTGACTGTATTAAGGCCAAAACCACTGACTGATAAAATAGTGGCTAATACCAAGGTAGAAGCAAAAATCTTTCGTACAGTATTCATAATTTCAATATTTCCTTTAGCTATTTTAAATCGCTAGTAATACATCAATCGGAATCCCGCTTCCCCGCATCAACCAAAACATAAGTTTTAATTAATGACCGGAGAGTAAAGCATAGGGTGTTCACTGCCCCGCACAAGAAGAGATAGTCTCAAGTGACAAGTGACAAGTCACAAGTTATTTTTTAAACTTGACACTTGACACTTGCCACTTGTAACTTACGCCTTCGTTGATGCGGAAAAAAGCTAAATCGATGTATTATCAATTTCTTTAAAGAGTTTTAAGGTTATCACCCTAAAACTAGATTAAAGAAAAGCTTTTTAAAACAACTTTTAGGTTTATAATTCAATCCCCTATTTCTTAAAGAAATTTGGAATTGAGTAATGCTTGTCGCGTGACAATCGACCTTTTTGCATTACTGCCCGCCGAATCGGCGGGTCTCTCCACACATCTTATCCAAACCCTAGGTTCAAATAAGTTTTACTGTGGATATATAAGGCTACTATTTATAATAGACTCTTATATCAACAGTACTCTACAATTTTTAATTCTTGTCCTCGCGAAAGCGGGGATTTAATTTTTAAACAATTAATTAATTCTTAAATTTTGAAATTATTTTTTAAATTGAAAATTGAAAATTGAAAATTATTTTAGCTGCTCCCCTAGTTCACCTAGCTTCTCTGCTACAGCACCATAATCCTTACTATCAAACAATTTTTCTGCTTCTTGTAATGTTTTCTGATTATCTGGGACAGAAATATCAATACCATTATTATCCTTACCTGCCTCAGCGCTAACCACAGCATCATTTTCATTAACTACTTTTGGCTTAGAAACTTTATTAATAGCTTCAATCTTGGTTAAACGTTCTCGAGCTGAAGCAATTTCTTTCTTAAAGCTAGCTGACAATTCTTCAACACGCTCAGCGTCAACTTCTTCATTAGCCATCACCTGTTTAATTTCATTAACTCGTTGATTAGCAAATTCTAAATTAAGTTTAGCTTTATCTGTTTCATTAAAAGTTGCTAATAACTGAGTTCTTTCACTAATTGATTTAGCAAGATAAAGCGGGTCACCAGGGGTTGTATTACGAGCTATACGAACACTTACAGCACCGCTAGTAACAAAGAATAAAGCAATCAAAGCAGCAATCGGAGCTGGTTGTAAAAGACGCTTAGTAATAAGAGAGAACTTTTCCATCAAGCCTAAAGGCATAGCAACATACTCTGCGCCATTAAAAATTTGATACGACAAAACATCCCGATTACTTTTAATCCAGGATGAATCAGCTTCTGTTTTCTTAAGGGCTGATAAATTTTTAATAAGTTCTTTCTCAGTCATGGGGATTGGAGTCAACTTCTTTGTTATTAATAATTTCTTGTAATGATTGTAAAGCTCTATGAACTAAAACCCTGATGTTACCATTAGTCTTGCCGAGTATCTTAGCAATTTCTGTGACTGATAATTCGTTGATAAAGCGTAGAATAATAACATCACGATATTCATCTTTTAAGAGCGGTAACTTTTCTTGAATCAAAGATTTAAAATCAATGTTCGTTATTGTCTGCTCATAAATATCCTGTTTCTCATCAACTGTTTCTGTAGCAGCTTCTAAAGAAACTGTTAGCTGATTCTTATTCTGACGGTAATGATCAATGATCGTATTACGAGCAATCTTATAAAGTAATGGTTTTAAAGTTTCATAGTTTTCTAAGTTGCCTTCATAAACATAATTCCAGCATTTTAAGAAAACCATTGAAGTAATATCTTCGGCCTCTTCTTTATTACCTATTTTAAAATAAACAAAGCGATGTATCTGATCAATATAAAGATCATAAGCCTCGATAAAAGCTTGTTTGTCTTTATGCTTTTTAAGCCTTAAAAATAGTACTTGTTCGCCTCCAAAAATAGAGGCTTTTTTATCTTTCATGTAGTATTACGTAAAAAAAATAAAAGCGTTACACCAACCCCTTTATAGTATGTATCTCGTGAAAAAATATCCTGTTTCTGTAATTTAAAATAACATATTATACGATATAGGGCAAGATGAAAAAGGTAAAATGGCTATATGATTAAATGGCTAAATGGTTACATAGATAAACAGATAAACCAACACCCAACTATTCAGCCATATAGCCATTTGACCATTTTAAAAAACGAAAGTTATAACACACATACAATTTTTAACTATATATAAAGTATTTAAGAATCCACTCCCCTTCTTGATTTTTAAACCTAACTATGCCAAGATACTGATATAAATATTTAAGTCTAAATTATAATAGACTTATCACAAAACTATATAAAATATTAACATATTTAAGTCTAAAGAAATCTAGACTTAAAAACCAATAAACTTAATAGATAAGCAAAACATAAAAATTAAAAGTATTTTAGTCTAAGAAAATATAGACTTAAAGTATGGAAATTGAACAAAAAAATACAACCACATTAGATATTCCTAAAAAAAGAGGCAGAAAACCCAAGCAGGTAGAAATAAACATTCCTCCGGCTGAAGTAAAAGAGCCTTTATGGTTATCTGTTTCTGAAACAGCTAAGATATCAGGTATTGGGTCTAAGACTGTTAGACGGGCAATTGAGGCTAATAGGGTCAAGTTTAAAGTGCTTGGCAACCGCTACTTAATCAATCTAAGTTCCTTAATTAGCTATCTTTTTAAAACCACTAAATTACGCAATAAATTCTTAAGTCACGGCATTGGTCAGTATGTGGATAAGTGGAGACAGTAAAGCTGCTCCTAAAACCACCCTATCTGATCATAAATTTTTTACATAATTAACTGCCTAGTTAGCGCTGTGGATAACTATTTAAAATCTTAGTAATTAAAAAGTAGTGCTAAATTATAACCCTGAATTAATAAAAAATTAAAAAGTATTATTAAAAATAAAATTAAAAAGGAGATGAAATGGTCAGCAAACAAATTCCAAGTTATGTGTTTGACGATATCGTAGCCTCTGTAAGTGAACGCAAGCAAAGTCTTGCTGTAGTTAAGTTAGCTCTTTTCTTTGCCAACACTAGAACTAAGGCTAAACGAATTATTCCTAGAAAAGGAGAAAAAGATCTTAATAGAACGATCCTTAAGCAGCATTTTATTTTCTGTGTTGATTACCAAGATGCTGTTGATTTTAAGGCCGTAGAGTCGTCCATTAACAACCTACCTGAAAATGAGGACCTCTATGTTGAAGTTGAAAAAAAATATCATAGTCCTGCTCTTTTGCAAATCATGAACAATGATAAAAGGAATTTCATTATCATTTTAAAATAAAACGGTGTTAAGTTAAGTGGCTACTAGTGTAGGTGAGTAGTCATTGACAAAGCGCGAGAGGCTAAAATCCTTTCGCGTTTTTTATTAGTTTTTATTGATAAGTATAATCCCCTAGTCTGAGTGGGGAGATTCTGGCGGAGCGAAATTTACCATAATCACTCTTTATCCAACTCCATTAATTTTCTCGCTTCTTCAAGTTTATCACCACATTCCTTATCATCAACTTTATATACCTTTAAGATTGCTACTAATGACTCAAGAGCTAACCCATATTCACCTTGCGTATATAAATATTCTTCACATTCTTCCTTCTCATTATCAGTCATTAAATTCTTGTATTTTTCGTAACAATCACCCATTAGCTCTTCTAATTTTTTATAGTGTTCTAGCAAATTAGGGTTAGTCATATTTTTTACTTAATAATTTTCCGCTGCGGCAGAATCTCCCCGCCTGTGGCGGGGGATTCTGCCGTTTATTGGTAGGTTAATCAAAATCTAACAAATCTACAGGGTAAACACCTTTTTCTAAAATATAATTAGACGCACTAGAGTATCTATAGTCTTCCGGCTTTTCAACTAACCGCCAATGTTCTTGGCAGGGATTATCATGTATATAGTTTAACTTTTCTAAGAAAAAATTTCTACTCTGAATAATTAATGAGTCATAACGTGGTTCAAATAAGCACTTCAATTCATAGGCTAAGAATCTTTTCGCATTAAAAATAAGCGTAGATAATCTAGGAGAGGTTAATGAAATATAGAGTAGAATATGAATATGATTGGGCATTATCACATAACCATGTATCTTATTACCGTAATTTTTCTCCATATAGCTAAACCACTTAAACACTAGTCCACACGAAGTATCATCAATAAACAGCCTCTCCCAATCTAATATCGTAAATGTTATAAAATAAACCTCATCTGGCTTAAATGGTGTTTTGTCTCTGATCGCCATACCCTCTACATATGGTTATTAATCGGCAGATTCCCCCGCCACAGGCGGGGAGATTCTGCCGGAGCGGAAAGCCGTAGAAAACTAGGGCTTTTACTGTCTAAATAAACTCAAATTAAGATTTTTCTTTCTTTACTTTTAATTTCATTAAACGAACCACCGCATAACCAATAATCGCTATTTCTATAATTCTCCAAGTATTCCCTCCCATGATTTTCCCAATTTCATAATCATTTCCAGAAGGAAATTCAAATAATAACAAATTAGGTGAAGAAATCACGTTTAGTATATCTAGAATAAAAATTGCCGCCAGTACAAATATTAATATATTTTTAATAACTGCCTTCATGTTGGAATTTTAGATGGGATATATGTTATATCTTACTTCCGATAGATCTCTGATGTTAAAAACATCTTTGAAGATACTTTTAATCAAGCTTTCTATATAGTCTTCCTTTAATTCAATCTCCGCCACAATTCTAACATTCTTAAAATCCCTTAAATATGGTTCTTTGGCATTCTCTAACTTCATCTCCGTTAGCTTACTAACTTGATCTTCCGATAACTTTGATTTTTCTAAAAATAAATAGATTGGATATCCATCAGAAACACCGCTCGAAATATAGATACGCTCTGGGTGATTGTCTACATAAAATTCTATATCATGCCCATAAGGAGGATATTTTTTATCTGACTCGAGTAAATCCGATATAGCTTTTTTTATAACTGACATAAAAATATATTTAAACACTATGGTCTTTGCCATGGTCTATGAATTTTACCAGTATCGCCTGTTCCAAGATGGAAATGCAATTTTGGTCCATAAGGGTTATTATGATAATCAACACCAAATATTCTTTGTTGAGTTCTTGTATTGGATAGTGATGTATCTCTCAAATTCATTCCGCCACCACCTCTATTATATCCATCAATTCCTAAATTATATTTACCAATCTGTACACCCTCTTCAGCTCCCAATAGAGTCTGCCTCATATTTCCAGATATTGCGCCTTCTGAAACTTTTTTAGCAACAACAGCCTCCATAGCAGCCCCAGTAATATCTCCTACAATTTTACCTTTTGCGTAGTCTGGTTTATCTAAAAATTCATTAAACTTTGTTTGAGCATTTTTTTCAATACGATTAATAGTTGCTTTTGGATCTGCTTTTAGATCAGAGGCCACTCTCATTGCCGCGTCTGCTTTATTTATGGTACTGCTAAAAGTATTCACCGCCGTAGCAATTGGATGTGCTTGCGCATTTAGAGCGGATCGTATTGTATTGCCAAAATGCTGGGCTACTCCAACAAACCATCCTCCAATTCCCTGGGTATATGATTCTCCAGTAAAATCATTATATTTTAATGGATTATTAATAACGTATGAGTAACTATTAAGACCCTGCGGATTTGATAGATACTCATAATAGGGCATTTCGGATTTTGTTGAAACCGTCTTTTCGTCCATTATTTCCTGAAAAATAGGGTCTTGACTTAACCACCTTCCCATGGTCCCACTATAGTAGCGAGCATTGGCATAGGTCAGGCCCGTATCCACGTCGTACTCATGCCCCGTGAAGTCGCACTGGTAGACACCCGCTCCACTAAAATCTCGGCCTTCGTGCTGTAATATGGAGTTTGGAGTTATCAACTGGACTACTATGGCCTATGTGTCATCAATGTAAATGTCCTACGAGTGCTGGTCGGGCTCATTAACAATCAGGCCTAGATTAATGGCTTAGGTGGCCTTTGGCGACAATATTCACAGTTTATATCGCCACATCCTATTTCTTTCCACTCATTACACTGCGGACAAAATTTAGCGTCATATTTCTCATAATATACTAGCTTTGATTTGCACACATCACAAAATTCATCTAATATCCAGCCCATTATTTTTTGTCCTTCAATATCAACCTCACAGTTATCTTCATTATAAGAAATATGACGTGACATAGCTCTTCTATTCTGGATTAAAATTCTGCTTGATTCTTCTCCAATCAGGATTAACATCGTTCCCTAGTTTCTCAGATTCTTTTCCATAGGATTCAATCCATTGAAAAATATCATCGCTCAGAGGGATATTCTTATCAAGAATATACTCAACTATTAAATTAAAGGCTACATCATATTCTCCTGCATCCTCTATATATTCCTTCAGCCAATTGATTTTTTGTTCGTCTAGATATTTTGCTAAATATTTTATTATATCTGACCATTTTTCTTCGTAATTCTTCATAAAGTTATTTAAAAATCTTAGGGAAAGCACTTATAATGATTGATTTAGCTTTATTTATTATAACACTCATGTCAATACCTCCTCTATTACCGGTTACTTTATATGTTCCATGGCCTTGTTTTTCCCAATTTAATTTTGGATCTGTCGCAACGTCAGCTGCATTTTTTAATATTTGTTTATCACTCCACGAGCTTGGAAATTCAGCTTTACCCTTACCTGTGCCAGCTCTATGTCCGCCTCCCCACTGTCCATTAGGACCAGGATCACCTTCTAAAATGTGTTTCTGTCTCGCTGGCGGAATAATGTCATCAAGATTTATTTCTTGTGATAAATGAGTCGCTGCAGTTGTTGCCATACCGGCTCCGTGTGCTGTCATCGCGACACCTTCTGCACTAACCGCCACCCCTGCTACTGCCCCAACTCCAGTAGGGCTAGTAATAACCGCTCCCGCTGCTCCTCCAGCGGCTGTTGTGACGCCTAATGCCGCTTCAAAAGATCCTATGAGCATAGAGGTGATATCTCCCCCTGTTTGGCCTCTCTGGAAATCAGCAGATTGAGAGCTCATTCTCCCTGCACCAAATGCCGCATTGCTTGATACTGAATTTAGATATCCTTTAACATAATCTTGCCATGTTTTCCCTGTTGGGTCTTTGTACCGCAATGGATTGTTAATAACATAGCTATAGCCATTAAGATTTTGCGGATTGCCTAAATATTCTCCCTGAGGTGCATTAGTATTGCTCGATACGCTAGCCTCACTAAAAATAGTCTGGAATAGTGGATCTTGATTAATCCATCTTCCGAGAGCCGCATCGTAATATCTTGCGTTGGCATACGTGAGCCCAGTTTCTTCGTCATACTCATGTCCCGTGAAGTTGCACTGTCCGACACCCGCTCCACAACAAACCTCAGCTTTCGTGCTGTAATATGGAGTTTTTAAGTTATCAACTGGACTCCTGTAACCTATCTGTCATCAATGTAAATGTCCTACAAGTGCTGGTCGGGCTCATTAACAATTAAGCAGCATCTTTCTTCGCCTGGAGCTTCTCAACTTCGGCCTGGATTTTCTTATTAGGTGTGATCATATAGACTAATATAATAATCCTTATTACCACTGAGTACATAGAATACCAATTTTGGGTCGCTATCAAACCTATAAGCGTGTCTAATATCAATAACCCCCATATCCAAGTCACAATTGTTAGAGCTCTATGATTCTCGTTTCTAATCTTTTTACTAAGGAAGAAGAAAAGAATACCAATTCCACCATAGATAAGAGAAAAGTAGAACAGGAAAGGATTAATTGAAGCAGTTTTCAGCGCCATAAAAGGACTAAGGAGCAATATTATACCTGCTAATATAGTAGCGCGCGATGCGTTAATCCATTTATCTTTAATATTTTTCATAATAGAGGGTTTACATTTTATAATAATACTATTAATTAAGTGGCTCCCACGTCTTACCTTTTTTCTCCCATCTTTCTCTCCATTGTTTATAGATTTCTTGACGCTTATTAGTGTCACCACCAGCCGCGTCATCATATCCAAACTGGATACCACATTGTGGGCACATTTCATCTGCCGGTTCTTCATTCTGATCCCATGGCTCAAAATCCAATCCATAACCACAAACGGGGCACTGATATTTTTTATTATTCTCCATAAAATTTATTTATCTTCTACTTTTTACAGACCGCCAATAATCGTAGTTTGTTGGAAGACCATGATAACTTGGATCTGGCTTCATAAATGTTTTAGTACTACCATTTCTGTTATATGAGCCGTAAATATTGTTTGGAATATCATATATCTTAGTAACCCCAGATCTAGTTGTTACACTCTCTACACCCGAATTGCCAATAGATGTTCTAAATTCTTGAGCCTTTTGAGAGTATTTATTTATGCTCTTTGTTCCGAAGTCAGGTCCGTGGCGCTCTGTATGATCTTGTAGGGTCTCAGGCTTACCCCAATTATTTTTCTGCGCTGTTGTTTTCACATAGCTATTAATTGCAGCATCAGCAGCTAAACCTCCTGAAGCTACAGTTCCAGCTACCGCCAGCGACCCTTCAACTGTGTTCAAATTCTTATCGGCAGCTTTATAGTCTCCTTTGGCCGTGTTCTTTATAGCTTGGCCTAAATTATAACTTGCTATAGTTGCTGTGACTGCAGCCGTGGCTGTAATTACGGCCGGAATCCATACTGGAGCATAAACGACGGCATAAGCAGCTAATAGGGGCAATATCTCACCGTTATAATCTTTATATTTTAATGGATTGTTATTCACGTAGCTATAGCTATTTTGAGCTTGCGGATCCATTAAGTGCATCTCTAATGAGCGGTCATACTTTTCTTGAAACTTCTTATCGTTTCCAACTAGGAGATAAGCGGGGTCTTGCGAAAGAAACCTGCCCAACTGGCCATCGTAGTACCTTTGCTCCATGTAAGAGAGATTTGTATCCACGTCGTACTCATGCCCCGTGAAGATGGCATGACCGACACCCGCTTCGTTTTTTAGGAGCTAATAACTAAAGTATAGCACCAGAATGAGACAAATGAGACACTACTTTGGGTTATTTGACTGTCTCATTTGCGCTCTTTAAATTTTGGTGGCCTAATATGAATTTTCTAGCTACTAATTCTATTACACTTTACAACTAAATAAATCATTTGTTCTAACAAAATGAAACTCTATATCCTTTGTATTCAGAGATGCTACGTATCTTTTTCCATATTGAAGAAAATCTGCCTCACGGTTATCTAAGGAGTTAATATAACCAAGCAAATCTAGACTATACAACACAACAATCTTTCCCTTATTTTTTCCCATTTGCAGCAGGGCTTTATCAATATGATCTTTTAATTTTTTGTTAACAGCGGCAACTTGACCACTATCATCACCCTCGTTAGTTGCCGTTCTGGTTGCTGAACTTCTAAGCAAACTCTCAAGAATCGAGTTTTGAGAATCTGAATTATTTAACCTTTTCACTTCAACAAACTCTAATGTCTTATTCAAGAACAAATCCGGACCGGATATTGAATCTGAATTAAATACGGGCTTTAAATCCAAGTATTCGTAAGCAACTAATAATTCTGCTAACTTATCGAATAACTGATGAACATTTTTTATTGGTGCAAACTTCTTAGTCAAAAGTTCTTCTTGTTCGGGTATATTATTCAATAATTGATCAATTTTTAAAAGCCAACTATAACAACATCCTTTCTGAATATTTTCTTTTAACCTTTCGCTAAAATCTGCCCCCGTTTTTGACTTCTCTAAAAGTATAAATGAGTTCATTTCCTATTTAACTTATCATGTTTGATAATCAGCTTTAGCTATCTTCATGTCATGTACAATAAATAGTTGCCTCTCAGTGCGTAGTTTGGAAGCGTCAGCTTTTCTAAGAGAATATTGAAGACAAATATCCGAACAACCAGAATGATGTCCCAATGCTCTTATGGTTGAATCAATACCATAAGATTCTTTTTTAATATTAATAGCACGAATAGGAACATTAATCCCCTTACTTGATGCTACTATTAATTTCCCAGATACAATTGAAAAATTGAAACATACGGAGCCTTTATATCTACCAATATTAAAAACAACATCAAGTGGCACGACTTCAGCTGAATATTTTAAAAGATTTTTATAATTTTTTATAATATCTTGTAATAAAAGCTGGAAGCCCATCTCAGATATTTTCTGTCGTTCCCCATCTTTTTGAACAATAATATATTTTTCTTTAGTGGTAGCTTTATGTTTTATATGAACCTGTCCATTAATATGCCAAGAAACGTGTTCAATCCTTGTTTTCTCAGTATTATCAGGACTATCAATATATTTTGTAGATGGTGTATAAAGAATATCACCTGTATATGTTTTAATAACAATAGTACCTATATTATAATACTCTTTATTTTTTAATAGTAATATTTTATAACTAACCGACTTCTTTATTTTGTCTCCAGTGGATGACATTTTAATATTAATAAATTTATCTCAGGAGCTCTTTAACTTTTTCAATTTTTTCCTTAGACTTTTCTACTTGATCCTGGTTAGTAATAATTTCTTTGATTATATCCCGAGCTTCCGGTTTAATTTTATCATTAAACCAAATTTCATCTTTTAAAACCGTGCCCCCGCCCTCTTCAATATAATAAGGAAATGTATTAAATTTCTCGAAATATACGTCTCTAGAGTCATCTTCTTTCCATAAGACTTCATCAACTGCAAGAACTAGGTTATATAAAGTTAATTCATCAACTTCAATAATACCTATGGGGATAGTAAGATAAACTGCATCTCCTCCATCTCCCCATAAAACAGCATGAAAGCCACCAATTTTTCTTGCTTCTTCAAGCGTCTCTACTTCTATTTTTTCTTCAGTCATATAGAAAAATTAAAATAATTAATATGGGCTCTTTAATTTATTATAAACACCTGGAAATTTATCTCCTGGTAAGAAGCCCTTTCCTCTTCCTGCGACATACCCCTCTGGCAATAGCGTTCTATAATTGCTGTTTTTATTAAAACTTGTTTTACCTGGTTTTAGAACATCTACATGATAATGCTGATCAACATGTCTAGCGCCATTTGGCTTTCCTGGGGTTGACCCATGCTTCTCTACTCTAATCCTTGTCGTATCGTTCACTCGGATACTTCCTTTAGCGTCTCTAGGAAGACTAGGTAAGAGTTCATTTGGATTAGCAGGGAATCTACCAAGTGACTCCTTTGGGGTTGGTAATAATTTTGAAGCATCCATTATTCTATCCGCTTCCTTTGTCGCCCTGACAGTATCTGCAACTTTATCAGCGGCTTTAGCCGTGCGAGCAATCATCCCTAAACCTGTCACTCCAGGCAACGCTGCACCAGCGAGATCGAGTCCGAGATTACCTAATTCACTCTTAATGCTTTGGCCGTTATTAAGGGCTTGACCAATCTTATAAAGATCATACGCAATGAATCCAATATCTACTACCGTATCAAGGAACTCACCTTTATAATCCTTATACTTTAATGGGTTATTAGCGACATAGGTATAAGCATTCATCGTCTGCGGACTGCCAAGGTAGTTATCTTGGGTCATCTGGGTCGCCTCTTGAACGCTCTCGGCATCCATGGCAGAGAGGAAAACCGGATCTTGACTTAGAAACCTTCCGAGGGTCGGTTCGTAGTACCTTTGACCCATATAATTGAGCCCCGTTTCCGCGTCATACTCATGCCCCGTGAACTTCCTCTTCTCATTATAATTACCGCTTTGTTCATCTAATCTAATTGTCCCAAATGAATAATAATCAGTCAACTCATTAACTTTTTGTTCAGCATCTGTAATAACATTAGAACCAGTTAAATGATCTGCATGTATATTATAAGTCTTAACTTCATCTTTTTTATTAACCACTGTCGCAATCGCTGTATCGCCTAAGAAAATATGTTTGTCTACGCTTTCGGGGCTAAGTGAATAATTTTTTGTTGGATAAAGCGTTGTGCCCGAAGAGGAAACTTCTTTAATTCTTTGTCCTGAAGCGTCATAAGAATAATTAAACAACTTATCCCCTACCATGATTGAACTAAGACGATTATTATAATCCCAGTTTAATGTTTTGGTTTCGTTTAATGACGCTGAATTAATTTGCGTGATATTACCATTTTCATCATAAACATACTCCTTGTCGCCTGCTGTCGTAACAGCCTGAGGATTAGCATAACTATCGCCTACATTACCAGTATAACTATAAGCCCCGACATCTGATTTAAATAAAATATTTCCAATCGCATCATAAGTAAAGGTCTGTACTTGATTTTGATTATCAGGTCCATCAATGCCCTTCGCTACTGAATTACTAATTGTGGCGGATAATAAACGATGCAAATCATCATAAGTATAATCAGTGGTTTTAGCGGTTTGCGTAGCTGAAGCATCAACAATCTTTAAAATATTACCAACTGGATCATAAGTATAAATTAAATCTTGTACATTTTGATTATCAGACACCGTAACTTTATGACGCAATCTATATAACTCATTTTCGTCATAAGTATTACTTGTAATAGAGCCATTACCATAAATCATCAAAGTTACTAAACCTACCGGGTTATAATCTATATTTGAGATAACATCGGTTAATTCAGGATCAGAGGTTTCTTTCCTTTGCACGCTCTCAGCCAAACCAGCGTTATTATAAACATAAACTACCAGCGAATCATCTGGATTGATTATTAATGTTTGGTTTCCTTGACGATCATATTCATAATTTGTAGTAAAAATTGAACGACCAATTCTTTTCTCTTCTTTAGTAATTTGTCCTAATGGATTATAAAAACTACTAACTTTAACCGTGGGATTAATTACTAAACATAAACGTCCAATGCCATTTTGGCAATGATCATATTCATAACTAACATCAACCACTTCATTCCCCACAACATCTTCGCTTAAAACGCGATTTAAATTATCATAAGTATAAGCCGTCACTTTAGTATTAGGCGCGGTTTTTGAAATTAAATTACCAGCATCATCATAGTCATAATACCAAACACCAAAAGTTGAATCATTAACCGCGTGTAAATCTTCGGCCATAATGGCTCTACCTAAGCCGTCATAAGAAAAATTTCTAACATTGCCTAAAGCATCCGTAATCTTAGTTAATTTTTTCAAAGAGTTCCATTGATAATACGTAGAATAAATTTCTGAGCCATTGTGTTCATTAACTTGTACTAAATTATCATAAACATCTTTATATAAATCTTTAATTTTACCCTTAGCATCAACTACTGTGGTTCTATAATCATCATAACTATTACTTGTCGCGCCGATGACGTTTTGAGCGCTAACCACACGCTTTAGAGCATCATAGCTATAAATCGTATATAATTCCGAGATTTCTGTCGCGGCTGTTAACGCACTGCCATTAGAAAAGTAAGGTAATGATTCTTTTTCTAAAAGATTATTAGCTGAATAAATAAAATCTCTGACACTAAATTGGTTATTATTTTCAGCTTCTCGTCTAGTTTGAATCTTTCTACCTAAACCATCAAAATAAGTATAATCATCAACTATATTATCAGCGTCTAAATAAATCCTCTGCTTAATTTTATTAGCATTAGGTAAATCAGTATATTCATAAGTCGCTTTAGTCACTAACAAGCCTGGAGCAGTAGCATCAGGTTGTTCTTCTTTAATTACTCGATCTAAACCATCATAATGTGTTTTAAAAATTTGATTATTAGGATCAGTTGATGATTTAACTTGACCCGAGGAATAATCATAGCTAAAACTACTTACTTGCCCAGCCGGATTACTAATACTTGCCGGATAAAGATTATTCGCTTCATAAGTATAATTTGTCTCTCTACCTAAAGGATCAATCTCTTTAGTCACTAAACCTAAGGCATTATAAACTTTTTGCCAACTAACATATTTTTTACCGCTCACCCATTGTGCTTGTTTCGTCTGATTACCAAGGCTAACAGAACCGAGAGGCAAGTTATCATAATAGTATTGACTAGCACTTACTTTGGCACCAGTTTGATCATAAGTCGCTTCAGTAGCGGCTAAACCAGTAATATTATTAGCGCTGACAGCATAAGTTACATTAGTTATTAATTTATCATTACTAATATCAGTAAAATCTCCATTATTACTAGCATTTACTTCACCCCATTGAGTCAAACTAATTTTATTACCAGTAGTATCGTCATAACTATAAGTTTCAGCGCTATCTTTATGACTAGTGTTGCCATCATAAATCGCCTTAGTTGTTCTTACTAACTTAACAAAATTTCTGTCATTACCCAGTTCAGCTTTATCCCATTGATTAATTACTTTAGAAAATAGATTATTATTTAAATCATAAATTTCCTGACGATACATTCTACCTATTTTTGAAAAATGATCTTGATATTCTCCTTGAGCCGAATTTGAGGTATTACCTTGATGATAATATGACTTAATAATTCCTAAATTATCACTTGAGGTAACCACACCAAACCCAGCTAGCTTATGATCAAACACACCACCGTGATAATAAAATCCATTACTATAAGTAAATAAAATCGTAGCGGCGCTACCATTAATTGGATCTACTTGAATTGAATTTACAGTTTGTAAATTAATAGGTAGATTTGGATTAAGTAAGTTTCCAGAATTTTTATACTCAGCTGAACCCTTATATGTTATGGTGGTTATTCCGCCCGAACTAGTTTGAACAGATTTTAAAAGATCTGATTTAACACCATTAGCCATAGAGACTTGTGAATATTGAAAATCAAACAGATCTATTAAGCCATCGCCATCTATATCTGATAATTCAGTCGAATTAGTGGAGAAAATTTCTCCGCCCAATTGCCATTGAGCATTATAATTCCAGCCATGTCCATTATTTATAAAAGCACGACGTTCTGGCTGTGAGTAAATACTAGACACCATAATATCAGCTAATCCATCATGATTAATATCAGTAACTATTACATTATTAGCATGTTGAAAAGATTCGGGAGTATCCCAAGTAGGCTCCTTTACCCAACCAGTTGAACCATTGTTTATATAAACTTGAGTTAAATTACCATTCCAATATCCAGAAAAATAAATAACATCTACTAAACCATCTCCATTAACATCTCCAAAACGACTGCCTTGATTAAACACGGTTGAAGGAACCGCCCAATTTTCATCATATGACCAACTAATGCCATTATTAATATAAACACGATACTGAGTTTCTGGGGGATAAAAATTACTGTAATAATAAACAATATCAACTAAATTATCTCCGTTTACATCAACCAATGCTTCGTTTGTAAAATTGAATCGTATAGGAATATGACGGTTGGCGTCCAATGTCCAGCCACTGCCATCTTTATTATTTATGTAAATAGTATTAGCTACACCATCAAGAATATCTACAAATCCATCACCATTAACATCAATCCAATGAGTAGTTGGATCAAAAACGCTAGTCATTAATGGAAGCTCATAATTAGAATACGATTGCCAACCAGAGCCAGTATTTATACCAACATCTATTTGATCAGTCATGCCTATATAATAAATAATATCAGGTAGACTATCCCCATTAACATCTGCTAATACATGAGGTCTATTTGATAAATAGTTTGGCGGAAAATTCCAGCTTTGATCAATAGTCCAGTCTGGATCCTTCGTTTGATAATCAAAATTAGTCGCAGGCATAGCACTAACAATTCCCGTAACCTCATCCTTACCCGATTCAATTATCTGATCTAATAAACTCTTTTTATTATTGTCGCCAGTAACATAAGAAAAATTATATTTTTTTGTCCATGTTCCATTAACTTTAATTACAATCTCATTGATACGATAAATAGTTTTAACCAAGAAATCAATTTCTCGTGTCGCTACCTGATCTAATCTAGCTTGACGATTAAAGTTTATTTCAAATATACCAGTCGTTAAAGCATTATTAGAATAAGTTATTTTTGCGGGATAGATTTGTCCTTGATCTTTAAAATATTCATAATTAATTTTATTACCATTTGTATCAATTATTTCTTCTAACATCCATTTATAAATTCTTGTAGCATCAGACGGATCATCTTGTCTCGTGAAGGCGTTATAACCAAAAATATATTTAATACCTTGCTTATCAGTCACTAACCAATATTCTCCATTAACAAATTGGTAAGACAAAAACTGGCCACTATCAGCTTTAGCTCCATACCACTCAGTCATAATAGAACTAGTCTTTACTATCTCACCATCAAAAGAAGAATTAAAAATATCATTATTGCTATATAAATTTTCAATTCCTGTTTGATTTACTCTCTCAATATAAGGAATACTAGTACTCCAGCCAAAGCCAAAAATATCATTTATTTTCCCGGCTTGACTATCATAAATTAAATCAATGTTTGGTTTCTGGCCATTTCTACCAACTGGAACATTAATAGGAAAATTAAAATGCAATGAACCAAAGTTATTAACTGCATCAACTCCAAGGTTTAATTTATTATCTACTTTTTTATCTTCATTAGTGGCTATTTGTAATGGCTTATTATTTTCATCACTAGGAAGCTCTGTGGTATTGGCTGATTCACTGGCTTCTGCCTCACTAGCCTCAAGCACTACCTCTTCGCTAATAGGCTCTGTCGCAACTGGTAATAAATTTTCTTCGGCTAGTACAGCCGACAAAGGAGAAACTAAAAACAAAAAAACCAACAGACCGGCTGTTAGCTTTGATAAAAATCTAAAAATTATAGCTTGCTTAACTCTTCGTGATCTAACCCGCAATGATAACATCATATAAGGGATGATTAAGATTAAGTAACAATTATTTTCTTTAAACAAGCCACCTCATTACCTTGGTACTGGCAAGTCCCCTCCAAACTAGCACAATACTAAGGTAATGAGGGGGCTTATAATAAAGGTCTAATTATGCCTTTATTTTATGCTGTTAGAAAATAGTTGTCAATAAATTAACAATTTATTATATTATAAATTTAATTTTTATTTAATGTTAGTATATTTTATGTTATATTTTTATGTTATTTTATCTAAAAAATTTTTAAAAATTTTTTACTAACTTAGTAAGATATCCACAGCTTCATAAAAATCTCCTAACTTATTTAATGTAGCATCCTATAATATCCATTGTAAAAAAGCAAGTCCTGGTTAAAACTTCTAAAAACCTTCATAACTTACATGAGCGGCTTCAAATTCAGAGATCATTTTATTTCTTTGCAAAACACCAATTAAGCTAGTAAATTGATTTTTATTTACCATATTAGCCTCTATTTTATTAAGTCTTGTATCGTGGTAATCCAAGCGTTCCTCAATCCTATCCAGACGCTCTTCAATCCTATCTAAACGTAGCTCAATCCTATCTAAACGATCATCAATCTGCTTAAAGCGTTGATTAAGGCGTTCTTCAAACTCCATTAGAAACTCCATTATTTCCATAGTAGTGATATCTGGTTTCATAAAATCTCCATTTAAGCCCTTCTGCCACATTACGGCAAAAAGACGATTAATTAAATGGAGGGGAAACTGTGACTAATATAGCAAATAATAAAACCTGTAGCAAATATGAAATATCTATTTTAATGCCTCTTCAATCCCCTGTTTAATGGCATCATAGCTCGGCGACTTAATCGCTTGACCATTAACAAAAAAAGTTGGCGTCGCCCGCACGCCAGCAGCTAAACCAGCATTATAATCTTTGCTCACCACTTCACTATAAAGACGATCAGACAAGGCTTGATTAAATAAAGTAAGATCTAACTTAAGCTCTGCGGCATACTTTTTAAAAATCTCCTTGGCCTGATCTTCGCTTAATCGCTTAGCTGGATCGCCCCATTCAGCTTGACCTTGATAAATTAAATCATGCATTTCCCAAAATTTACCTTGCTTACCAGCTGCTTCACTAGCCTCAGCCGCAATCTTAGCTAAAGGATGAATATCCAATGGAAAGTGTCTAAAAATTAATTTTACCCGACCATTATATTCACTCATTATTCTATCAACCGTCTTTTGCGCCGTCTGACAAGCTGGGCACTGAAAATCAGAAAACTCTGTTATAGTGACTGTTGCCATTTGGCTACCTTTTACATAAGCGTCTGATCTATCTACTAAAGGACCAGCCTGATTTAAATCATTTTTTCCAAAACTAAAAAGTAACCAAGCTAATAAAATTGCTCCTATACCAATGCCAATTAAAATTTTATATTCTTTAGGAAATGCCATAGATTATTATTTTGTTGCTTAGACCAACAATACATTAAGATTAAAATTGTAAAAGCCAAAAAAGATAATAGCGGGATATTAATAAAACCAAACATAGACCAAGTTACTTCTGCGCAAGGTACGCCAGTTGAACAAGTAAAATCATTTTCTTTAACCGCACCATAAACCAATAAGATATTATACAAAGCCACTAACCAGCCAACAATCATCATCGGCAGAGCATAAAGCCAGGCTTCTTGAGTTTTTTTAATTATGCCTATGGCAAAAATAGCCACTAGTGGATAAAGCGCTATACGTTGATACCAACAAAGCACACAAGGCGTTAAGCCCATAATTTCGCTAAAATAAAGGCTCCCCATCACGCCGACCAAGGCAATGATTAAACCAAAATACATTAAATTAGCTTTGATTTCTTTAATCATAAAATTTTATTATTAGTCATCTAAGTATAGCGTATTTTTTAAAATAAAAAAACCGGGCTATTTTAAAGACCCGGTTTCAATATATAGCGAAGAGCCATGCTCAATCTTAACGAACTTTACGTCCGACATGGCAAGGCTTTGACAAAATTGATCAAATTATCCTCACGAATTTTTAATCAATTTATTGCCCGCCCTTAACAAAGCCAAGAAATATAATTTTTTTTCTTCAGTAACTAGCTTTAAGATTTGTCAAATTACCCCGCATTTTCGTTGGGTTAGTGATCAAAAAGAAATTTTACTAAAAATTATTAACCATACTTTAAGTCTAAGACATGACTCCCGCTTATTTTATATGCTTATAAAGAACTGTGTCTTCCTGAAAATATAAATTAAGGTATTAAAGAAAATTTGTCAAGCCTGCCGGCAGGCAGGCTTGAAATCAACACGCTTTCCGACTATACTTTACTCATATGAATTTCTGGAATAAATTGCCAAAACCGTTTTTTGTCCTAGCGCCCATGGCTAATGTCACGGACGCTGCCTTTAGGCGTTTAATCGCTAAATATGGCAAACCAGACGTGATGTACACTGAATTTGTCTCAGCCAATGGGCTCTGCTCGGCTGGTCAGAATAAGCTTTTAATTGACCTAAAATACTCCAAAACCGAAAGGCCAATCGTGGCTCAAGTTTTTACAGCTGATCCAGAAAAAATGTTTGAAGTAGCAAAACTAATCAAGAAACTAGGTTTTGATGGTTTAGACATTAACATGGGCTGTCCTGATAAAAATGTCGTTAGACAAGGCGCTGGTGCGGCGTTGATGAAGCATCCTACGTTAGCCCAGAGTTTAATTCACGCTGCCAAACGCGGCGCTCCCAAGCTTCCAATCTCAGTCAAAACTAGATTAGGCGATACTAAAAATGATTTAACAACTTGGCTCCCGGCTTTATTAGAAGCTAAACCCGCTGCCATCATTATTCATTGTCGAACTAGAAAAGAAATGTCAAAAGTTCCAGCCCATTGGGAAGCAATTAAACAAGCCGTTGATATTGCCAAAGGTACAGGGGTTTTAATCATTGGTAATGGTGATGTTAAAGATTTAGAAGACGCGCAAAAAAAAGCTGAGCTAACTGGCTGCGACGGCATAATGATTGGACGAGGTATTTTTGGAAATCCATGGTTATTTAATACCAAGACTGACTTAAAAAAGATTACTGTTAAGAAAAAATTAAAAGTCATGTTGGAACATACTAGATTGTTTGATAAAATTTTAGGTAAAGACAAGCCATTTCATATTATGCGTAAACATTATAAAGCCTATGCTAGTGGTTTTGATGGCTCAAAAGAATTAAGAATTAAATTGATGCAGACGGAAAATATTAAAGATGTTGAAAAGATAGTAAAAAATTTCAAATAGCCCCCTCCCCGTCCCTCCCCCATTTTTTCTTGAAAAAATGGGGGAGGGTGCCCGAGTCATAGACGAGGGCGGGAAGGGGCAAATAAAAATAATCCTATGTCCTCAATCTTCACTAAAATAATCAACCGCGAAATTCCAGCGCATATTGTCTGGGAAAATGATAGCTACATTGCCTTCTTAAGCATTCAACCAGTTAACCCAGGTCATCTTTTGGTAGTGCCAAAAAAAGAAACTAATTATGTTTTTGATCTGAGCGACGATGAATATAAGGAATTAATGATGACAGCTAAGTCTCTTGCAACTCCATTACAAAAAGCGACCAAGGCTAAAAGAATTGGTTTATCAATTGAAGGCTTTGAGATTGAACATGTTCATGTTCATCTTATTCCAATCAATAACTCTGGCGAAATGGATCCGCATCGAGTTAGACAAGCGAGTAATGAAGAATTGGCCGAGATGGCGGAAAAGATAAGAGAGGAGATAAAAAAGTTAGGACTATAAAACTTTGTCTATCACCCCTGATCCCAATAGCTCGGTCCCCTTATAAAACACGGCTAATTGCCCCGGCGTGATAGCACGCTGGGGTTTTATAAAATTTAATTTCAAATTATTTTTACCATTAAACTCAATTTTGGCAATTTCTGCAGGATGACGATAGCGAATGGCAACTTCTAACTTTTCGCCAATTTTAATATCAGCTCTAGTCCAAGTTAATTCATTAACAATACATTCTTTACGCCAGAGTAATGGGTCTTGAGGATTATTACTAACTAAAATTGAATTTTTCTTTTCATCTTTAGAAATAACATAATAAGGTCCATTACCACCAATTTCTAATCCCCCTCTTTGACCAATAGTATAAAGCGGCAAACCATCATGATGACCTAATAATTTTCCCTTGGTATCAAAAACTTTACCTGGTTTCATTTTCACATTTCTTTTTAATAAATCCTTTACGTCAATCTCGCCAATAAAACAAATGCCTTGGGAATCTGGTTTATCAAAAGTTAATAAACCATATTGCTTAGCTAGTTTTCTAATGGCTGGCTTTAGATAATCACCGATTGGAAAAAGTGCGTGCTTTAATTGCTCTTGCCCCAAAGTGCATAAAAAATAACTTTGATCTTTGTTTGGGTCTTTACCACGATGCAATTCAAAATGGTTAGTTTTTTTAACGATACGAGCATAGTGTCCGGTGGCAACATAATCGGCGCCAAAGCGCAAAGCTTTTTCTAAAAATAATTTAAATTTAATTTCCCGATTACACATGACGTCAGGATTCGGCGTTCTACCAGCCTGGTATTCTTTGAAAAAATAGCCGATGACTTCCTTCTTATATTCTTTTTCAAAATTCCACACATAAAATCTAATATTTAAAAGTTGGGCGACGCGGCGCGCATCTTCTAAGTCTTCAGTCCAGGAGCAGGAGAAATCACCCACGTCTTCAGACCAATTGCGCATAAAAACACCAATGACTTCATAGCCTTGCTTAACAAGCAAAGCGGCTGCCACGGATGAATCAACGCCGCCGGATAAACCAACGATGACGCGCTTAGCGCTTGATTTTGTTGTAACTTTCTTAGTCTTACTCATATCATGAGAATAAAGGATTTATTAGCCTTGGTCAAATCGTTAAATTATGATATAATCATTTAACATTTTATAATTAATAATTTTCAATTTTCAAGCCTCAATTTTCAAATAATTTTCAATTTTAAAAATTTGCAGCCATTTATTTGAAAATTTTACCTGCCTGCCGGCAGGCAGGAATTGAAAATTGAAAATTTCAAAAACTATATGAACAAACATACCTTGCCTGAACTCGGCTACACCTATAATGCTCTTGAACCATTTATTGATGCTAAAACTATGGAAATACACCATACCAAGCATCACCAAGCTTACACTGATAAATTTAATGCCGCTCTAGAAAAGCATGAAGAATTATTTGATAAAACAGCTCTAGAATTATTAACAGATCTTAATGCCGTACCGGAAGATATTAGAACCGCTGTACGCAACAATGGTGGAGGCTTTCTAAATCATTCATTTTTTTGGCAAACTTTAAAAATAAATAATGGTATTTTGCCCCAGGGCTTATTAATGACGGCTATAGAAAAAAGTTTTGGTACTTTTGATATTTTTAAAGAACTGTTTTCAACTAGTGCTTTAAGTCATTTTGGCTCTGGTTGGACTTGGCTAGTAGCTAATGAGGTAGAAGAATTAAGTATTATTAGTCTACCCAATCAAGACAGTCCTTTATCACTGGGCTTAAAACCATTGCTTAATCTTGATGTTTGGGAGCATGCCTATTATCTTAATTACCAAAACAAACGCGCTGATTACATTGCAGCTTGGTGGAATATTATTAACTGGGAACAAGTTGCTAAAAACTTAATTTAGCGTTTGACAAAGCAAGCTAGATAATATACATTTACTAACGTTTGTAAGTGTCTCGTTCAAGTTCAAGCGTTCTAGCGCGTTCCCCTTAGGCCATTAGCCTATCTTCTGGAATAAACTATGACGAAGGTCGCCTTACAACCTTTATAGTTCCTAGCGAGCCAACAAGTATTCACGTTTAGTGAAGATTTGTGGCGAGCGACGGAACTTCAAATGCCGTAAGGCGTTTATTATTAAGAATAATTCAAAGCTATGGCTAAGAAATTATTTGTCGGTGGAATTCCTTTCTCTTGCACAAATGAGGCTTTAAAATCTCACTTTGAACAAGCCGGCGCCGTTGAGTCCGCTACCATTATTATGGATCGGGCCACTGGTCGCTCAAAAGGATTTGGTTTTGTTGAAATGGCTACTGAAGAGGAAGCTCAAAAGGCTATCTCAATGTTGAATGGTAGCGACATGGAAGGTCGCTCTATCAATGTCTCAGAAGCTCGTCCGATGGCCGAAAGACCTCCACGCGAATCAAGAGATCGTCGCTGGTAAACGTTTTACCTAGACAATTTTAAAAACCCCTTCTGTTTTGCAGAGGGGGTTTTTGTTTTTCTCATCCCCGACTAAAAATATTCGAACATTGATTCATCTACCCTACCCCCGACCCCTCCCCATCCCGCTTCGCTTCGCTACGCGTGCTAGGGAGGGGAGACTCTTATTCTTGTAAACACTTTTAATATGTCTTATATTAATAAACTTGTGATTGCTCGAGAGTATAGACATAAGCCAACGCAGAGTGAAGATAAATTATGGAAGTTAATAAGAGAAAAACAAATACTGGGATATAAATTCAGAAGACAGTATGTTGTCGCTGGATTTATTTTGGATTTCTATTGTCCAGCATTAAAATTAGGCATTGAAGTTGATGGTAGCATTCATGATATTAAAGAAAATATAGACTATGATATAGAAAGAGAAAATATTATTAAACAAGATAATATTAATATTATTAGAATTACTAACGCAGAGATTGAAAATAATATCTTAACTGTGTTGAAAAGTTTAAAGGAATATATTAGAGATATAAAATAAATCGAGTTTGCCGCATCTCCCCTCCCCATTCGCAAGCATGCGAATGGGGAGGGGCCGGGGGTAGGGTAGATGAAAAAAATGTCACAGTCCTTTTTTAGTAGATGTGCGGGGTGGCATAGGTTTTAAAACAAAAAAAATCCGCCTGAAATGATCCAAGCGGATTGAACAGTCTCAATTCTACACTAAGGCTAATAATATTAAGCAGATTGAAAGCTGAATCAACGTTTCACATTTTCCAGCTTTTTTATTGACCAAGAGTTTTTTCGCAGTTATTATAAATACCATTGCGGCTGTTCCTACCATTACTATTTGAAATGCGCCTTTAGTAAATTGCATAAAACCAAAAAGTAAAACCGTAGCAAGAACAAGTAAGCCACCGGCGATTTGTAGCGCTTGTTCTTTACCCAAAATCATGGGCAAAGTTACTCGCTTACCTTCATTAGCAACAATGTCTTTCACGTCTTTAATAACTTCTCTCGCGAAATAGGCAATACCTGCCAAGCCAATACTCCAAAAAATTATCGGATGATTTATCGTGCCTACCTGCCAACCCATTAAAATTGGTGTGACACAAATGATACTCATGGTAATATTTTTTGTAATCCAGTGAGACGATAATTTGGCAGAATATGCGGCTATTACAAGAGTGTTAAATAGACAAATTAACGCACATATTTTCGGTAGCCACATGACTGCTATAGAAATTGATAGACAAAAAATTTCCAGACCCATGAGTCTTACCAGCTCAGGATCTTTAAATTTATATCTTTCGTCTTTTCTGGCGTACATCCAATTAGCACCACCATAATGATAAATACTTGCACCGACAGTGTTTATGGCCGTAGCTATAGCAGCTACTAAAGACTGCTCAAAGTTTGCGTTACAAAATTGGGCAATGATCCAGACGGCTATACCACTTGAAATTGGTAAAATAGGTCTAATGAGTTTATATGTTAATAGCCACATTACTTTACTCCTTCTGTTTAAATTATTTTAATGTTATAGAACTAGTTACACTAACTAAATCATAGTTATATAATTTTTGTCAACCATTTTTAATTATTATTAAAAATGCTTTTCACGTAAATAAAAAGACTTACTCATAAGCCTATTTATTTCTATTTCACAAATCTACTTTAACCTTATTTAATCAAATACCTCATCCCCAAAACAATCGCTAAAGCATTAGCAACATTCAAAGATTCTAGCTTTTTCTCATGCGCAATGGCTAAAGACTTAGCTTTAAGTTTTAATTTAATCCCCTGCCCTTCTGAACCCGCTATTAAGACAATTTCTTTAGGTAATTTTTTTAAATTTTTCTCATTACAAATAATAGCCTCCACTTTGTTATTTTCTAATAAAAACACTTCGCGTCCTAAATCTTTAATAAAAGTTAAGGCGTCGGCTCTCTTAACTTCTAAACACGGCGTCTTAAAAAATGCGCCGGCCGAAGCTCTAATTACTTTTTGATTAGCTGGATCAGCTGATTCAACTAAAACTAACGAGGCTTTAAAACCTAAAGCTAATCTCAAAATTGTTCCAACATTTCCCGGATCTTGTACGCCATCTAAAACAATAATTGTTGGTCGACTTAAAATATCAGCCAGTTCCCATTTAGGAATACGCGCGACACCAGCAATTGTCTGCGGCGTCGCCGTACTCACTAATTGATTAAATCTTTTTGTATCTTGGGGCGTAAAAGTATAATCCAGAAAATCTCCAGCTTCTTTAATATTTTTTTCTCCCTCAACTAAACAAAGACCGGTTTCAGTCCGGCCCTTGGTCGTGGTGAGTGTTCTAATTAATTTTTCTTGACGAGCAGTTAACATACACTAGATATTAGAGTATTTTCTAACCGCAACTAAACTAGCTAAGATATTAATAATCGCTGTGCCAATCATTTCTAGAATAAAGAATTGCCAAAAATTATTTTTAAAATAATTTATGATATTAAAATCATAATTCATGAAAAAGGTTTCTAAATATGGCTGTAATAAAGTCAAAAAGAAATAAAATATTACGGTAGTGAGTAACATGCCAACTAGACTATAAATTATACTAGAAATAATAAAAGGTGAACGGATAAACCAATCAGAGCCACCAACTAAACGCATAATACCAATTTCTGCTCGATGCGTATAAATCGCTACTCTAATAGTGTTATACAACACTAATAAAGTAATAAAAATAAATAAAATACTAACAAAAAATCCAGCCTGACTAACTTTGTCAGTAATAGTATTAATTTTTTCTAACATTAATTTATGATCATCAAAATTACGACTTTCAATTATCGGATTAGATATTTTATTAAGTTCAGCAATTAAACTATCGTAATGACCAACGTCATGCGGTCTAATAACAAGACTAGGCGACAAAGGATTGGCGCCAATTTCTCTTAAAGCTTCTAAAATATCAGGATTATTAACATTTTTAGCTTGAAAATCTTCTAAAGCCTGCTGTTTAGAAATATAAACCACTTCACGAACATTATCTAGACTACTAATTTCAGCTCGCAAAGATAAAATATCACTTTCAGTAGCATCAGTCTTTAAATACAAAGCAACGTCGATGCGATCTCGTACTGTGTCAATCGCCGCGCGACTAATGACTTGTACTACTAAAAGTAAGTTGACTGAAAAAATTGCTAAAATCAAAATAATGATAGTTACGACTGATAACCAAATATTGCGGAAAATATCTTTAACACTAAATTTTAGAGCACGATAAAATGACACTAACATATTAAATAACGTATTTACCAACAGCCTGATCAGAAATGATTCGGCCATCGTGTAGAGTAACTACCCGGCGCTTTAAACGATTAACAATTTCCTTATTATGAGTGACTAAAACCACTGTTGTGCCAAACTCATTTATTTTACGCAGTAAATCAATAATTTCTTGAGCGTTGATTGAATCAAGGTTACCAGTCGGTTCATCAGCTAATAAAACCTTAGGCTGATAAATTAAAGCCCGAGCAATCGCCGCGCGCTGTTGTTCTCCGCCTGAAACTTCGTTAGGATAACGCCCCATTTTAGTGCCTAGACCAACAATTTTCATCACCTGTGGCACTAAAGATTTTATTTTTTTATTTGATTTGCCAGAAACTTCTAAAGCAAAAGCTACGTTTTCAAATAATGTTCTCTTAGGTAATAATTTAAAATCTTGAAAAATAACTGCTACTTGACGTCTTAAGTAAGGTATTTCTGATTTACCAATGCCTGTTATTTCCCAATCACCAATTTTTATTTTACCTTCAGTTGGTTTTTCTTCGCCAATCAAACAACGTACTAAAGTTGTTTTACCAGTCCCTGATTGACCAACCAAAGAAACAAATTCGCCTGGTTTTATTTCTAAAGAAACGTTATCAAGCGCTTTAATATTGGGTGGATAAATTTTAGAAACATTTTCTAGGGTAATCATCTTATTGAATAGTCTTATTAGCAAAGTCAACTAAAGTTTTAGTGTCAGTCACGCTAACTTTATGACTTGGCTCACCAAACAAGGCGACAATAATATTTTTATTTTTACTAGTTGGCCATTTAGTCACTAAACAATAGCCAGCTTCGTCAATATAACCAGTTTTCGAACCTAAAATTCCCGAGCCACTCTCACGCGCCAATGTATTGGTATTTTTAAAACTATGCCTAACTTTACTATTGATAGTCGTAACAGCATATGAGCTTTGCGTCGTGGCTGAACTAATGATGGAATTGAGAAAAGCCTCTCTTGCTATTATAACATAATCACGAGCTGTCGTAACATTTTTTGATGATAAACCAGTTGGTTCTACAAACCTTGTCTTAGTAGCACCCCAAACTTTAACGCGTTCATTCATCCGAGCAATAAAAAGCTCTCTTTTTAGGCCAGAAATCCTAACTAAAGTTTCAACCGTATTATTAGTTGAACCAATTAATGAGGCATAGACTAAATCCTTAACTGTAACTTTATCCCCATCTTTAAGCTTAAGGCGGGCTGACTGATTAGCCAAGACATACTGATTATTTAACTGCTCATCTTTAACCGAATAGCTCACAACTTTTTTTAAATCAGGTTTAGTTTCTAAAAATACCTTGACTGCAACTAGTTTAGTTAAGCTAGCCAAAGGAATCACTGCATTTTCTTCTTTGCTCCACAAAACTTTTTTATCAGCACTATTAAACACAATCGCGGCTTTAGCCGAGACTGATATTTTATCATCACTAACCGGACTAACATTATTTATCAAAGGTTTAGCATTGTCAGCTAATTTTTCAACCGCTACGTTAATCGTTCCTTGACCTAAGGGTGCTAAACGAGCAAAAGCGACCGCATCAAGATCGATCGCGCGCTCAGGATGTTTAGCTCTAACCGGACCATAGTCATTCACCACGACGTCAACTGATTTTTTATTATCAAGGTTAATGACTCTTAATTTTGTGCCTTTGGGAAAATCAGGAGAAGCGGTAAACAAACCATTTTTATATTTATACCAACTAGCCTTACCTTTGACTAAACTAATTTTATTCTCAAACACTACTAAACGAATACTAGGAATTTTTAAAGTAATACTAATAATTTTTTTATTAAAATTTTCAGTTGTTTCTAAAGCTTGCCAATTATTTTTTACATTATCAAAATAATAAATTTGTTTATAATAATTTGATTCCGAACTTTTTAAACTTAAATAATAAACACCAGTGCTCTTAAAAGCTTCTGGTGTTAAGTCAATTTGATATTGTGAACCAACCTGTACTAAGTTAGCTGACGGACTAATAGCCTGATCATCATTTTTAGTGATTCTAATGAGCGCTGGTGCAGTTAACAAACCAGCCGGTATACCAAGTTCAACTTGGTTGTCAAACGCTAGGATTGATAAATCACGATTTAAGTTAGCTTGTCCAACACTAGCTTCAAAATTATAGCTTGAGCTAGCTATGACGGATACTTCAACTGCCTGAGCAACCGTTGAGCCAGAGCTTAAAAAAACTATTAACAATGTGTAGATTAAAATTCGTTTCATGGGCTAAAATAAAACATCAACCGAAGTTGACGAAGCTACTATAAGACAATATAATTATAGCACAATTATCAAGATTTATAAATTAAGGCTAAGGTTGGGTAAATTTGAAATTAAAAATTGTTCTCGCGGGTATAGTATAATGGTAGTACGCGACCTTCCCAAGGTTGAGGCACGAGTTCGATTCCCGTTACCCGCTCTAGATAAGTCACAAGTGACAGGTGGCAAGTTTTTACTTGTGACTTGTCACTTGACACTTGCCACTTTCCCCACTTGCCGACCTAGCTCAACTGGTAGAGCAATGGCATCGTAAATCCCGCCTAGGCGGGATTATGGGTTCAATATCTTGTAAAAAACAAAAATACATGCCGACCTAGCTCAACTGGTAGAGCAATGGTATCGTAAACCATAGGTTATGGGTTCAAGTCCCGTGGTCGGCTCAAAACTTAGTTATAATAAGGTTCTCCGCCAAAGGCGGACCTGCCTCTGGCAGGAAGTCCCGTGGTCGGCTCAAAAAGTAATGGTATCGTAAATCCCGCCTGGGCGGGATTATGGGTTCCCTGCCTGCCGGCAGGCAGGAAGTCCCGTGGTCGGCTCAAATAAATCTAAATAAAAAAACCGCCCTGGCAAAATGTCAGGACGGTCTTTTTTTAGAAATTTTTATTGAATAGTAGACCAGTCAACTTCTTCATTGTTTTTCCAGCCATTAACTTGTAAATGTCCGGAACTAAGTTTTTTATAAAGAGAAAACTTTTTAGTAGCTAGATCTAAAACATATATTTCCCCATATTCATTATCAGGGCCATAACCCAAAGCGATAGCTACTTTAGTTAAATCAGGAGAAAATTTAACATTACCAATTTGTCCCTGTTCGGCAATTGACACTGTACCAAATGTTTCATCAGTATTAGTAGCTAAATCCTTAACTAAAACTTTAGCGTTACCAGTCGTAACAATTACGGCTTTGGTAAGATTAGCATCAAAATCCAGATTGGCAATACTATTAGAGAGTTGGCTGACGGTTTTATTTTTCAAATCTAATTTATATAAATTAAAGGCTGGTGAATAGATGTAATAACCTCCTAAGCCTCCTGGCTCAACAGAAAAATATACAAGCTCGCTATTACCTGTCCTAAAAATAACTTTTGTAATTTCGCACATTGCAGACTTTAGTACAGTCACCTCTTTTCCGTCAGCTAGCAGAGAAATAGTCGAAGATTGATTATTTGGCTCACAAACACTTTTTATAAGTTTATAAGACATTTCTGGCATCGGACCAGGCATTATTTCATTTGATGTAGGCGTGGTTGAAACAACTTCAATGGGATTATTAGTCTCATTATTAACTACTGCGTTTTGATTTGGTTCGTAAGCTTGATAATTTTTTTCAGAGCTATAACCAAAAGCTAGATAAAAAATAACACCTAAAAGAAGCACTACTACTATGCCCCAAGTGATATGAATTTGTCGTTCTGTCATATAATTATTAATTAAAATTAAAGCTATTTATTAAAAAAATAATCTAACCATTTTGAAAAATTGCCCAACAATCTAGGTGAGCCTGCTGGCTGAGGCTCAGCTGGTAAATCAAAAATTGATTCGGTTGACGAAACTACAGCCGTTGTTCCGTCACGATTTTCAATCACGGCGACTTCCTCGCCTGGTTTTTTATAATTAAGTTTAGTCCTCGCTTCTTTTTCTACAAACTGTTCAGACTGCATATAATCAAGCACTTGTTTTAAGCTACTATTTTTACCCTCTAGATCAACTACTTGTTGCTCAAGTTCTTTAATCTCTTTATCAATTGATCTTTTTTGGCGCCAATTTTTTGTTAATGGTAAACCAAATAACACTAATAAAAAACATAATAAAAGTGTGGTTAAAAATTGACGGCTAAAAATAGTTCTAAAAAAAGACATAAAAATCAAACTCTTTTCTGGTAATAAATTTTAACCAACGCGTAAGCTAAATTAAAAGAAACAAGAGATATAAAAACACTCCACCTACTATAAATTAAGCTATAAATAAAAGAAGAAATAGGATAAAACCAAATAATAGTATTGTATATAATATTCTTATTTAATAAATCCTTCTTCTTTTTGCTGTAATATTGAAAGTAGTCTTTCATAAAACCAAATATCAAAAAGAACCCAAAGAAGAAGAAGAAAGAGATTATATCAAGATTTCTAAACAATAAAAAGGCTAGAATAACCAGAGTGGCCCCTATGGCATGATTTCTATAATCTATTCTCATTCTAACAATATAAGCTAAAATCATTGCCAAGATGGCGCTACCAACATATAGATCATACCAAATTAACAAAGCCCCTAAATATCCCCACACAAAACCACTCAATATTTTGGCGCCATAGAAATATTCTTTAACCCCATGCTCATCAAAAACATCTGCTAGCTTCATGCTAGCACCAAAAAATAAAGATATTGATATTAATATCAATAAACTTAAATTATAGTTTTGAAAATAACCCATTAAAAATGTCTCCATAATTGTTAATTAATATTTTAAACCACTCAGCATAAATTTCTGAGTGTTCTTTTATATCATTTTTTAAGAAATTATAACTTACATAATTATAAGACTTAACTTCTTCTTTATTTATAACAGGTACAACATCAGAGAATCCTACAAAAACATGGTCTAACTCATTTTCCGTTAAACTATGATCTAGCTCAGCTTTATAAATAAAAGTAAAAAGCTCTTTTAGCTCAACACCTTCAATGCCCATTTCTTCTTTAAGTCGTCTTTTGGCAGCTAAAACTATTTCCTCATTCATTCTCGGATGAGAGCAGCAAGTATTAGCCCATAACCCAGCTGAGTGATATTTACAATCAGCTCGTTGCTGAATTAAAAATTCGCCATTAGTGTTAAATATAAAAACAGAGATAGCCCTATGGAGCCTTCCTAGCTCATGTGCTTTTAATTTTTCTTCTTCTCCCAAAATATTGTCATTTTCATCAACTAGAACAACTTTCTCTGCCATATATTTTAAAAATTAAAAAATAAAAATTGTTTCTCCCTTCCCAGCCCCATCAAGCGCCTGCTCTAAGCATTGGCATAAAAAACAGTAGGATTTTGCTATGAAAAAATCATAGAAAAGAATTTAAAGTCGACAGCGCCAGAAAAACCAACGGAGACAACCTCAAATTCATTTAATCCTTAGCGCTAACTAATAACGGAACACCGCTATTAGACAAAGCAAGCCAACGTTAGATAGTTTGATCCAAAACTTATAGCAGGATTAATGAGACTGGGAAAAGAAAAAGAACCTAAGAACAATTCTATTATAGCAAAGTATTTAAAAAACAAAAACCACCCCGGAGGGTGGTTTTTTGTTTTCCCGTGTGAGCATCAGATCAAGAACGCTCACCTTATTATTATAGCAAATATTGATATTTAAGCAATGCTTTATTCTTTAATACCATCTAAATTAACATCATATAAAACTTGTTCTTGGAATAACTTATAACTTACTAATTCTTCCGGTTTAAACCAAATTTGCACTTCTTTATGATATTCATCAACTGTGCCTGAAGCATGAATCAAATTACGAATACTACGACTATCAAGATCAGCCATTTCATAAGAATCTAAAGTAAAATCTCCGCGAATTGTACCGACGTCTGAAGTTAAGGGTTCAGTGCCACCCGTTATTTTACGCACTAACTGCACAGCTTGATTGCCTTGCCAGACCATTGCCACGACCGGTCCAGAACTTAAATAACGTGCATTAGCTTTCATGACTGCTAAACCATTATCACGATTAGTAGCGAACGGAGATTGTAGGCCTTTCTTTTCATAAGCCGCCCGTGCTTTGGCCCCCACTGCCTCTAACCAAGCATCACCACCAACTTTATAATAATGTTCAGTCGCCATTTCTTCGGTTGGAATAACAATTTTTAAACCAACTAATTTAAGACCGATGCGTTCATAACGACCAACAATTTCACCAATTAAAGTGCGTTGCACGCCATCAGGTTTAATAATTACTAAAGTTCTTTCGTGTTTTGGATGGAAATCAGACATATAAAAAATTATTATTAATAATAAGAAAATTATAGCGGGCAATTAGCAATTAGGCAAGCCTCATCACTTTTGAGCCATTGACCATTAGTTAGTAAATGAATCGTGCCAGAATCTTTAGTTAAATAGTTTTTAATACCTAGTCTAGCTAATCTTTTTAAAATCATTAAAGATGGGTGGCCATAATCATTTTCTTTAGCAACTGATATAATAGCTAATTCAGGATCAACTGCCTGTAAAAAATCTTCACTCGAACTAGTATCAGAGCCATGATGGCCTAATTTTAAAATCTCAGACTTTAGCTCTGATTTATTTTTAGCTAGCAAGTCTTTTTCAACCTCTGTTTCGGCGTCCCCCATCAATAGCCAATCAATCTCATGATAAGATAATTTTAAAACCAATGAAGCATTATTATAATTTTTATATTTTTTATGAGCTATGTTGCCTGATGGATAAACAACCTTAATAGCTAAGCCGTCTAGGCTAAACAAATCTTGCTTATCATGAATAATAACTTGAGAATTTTCTGCTTTAACAGTGGCTATAAATTTTTGGTAAGCTAAGCTAGAATAATCAACTCCGGTCATTAATAAATTATCAACTTGATAGCGCTTAAAAACTTCGATCAAACCACGAAAGTGATCATCATGCGGATGAGTCAAAATTACTAAATCAAGTCGTCTTTGCCAAAAAGGCAGCTCTTCACTTAAACGCCGAATAATTTTATTATCAGGCCCACCATCAATTAAAATGTTTTTACCATTTGGCGTTTGAATTAGAATAGCATCACCTTGCCCAACATCAAGCAAACTAAATTCTAAATAATTAACTGGCTGATATAAAAACCAAAACGCTACTAAAGCACTGGTAATGATCAACAATACCAACCCTAATAAGTAGCGTTCTCTCTCCTCCTTAAACATATATTTTTAATCCTAAGCTGAAGTCAAAGCATTAGCTAAGAATTCTTTTTCTTGCACACCAGTGAAGCGTTCCGCTGGTTCACCGTTACGGAAAATAATAATTGTCGGAATACTCATAATGCCATACTGACGAGCTACTTCAATGGCTTGATCAGTATCTAACTTACCAACGATCGCTTTACCTTCCATGTCCTTAGCTAAATCATCAACGATTGGACCTTGAACTTGGCATGGTCCACACCAAGTAGCAAAAAAATCAACTAAGACTGGAGTAGTTTTTGAAGCTTCTAAAACTTCTGTTGAGAAGTTATCGTTTGTGAAATGTTTAATCATAAATTTTATAATTTTATAATTTTTAGCGTTTTAAGATTATATCACAGTATATCAGCTATGCCAAGAATCTTTTACCCCTTAATTTTCTATGATAAGTAATGGCAAAACGGTGGGCTTCGTCGCGTACACGCTTAATTAAATGTAAGGCCGGCGACGCCAAAGGCAGCTCTAAGGGTCTAGCTTGGCCAGGAAAAAAAATCTTATCCCGAGCCATAGCGCTTCTTAGTCCCTCGCCCTTAGTAATACCTAAATAAGCAATATCATTCTCGCGAAAGCGGGAATCTAATTTTAAAACTTTTCCAATGGCGTTAAGTTGTTGCTTACCACCATCAATAATTATTAAATCAGGTAAAGGCCAATCATTATTTAGCCTACGCTCCATGACTTCACTCAACATTTGAACATCGCCGCGTTTACGATCAGATGAATATTTGCCCGTAATTTTAAATTTACGATATTCATTTTTATCAGCTTCTCCTTTATTAAATACTACCATTGAACCAACCGCTGACTTACCAAAGGTATTAGAAATATCATAACCTTCAATTCTTTGCGGTATTTTAGGTAAATCTAAAACTTTAGCTAACTCCACTACATCATTAGCATATTTTTCACCCAAACTTAAAACCCGAGTATTAGCTAAGACTTGCTCCATTTGTGCTAAACGATATTTAATTAGATTGGCCTCTTCAATTTTATCTAATTTTTCTAAACTTTTGATTTGTTTAATTAAATCTTTCACCACTTGTTGCTTTTTATTTTCAAAAAATAGAATCAAGGGTTTAATAACCTTAGTATTATATTCAGCAATTGTCACCTTACTACCACAAGGTCCTAGACAGCGTCCAATTTGATAATAAAAACACGGTTTTTTTTGAATTTTTTTCATGGTGCAATAGGGCCAGATTCTTCGCAAAGCTTTTAATGTTTCCTTAAGCGCCATAGAACTGACAAAAGGACCGAAATATTTTCCTGACTTCCCTATTTTTCTAGTTAAGAAAATTCCAGGAATTTCATCGGAAGTGGAAATATGAACATATAAAAATCTCTTGTCATCACGCAAATCAATATTATAATAGGGTTGATGTTTTTTTATTAAATTAGCCTCCAGCAATAAAGCCTCAATCTCACTTTCAACAGTGATCCATTTTATTTTGGCTATTTCTTTAAGCATCTTGGCTTTAGCTGGACTATGAGCGGTGCCAATACGCCAATATGACAAAACACGGCTACGTAAATTAACAGCCTTACCAACATAAATCAAAAGACCCTGTTTATTAAAATACTGATAACAGCCGGGTTCTTGAGGGATATTCAGTTTTTTTACTTGGTCTAAAGTCATATTGTTTATTATAACCATTATCTTATAAAAGTCGAATAATGCGACGACTAGTTAATAACTATTAGTAGTAAAAATAAAACATTAAAAAAATAGGCAGAATCATAATTAATAGATCCTGCCTTAATTTAGTAACTTTCTTCTAAAACCCTTGTTTCTACTTTATCCCTTTCACTAGGAATAAAACTTTCTTTAGAAACAAGAGTTTTCTTAAGCGCTGGTATATCTTTAGCAATAATGCTTAAAATAAATCTACCAGCCTCTGTGTCGAACTCTGCCAAATCATTTTGCGCAATATCGAGCTTATCTTTCAAGCTAAGCTCTTTAATCATCCTAGCTAATACTTGTAAAGGATTGATCACACAAGTGTCATATTCATAGCGCCCCCGAAGAACCTCAGACACCAACTCTTTAAAGCTAGGCAGATTAATTGTCTGCTTACTACTTCTAATTTTGAAGTATTGCGACAAAGAGCTTTCTAACCTAGCCTTAGGATCGTCTGTAATAACGATGCCAATCCTATCATACTCGTAGAAAACTGCCTGCATTTTTTTAACTAAGGCAGGAAAGTCTTCTAACTTTAAAAGACCATACGACAGATAAAACTCTGCCAATAGCCTTTGGTACTCTACTTCACCACGTTCTAAAACTTTAGCTTGTTTTTGACGAGCGAATAAAAGATAAAGCACCAAAATAATTAAGCAAACAATAATTACTACTGCTACTTCCATTCTATTCCCCTTCCCCTTTTTTATTTTATTTAGTATTTATTTTTAATTTACCATACAACACAAATTTTTCTTCTTCAAACTCATCAAACGCATAATGTTTAATATCAGACAAATTTTTTTCAAAAAACATGCTTTATTGTTAACATATTATAAAATTTTTGTCAACATTAAAGAAAATAAAATAGCTAATATTAGCTATTTATATAAAAATTAGCTTCTTATTATTTACAAGCTCCTGGATTAGGCGGATCAGAATATTGAGCGTCAGCGCATGTATTACTTGCACACTCTCCATCTCTAAAGCATGGTGCATCATCAGCGCACAATTCCGGAGGAACAACTTGAACACCAGAACAAGCAAAAGTGCTATAACAAAAATTCTGAGCCTGACAAGTGTAGAGAGGATTTTTAAAACTACACTGTCCCTTCTCAACCCCGCCTGCGCCACCGCAATCATCATAATTAATAAAAGACAAAGGACTAACAGACTTATTATTATAATTAGGGTCGCTAGAAGTAACTGCAAAATTAATATAATAATTAGTTTGATTATCTTCTATTTCTTGATCGTCAACTCCTATAACTTGAACCATCTGAGGAGAATTCCAATTACTGCTAGTAAAAACAATTTGATCAAAATTAACCACTGCCTCAGAAGTATCTGAACTAGAAATGTCTATTCTGACATCACTAGCTGGCTGAGACTCTAGGACAATAGTAAAACTGGTTTCACCGTTTGGATCATCGCCACCTAATTCGCTGGTCCAATCTTTCTTGCCCTGTCTATCAACCTTGATACCAGCAGTAACCGGCACAGTTCCTGAGGAAAAAGATTGTATACCAGTTCTGGTTGCCTGATTAATTCCGGCTCGAAGTGTAGCCACATCAGAGCCTAAACAAAAATCTATAGTATAGGTAGTATTATTCTTTTGAGTTTTATAAATATAATCACTAGCAGCGCAATCACCATCATCCCTAGGATTAGGGTTGGACGGCACTTCAGCTATATAAGTTATTTTATTATCAGGTGATTTTAAAGCTTGCCCTGGAGTAATGTTTAGTGGATAGCTACCATTATTAATGTAATACAATTCTAAAGCCGTAGTTAGCTGTTTAACATGCTCTATTCTTTTAGCATCCCTGGCTTTTACTTTTGTACTATTTAAAATAATAATAGACATGGTAGATAAAGCAACAATAATAATAACCACGACCATTAGCTCATTTAAAGTAAAGCCCTTTTGAGAAGATATTCTTTTAGATAGATTAACCATAATTAAATTATACACTATAACGGTCCTAAAAAACACTAGTCCTAAGAACAGATTAATGGGCTTGAAAATATAATAATAATCAGCTAAACTAATAACATATGAAAAAACAAAGCTTTTTTAGTAATTCCTTTAGCTTTCCCTTTACACTGAAGGGTCTATGGTAGTGCATTTTTAGCAATCAACCACTAGGCCCACTGTCAGGGCCTTTTTTATTAATTTGTTTTAAAATTTATAATTTAAAATTTCTGCCTACCGGCAGGCAGGTAAAATTACCCATATGTCATCAATGTACGATGCACCACATCTAGAGCGCCATTATTATAAAACTGATATGAGCGAGCAAGAACACATGTTCGCGGAATTAGCTAAAAAAACTGACGCTGAGAGCCAACGCTTAAAACGCTATATTGCTTTAGCTGATTTAAGTAAGCAAGACGGCAGTCCAGTAAAATTAATTACTGAACGAGTGCTTAATTTACCAAGCTTAAAAAATTTAGACATTATTGAAACACCGGAAGTAATTACTCCCGAAGTAGTGTTTGATTTATTTAATTTTCCAAAAGATCACCCAGCCAGAACTGCGTCAGACAGTTATTTTCTTGATGATAACCATGTCTTACGTCCTCACACTAGTTTAATGTGGAAATATTATTTAGATATTCCAGAAATTAAAGAACGTTTAGAAACCTACGGCTCGATCGGAGTTTTAAGTTTTGGTAAATGCTATCGTCGCGACGAGATCGATTGGCAGCACTCCAATATCTTACACCAAATTGATGGTTTTTTTGTGATTAGAAAAGATATTAAAATAATTGAACAAGAGGACTTAGAAGCAATTTTATTAGAAGTTGCGCGTTCGCTTTATGGCGAGGACGTTAAATATACTTTTGTGGTTGATCATTTTCCTTATACTGACCCAAGCTTAGAAATGAATATTGAATTAAATGGAGAATTGGTAGAGATTCTCGGCGCCGGAATTGCTCATCCTAATGTTATAAAAAATCTCGGCATTGATCCTCTAAAATATAATGCCTGGGCTTTTGGTTTCGGCTCCGACCGTTTAGCCATGATTAAATTACAATTACCTGATATTCGTTTGCTTTACTCAAACGATGAACGCGTGACTAAACAACTAGCTGACCTAGATCATGTTTTCCAACCCGTTAGTAAATACCCACCTATCGTGCGTGATATTTCCTTTGTCGTAGAAAACAAAAACTTTGACCTTAATGCTTATTATGAATTAGTGCGTGAAATTGCAGGCTCTGATATGGTTGAAGAAGTAAAACTGCTTGATGAATATGAAAATGAAGAGAAATTTGGTAAAGACAAAAAAAGTTATACTTTTCGTACAACTTATCGTCATCTTGACCGCACGCTAACCAATGAAGAAGTTGATGCTAAACACAAAAAATTAGAAGAAGTAACTATTGAACGATTTGGTGCGGTGGTTCGGTAAACGTTAGATATCCTAATCTCTCTTTAGTATCATTAATTTTTCTATTCCAATCAATAATTGACTTATTTGCCAAAGCCTCAACCTTTGGCAAAGATTGTTTCTCATGAGCTTTGGTATAACGAACAAGGGCTTCTATTATTTTAATGATTGATTCATAAACCGCCAAAGAGTTCTCCTCGGATCTCCTGTCTATTATTTCTCCATTAACCCTAAGACTATCCAGTATATAGACAATGGGCTGCTTCATATTTAGAAATTATTTCTTTTCGTTCTAAAATTTTAACCAAACTGTCGAAGTTATTTTTTTTAACCATAGTAGACTCAATTCCTTTAAGCCAGGTTTCATGATAACTAAGTGTTTGATCAATCTTATCAAAACGCTGATTAACTTCTTTTTTTAAATCACTAATACCACGCTGTATATCATTAATATCCTGCTGTATCTCAGTAGCAAATTTTAAAAACATGGGCATAAATTCGGACATAGTGATTTCTTCATTATTTTTTATATTCTCCATATATTTAGCTATCATTTCGCTAATTAGCGAATTAGATAGATAATTAATTAAATGGAGGGCTAGAAACATTATAACAAAAAAACTAGCTAAAAACAATGCTAAAAATTCTGGCTAATTTTTTTTATTTTAAATACATTTTTATGGCTTCTAAAATTCCTGAGACAAAATAATCTTCTAATTTTATATTTTTTAAATTAACCCATTTATAATCTTTATGCTCACCACTTATAACAATATCTCCTTCGTGATAATTACCTTCAAACATAATATACAGAACACGAATCCTTTTACCATTTTTATCTAACTTAAGTGACTCAGCTCTACCCAAAGCAACTATTTTTGGAGATATCGTAATTTTTAAATCACCAATTTCTTCGGCTAATTCTCTTTTTAAAATTTCTAAAAAATTAACATCAAACTCATTATCATCAATTCTCCCGCCAGGTAAATCGTAAAAACCAGCACAAAAACCACTATCCAGAGATTTTAAAATAAGAACTTCGTCCTGATTATTTTTCAATATTAACTTTAATGAAATTTGGTAAAAATCTTTTTCTGGCATACTACATCTCTTCTACGGTCTCAATTCCTAACAAATTAAGCCCTTGTTTAATAATGGAAGCAGTAGAATCTAATAAGGCTAAGCGTGCGGCGCCCGTCACCTTGTCTGCCTTTAAAACATTAACCGCATGATAATAATCATTGGTGAGTTGCGCTAATTCAAACAAATATTTTGCAATTTCTGCTGGATCTTTTTTCTCGCCAGCTTGTATTACAACTTCTGAAAAATTAGCTAATTTTAAAGTCAAAACTTTTTCTTTTTTGTCAGCTAATTGATTCCAGTCTACTTTAACTTTTTTAATTTTATTATCGGCCTTTCGAATAATACTCTTAAGACGAGCGTAAGTATATTGTAAATAGGCGGCCGTAAAACCTTCAAACTTTAAGGCTGAATCAATCTCAAAAGTAATCTGCTTTAAAGCTCCAACTTTAATCATTTCAAATTTCAAAGCACCAAAAGCGACCACAGCTGACACTTGATTTATTTTTTTGATTGACCAAGTTTGATGTCTTGAACTTACTTCTGCTTTGGCTTTGACTAAAGCCATGTCTTTCAAATCTTCATAAGGAATAATATTGCCAGTGCGTGATGACATCATGCCAGACGGTAATTTCACAAATTCATAAGGCAAGTGCTCAAATTTTGTGGCATAGCCCAGAAGTTCTAATAACTTAAATAATTGTTTAAAATATAAATCCTGACGATTATCAACAATGTATAATGATTCGTCTAATTTATAGCGTTTGATTTTTTCAATCGCCAAAGGCAAGTCAGCTACTGGATATAAAGCCGTGCCATCAGAGCGCAAAACTACTAAAACTCCCAAATTATAATTATTTAAATCAGCGATCACAGCGCCTTCGCTCACAAATAAAATATTTTTCTGCTCTAAAGTTTTAACTATTTTAAAGCCCTGTTTAATAAAATCACTTTCATAAAAAATAGCTTTAAACTTAATGCCCAATTCTTTGTAAGTGAGAGAAAATTGATTAATGTTCCATTGTCTAGTTTTTTTCCATAATTTATAAATCTCACCACTACGACTTTCAATTTGTTTCATAACCTCTGCTACTTCGCCTTTATATTCTATATGATCTTCTAATTGTTGAGTCGCCGCAGCGTATTGTCTGCCTAGAAAATAACCTTTATTTTCAACGCCTAGCGCTAGAATCTTTTTCGCTTCTGTGTTTTTTTCATGATACAACCACCACAAAGTTTTAGCGACGTTAATGCCAAAATCATTAATGTAAGACACCGGAATAACTTTGTAACCATTAGCCTTTAAAATTCTATTAATAGCATCGCCATAAGCCATGTTGCGTAAATGCCCAATATGTAATTCTTTATGAGTATTTTGGTTAGCGTATTCAATCATAATACGCTTTCCGGAGCCGTTCTTATTAAAACCAAAATCATTTCTGAGCTTAACTATGTTAGCTAAAATAATATTAAAAGCTTCATCACTTAAAGTAATATTTAAATATGGCCCAGCAGAGGAGCAATCTTTAATAAATTTATGTTTAAAATTTTTAACTATTTCCTCGGCAACTTCAGCTGGATTTTTTTTAAGTTCTTTGGCTAATAAAAAACAAGGCAAACTTAAATCGCCTAAATCTTCTTGTGGTGGAGCCACAAAATCAGCTGCGGTAATTTCAGCTTTTAATAAATGTCCGAGCTCGGACGCTAAGTCATGTTTTATTCTTTCTAGCGCGTACATGGATTTATTTTTTTTCTATACTAACAAGCCACAATACTCCGTGTCATCCTGAACTTGTTTCAGGATCCATTATTTCGTAGTGACACGGCATAGCCCTATTGATCATTATAACGTAATAACTACGTTATAATGGATCCTGAAACGGCGCTCCGCTACGCGGAGCTGGTTCAGGATGACACAAAAAAATTACTTAATAATCTTACGATACTCTCGCTTACCTTTCTGGACTACGGCTGACACAGATAATTGATAATCAAAATCTGAAATCACATTACCATCAACTTTAATTCCTCCCTGTTCAATTAAACGTCTTGCTTCACCCTTAGAAGACGCTAATTTAGCTTCAATCAAAACCTCAACAATATTAGAAGCTGACACTTTAATCTCTTCCATCTCTTCTGGCGCTTCTTTTTTCTGTACAGTTTTAATAAAAAATTCTTTAGCCTCCTTGGCTTGCTTAAGGCCATGATAAATTTTAGTAATTTCAAAAGCTAATTTCATTTTAAAATCACGAGGATTAAGCGTAGTATTCTTTAAACGTTCTTGAACTTTTTTAACCTCGTCCCAAGTAAGCTTAGTACAAAGTTCAAACGCTGAAGCTAAAACCCCATCAGGCCAACTCATAATTTGACCATACATATTAGCTGGTGTTTCATTAAGATTTACAATATTACCTTCAGTCTTACCCATTTTCTTACCATCACCATCAACTAATAATTTATTGGTAATCACAAACTTTTCTTTGCCAGTCATAGCCTTCATTAAATCACGACCCGCTAACATATTAAAAGTTTGATCATTACCACCAACTTCCCCATCCACTTCCATAACAACTGAATCATAACCTTGCACCAAAGGATAAAGAAACTCATTAAGATAAATTGGTTTTTCATTTTTCATCCTATCTTGAAACATATCTCGCACTATCATTTGCTGAACCGTGAAATATGAACCTAATTTAACAAAAGTTTCCACTGACATTTTGTCATACCACTTACTATTATATTTTATTTGAGCGGCATTGATCCCGGAAAACTTTAACCAAGCGCTAGCTTGTTTTTTCCAAAGCTTACAATTTTCTTTAACCGTTGCCCGATCAAGTTGCTGACGAGCGGCTTTTTTATCAGTTGGATCACCAATCATACCAGTAAAGTCACCAACCAAAAAAATCACCTTATGACCAGCGGCTTGGAGTTGGGATAATTTGGCTAGCTGAATAGCATTGCCAATATGGAGCGACGAGGCGCTTGGGTCAAAGCCACAGTAAAAAGTTAACTGTTTATCGCTTGCCAGGGCGCTAGTCAAAGCTTCGGCGCTAGGATAAACGCGTTCTACGCCGCGTTCTACGATCTCTTTAATTTGAGCCTGTTTATCTAAAGTCATATATTAAAATTAGCTATTTTCAGTATATCTAAGCAGAGCTAAAAAGTCCATTTTTATAATACAAAAACCCCGCCCAAAGGCAGGGTTTTTGTTCCAAATTAAAAACTATTTCTTCTTCTTCTTAGTAGCTTTCTTTTTCTTAGCTACTTTCTTAACAGTCTTTTTTACTGTTTTCTTTGCTTTTTTCTTAGCCATAAATGTCACCTCCCTTCATAGAAATGATCTTGCGAGTAAGCTCGCTTGATTGTATTACCATTTCTTACTATTAATTATACCACGAAAAAGACAATTAAATAATAAAAATGACTAGTTGTCTATTTTTGTCGTCAGAAAATAAAAAATCAACCAAAAAAATAAAAATTAGCTAAAAAATTTAATTTTTTAACGAAAATGCCTTGTTTTTATTAAAAATTAAAAGTTAGAGATAAAAAACTCAAACTAAGCAAAAAATTAAAAATAAAAATCAACTAGTACCCAACTAGTTGATTAAAAAAGTTATCAACAGTTTTCCACAAGAAAAAAAAATTTAAGACAGTTTTGCTAAGCGTTCAGAAATTTTTTCTAGCGCAGATTTATATTCAGTTAATTTATTTTTCTGTTCATTAATAATTTTTTCTGGCGCTTTACTAATAAATTCTTCATTCGCTAATTTTTCTTTAATTGACTGATATAATTTTTCAGTTTGAGTTAATTCTTTTTGTAAACGTTCTTTTTCCTGAGCTAAATCAATCTCAACTTCTAAATAAATTTCTATACCCTGATTAACGCTATACAAAGCACCAGCTACTGGCTGCCCGCTAGCTAAAATTTTTATATCAGACAAACCAGTGCGTAAAGTCTTTAATAAGTTACTAGCGGAGCTTAATAATTTTAAGTTTTTACCAGCATAAATCTGGGCACTTAGCTTTTGTGCCGGAGCTAAACGATGCTCACTGCGTAGATTTCTAATAGCCGAGATTACTTCTCTAATTAAACCAAAGTCTTTTTCAGCCTGATGATTAATTAATTTTTTGTCAGCCACTGGCCAACTAGCAACTAATAATAAAGTCTGATTAAAAGCTTGCCAAATAGTTTCTGTAACAAAGGGCATAAATGGATGCCAGAGTTTTAAAATATTTTCTAAAATCAATCGCAAAACAATATTTTTTTGTTTGACTTCATCAAATTTACTAGCTTCTAAATACCAATCAGCTAAATCGTCTAAAGTAAAAGCTCTTAAAATTTCTCCGGCTGCAGAAAAATCATAATGCTCTATTTTGTCAGTCACCTCAATAATAACAGTTTGAAGACGAGATAAAATCCACTGTTCAGCTAAAGTTAGTTTTTTACTATCTAATTGATCTTCAGTTTTGGCTTGACTCAAAACATAACGGGCAATATTCCATAGTTTATTAGTAAAGTTACGGAAGCTAGCAATTTTTTCTTCACTTAATTTAACATCAACGCCTGGCGTATTCCCAATCAATAAAGCTAGGCGAACAGCGTCACCACCGTATTGATTAACTACTTCAATAGGATCAATCCCATTGCCTTTGGATTTACTCATCTTCTTGCCTGCTTTATCTAAAACCATGCCATGAAGATAAACATTTTCAAAAGGAATTTCGCCTAAAGCAAACAAACTCATCATCACCATTCTAGAAACCCACAAAGTAATAATTTCATAACCAGTTTCTAAAACCTGAGTTGGATGATAAAGCTTTAAATCACTGGTTTTATTAGGCCAACCAAGTGTCGAAAATGTCCACATACCTGAAGAAAACCAAGTGTCAAGCGTATCTTTATCTTGTAACCAATCAGTTCCGTCTGGTTTAGTCTCAGATACCAAAATTTCAGCACCACGATAATAAACTGGAATTTGATGACCAAACCAAATTTGCCTAGAAACGCACCAATCGCGTAAATTAGTCATCCAATCTAAATAACGTTTACGAAAACGCTCAGGCACAAATTTAAGCTGATTTTTTTCTACAACTTCAATGGCAGCTTGTTTTAAAGATTTACCTTTTAATTTCTTTAATGGCTTATCAACGGCCACAAACCATTGTAAGCTCGGCAATGGTTCAATCGGCGTCGCACAACGATAACAAGTAGAAATATTATGAGAAATTTCTTCGGCCTTGGTAACTAAATTATTTTTCTTTAATTGTTCAACGATCATGTCGCGCGCCACTTTAACTTTTTGCCCACTATAATCACCGAAACCTGATTTAATTTTGCCTGTCTCATCAATAACTTTAATAATTTCTAAATTATTAATTTCTGCCATACGCCAATCAGTCATAGAGTGCGCCGGAGTCACGCCTAAAGCGCCAGTCCCAAAATCTGGATCAACTTCTATGTCGGCAATCACTTTTAATTTTAAGGCTTGGCCACAAAAATTAGCGCTTAAGGTTTGACCAATAAATTTCTTATAACGTTCATCCTTAGGATTAACCGCTACGGCCGTATCCCCTAGTTTTGTTTCTGGTCGCGTTGTAGAAATCTCAATTGGAAAATTTTCATCATACTTAAAAGTATAGAGTGTAATTGGCTCTTCTTTATATTCAACTTCATCATCAGCTAAAGTTGATTGACATCTCGGGCACCAGTTCACGATTCTTTCGCCGCGATATAAAGCACCAGCTTCATACATCTCAACAAACATTTTTTTAACCGCTTGTTGTCGCTCCTCATCTAGAGTGAAAGCTAAGCGCGACCAATCTAGGGAAGCACCAAAACTTTTAATTTGTTCTAAAATAGTTTTTTGTGTTGTGAGAGCGAAGTTTTTAACTTCAGTTAAGAATTTTTCTCGACCTAAATCATGTCTAGTTTGGCCAGTAGCTTTGTATAATTGTTTTTCTACCACAGTTTGTGTGGCGATCGCCGCATGATCAGTGCCGGGTAGCCATAAAGTTCGATAACCCTTTAAACGCTTAAAACGAATCATTAAATCTTCTAAAGCTAGCATTGAAGCATGCCCTAAGTGTAAACGGTCAGTCACGTTTGGTGGCGGCAAAATAATTGTGTAAGTTTTAGCATTTTTAGGTAGAACTAAGTTATCTGGGTTAAAAAAACCAGACTCTTCCCAGAGCTTGTTAATTTTTGGTTCATTCTCCTTTGAGTTGTATTCTTTAGCTAATTCAATCATAAACAAAGGTAACAAGTAGCAAGTGACAAGTGGCAGATAATGTTAAAAACAACTTGCGACTTGTCACTTGTGACTATCTTTATTTCTTTTAACTAAAAATTACCATAAATTAACCTATTTTGCAAGAAAAAATTGTGAAAAACAATAACTTTAGCTATAATGTGATTATATGATTACTCCTAAACGCCCAAGTGGCTTTAATGAATTTTTACCAGCTGAACAAATGGCTTTTAATGCCATGATTTCAGTTATTAAACTGATTTATGAAAAGCATGGCTATAGTCCAATTGAAACTCCGGCGATTGAACTAGCTTCTATATTATTAGCTAAAGAAGGCGGCGAAACAGCTAAACAAGTTTATCGTTTTACTAAAGGAGATAATGACTTAGCTCTACGCTTTGATTTAACCATTCCTTTGGCTCGCTACGTAGCTGAGCACTATCATGAGTTGGTCATGCCATTTAGGCGTTACCAAATTCAAGAAGTATGGCGCGCTGAAAAAGCTCAAGCCGGCCGTTTCAGACAATTTTACCAATGCGACATTGATATCGTCGGCAGTAATGACTTAATGGCTGACGCTGATATATTGACAACAGCTCATGAAACTTTTCATGCCCTAGGTTTAAACGATGCTGTTTTAAACATTAGCCATCGTGGCTTATTAAACGGCTGGTTGGCTAGTAAAAAATTAAATAATCAAACTGCTGACATTTTACGAATCATTGATAAGTTAGATAAAAAACCAGAAAAAAGCATTATTGAAGAACTAACCAAAACTGGTTTAAATAAAAATAATATCAAAGAACTGCTAAACTTAGTTAAAATTAATGGCAAGGCTCAAGAAGTTCTAGCTAAATTAGAAGCTTTAAAAATTGAACACACTGACTTTAAAAAAGCCATAGCGGACTTAAAAAAACTCAATCAACTTTTATTAGCTAGTGGAATTAAAGCTAAAGATTTTATTTTTAATTTAAAAATTGCTAGAGGACTAGATTATTACACTGGCCTAGTATTCGAAACTATTTTAACCAAGCAAACTAACGTTGGTAGTATTTGTTCAGGCGGTCGCTATGATAATTTAGTTAGTCATTATAGTAAAGAAAATTTAGCTGGCGTTGGTATTTCAATTGGTCTATCAAGACTATTTAGTGCTTTAAAAGATAGTTTAGCTAATGGACCAGCTAGCCCAGCTCAAGCCGTGATAATACCACTGAGCGAAACAACCATTAACTATTGTTTTGAGGTAAACTCAACTTTAAATCATGGTGGGCTTAATGTTTTTGTTTACCCAGGATTAGAAAAACTTGGCAAACAATTAACCTACGTCTCTAAGCTAAAAGTTCCTCTCGCTATTTTATGTGGCGAGGATGAAATAAAGAAAAAATCAATTACGATCAAGAACATGCAAACCGGCAAACAGGTAACTGTTAAATTAGATAAAGCTAGCGCGACGATTAGAAAAATGATTTAAACAACAACTTAATAAAAAAACAAAGCCTGCGGTGTAAAACCTCAGGCTCTTTTAATATGGATATAAACGATTAAAGATCTTAAAAGCATTAATCAATTCATATATACTTTTCTTGGTGTGATAACAGCTTAAACCGTTTTTAGTTTCTTTAAAAGAAACTTCAAATCTTGAGATGATAAAATTCAAAATACCAATTTTCTCTTTTTCTTTAATATATAGAAAGATATTACCTTTTGATTTAACAAACAAAAAAATATCATATTTTTCATTTTTTAAATCTTTAAAATTCTCAAGGTCCGGCTCTTTCTCAAAAATTACTATATGATACAAAATTATACCCTCCTTAAAATTTAAAAAACTGACTTTATCTAACGATTAATTATTTTGAAGGGATGAAAGTTATTATTTCATCCCCTCTAATGCCTACCTAATATTTAGAACTGTTTTGCCAAAATCTATAATACTACTCTTTATCCAATCTGGCACAACATAAACAATTAGCAAAATAACTAAGGACCAAGGTATTATTATAACAATCGAAACATACCGTAAGGCCCTACAACAATCCTTTAGAAACTCCATTTGGTACCTCCTGTAATTTAAGTATTTTTAATGTTTTTAATGATCAATAGCTTAGTTGTATGCCAAAGATCATTAAAAGTCAATAGACCAGATGGCCCAAGTTATTTTGGATAAAAGGCCAACTATCCAAATAATATATTTAGCCATAAAATATGAAGGTAAAAAAATGATATTACCAAAAAAAGGAAAAAGAGCCGCCAAAGGTAGAGCCATAATTGTCACGGCCGTAAACACCGGGATTAGCCACACTACTAAAACATTAGCTAGTGGCGAAATTAATGACACTTGCCCAAAGTTATAAAGCGTCACCGGCGTCGTTCCAATTTGGGCTGCTAAGGTAGCTGATAAAATCTGACTCAACCAGGTTAATTTACTTCTGCCGACAGTTAAATAAAAAAATATTTTTTCCAAAAATTTATTAAGCGGTGCTTGAAGATAAATCAAACTCAGTAAGGCTAAAAATGATAATTGCCAACCAATATCAGCGGCCAATAAAAAGGGGTTAATCATTAAAGTGCCTGTAGCCGTGATAATAATAATATTAATGATTCTGGCTAAGCGCCCAATGGCTAATGAATAAATAATAAAAATACTCATAATACCGGCGCGTACGGCTGAAGCTGGCCAAGCTACTAAAATAACATAAATCACTATTGAAAAACTAGTCATAACAAAAACTAATTTTCTCTTTAAACCTAAAGCAAATAAAATATAGCCTAAACCAAAAGCTAGGATGCCAACATTAAAACCAGAGACAGCCATAATATGCGTCAGTCCAGTGCGGCGAAAAATATTAACGATATCATCATCAATTTCTTCCCCGCCTCCAAAAATAACTGGACCAATCAAAGATGATTCTGGCTCTCCTACATTAACCTTAATTAAATCAAGCGCAGCACTTTTAAACTTCATTAAATAAGCTAAGGGTCCAACGGAATTAATATCTAAGTTAGACAACCTAGCATTAAAACATAAACTATAGATATTATAACGAGCTAAATATCTTTGATAATTAAACTCAGTATTTTCGGGCTGTTGTAATTTACACTTTATTTTAACGTGATCACCATAAAAAAATTGAGGAAATGGATTAGTTCTTAGACGAACCACACCTTTTACTGATTGACCAGTTAAAAATTTATTAGCCTTAACGTCAATTTCTACTGTTTGTTTTTTTAAAACTGGCTCAGAAATGATTTGACCTTCAAATTCAACAACTTCATTAAGATAATAATCAATGTCTAATTTTGTTGGAGAATGCACGGCTATACCATAACGACTAAGGCCAATTATTACACCTAAAAAACAAAAACTAATACCAATGGCGATTTTTAGTTTATTTTTTAAGTAAAAAACAATAAAGCACAATAAAGCAACTATACCCAATAATATTAGTACCAAGACTAAAACATCGTTAATAAAAGTATACAAAGCCACCCCGGCGATAAAGCCGAGGCAAAAACAAATAAACCACCCTCCTTTTGGTAATGCCCCCTCCGGCATAAATTAGTTACAAGTGACAAGTACCAAGTCACAAATTCTCATTGCAAACTGCCACTTTTCACTTGTTACTTGTCACTTTTCACCTTATTCCTCAAATACGCTTCCACAAACTCATCAATTTCACCATCTAGTACTGCATTAATATCAGCTGTTTCATGATTCGTGCGATGATCTTTAACTAATTGATAAGGTTGCATTACATAAGATCTGATTTGTTTTCCCCAGGCGGCTTTTTCATGCTTACCTTTTATTTCAGCATTGGTATCGTCGCGCTCAGATTGCTGAAAGGCAATTAATTTTCCGCGTAACATTTTCATGGCTAGCTCTCTGTTTTGATGTTGTGAGCGCTCGCTCTGACAGGCAACGACAATGCCGGTTGGTTTGTGAGTTAGGCGAACGGCGCTGGAAGTTTTATTAACGTTTTGTCCGCCCGGACCCGAAGATCTAAAAAAATCAATTTCTAAATCATCTGGCTTGATTATTAAATTCTCATCATCTTCTAATTCTGGCAAAACTTCGACTAAAGCAAACGAAGTATGACGCATGCCTTCGCTATCAAACGGAGAAATGCGAACTAAACGATGCACGCCAGCTTCGCTTTTTAAATAGCCATAAGCATAGTGTCCACTAACGCTAAACGAAACACTTTTTAAACCAGCTTCATTACCGACTAAACGATCAATCATTTCTACTTTAAAGTCATGGCGTTCTGCAAAACGTAAAAACATCCGCTCTAAAATTTGTGTCCAATCTTGGGCATCTACTCCTCCGGTGCCAGCATGCAAAGAAATAATGGCATTTTTTTCATCATAGGGACCAGAAAACATAACAAAAAATTCTAAAGCTGCAAAACGCTTTTCTAAAGCAGCTAAAGTTTTTTCTGGCTCAACGCCTAAAGAAGCATCACTTTCATGATTGGCTAAAGCTACCAATTCTTCTAATTGGCGCACCTCAGTTAATAATTTTTGCCAATTATTAACTTCTGTTTCAAGTCCTTCAAGTTGACGTCCGATAGCAACGGCTTTCGCTTGATCTTGCCAAAAATCTGGCTGACCGCTTAAAGTCCGCAATTCATTGGATCGTTCTAATTTGCGATCAAGGTCAAAGTAACCTCCACGTTTCTAGAATTCGCTCCCGCAAATTTTCAATGTTTTTTAATAAGTTTTCCATTTTTTATTTAGCTTCCTCTAGGGTGACGGAAATATTTTTTTCCTTACCAGCCTCAGAAACCTTAAGTTTAATTACGTCGCCTGGTTTATGTTTGGCAACAATTGGCGCCAAAGGATTGTCTTTATCGATTTTTTTACCATCAACTTCAAGAATAATACTATTTTCCTTTAAACCAGCTTTATCAGCCGGCGAACCTGGGGTAATCGCTAATTCACCCAACTTCTCGCCACGCAATATTAAAGCCCCATAATCATAGTTCAAACTATTGGTTTTAGCTAGTTCTGGCGTAATCATCACATAACGAACACCAAGGAAGGCGCGAATTAAACGACCATCTTTTTTAACACTCTCAATAGTATTTTTAACCTGATCAATCGGAATAGCAAAGCCAACATTTTGCGCTCCCTGAGCTATGGCAACATTAATACCAATAACTTGACCAGCAATGTTTAGCAAAGGACCACCAGAGTTACCAGGATTAATCGAAGCATCAGTCTGGATTAAACCAACTAATTGTTCGCTACTAAATAAACCATCAGAAGCTGTGATCGAGCGAGCTAAACCAGAAACCACGCCGGTGGAAACTGTATTTCTAAATTCACCCAAAGCATTACCAATGGCAATTACTTTTTGACCAACTTTTATACTACCGCTATCACCAAACTCTAAAATTGATAAATCTTTAGCTTCAATTTTAATAACCGCTAAGTCATTTAAAGGATCACGCGCTAAAACTTTGGCTGGATATTTATTACCATCATTAAGCAATACTGTATAATCAGCTTCTTCATCAGCTACTACATGTTTATTAGTAACGATTAGACCATCAGCGGAAATAATAAAGCCACTACCACCGCCAATTTCTTGTTTTTGTGTTTCGTCTGATTCAGAAGGGAAAAGATTACCTAAACTATCACCAAAAAATTGTCTAAAAATATCAGGTATTTGACCTTGATTAATTTTTGGCAAGTCCTTAGTAACGATAATACTAACTACGGCCGGTGAAGCCTGTTCTACTACTTTAACGACTGGATCAGCTTCGGCTTCAGCCACGACTTTTCCATTATTAATTAAATTATTAACACCATTAAAGAATGATTGACTCTTAGTGACAGATTGAGCGGCTAAAAAGCCAGCTAGACCACCAACGATTATGCTAACAACAATCGTAGCAGCTAAAATAAAAGCATATATTTGTTTTTCTTGATTTGACATATGGTTAGATAATTTTCAATTTTCAATTCCTGCCTGCCGGCAGGCAGGTAAAATTTTCAAACAAAAGGCTACAAATTTTTAATAAACAATATTATAGACCCTGCCAGCCAAAGGCTGGTCCGCCTCTGGCGGAAAAATTATTTGAAAATTAGTGCTTGAAAATTGAAAATTTTATTAACAAATTTTATTTATATTAATTTTCTTTTCTTAAGATAAACGCATAAATCAGCGAGTCGGTTGCTATAGCCCCATTCATTATCATACCAGGAAATAACTTTTAATAAGTTACCGCCGATGACGTTAGTTAGAGCTAAATCAACTATGGCGCTATGAGGATTACCAACTATGTCCGTAGAGACAATTGGATCCGGGGTCACGGCAACAAGGCCGCGATATTTAGGCAAAGTTGTAGCCTTTTGTAAAATTTTATTTACTTTTTCAATCGTAGTCTTCTTTTTCAAAACATAAACTACATCACACAAAGATCCAACTGGAGTTGGGACGCGCACTGACAAACCATCAAATTTATTTTTTAATTCAGGGATTGTTTCAGTAGTCGCGATGGCGGCGCCGGTCGTGGTTGGGATCATATTCAAAGCCGCTGCGCGTGCCCGACGTAAATCTTTATGTGGCCCATCAACTAAAGTCTGGTCTGCTGTGTAGGAATGAATCGTGGTCATGATAGCTTTTTCAATCCCAAAACTTCGCCTAATAATATCTGTGACCGGTGCTAAACAATTAGTTGTACAAGACGCCATGGAAATAATATTATCAGATTTTTTAATTTTTTCAACATTAACTCCTAAGACAAAAGTCTTAGCACCCTTGCCTTTAGCTGGGGCTGATAAAATAACCTTTTTAGCACCAGCCTTAAGATGAGCTTTAGCATCGCTAGGGTCAGTAAAACGACCAGTTGACTCAATCACGACATCAACTTTTAGCTTCTTCCAGGGTAAGTTAGCTGGATCTTTTTCTGCTAAAACTGGATAAGATACACCTTTTACTACAATGGCTCCGCTAGTAGCCTTAACTGAATCGTAAAGACCATAGCAACTATCATATTTCAAAAGATGGGCTAAAGTTTTAGTATCGGTTAGATCATTAATCGCCACAACTTTAACTCCTGGCTTGGTCAAAAGAGCTTTAAAAACGGCGCGACCAATGCGACCGAAACCATTAATTGCAATGTTCATATAATTTATAAGTTTATAGTAAAATATGTATTATTATAGCATAAATTATAAATATAGAAAAATTTGTTAAGTTTTAAATTTATTGCTATTATGTTATTAAACCCTCCTCTTATTATTAAATATTAGGAGTATGACTAACAAAGAAATAAATTCTATGTTTCAAGAAGTGTTAGAGGCTATCAATGAATCTTCGACTAAAATTGAGGAAAAAATTGATAAAAAAATTGAAGACCTAAGACAAGAAATGAATCAACGGTTTAATTGGCTTGAAGATAATATGGCGACAAGATCTCAAATGTATCGCTTGATTGATGTTTTACGTAGCAGTCAAACAATCTCTGAATTTGATTCAAATTATATCATTAACAACCAACCACTAGCTTAAATTTATTTTACCCTTAACTTATCTTGAATATAATTATAAACTCTTTCAAACACCTCATCTTTATTAAGGTGAGTCGTATCAAGGTATAAGTTATAGTTACTCTTATCATAAACATCAATTTGAAAATATTTTTGATAACGAAGTTTATCAGATTCTTCACGTTGCTTTAGGGCTGTAATAGCTTCTTCTAAAGATGAGAAAGCCTCACCTTGCGAGCGATGATTCTGATCTGTCATAATCCGACGAGCGCCCTCTGCTACATCTACGGCTAAAAATATTTTTAAAGAGTGTGGTATAAAGTGCCAAGAAGTTCGGCCAGTCACTACAAAATTATCTGATTTTTTTCCTAAATTTTCTTGATATTTATCAACAATCAAATCTGATTCAGGATTAGTTTCGCCCTGCTTATTTAATTCAGCTAAAGTAATACCCTGCTCTAAGGCCATGTGGCGTCTTAAAGCACCAATATCATAATAAGAATAATGCAATGCATCAGCTAATCTCTGAGCAATGGTTGATTTGCCAGAGCCTGCCTGGCCACCAAGAGAAATGATCATAGAATAAATAATTACTTAATCATTTTAGCTTATTTATTTATTTAATACTAATCCAAAAATACAAGCTTTGGTATTTGACCTCCTCCGCCTAGTTAAGCTAAGCTAAAATCATAAGCTAAGCCCAAATCTATGTTCAAAAACCTAGACAGTCTAGTCGCCATTAAGTCAGTAGAAGACTTAAAGTTAAAGCCGGAAAC